>Ga0208701_100204_pt1 | contig 26745 bp, 18 predicted proteins | sample DeeseametaMP1482_FD_184188 | JGI IMG/M metagenome (GOLD analysis project Ga0208701, IMG submission 184188) | Marine microbial communities from the Deep Pacific Ocean - MP1482 (SPAdes) | ecosystem: Environmental > Aquatic > Marine > Oceanic | place: South of Fiji, South Pacific Ocean | collected... | reverse complement strand
GCTCCTTCCTCTCTTTTGATGATGGGCACGCTATCGCCGATTTCCGAAAAGTCGACGTCGCAATTCAGCGTATTGGTCGTCAGCTTGTACATCAACGGTACTTGCTCGTAAGGAGTGTTGGGGAAATCGCGGCCCCAAGTGTTCATCACACTGACCGAGAGCTCTTCCAAGCTCATCGGCTTGCCTTGAGCTTCCAAAACTCTACGAATGACTTCCACGGCGGGGGTATTCTTACCGATGTCTTTCAACGCCATCTAAAACCTCTTTTCATACATAGCCCCACGGTGTGGGGTGGGTGGGTGCCTCTGATTAGCTGGGTGCGCCACAAAATCCTTCGTGCTCCGGTCCACAGGTGAGCTACCGAGTTCGCCGAAGCCGAAGATCGACGAACGGAGGTCCTTCTTGGACGAACTATCGCAAAATCTGGTGCGAGATTGCTCCCGCGACCTACTGGGAGGCTGGGAGTCCGATCCCGACCTTTCCGGTGCCTACGTCGTGACCCTATTGGAGCCCAAAACCCTGGAAGTCGAAGTCCGACAAATGGGGAAAGTCGCCAAATTTTCGCCCGGACAGTTCCGAAACGCTCTCAAATTCGCTCAGGACAGCACCACCTGGGGTTGGCCCTGCGCCCCGAAGGGGTTGGGCTATCCCGTCAAGCTCGACGGCGCTCTCTTTGGCGTCTGCATTCTCTTCCCGGCCAGCGGCGCGCCCATCTCTCATCGGTGGGAGGGTCAGGTGATGGACTATTCCCGAAAAGTGGGGCCGCTGCTGAAGAGGAAGAAGAAGAAATCGGGTTCCGACGCCCCACCCCTAAAGACTCTCGCCAACGTTATCCCGGCCGAACCGTTGCCGGATAAACCCGCCACCAAACCCCATTGGGAACAGAGCAAGACGCGCGTGAAAGCTCCCGTTCCGGAGGAGTTAGCCGAACATCTGCTCCTCGATTTCCGACCACTCTTTTAAGGTAGAAACCCTTTGAATTCAAGCAAAGTCTGTATTTTGTATACCGGAGGCACCTTCGGCATGATCCCCAGTATGCCGGAAGAAGCCTCCTCCCCTCTCGCTCCAGCCGACAAGGCCACGCTTGTAGCTGCCTTGGAGGGAGCGGGCCATGGCCAGGGGATCGATTGGGACCTCCACTCCCTCACCGTGGACGACGGCTCGGAGTTGGCGCCCCTGGACAGTTCCGCGGTGGGACCCGAGCATTGGCTCACCATCGCCGCCAGCATCGAAAGGCTGTATCCACGATACGACGGCTTTGTGGTGATTCATGGTACCGACACCCTGGCCTACACGGCTTCCGCCCTCTCCTTTCTTTTGGTGAATCTGGCCAAGCCGGTTGTTCTCACCGGTAGTCAGCGCCCCATCTTCTTCGAGCGAAACGATGCTCACCAAAACTTTCTCAACGCGCTTTACGTGGCAGGCTACAACGCGGTGGGGTTGCCTTGCGTCCCCGAGGTGACGGTTTGCTTCGGCGACCATCTCCTGCGAGGCAATCGGACACGGAAAATAAGCGTCGAAGCAAGAGCGGCCTTCAGCTCTCCCAACTACCCGGTTCTGGGCACTTTCGGCGGCTCCATCTATATCGACCGAACCCGGGTGAGGGAAGCTCCCAGTTCAGATCGCCCCTTTTACGTCCATCGGAAGCTCGAAGACCGAGTGATGGACCTGACTCTCTATCCGGGCGTGCGCGGAGACCAGCTTCGCCCTTTCTTCGAGCGTGACGACATCAGGGGGTTCGTCCTTCGCACCTTCGGCAGCGGCACCACCCCCCGAGACCCCGAACTTCTCGAGGCGGTCGCCCGCGCGGCCCGTCAGGGCAAGCTTATGCTGGTGGTGACTCAATGCCTGGAGGGCAGTGTAGACCTGGGACGCTACGACGCTTCCACCAACCTTTTGCAGTCAGGTGTGGTGAGCGGATTCGACCTCACCCCGGAAACCGCGCTCACCAAGCTGATGTGGATGCTGGCGCTGGAAGAAGGTTCGGAGTTGAACGCTCAAGTCCAGGTGAGTCATCGCGGAGAGCAATCTTACGACCATCACCATCTGGTCTTTGAGGGCGGCCACCAGCATTCCGGCGAACCTGTCAGTGAGACATCCAGGTCGTTTTCGGCCAGACCCTCGGCCCCGTTTGCCCGAGCCAATTTGCGGCGCGCCTTGCTGCGAGTCAGCGATTGCGCCAACTCAAGATTGACCTTCTTTCTCAACGCCAGCGGGGTGGCTCCCGATACCTCCTCAGAAGACGTACGAAGCCTGGGAGCCATGAATATTGTAGGCGGGGAAGGCGTGCTCGACGTCACCCGCAACCTTCAGCGCCTTATGGTGGAGAATCGACCACTCCGCCTCACCGTCACCGCCGGAGGCGACAACCTTGGGCTCTCTCGAGTCGACCTCAGCTTGCTGGTGAGTTCGGAGAACTAGAAGGTATCGAAAGAGGGCTGAACCAAAATCAACTAGCATATTTCCGGCCACGAAAAAGGGACCCCCGAACGGAGGTCCCTTTTTTAGAGGCCGAAGCCTCCGAAGTTCGAGTAGAACTTATTTCTTACCGAACATCAGGAATCCACCGACTCCCACGAGCAGCAGAGCACCCAGAGCGATCAAGCCCCATTTGTTGCCACCGCCTCCGCCGGATCCACCAGCGGCGCTTTCAGGTCCGGCAGCCAGAAGCTTCTGACCTTCGGTCTGAACTTCGGCCAGCTTGCCGTCGACTTTGATCTCGGGAGCTTCGACAGCTACCAGTTTCACATCGTCGGCCGGAGCATCCATCGTCACCACGGCCGAAGCCGGGAGCCCCATCAGCTCTTTGATTTGAGCGTCGGTCTTGCCAGGCAAGAACTCCGAAAAGTAGACGCTGGCAGCGATGGTCGTGTCCTGGCCTTCAGGCATCTGCATATCCATACCGAAACCGGTAAGGGTAGCGTCAACCTGCGCTTTGGACAGAGCCAGTTTGGTGATGCCGGTCAGATCGGTGGTCTCGCTGTTTCCTTTGAGAGTGATCTTGTTGCCGGCCATATCGGCTTTGAAGGTCAGACCTTTCATATCGAAAGCTTCCAACTCTTTGATGACGTCGGGGGGAGCGTTGGCGCTCTTGGCCGCGTCCGCCATCATGCCTTTGTAGAAGTGAAAGAGGTCGCCGTCGGTGTAGACGTAGAGATTGCCCTTCAGCTGAGTGCCGTCGGTCATATCCAGGTCGATCTTCCCGACTGCCTTCTCGGCTACCGGCACGCCCTGCTCTTTCGCCTTAGCGACGTAGTCTTTGTAGTTTTTGCTCAGCAGGTTTCCGCTGGCCGTCAAGGTCATGTCCTTCGCTTGCTCGTCACCGGTCACGCCCATTTTAAACTCGGCGTTACCCGAGAGAGTCAAACTGGAAGCCAGAGCAGCTTTCAGCGCCGACACGCCCTGATTGGCGTTAGCGTTCAAGAGGGTCTCGATGAAGGGCTGGAAGCCCATTCCCGCAGGACCCATTTCACGAGCGATCTCGCTAGACAGTTCGCGGTTCTGCTGCGCCTGAACGGCGGGCAGAATGACCATATAGCCTTCCAGGAAACTGTTCATGTTCGAGACGTTCACTTCGAACGTGCCATCCATCTTGTTTCCTTCAGCTTTGAAGCTGAATGCGAACTTGTCGAATTTGATATCAAGCATCTTTTCGAAGGCGCCCTTGACGTCCACGTCGGGGCCCATTTCGCCCTGCAGTTGGCCGGAGGCCATACCGAGAAAGGGCTTGATGGTGCCACGCAGGTCGATCAAAGTCACTTTGCCGGTGCCAACCTTCTGCTCACCCTCTTCTTTGGGAGCGGGGAACTCCAGGTTTTCGTACTGGATGTTGGCCTGCTTGAGTTGGCCTTCCAGCATTCCAGCCATCTGGGGCAGCTGATCCAGCTGCGCAGAGGCCGGGTCGGACTTCGACATTCTCACTTCGAAAGTGATGGTCGTTTTATTCTCAGCCTCGGTAATCTCGAAAGTGAGACTATCGAACGGAATCTCGTCGGCGTTGATATCCGCGCCGGAGAAGCTGAACTTTCCGGAGCTGGTCATCGCTTTGAAGTCGCCGTCGAACTTCATGTCGCCGGAGCCTTCAGGGATCTGCTCGCCTTTGGTAGGCATGAGCATATCGAATTTGAAGTCGGCAGCCGACTGGTCGCCCTCGGTCACGCTCTCCACGTTGACGGTGAACTTCTTGGGAGCATCGGGGCTCGGAGGCACTTTGGCATCCAGGAATCCGATGGCTTCCAGGCTAGTGCCGCTGGCCGAGGTGTAGAAGGAGACGTTGGCGTCCTGGGTCTCGGGAGAGTTCTTTATAGTGATCTCTCCGTCGATGGCGCTCTTGCCAGCCTTGAAATCCGCGGAAGCTTTCACACTTCCGGATGCGTCGGGATCCGCCGACTCGGTACCGGTAAACTGAACGACGGCGTTGCGGTCGCCAGCTACCTTGACTGTAATTTCTTCGGCCCCCACACCGCTGAAGCTCAGGAGCATCAACAGCGCGAGGACCGCACTCATCTTTTTCATCATAAACTTTTTCTTCCCCCAAATTACTTTCCCACATGGGTTTGGGAGCCCCGGCCTTCTCTTTAGGATTGGGGGTTCCTTCCAGTCGTTTAAGTTCTGAGCTAATCCACTGGAGGTTTAGCCTCCGGATCATAGTGGGGATTCATGTAAGGAATATTTCAACTAGGAGATGAAAAATGGGAAAATCTAATTCCACGCTTCTTGTCAATGAAGCTCTTATCGATCTGCTCAACCAGCAAATCCAGAACGAACTCAAGGCGGCGGCCCAGTATATGGCCATCGCTGTCTACTTCGAACACGAAAGCCTGCCCGCTCTGGCCGGCTTCTTCTTTAAACAAGCCGACGAAGAGCGCGAGCACGCCATGAAATTCGTCCACTACCTACTGGACGCCGGTGCCAAACCCGAGATTCCCGGTCTGCCGGACCTTCGCAACGACTTCACCAGCCCCGCCGACGCCGTCGAGTGCGCCCTGGACGGTGAGCTCGAAGTGACTCGTCAGATCAACAACCTGGTGGGAACCGCCACCAAACACAACGACTACATGACTCACACTTTTTTGCAGTGGTTCGTGACCGAGCAGTTGGAAGAAGTCTCCACGATGTCCACCCTGCTCGACACCATCAAGCATGCTCAGGACCAACTCCTGCTGGTGGAAGACCTGGTACGCCGTGGCGAGATCGGCCACGACCACGAGGCTGTATAGAGCGATTCCGGTCCCGATTGAAAACGAAAGAGGCGCCCACGGAGGCGCCTTTTTCGATCACTCTACTCGGCGAACACCTGCACCCGGTCCACGCCATACGGCAAGGGAGCGTCGTTCGACGCCAGCACCACCTGAGCCCGAATACGTTCACGCAGGGCGGGTACGTGCGAGATAATGCCGACCGTACGGCCTTCCTGCTTCAAGCTCTCCAAACAGTCCAAGGCCGCATCCAGAGCTCGTTTGTCGAGATAGCCGAAGCCCTCGTCGATAAAAAGTGTCTTCAGCTTCTCTCGACTCTCCCGGTCTCCCTGAAGAATATCCCCCAAGGCCAAAGCCAGAGCCAGCGAAGCCAGGAAAGACTCGCCACCCGACAGGGTTGTCGCCGAGCGCTCCTTGCCCGCCATAAAGTCTACGATCTTCACTTCCAGTCCCGGCTGAAGACCCAGGCAAAATCGATTCGGTGCCAGCACTTCCAGTCGCAAGTTAGCGGCTTCAATGACCCGCCGAAACAGCTTCTCAAGATACCAATCATGAAAAGTCGGCCCTTTTTTTCCGGTGGCCAGAGTCGCCATTCGCTCCAGGCTCTTTTGGCGGCCCTCCAGATCTCGAATCTCCTCCACAACCTCGTCGTAGAGTCGCACGTCTTCTTGAGACTGCTCGATTGACTTCTCCAGAGTGGCCCGGCGCCCCACCTTCAGTTCCAGCTGCTCTCTCTCTCGAGCCAACACCTGGCGGATCTGTTCGGCTCGCATTTCCGGTACCGGCATAGTGGCGAGCAACTCCTGAGACTGATGCAGTTGTCGCTCCACCGTGCGGATCAAGGTATCCCGGTCGAGGACCGATACGTTTCCACGGCTGTATTCCCGAGCGACCCGGCTCAACGAGAAAGTGAGGTCGTCCCAGTTGGCAAATTCTAACTTGAAAGAGTCTTCCAGTTTGGAGCGCAGACTATCGGCCTTCTGCTGAAGCTCGTCTCGTCGGATCTCAGACGCTCTTGTTTCAGCTAGTTGAAGAGCGAACGTCTCGGCCATAAGTTCGGCTCGCTCGGTAGAGAAGCGATACTCATCAATCTCCTGAAGCCGCTCCTCGAGCCTTTCCTTCTCCGAGTCCACCAACCCCACAAACTCTTCGAAGGTGGCCTCCTCAAACTGACCAAAAAACTTTTTCATGGTCAACAGAACCGAATCTTTGCGACTTTCGTATTGGCTCTCCACCCCTTCCACGGTGGCCTCAAGACGCTCTTTGAGAAGTCGCATCTTCTTCAGTCGCACTCGTCCCGGCTTAATCTCGGAGCGCATCTCTCTCAGCCTCTTGAGCAGGTCTTCCTTCTTAGAGACCCGGCTCTCCACCGCTTGAAGGGTATTTCTCAGTCCAGCCATGGTGGCTTCATCGAGTTCCGGAACCTCTTCCTCCACTTCATCTTCACGCTCTTCCAAGCGGCCTTCCAGGCGAGCGATCCGCTCCCGTGACTGAGCCAACTCCGTCCGGGCAAGGTCGAGGCGGCGTTCGACCGCTTCCAGACTCTCCTCCGATTCGGCCGCCTCCCCGCCCTTTTTCCTTCTGCCCCTAAACGGCTTGGGATGGCTCTCGGAGCCACACAAAGGGCAGGGATTCCCCTTTTTCAGCTCTCCTTTCAAGTTGTGAAGAGACTCTTCCAGGTCCAGCGCCTGTTGTTTGGCGATACGCTCTTTGAGCTCTCGCTTCTCTGCCTCCAGATCGTCGATCAGGTCCAGAAAGCGGGTCTCCCGAGCCTGGGCCTGCTCGAAGGCGTCTCGGAGCGCCTCATTCTGGCGCTGCCTGCCCTTCTGACGCTCCACGGCCTTGAGGTCCGCCTTCAGGCTGGCCAGCTTCTGCTCCCCGGCCTTGATTTTCTCCAGCTCTTCCTCGGTCTCTTCGATCTCCGCCTTTTGCTCTTTGATAGTGAGAGCCAGATCCGACCTCAACTGTCCGAGTTCCGCCAAACGCTCTTCGATCCGCTCCAACTCCTCAGCCAACGCCTGAACTCCGCGATAGTCCTCTACCAGCGTATCCAGCCTCTCGAGTGAGCGTCGCAGATTGAAACGCTCCTCCTCCATCAGCCGGGCCTTTTCCACTTCCTCTTCCAGGAAATTGGTGTTCGACTTCAACTCCTCGTACTGCGACTTCTGCTCTTGGAGCTCCACCGCGATCTCTTCCGCCTGGTTCTGCACCCGTCGCCACTCTTCAAAGACCGGGAGACTATCCTGAAGACGAGCGGTCAGCGCCGACTCTTCGTCCACATCTTCATCCTCGCGTAAAACAAGGAGTTCCCGCTCCGACATCCCTCTCTGCCGGTCGAGCACCTCATAGCGGACAGCATCCTCTAGAGACTGCTCCCATTCCATACTACGCTCTTGCAGAGCGCTACAGTCCTGGGAAATGACCTCAAGCTCTTCCTGGGAACGCTGATACATCTCGCGGGGGTCCCCCTGGGAAGAATGGTATCGTGAAGTGATACGCTCTCGACGGACCCACGCTTCCTCTAGCTTCCACTGGGCTTCCACGTGAGCTTTCTGCACGGCCTCCTGAAAACGCTGGTAGCGACTGCTGTTAAAGATATTTGACAGAATCTGGCGTCGCTCATCACCCTCGGCCAGTAAAAATTTCCGAAAACTCCCCTGAGGTAAAATCGCTACCTGACAGAACTGCTCGGCGTTGAGCCCGAAAAGCTTCAGAATCATGTTTTCCACGCCGCTCACGGAAGAACTGAGGATGTCTCTCTTGGTGGGCTCTCCAATCTCCGGCAAGCGATACAAGGTGACGTCGTCGGCCAGACTATCCAGCCCCTCCATCAGAAAACGCCGATCGACGCGATAGCCCTGGCCGTGACTCTCGAAGTCCAGCGTGACCGCCGTCTCCACAGTGGGGTCCGCCCCCAGATATCGCAAACCCGACCGGTCTCTCTCTCCCCCCGAACTCCGACCGTAAAGTGCGAAGCAGATCCCGTCTAGAAGAAAGGTTTTGCCACTACCGACCGGTCCGTGGATGACAAAGAGCCTGCTGTAGCGCAGAGCGCGAAAATCCACAACCTCTTCATCTCGGTAAGGCCCGAAGGCTTGAAGCTTCAGACGCAAGAGCCTCATATCTGCTGTTCAAGCTCCTCCAACACGTCCAAACTCTCTTCGTCGAGCTGAACCTGCCCGACCTCTCGACAGAAATCCTGAAAATCTTTGAGAAGTGGTGAGGTGGCCTCTTCCCCCTCTTCTTCTGGGCCCTGAAAAGGAGAAGGCAACTCCACGGACACCACATTCGGGCTCAAGATACGAAGATCGGCCCGCTGTTCGGAACTCAGGTTCTTTTCATCCGAACGGAGCACCAGTAAATCGTCGGAGCGCATCTGGCGCCCCTGTTCCATCAGCTCTTCCCAGCTACCCTCGAGAACCCTCAGGTGACGTCGAGGCCGTAAGGGGTAGTGATCGATATAGACTTGACCCTTACCGGCTATATCGTAGAAAGATACCGAACGTCCCTTTTCTTCTTTCTCCGGCTCGTAGCATAGTAGACTCCCACTGTAGCAGGCGTTGATCCCCCCCATCTGCAGCGGCTCGTGACGCCCCCCTAAGGCCGAAACGTCGAAAAACTCCAGCATGCGCCTCTCGATGGGCAGCCCCCCTTGTTGAATCAAAGTGCCGAACTCGGGCTGGCGGCCGCTGTCCTGGGCCCAAGCGTACCCGAGGAGCACGTTGACCTCGGAAGGGTTGAGACGTTGCACCACCTTCTCCACAAGGTTGTGGCCGAGCAGGGCGGGGTGCTCCGGACTTCCCGCGCTCAAGGCGCCGCCTTTCGGGTAAGGGAGACACCAGGTCTTGACTTCGAAATTGTCCCTGGCGCCTTTGAGGGTGATAGGAGAGAGCACTTGGGTCACGTCGTCGATGAGATGGATCCCCGCTTCCCGAACCCATCGTCCATCCAAATGCAACGACTTAAAATCGTCGGTGGGCCCGGACAGGAAGATAAGTGTGGTGCCTAAATTGACGAGCCGATTCAGAGTCTGGTGGAAGAGCTCAAGCGCCTCCTCGTTGGGTTCGCGCTGATGAAACACGTCGCCCGCCACGACCATGGCATCGGGGTTGAGGTCCCTCACCAAATTGAACATCTGGTCCAGGACATACTCCTGGTCGCTGCGCAGCGAGCGCCCGAAAAAGCGCCTCCCCAAATGCCAGTCCGATGTGTGTAGTAGCCGCACAGGTAGGCGTTTCGGGGGGTCGGTTCTCTGCCCTGTATCGGTATAACATTTTCGCTGTTTTTCAAAAATCTGGAAATGGTAAAGAAATTTTCAGATTCGATTAAGGGCAGGCCGTTACATTATCTATAACGTCAATAACAGATACAAAGAAATTAACCAAGGAGTTAAATTTAGATATGACCGCCGCCCCCAGTTTCTATCTTCCCGAAGAGCTCGTCTACCTACTCGAAAGCGTGCACCACTTGCCCGCCGAGGAGATCGCCTACTGCGCCCTCCCTCACCTCGAAAGATTTTCCGATGCTGCTCAGAAGGCCGATATCGGACACCAACTGCTGAGTAATATCAGCGAAAGCTCCTGCGCCGCGGCGATCGAAGCATCGAAGGCACTGGCCGTGATGGCCAAGTTCCCCCACTATCCGAGACCTCGCGCAGCCGTGGCCATCGCTGCCCTGAAAGGTCTGGCAGGCAGAAAAAACGCCGCTTAGAAATTTTCTCTCAAAATAAGGGGCTCGACGAAATCGTCGGGCCTCTTATTATTTTTGTACTAGAGAGTTCAAAGCCCGTCGGCAAGCCTCCAGAGCGTGTTTTGACAGCCCCGGACGCCGTCGAAACCGGTTGAACATTGACCGATCTCTAGTTCTTTAGTCCTGTCGCCCCCTTTTCAACGGGACATCAACAGTTAACTTGCGAACCAATTTCTGTGTCGAGTGGGTATCGTCATAGGTTTCTCGCGCTTTTCTGCAGCCTCGTCCTGTTCTCGTCTTGCGACCAGAGTGAGGCGATCTCTCCCCCTGTCGAAGACCGCGCCTATCTCACGGTGAAGACCGAAGCGCTCACTCCCGGTGAATCCGGCACCAATTCCTTGACCTACTCCGGCACCCTTCGGGCCGGCAAGTCGACTCAAGTCGGCTTTCTGCGAAGCGGCCGGATCGAGAGTCTTTACGCCGACGACGGAAGCCGGGTAACGGAAGGCCGGCTCCTGGGAGTCCTGGACACTCGCAGCCTGGAAGCCCGGAGAGGTGAGCTTTTGGCTCAACTAGCCGAGGCTCGAGCCGCCTCGGACGAGGTGGAAGCGGGGCCGCGCAAGTACGAGCGGCAAGCTGCGGTAGACCAGGTGAGACAGGTGGAAAGCCAGCTGACTCTTGTCCGGACGAAGCTGGAAAGGCGTCGAACTCTGTTTCAGAACGGGGCGGTTCCCAAAGAACAGGTGGACGAACTGGTCAGCCAGGAGCAAGATCTCGTCAACCAGCTGAAAGCTGCTCAAAACCGAGTGCGCGATCTGGACGCCGGGGCCAGGCCCGAGACCCGCGAAGTCGCTCGCAGCCGGATCGGACAGGTGCAAGCCAACCTGGAATCTCTGCAGGTGCAGATCGCCGACAGCGAGCTGAAGGCTCCCTACTCGGGCATCGTTTCGCAAAGGCTACTCGATGAAGGAGCCATCGTTTCCACCGGCCAGCCGGTGTTCGAAATCATGACCGCGGGGCTCTTGGAAGCCACCTTAAACCTGCCTCCCGAGAGAGCTCGAGAACTGAAGCCGGGCCAACAGATCAACGTGAGTTCCGAGGGAGAGTCGTACAAGGCGCTGGTCAAAGAGGTGCTGCCCCAGGCCGACACCGCCACCGGCACCCAGCCCGTGATTCTGTCGGTCCCAACCGCTCCTGGACTGGTGGCCGGTGGACTGGTCGTTTTTCAGGTGGATACCGAGCAGACGGGCGAAGGGTACTGGGTTCCCACCACGGCCTTGCTTCCCGGGGAGCGAGGTCTTTTTATGCTCTACACGGTGGCTCCGCTCGAAGGACAGTCCGATCTTTTCGAGGTCAAGAAACAGGCGGTGGAAATCATGAGAACCACCGGTGAGAGAGCTTTCGTCCGTGGTACCATGACGGGCCGACCGGAAGTGATCGTGGAGGGTGTTCAACGGGTAGTGCCCGGTCAGAAAGTGCGAAAGACTTGAAGACATTTTTCTATCGCCGTCCGCGGGCCACCTTGCTCCTACTTTTGCTGCTGGTGGTGGACGGTTTGGCCGGTCTTTTGACTCTGCCCCGAATGGAGGACCCCCTTCTCAACGACCGTGCGGCCCTTATCGTAACCAGATTTCCCGGCGCCTCGGCCCAACGAGTGGAGGCGCTCATCACCATCCCGATCGAAAAAGAGTTATCCGAAGTCGAGGAACTCAAAATCATCCGCAGCGAGAGTCGTCCCGGTCTTTCCACCGTGGTAGTCGAGGTGAAGGACGAGCTCAACGAGTTCGTGAGCGTCTGGAGCCGGGTACGCGATGCTCTCGACGACGCCCAGACGGAATTCCCGGCGGGTGCCGGGGAGCCCGATTTCGAACGAAGAGAAGCCCGGGCCTACGCCACCATCATCGCCCTGAGTTGGGACTCCGAGGCTCCCCTCCGACCAGGCATTCTGACTCGCTACGGCAAGGAGCTCGAGGATCTCTTGAGAGCCACCACGGGCACCGAGAAGGTCGACTTCTTCGGCGACCCGGCCGAAGAGATCCAGGTCTTGCTGGACCCGGAATCGCTCATCCGCCATCGACTCACTCCGGCTGAGGTGGCCGCGCAGATCGCCGCTTTCGACGTCAAATCGGGAGCCGGTCGCCTGACCTCCGACAAAGTCGATCTCCTCATGGAGATGCCGGAACTGAAGACTCCGGGAGAGCTGGCCCAGGTGTTGGTGCGGGCTGACCAGGAAGGACGCTCCGTGCCTCTGAGTGAGCTGGCCGTTTTTCAGCGCCACGAGCGGACGCCGCCGCGCGACAAAGTCTTAATCGAGGGCCGGCGCTCGGTGGTGGTGGCGGCCAAAGTTTTGCCGGTCAAGCGAGTCGACCGGTGGTCGGAAGATGTCCGTCAAAGACTACAGGCCTTTGAGACAACTCTTCCCGAGGGGCTGACACTCAAAGTCCTCTTCGATCAGGCGGAGTTCACCGCCGGACGTCTCCAACAACTTCAGAAAAACGTGATGCTGGGGGCGGCCCTGGTGGCCATCTGTGTGCTCTTCGCCATGGGTTGGCGATCGGCGCTGGTCATCTCCTCGGCACTCCCCTTAACCACGCTTATCGTACTGTCGGTCATGAAGATGATGGGGGTGCCGATCCACCAAATGTCGGTGACCGGCCTCATCATCGCCCTGGGCCTCTTGATCGACAACGCCATCGTGGTGACGGACGAACTCCAGCAAGCGGTCGAGCGGGGGGCGACCGTTATCGAAGCGATCGAGGAGACGGTGGAGCATCTCTTCAGTCCGCTTCTCTCTTCCACCGCCACCACGGTCCTGGCCTTTATGCCTCTGGTGCTCATGCCGGGACCGGCCGGCGAGTTCGTCGGCTCCATCTCCATCACCGTGATCTCCGCTCTGCTGGGCTCTCTTTTCCTCTCTCTCACTATCATTCCGGTGTTCTACGGCGTGATGCACAGCCGCCTCCCTCAAATCGGGAGTAGCAAGCGGTTTTGGAACCGGGGTATCAGTTTCGGTCCGCTTTCCGCAGTCTATCGACACAGCCTTCGGGTCTGCTACCGATTCCCCATAGTGGGCCTTGCCGTGGGGCTGGTTTTGCCGGTTCTCGGCTTCGTGGCGGCCGGTGGACTGCAAGAGCAGTTCTTTCCTCCCTCCGACCGGGGCCAGTGCGAACTGACCATCGAAATGCCCCCGGGAACGGCCATGGCCCGGACCGAAGAGATGGTCGGCCGGGTCCAGGAGTATTTGAATCAACAGCCCGAGGTGGGCCGTGTGGATTGGTATCTCGGCCGAGCCACACCCGCCTTCTACTACAACCTTCTCGGGACCCGGCAGGGAGCGAGCAACTACGCCCAGGCGATGGTGGTGTTTCAGGGCGAACTCACCTCCAGCGAAATTTACGGAACTCAGCGAAGGCTACAGAATGAACTCGACCAACGATTTCCCCAAGCTCGCATCCTGGTCCGGCAACTGGAGCAGGGTCCCCCGTTCGATGCTCCGGTGGAGATCCAGCTATACGGGCCGGACCTGGAGGTACTGAGAACGCTGGGCGACGAGATCAGGCTGCTGCTGAGCGAAGTTCCCGAGGTCACTCATACTCAAGCCTCCCTCAATGAAGAGCTGATGGCCATGAAGTTTTTCCCGAACGAAGCTCAGGTCCGGACAAGCGGGCTCACTTCCGAAGAGCTCTCATCCTTTTTGCTCTCCTCTACCGAAGGAGTGCTCGCCGGCTCTCTCCTGGAGGACACGGAACAGGTCCAGGTGCGAGTTCGGCTAGAGGACACCTACCGTCAAGATGTCTCGCGAATCCAAACCCTGGAGCCGCGCCCCAGCCTGACTATCGAGCGGTTGGGAAAGCTTCAGATGGAGCCCGACCGAGCGGTCGTCACGCGCCAGGATCGCAGGCGACTAAACCGAGTGCAAGGCTTTCTCCAATCAGGCGTTCTGCCCAGCATCGCCCTTGCGAAGTTTCAAGAAAAGCTGGCCAAGTCAGACTTCAAACTCCCCAACGGATATGAGTTGAAGCTCGGAGGGGAAGCCGAAAAACGGGACGAGGCCGTGGGCAATCTGCTGGCCTCCGCCGGAACTCTGCTGGTGCTGATGTGCTCCACCCTGGTGCTGGCCTTCTCCAGCTTCCGGGTGGCCGGTATCGTGGGAGTGGTGGCAGTCTGCTCCGTGGGCCTAAGCTTGGGCGCTCTCTATCTTTTCGGATACCCATTCGGATTCATGGCCATCATCGGGGCCATGGGCTTGGTGGGCATCGCCATCAACGATACGATCGTGGTGCTGGCAGCGCTCTTGGCGAATCCCAAGAGCGCGGCCGGTGACGCCGACGAAGCGGTGAAGGTCGTCATGGGAGCCTCTCGCCACGTCTTCACTACCACGGCGACCACTATCGCGGGGTTTCTACCACTCTATCTTTCGGGCGGCAGCTTCTGGCCGCCGCTCGCCGTGGCCATCGCCGGAGGGGTCGCCGGAGCCACCCTCCTGGCCATCTACTTTGCTCCGGCGGCCTTGAGGTTACTGACCTGCTCCGGGAAGTCCGAAAGCTAGACGGTCACACTCTCATTTAAAAAAGCCGGTAGAGAGCCGTAGTTCTCCTGGTACCGCTTGACGAACTCGGCCCTGCTGTAGGCGTGCTTCTGGGTACCGTATTGCTCGACCACGAAGACCGAAGCTACGCTACCCATCTGGCCGCACTCCTCATAGGAGCAACCGTTGACCAAACCGGTGAGGAATCCACCCCGATAGGCGTCCCCACATCCCGTGGGATCCACGGCAGCTTCGGTCTTGACCGCCTTGACCAGCACTTCGTCCTGGCCTCGAGCCATGATACGGCTGCCTTCTTCACCCAGGGTCACCACCAGCACTTCGATCTCTTCGTGCAGCTCTTCGATCGATTTGCCGGTCTTCTCACAGAACATGCTGAACTCGTAGTCGTTGAGAATGAGAGCCTTGGCGCCTTTGGCACCCTCCCATAGAAACTCGCCGTCCATGGCGATCACCTGGAAAGAGGGGTCGTAGATGAGAGTCGCGCCTGCCTCTTTGGCTTCGGCACAGTGACGTTTCATCGCCTCCGGGTCGTCGGGGCTGACAATCACGAACTCCGCGCCTTTCAGGTTGTCCTTCACCGAGAGTTGCGAAGCCCGGCTCATGGCACCGGTGTAGAATCCGGTGATCTGATTGTGCTTGCGGTCGGTAGTGATAAAACAAGTGGCCGTCATTTCATCGGAGACGCGCAAAATGTCTTCGACGATCACTCCGTGGTCGGTCAAAAACTTGGCGTATTCGTCGAAATCGTGTCCCGCAGCGGCCACGATCCGGGAAGTCTCACCCAGGAGCGACATGGTGTAGGCGATGTTGCCCGCTACCCCACCGCGTTGCTTGGTCACTTTGTCCACCAGAAAGGACAAGTTGATCATGTGCAGCTTGTCGGCCAAAATATGGTCCTGAAACTTTCCGGGAAAGCTCAAAATAAAATCGAAAGCCAACGATCCTGTTACCAAAACGCGGCAGTTACTTGTTTTACTCACAATAGACTCCTATCAGCATGTACCAAAGGTAGGGTTTCCCCCAATGAACCGGCCTCAAACGCCACGATTAAGGGCCTGCCGGGGAATAACCTTCACGAGAGCGACGTCGATCCATCCAACGTGACTGCGTCGGTTATCGCTTAAGTATAACAATACTAGGCACTCAAACCTTCTTGTCACGTTGGCGCCTCAACGCCTCTCTCGCAAAGGTAATTCCCCGGCAGGCCCTTAGATTTTCGCCACGGCATCAGTCAGCGTATCCCAAGAATTGTTCGAAATTTTATAGCTCTTAGCTCCCCGCCAGGCGATCGGCTCCCCTGAATCGGTGAAGCTCAATTCCAGCTTCTCCCCGCCCTCCATGGTGAGAGTCAGGCCCAGTCGCTGCGCGGTTTTCTCCGGTTTATCCAGGATCTCCTCATAGCGCAGGTCTTTCAACACCCACAACAACCCGTTCAGGGCCTCTTCGGAAGCGTCACTACCGGCTTTGGTCTCCCATTTGCCCATAGCGTTCTTGCTCCCGGTGTAGGTCTTACCAACCTCTTTGACTTCGAGCCCCTTCACTTTATCCATGTCAAACACCAACACCCGCCGGTCCTCGAACATGGAAACTTCCGGATTCATCACGTCGCCGGTCTCCGGAATCTCCACCACAAAACGCTCCAGAGTGTTATCCACCGGCTCTTTAGTGTCGGGGTCTTCGAGATAGCGACGACCGTAGACGAGTTCGGGCTTGACCCCCACCCGCTGCTTCAGTTCGGTGATGCGGCGATACTTGGAATAGCCGAGCTTGGCTTCGTACCTGACTACCGTCTCCCCCATCGCCGTCTCCTCTTCAGGGCCTAAGAACCGCCCGACCTTAAGGTCTTTGAGTTTGTTGAGAAACTTGGAGACTCGAGACTCGTCGGCTCGACCGCCCTTGGGCTCCACGAAGGCGAAAGTGTCATCGTCGTTCTGCTTGAGTTCCAGGAGCTTCTCGCCCGCTTTCATCACACTGAAGTTCTTCACGGAAGTGACTTCAATGGGCAGCAACGCCGCTTCGGTCAGGTCCTTGGGCTCCTCTTCCAAGACCGTCAGGGTGTAGGCCGGCACCGTCCAAATCGGTCCGCCCGCTCCCCATTGACCGTAAAAGTGGTTGTAGTCGGGGACCCGGTCGCCCAGCTTCACGGTACCCAGGCTCTCGGAACCTTTCCAGACCGTCAGCTCATAGCTGGGCTCGTCCACCCCAAACTCTTTTTCTCGGTCAGGCGTGGGAGAGGCCTCCATCTCGCGCTCCTTATTGAGCTCGATGACGCTGCTGACGAGTTGGTGAGCCTTCTCGATATTGAGAAGGTGTGAGTCGATAAACCATTCGTCTCCGTGGCTCACCAGTTCGTATTCGAAAGCGGGCTCTTTGGAGACAACCTTAATCTTGGAGACTTGCTCCTCCGTCAACTCGGGAAAGTAACGGGCCTCCTGATACTCTTTCTCGGTGGTCTCCAGCTTATGCAGCTTGGACCAGGAGTAGAAGGTACCCAAACCCATCACCGCAATGAGGAGAAAAAGCTGGGTCCGGTTCAAGCTTTCTTGCCTTTACGACGAGAGTAGGCCACCAGAACTCCGGTAAGGGTCGAGAGAAACGGCACCAGGATGCAGAAGGTGAAGTAGAGCCACAGTTCAGTTCGCCAACTAACGGAGATCGGTTGGATCTTGGGATCTTTCACTCGCACCGTGATCTGATTCTCCGACTCGCCCAGCCAGTTGATCGAGTTGAGCACGAAGTCGCGGTTGCTGAGCTGCCCTAGACTGGCGTTGGCGAAAGCGTCGGTGCTGGAGATGACCACGATCCGCGAGGAGGGTGGAGCCGGTCCGTCTTCCGAGGGCGGAGGCGCGTCGGATTCGGTGTAAAGCCCGGCGGCGGCCAGCGGAAGCGCGCCGGGAGTCTGACCCTGAGCGGAAAACTCCACCGAGCCACCGGTCAACAGATCCTTCAGCGGAATGATATAGGCCGATTCGAGCGTCTTCACCAACACGGTTAGTTCTCCGTTGTGGCCCGGGAAATTCAGCTCTCCGGTGGTCACGGGGCGAGCCAGAGTGAAGGCGGTGAGGCTTCGAAAGGAACGAGTGACGGGGTGGTTGGGGTCCATCTGTTTTCCGATGGGAGTGACCGGCTCTTGATCGACCTGGCTGGAAGCCTCGTCGATGATGACGTTGTTCTCGATCACCATGCCGTATTTTTTCAGCCACTCCACATACTGGTCCGGGGTCTGAATATCCACCGTGAACAGCAGTTTGCCCTGGGCCGCCAGATAGTCGTCCAAAAGGCGTTGCTCTTTGTCCAACATTTCTCCGGTGGGGCCCGCCATAATTAGGACCGAAGCGTCATCCGGGATCTCGGCGGTTTCCAGCAGAGAGAGAGTCTTGGTCTCGTAACCTTCGGTCAGTAACGAATTCGCCAACTGCTGCATCTGACGGGGATCTTTCTGATTGGGCTCTCGCTCGCCGTGACCCTGAATGAAGTAGACCGTCTTGGTTTCGGTACGCATCAACTTGATGAGCCCGTTGGTGATGGAGGCTTCGTCGAAAGCGAGCACTCTCTCGCGTCGCGGATTCTCCGGGTCGGGGTTGTTCGCTTTCTCCAGGATCCCCTGACCGTAGCTTCGCACCTGATATTTTTCGGCCAGCGTCGGATTCTTCTGTAAATCCACGATCTCGTAGGTGAAGTTGTGAGAAAGCCGCTGATACTTGTCGAGCAGCGCCTCTACCACTGAACTGTCCCCGGCCGGATTGACGAAAGCGTAAAACTTCACCGGCTCACCCAGAGCGCCCACGAAATCGTCGGTCTGCTTGCTGAAGCTGTGTCTCTGGTCGGCGGTGAGGTCCCAGGTCTTCTGGAAATCGTTGGAGATGGCCAGAATCAGGAGAAAGCACATCAAAGCCAGTGTGACTGAGACCATTGTTGAGGAGAGAAATTTTTGGCGGCGGTTCATTAGGGTGTGTTACTCCTCCTCATTTTTTGACTCAGAAAGTACATTTTTGTCTCCTCGGAGTGAAAACTTTCCGCCTAACACCCATAAATGGGTACCCGGCGTATTTAAGGAAATTTTCGCTCCGAGGAGGCGAAAATGGACGCCTGAGGCGGGAAATGAGGTGGAGTGACACGCCCTTAGTCGCTCCACTTCCGGCTTTCCAGGGTGCGGACGGTGAGGAAAAGAAAGAGACAGGTCCAGGCCGTGAAGTAGACCAGGTGGTGGGAAGTGACCGTCCCTCGAGCCATCTCCACCAGGTGGTCCATCGGAGAGAGGCCACCGAAGATCTCCTTGGCTGTCTGAACGTTGTCGCCGGCGATGACGACGAGCCAGGAGGCCAGCAGCCCTCCGTAGGTGATGACCGCTGAAATCATCTGGCTGGAAGTGAGGCTCGAGGCCCAGATTCCGAAGGCCACGAAGGCGCTGCTCAAAAGCATGACTCCCAGATAGCCCGCGGCCACGAGCTTCCATTCCACCGTCACCATGCGTCCCAGCACGATGAAATAGCTTGAGCTCAAGCCCAGCATCACCGCCACCACTCCGAGCGCTCCGAGAAACTTACCCAGCACGATCTCCCAATCAGTCAAGGGGTAGGTGAAGAGCATCTCCAGCATCCCGATGCGACTCTCCTCGGCGATAAGACGCATCGTCAGCACCGGCAAGAAAAACAGAAGGAGGTAGCCTATCCATTGAAAGGTCGGCACCATAACTCGATCGGTGGCGTTCAAGCTCTGGGCTCCGAAGGGAGAGGACGAGGCCGCCAAACTCTGCTCCGAATAGATGCCTAGAAGGGACACGAACACAAAGCCCGAGATCAGGATAAAAACGGCGATCACGATCCAGGCAAGAGCCGAGTTGAAGTAGGCCGTCAGTTCACGCTTCAGTATCGACAGCAATTGCTTTCCCTTTCTCCGGACCGGTCAGCTCGATGAAAATATCTTCCAGGTTGGCGGTGTGGGTCTTTAGTTCATAGAGCTCCCACCCCGCGCCCACCACCAAACCGGCGATCTTGGGTGCCAGAACGTCTGCTTTAGCAGACTTGGAAATCACGGAAAAGTTTCCCCCGGCGGTGGATTCTACCCGATCGACTCCTTCGATCGCTCCCAGCTTGCTCTCCACTTCATCCGATTCAGCACCGGTCAGGCGGACCGAAACGCGGGCTTCGCCTTTCATGGTTCCGGTGAGGTTCTCGGGAGTATCGATAGCCTGCATGCGCCCCTGGGAAATGATCACCACCCGGTTGCACATCTGCTGGACTTCGGAAAGGATGTGACTGGAGAGAATGACGGTGGAGTCTTCGCCCAATCGCCTCAAAAGAGCGCGGATATCGCGCACCTGAGTGGGATCGAGACCCACCGTCGGTTCATCCAAGATCAGCACCTTGGGGTTGTTGATGATGGCCTGGCCGAGACCGACCCGTTGGCGAAACCCTCTACTCAGCGTGTCGATCAGTTGGTCGGCCACGCTTGCGAGGTTGCATCGTTCGATCGTCCGCTCCACGGCTTGCTTGCGCTCGTTACCTTTGAGTCGCTTGGCCGAGGCGGCGAAATTGAGGAACTCTCGAGTCGTCATGTCTTTGTAGAGAGGCACGTGCTCGGGGAGATAGCCCACCATCTCCCGAACCTTCATCGGCTCCTCGCAGACGTCCACCCCGTTGACCGTGGCGGTCCCGGAGGTGGGTGGAAAGAAGCCTGTCAAAATCCGCATAGTGGTGGTCTTGCCCGCACCGTTGGGGCCCAAAAAGCCGAGAATCTCGCCTTTCTCCACTTCAAAGCTGAGATCATCAACGGCGGTCTTATACCCGAAAGTTTTCGTTAAGTTCTTTACGTTGATCATAATCTAGAGCGGCCGGGCCGCGCGTTCTGCGAAACCACGGCGATTCCCTCTACCCCGGCTTGCGGGAGTAGTATCTCCGTCCTGGATAGGGGCGAACGGCAGGGAGATCCTGAAGCGATGGGAACTCACTTATTTGTGCGTATTCTCATTGTCGAAGATAACCCCGTCAATCTCGATCTGGTCATGCAACTCTTAGAAGACGACTACGACTTGCTCACCGCCGAAGACGGACAATCCGGGGTCGAGATCGCTCTCGCGGAGAAGCCCGACCTTATTCTGCTGGACCTCTCCCTGCCCAAGAAAAGCGGCTGGGAAGTCTGCAAAGAACTCAAAGAAACCCTGGGCGACGCGGTCATGCCGATCGTGGCCCTGACCGCGCACGCCATCAAAGGCGACCGGGAGAAGGCTCTCAAGATCGGATTTGACGACTATATCACCAAGCCGATCGATGAAGACCTGCTGTTCGATACCGTGGAGCGGTATCTCTCCCAAAAGCAAACAGGCTAACGGCAAAGAGGACCCGTAGGGCGATCTGAGCCCGGGTCCTCTTCTAGTCGGCTGGTTAACGCCGAATTTTTAAATCTGCGGAAGCCGTAGCTTCCTGAATGTGTTGGCATCCAAAGCGCCGAGTTAGTTTGTTCGGTTTCGCTTCGTTCTAGATGTAGTATGCCGCAGCTCCGAATCAGAAACAGTGTACCTTGGTCGGAAAACGGGGTATCCGATTGGAAGACTATCCCACAATCGAAGAAACCAACTGGCTCAAACTGTCATTCCCGTGCTTGTGGACAATGGTCACAAGCTTCTGATTGAGTTTGTTGCGCTCCTGATCTCCGAGATCGCTAGCGGTGTAGACGAAGACCCGGGTCCTCTCGTTGCCTTCCAGGGTACGCAGGTAAGAAAGCACCGACCAGCCGCTTCCCTCTTCCAGGTTGAGGTCCAGAATCACGACCGAGGGCAACGACTTCTCGAGCAAGCTGCGTGCCACCGATTCGCTGTGAGCCACCTTGGCCCTGATCCCCACCTCCTCAAAAGACTGTTCCAGGAGTTGGGCGGTTTGGGGATCGTCCTCCACCACCAAAAGCTCGCCGTCGAACGGCTTGCCTTTGCTCGACTCTTCCTGCAACAGCTCCTTGAGAGACTGCACGTCGAACGGCTTGGTCAGCCAGCCTGCGACTTCAATGTCCAGACCTTTAGGCTTTTCGTTGACCACGCTGGTGATGACCACGGGGATGTCTTTGAGTCGTTGGCGCTGGTGCAGTTGGGAGAGCACTTCCCAGCCATCCATCTCCGGCATCACGATATCCAGCAGGATCACGCTGGGATGCAACTCTTCGAGAGTCTTTAAAGCTTCTGCTCCGCTTTGGGCCACCGTCACTCGGAACCCCGACTCGGTCAGTTCGGCGTACATCGTCTCCAGATAGTCGGCCTGGTCGTCGACCACCAGCACTTCGGGTCCCTTCCCTTTCGGGACCAGTTTGGTGACGGCATCGGTGACGGGAAGCGAAACCACGAAGGTAGAGCCCTTCCCCTTTTCACTCGTCACTTCGATCTCGCCCTTCAAGAGACCGACCAACCGGCCCACGATAGCGAGGCCGAGGCCCACACCGCCCCGCTCTCGGGTCTCACTTCCGTCGACCTGATGGAAGGGGTCGAAGATCCGCTCAATCTGCTCGGAGGTCATACCGATACCCTGGTCCACCACCTCGAAGACGACCCGGTCGTTCTGCTGTCCGGCCCGTATCTCCACGGTGCCCTGGTCGGAGTATTTGATGGCGTTGGTAATAAGGTTCGTCAGCACCTGACGCAAGCGGTCTTTGTCCGAAGGTATCGCCTCCGGCAGACCGTCGGTGTCGAATCGCAAAGCCAAGCCCTTCTCCTCGGCGGCCGGTTTCAGAGTCTCTTCCAGACCCGACAAGAGCTCCCCAAGATCAACCATCTCGCGTCGAATATTGAGCTTTCCCGCCTCGATCTTCTCAAAATCCAGAAGATCGTTGACCAACACCAAAAGCTGCTCTCCGGATTGCTGGATCAAATCCAAGTTCTTTTTCTGTCGAGGAGGCAAGTCTTCTTTGAGCTTACGCTTCATCAAGCGAGAGAAACCGATGATGGCGTTGAGAGGAGTGCGAAGCTCGTGGGACATGTTAGCCAGGAATTCACCTTTGGTTCGGTACGCCTGCTGGAGTTCTTGATTCTTCTCGGCCAGGTCCTTAGCGTTCTTTTCCAACATCCCCCGCGCCTCGGTCAGGATGTTGATCGTTCGGTTGGCGTTGAAGGCCAGACGACCGACTTCGTCTTTGTAAACGATCGGGACGGTGTCGGTGCCCTCGGTCCGGCCACGACCGATGATGCGATGAAAGGTGGCCGCGATAACCTCGATCGGCTTGACGATGGTGTGCACCGTCAGAAGAGAGGTGACCAGGGGCCAGAGACAGGCCAACAACACCACCAGAGTGAGGACCAGAGCGTTGTTCTTCGGCTCGGGGATCTGCACCACCACGCCGCGCTGCCCTCCATCGCTGTAGCGGACGACAAAGCCGGAGCGGCGCTCCAAAAACTCCCTGCTCTCGGGAGAATGCTGGAAAAGGTCCATGGCTGGAGCGTCCGGCAAGTTGCCCACGAAGACCGGCGACCCTCCGTCCATCCAAAACGGATACGAACCCTCCAGGGTCCACCGGTTCAGAGACTCGCGCCTCTCCTCGGTGAGGTGCTGGGAGACACTCAGGGCCATCCTGTCGGCTTCTTGGTAGAGACTGTCGTACTGCATGAAGCTCAGAATGCTAAAAAGCAGCAAACTGGGCGCACACCCCAGTGCGACCGCGACGGTGGCCATTTTCGTTTGAAGAGAGAGCTTCTTGCCGGGGATTTCGTCGAAACTGCCGGCTTTACGTTCCGAAAGGCGGCGAGAAAATTTGGCTGTGAGTAAGAGGTTGACCGGCACCCCGATGGCGATCGCCCCCGCTCCGATGGCCAGGGCGAACATCACGCCGGGAAGCATCAGGTGCTGCCCGATCTGAATGGAGCTTTCGCGATAGATGAACACCGTCATCATTCCGGTGTAGAATAGAAAGATCAAAAGTCCGTAGAAGACCGAAAAATCGTACGGGAAGTAGTAGATCGAGCGGACCAGGGCGGGATCGTTATCATCCGGCGGCATACCTCTCTTCACCCATCGGTCGATCGGCAGCAGTAACGGGATCCGCATCAGCAGCCAAATCCCCGTCTTGATGCCGTAGCAGATGGCCGCCACCGTCCAATACTCGGTAGCGGCGCTGGGGATGAGGTTTAGCAAAAGACCCAGGACGTAGCAGAGAACACTCATCAAGACGAAGTCGATGGTGGTCATGATGAGAGTGGACTTAACGGTATAGGATCGCACGGTTGAGGCTTCTTGACCATCTCTGCCTACCCTGTGAAACGAGGCATTTCTTGAATTGGGTATGGCTTGAAAGAATCTTGGGAATAGACCATCCTATGAAAGCTTCAAGAATTGTCCCATATCTTGCCCTGGTCGTGCTGTTGAGCGTTTCTGCACTTGCCCAGACACCCGTTCTCAAATCCGAGTACGCCGAACTTGTGGTGCCCCCTGGCGCCCAGATCACAGATCGGTACGAGACCACCTGGGAGACCAGGATGACGGTGGAGCACGAGGGCATAAGGGTCCGTGTCAACTGGAAAGCCGATGAAGCGATCTTCCACTTTCCCACCTCCACCATGCGGCTCCGGGTGACTCCGGACGGTAAATCCAGCAAGATCTCGGTGAACTACAACGCCGATCGGTATGTGGTGGAAAGGTCTCCTCGAGAGATCGGATGGCTTCTGGGAGGCGACCAACAGATTTTTTACCAGTGCCGGGGTGGCAAAATAGCCAAAGCCATCGGACCGTCCGACTACCTCAAGCTCAATCGACAAAGCCAATGGGGACGACTTTCGCTCACCTCGAGCGTGGGAAGCACCGATGCTCTTCTGAACGCCGAAGGTGTCTTGGAAACATTCGAGGGTCCCGAGGTTCTGGACCATCTTTATCTGGTCAGGGGCCTGGCTATCCAAGCCGGACCGATAACTTTAAGACTGCCGTTGCCGGACGACCCTTTTCTAGAAGGTCTTCCTAGCGACCGCTATCTCACCATATCCAAGGAAGTGAAAGCGCTGCCCCAACCCTCGGCCCAAACAGGCCCGCCCAAAGAAGAAGACCCCCTGCAGGCCGACCCGGCCACCTGGGGCTCGCCTGAACTGAAAGCCAAGTTCAATGAGCCCGATGAAGACCCGCTAAGTGTCAAGAAAGAGACCCGGGTGAAGAACGACGGAGACCCTCTGAAGGCCCGCACCGCGCCCGATTCGGAAGAGTTGCTACGGGTTAAGGACTACTAGCGGCTTCAGTCGAAGATAGACCGCGTTGGTCCATCCGAAGCCAATTTCGTTACTCGAGTAGCCGTATTCGATGCCGGCCGAAACGTTGGAGGTCCGGTTGACCACATCGTATTTCTCCACGATGGTGCCCGACTTCTGATACTCCTGGCGGACCAGACTCAAGAACGCTTTCGCGACTTCGGAAGCCTGGCGCAGATAGCCGTAGCGAGCCAGACCTTCGGCCGCCACCAGTTGGAGTGGAGCCCAGCCGAAGGGAGAGTCCCACTGGTTTCCGCTTCGGTAGGTGGAGGTGACTATGCCGCCGGGCTTGAGGAAAAGTTCGCCGTTCTTCCAGACCGAAGCAGCCTGAGCCGGGGTGCTCCAGCCGGTCCAGAGAGGGAAATAGGTGGTGGCGAAGGGGTAGTCGCGGCGCTGACCTGTTCGGAAGTTGTAGTCCAGGAAGAGCCCTGATTCTTCATCCCAGAGAAAGCGCTGCATCTTCTCTTTGCGCTCCTCGGCCAGGTCGAACCAGTCCGAGGCCTGCTCGGGCCGATCAAGTTGGGCGAAGAGACGCCCCATTTCCAGTTCATACTGATAGAGTAGGCTATTCAGGTCGACCGGATTGTAGTGAATGACGTCGATGTTGAAGCGCCCGAAGCGGTCGGAGGGGTCGTATCCGGACTCCCGCATCGACCGGTCCCCTTTGTAGAACAGCGGGGTCAACTCGTCGGCACCGGCATCGTAGTAGAGCGAGAGCGGATAGCCCAGCTTCTCTATCTGCTCGGACTCGGTAAGCCCGGTGTACTTGCGAAAATCAGCCTTGATTCGGTCGTAGTGAGTCAAACCCGACTCGTCCTTTTCACCGGCCAGCACCTCGGGTGCCGGGCCTTCGCCCAAGTCGTAATAGCGGCTTAAGCCGGTCTCCGGGGTGAGATGGGGAGCCGAGTTCCAGAAGCGGTAGGTGGATACCAGGGCTGGCAGAGCCTCCTCCACCCATTTCTTGTCCCCTGTGTAGCGATAGACATCAGCCACCATGGAGGCGAGAAACGGGGGTTGAGAGCGGGTGAGATAGTAGGTTCGATTAGCGTTTAACACTCGGCCGTAATGGCGGACTTGATAGAGGTGGTTTTCCACCATCAGTCGAGCCTGACCTATCCGTCCGGAATCGAGAAGTCCAAGATTGATGAAATAGCTGTCCCAGCCGTACATTTCGTTGAACCGCCCGCCCGGTACCACGTACGGGTGAGGTAGATAAAGCAAGCCGTGGTGGTCCATGTCTCCTTGCAATTGGGGGCTTGAGATCACATCATCCGGGAGACTTCGAAGCTCCACCTTGTCCAACTGCTCCGGGGAGAGTTCACTCTCCAGTCGAGCCTGTACCTTGGTCAGGTTTTCAGTGGGAGCGAGATAGACGGGATAGCGCTCCCGCTCCCCAAGCTTGGGGTCCTCGGCCGCGGCCGGGAGGTCTTGCAGATTTCGTTCCAGGAACTCCCAGCTGCGGGTGATGTAGTCTTCGATGGGTGGGGTTTCGGCACCGCAGGGGAGAGCGAGGTATGCCAGCGCCATAAGAAATAGGGACAGTCTTTTCATGAAAGAAGGCTTCCGACTGGGGTCGGAAGCCTCCTTGCGCGCTTTTGATGTAGCTCTATCTCTCAACCACCGAGAGAGCTGTGAAGGTCGGATTGATGGCTCCTTCCTCCAGGAGCGGTGCGAGGTAGCGAGGGTCGTAGAAAAGTCGGACGCCTCGGGCGATCATGTCGACTCGTCCGTCATTCTCGTTGAAATCGTAAGGTGTCGTATCAGGGTCCTCCCCGTCTGTCAGAAAATTTGTAAAGTTTTTGGAGTCGTCTGTCTCGACATAAGGAGCGTCGCCGAGCGCAATCATCGAACCTTCGAAGTCCAGCAAGCCCCACGGCGGATCCTCTCCACTGGTGAGCGGGTCTTCGCCCATACGGAGAAACAAGTTGCCCTCGGTGAAAACGGCCCCCTTCACCTCCACGTCCCAGTAGCTGTTGCGACGTTCGTCGTAGGTGGAGATATTGATTCCGTCGGTACCGTAGATCGCGACACCCGTGCGCTCTTGGCGCTCGTCCATGTTCTGGTCGGTCTTGGCTCGGATGTTGATGCCGAAGCCGATGAGG
>Ga0208701_100201_pt1 | contig 27238 bp, 28 predicted proteins | sample DeeseametaMP1482_FD_184188 | JGI IMG/M metagenome (GOLD analysis project Ga0208701, IMG submission 184188) | Marine microbial communities from the Deep Pacific Ocean - MP1482 (SPAdes) | ecosystem: Environmental > Aquatic > Marine > Oceanic | place: South of Fiji, South Pacific Ocean | collected... | reverse complement strand
CCACGTTGGGCCGCATCACCGGAAGAGCCCCCGCCGTCGACCTGGTCATCGTGGAGCTTCCAAGCCCGGTCGCCGATTTTGAGCCTATCCCCTGGTCGGCGAAGAGCGGCCCCGGGCTCGTTCTTGGGTTTGCTCGGGACCGGCGAGGCAATCTCTTGAGCAAGATGGGTCTCCTGGCCTCGGAAGAGTTGGTGCATCGAATTTCTCCCGCTCCCGAGTTTCTGGGAAGCCCGTTGGTGGACTCTCGAGGGGAGTTTTTGGGGCTTCACTTGATGGCCGGTCACCCTCGTGTCGTTGCCAGAAAAGAGCTGGAAGAGATGCTTCAAAAGCTGGCCGAGACCAGTCTCCTGGAACCGGCTTTCCTGGGATTGGGGCTGCACCGAGTGGAATCACCGGAAGGCTACAGCTGTTTGGTCGTCCAGGTCGATGAACCGGCCCGTCAGGCGGGCGTGCTCATCGGCGACCATCTTCTGTCGCTTGACGGAGCAGAGGTGGAAGACCCTCAGCAGGTCAGCGAAATCATCCGAGGCCTTCCGGCGGGTAGTCCGGTCACTCTGGAAATCTCCCGTGCGGGGAAGGCGCTCGAAATCGAAGTCACGTTAGGCAGTCGCCCCGAGACATGCTTTCCCCAAAAGTTTAAGAAGCATATGAAGAGGGTGATCCGACACTTCCGCCATCATCATCACCACGGCCCTCCGCAAGGACACCACCATCAAGGACGGCCACACCATCACCATGGGCCGCCCGGACCTCCACCGGAGGAAACCGAACTTTGCTAACCCTTGTCGTGGTGAGAGCCGGGTCCAGTTCGGCCCAACGGGGACTGGCCTCTCTGCTCGGGCCGGACGAGTTTCGAGTGACCGAACTCCTGGATTGGGCCTCGCCCGCCACGGCATCCTACCAGGTGGTACTGGGTGAAATGGGAGCCCACGACAATCCGCTCTATCTCACCGAGCCGTTCGTCGTTCTCAGCGCCGAGGTCAGCCTCGAGCCTGGTCCGGGCCGGGCTATTCTTCATCCCGAAACCAGCGACTCGGCCATTCTTGCGGCCCTGGGTGCCGTGCTCCAGGGGCTCTCGGTCCGGGATGAATATCATCTTGCCGGCGATCACATCCAGCCGCACACCCACGATCTGACCCCGAGAGAAGTCGAGATCCTTGCCCTTCTTGGGGACGGCCTTAGCAACAGGCAGATATCCGAGGCCCTGCACATCTCTCAAAACACGGTGAAGTTTCATCTCAGCTCGATCTTCTCCAAGCTTCAGGTGGCCAGTCGAGCCGAAGCTATCACGGTGGGGTTGAGAAGCGGGATTATTCTGCTCTAGATAGCGGACTCCAACGCCTCGGGGGGTCTTCCCCCGATGCCATCTTCATCAAGATCCCTGTCGCCACGCCGGTGGCAAGTCCGGTCATGGCTCCCACTCCAGCTCCCAGAAGGAGCCCCGAAGCCGGGGTTAGCCAATGACTGTTCTTGGTCGTGGTGGTGTCTTCGTAGCGTCCGGTGAAGTACTTCCTGTTGATCGCCTGGCCGCTTCCGGAGAAAGGGGTTTCCCCGTATTCGCCACGCATCTCGTTGTAATAGATCTTCTGTCCGGGATGAAAGTAGTGCCCGGGAATGGACGACTTCTGGGACACTCTGGGGATGTGGCCTATCGTTCGATTTTCGTAAACCGGTTCGGCCACGGTCTGGGTTATGGCGACATTCTTGCCGGCCGAGATGTGACCGGCCAAGGCGCCCGCACCGGCTCCGACCACGGCACCGACGGCGGTGCCGATCAGGGGCGCCTTGTCGGCTCTTTGGGCCAGTTCTTGTTTCTCTTTGCTTTCCGGCTTCTTGGGTGTCTCCCAGTAGCCCGGCACATCGTCTTTCACCATGTCCGTCAGGGAGGTCACCAGTGCCCCGGCGACCGCTCCCACACCGAGACCGATGAGGGTCCCGGAGATCGGACCGAACCACGACTTGTCGACCACCTGCCGGTGGACGACGTCTCCGGTCCGTTGGTTCTGGATGATAGGATCCCAATCGGCCGGATCGTGATGCCATTGCGTCTGAAGATTGCCGTCCGCATCGGTATAGGTGGTGGTGTAGCTGTGGGCCGGGTCGTAGTCGGCACCCACCAGCACCGGGCGGGTCAGATGTTCGGCCCGTGTGCTGATAGTCACTTCGTCGTTGGAGAGGTTGTGCAGACCTGCCAGAAAGCCGGCCGTACCGCCCACCGCGGCCCCGATTCCAGCTCCCACCAGAGGTTTGCTCAGACCCTCGCGTCTGGCCTTATTTACCAGGCTGTTGCTGGCCTGGTAGTCGTTGTTCTTGCCGATATGCTTGTTGTAGAAACCGCGGATGTTCATTTAATTTCAGGATAGTCTATGCCTGAGGTCCTGTTGTGACAGGGAAATGAACAGTTAGGACCTGGCCGGGATCTGCTCGCAGCCAGGTCCTCGGGCTCAGAGCGAAACCGGCTCCTCTTGAGGCGCCTTGCGGTCCAACAAGCTCCAGTCGACCTTCGCACTCACTCTCATCAGGAGGTGCAGACTGAAAATCATCAACATCACCAGCAGCAAGCCGCGCTTGCCCTCCACCATAAAGGTCGCTGAAAAGAGGACGAGGTAGAGAAAGAGGACCGGCAGCAAGCGGGTGCGAGCAAACTCCACCCCCAAAGCGAGCGACCCGTAGTGATAGTTGAGCAAGATGGCCACCAGAGCAGCCAGTCCGAAAGCCGCGGAAACGCCCACCACGTCTCCGAGATAAACCAGCAGAAGGTGGAAGCTGAAAAAGCCGGCCCCTAGAAACGCGAAGTGCATCGGGTGAGGGCAGCGACCGTCGGCCACCGAACAAACCGCCACCGCCATAAAGAAGAGGAGCAGACCCAGAGGACCGTAACGGCAGATGTCGATCAAAGCCGGACCTGGATTTGGCTTCTTCGGCATCTCCACGCCGATCTGACTGCCGGTTAGCAAATTCCGATAGTTCCAAGTCATGTTCCAGCCGTCGTCGATTTCTTCTTTGTCGTCCGGAGAGACGCTCCCGTCGATGAAGTCGACCTCGCGGAAGTTGGTCTTCACGTCCACGGTGAGGTTCTTCGGTGTTCCCTCCGTCGACTCGAAGATATACCACCACTCATCGGAACCTCGTCCGCTATAGGTGACCTGAACCTCTGTCGCACCATCTGCCACGGGTACTTGAATCAAGCTCCCGTTCTGATTGTACTGCTCAGTAGCGCGGCCGTCGATCAAGACCTGAAAGTCGTTAAATAGCCCTCCACCGGTGGGCAGCGGAAATTCCAGAGTAGCGCTCTCGGGAAGTCCTCCTGGAAGTTGATACGACGCTCGAAAATCAACGTTGTAGGTGGAATACCAGTAGTGACCCTTCTTGCGGTACTCCAGTTCGATATCGGCATCAATATCAGCCGACTCCAGGCGGGGGCCGCCGGTCAGATAGGCCGACTTCTGCAGATGAGTACTCCCCCACAGATTGGCGACGTCGGTGCGCAACTTGGAGTCCACGTTGAGGTGCCTCCGCTCGATAGACTCTGCCATGGACATCCAAATTGCGGTCATGGCGAAAAACACGAAGATAATTGTTCCAAATCTCATGTTCTGAGCATAGGTGAGGAATGTGTCCGACGCGCGGCGGCCGTGTGTCAGTCGGGTGTCAGAAGGCGACTCCCGATGGGAGTGCAACCTTACCAACTATGAGTAGACCTACCCGCCTTCGACAGCTTCTCTTCGGCCCGCTGCTCTTGCTCTGGGTCGGCTGTGCGCCCAAACTCCCTCCACCGGAAACGAGCAGCCCGACCCCTTCAGCCATCTCAATCCCGTCGGCGGCCGAAGTGGCTCAGCCCAAGTTCGATCCCCAAAAGTATACGACCATGAACACCGCCTTGAACAGCTTTGGGCAGAGGCTCTTCACCGAAGTGGCGAAATCCCATGAGGGCAACCTTGCCGTGAGTCCTGTAGGTCCATTCGTCTTGCTGGAACTCCTTCGCGAGGGCGCCGAGGGTGAGACGAAAACGGAACTCACGAAGGTCCTGGGTGGTGAGACTGGACTTCCGCGGAAGCGGCCAATCTCGTGTGGGTTCTCAATCAGAGCCCATCTCTCTCGGTGGCGCAGAAAGTCTTCGTGGACTCGTCCACCGCGATTCGAAGTGAGTATCTTGAGGCCCTCGACCCGGGTCTAACCGGAAACGTCGAGCCTGTCTCTTTCAAAGCCGACAACAACGATGCTCAGAAGCGTATCGCCGATTGGACCACCAAGCAAAGCGGCGGTCTTTTGGAAACGAAAATACCGCTACGGGAAGACACGCTTTGCGTGCTTCTCTCCGCCCTTCTCTACCAGGGTGCCTGGTTTCATGAATTCGAACCCACCGACACTAAGGACAAGACTTTCACCTGCATCGACGGAACCGAAATTCAGGTCCCGACCATGTGGCTTGACTACAGAGAGCTCCATTACTATCGGCAAGGAGACGTTCAGGCCGTCGCGCTACCGTATGAAGACGATATGGAGATGCTTCTCATCCTGCCGAAGAAAGGCTCAAGCCCTGCTGATGCTCTTTCCTCGTTTGATTTCTCCGCGCCCCCTGAAGACGGGGACATCAGAGTGACACTGGAGTTACCCAGATTCGAGACCAGAACTCCCGAACTCGAACTAACCGATTCTCTGAGGGCGCTCGGCGCGGCTGCTCTTGTTAACGGAGCCGACCTCTCCCGATTGCTCGACTCTCCCGAAGCCCCAATGATGAGTGTACGAACCTTTCAGCAAGCTTTAGTCAGGGTTAACGAAGCCGGAACAGTGGCGGCGGCCGTCACAGAAATGTATGCCACGCCTGAGTCCACCGAAACCCCAAGCGATGACCTACCCAAAGAAATCGAACTCCACTTCAACCACCCCTTCGCCTTCGCTCTTCGGCACAAGCCTTCGAGGGCTCTCGTCTTCTTGGGCGCTGTCGAGCGGCCGGATGAGTCTTAGTCTAGAGAAATCCGTAGCTTCAACTCTCGTCTTCGTAACGACGCTCGTTCGACACAACCCGTCGAAAGCAGTCGTCCTTCTCGTTCAAATCAAGCGACCCGGCCATCGGTAGAGGCTCCACCAAGGTTCCCGGCCTCCGGGGGATATTCCGTCCAGCGACACTCATGATAGGCGACCGAAAACTCGAAAATCGCTGCGATTGCTCTCTGTAATGGCGAGCGCAAAGCTCCATTTGGCGGGGTTCTCCGGTGCCTTTCCGAGTTTCCCGTCATTAAAGCTTGCGCGACGGGAAATCGGGCGTAGATTTGCGGTCGCCTGGTCTTTTTTTCAAGCCGGGTAATCGGACCAGGAACGACGGGGAACAACGCTCGCTAGCTCGCCGTCATTTCGAGTTTCTGGTCGCTCATCACAAGGGTACCGGTGGGACAATACCCCGGACTGTCGCTCCTTTGGAACACTGATGTGATTCATGCTCGGCAAGGAGCAAGGTTCGGAGTGGACTCCGACGTCGAAACCATTTGGCTCATCCACTTCGCACTCTGTGAGTTGACGTGCCGTGGCGGTGCGACTACCGGAATGTGCCTCGTACACGACGAAGCTAGCATCGTGTCCGAGCAACTCATTGGAGAACTGAAGGGTCTCATTGAGGGCGGCCAGATAGAGGAGGCCAGAGAGTTCTTGCGGGGCTGTAGCGAGCTCGTCGAGGACGAAAAATCCCTCTTTCACGCCGGCCTGCTCTTCCTGTGGGCAGATTGCCCGGCTCAAGCGCTAGAATTTGCTCAATTGGGAAAGGAGAGGTTCCCCGGCAAGCTGAGATTCAGCGGTCTTTTGGGGATGACGCTGACGCGTCTTGAGCGATACCAAGAAGCTAGGGTCGAAGTGGAAGCGGCTTGCGTGGAGCGTGTCCCACGGATTCTTACCGATTTCATTACAAGTATCTACCTCGCCTTAGAAGATTTGCGAGCGGGAGAGCGACTTCACACGAAGAGTATGGAGGACGACCCGGATTGCCCGGAGCGGCGAAACGCATACGTATCATTTCTACACGATTTCGCGTTCATTCTTCTCAAAAAGTACAACAATTCCGACGATGCCCTGGCGCTCTTTCGCAAGGCCGAGACTCTCGCCCCTACCGACGGAGATGTCCAGTTTGGCCTCGGCTGCACCTACTACACACTGGACCAATTAGAGAGAGCCATTCCCCACCTCCAGAAGGCGACCCACTGGCCGCATTGCTGGGGTCTTCTGACTGGGATCTATGACGACTTGGACGAATTTCAGAAGGCTCTTGAAACTAGCCGAAAGGCAATCGAGCATTTTCCCTCGAGGGTCGATATGCATTTGATAAGAGCACGAGCGGCCCGCCACCTTGAGCTTCGAGACGAGGAGCTCGAAGCTCTCCAGCAAGCGATAAGACTTTCACCGGACAACCGCGAAATTAAGACGGACCTTGCACTGTATTATTACAAGTCTGGGGACCGGCAGCTTGCACTTGATTTCGTGGACGAAGCTATCGCCCAAGGCTTCGAGGAGAAAACAGATGAGTGTGTGGCGTTCTGGACGCGAGGGATGATAAAGGTTGCGTTGGATGATGACGAAGCTATTAAGGACTATGATCACGCTTTGAGTCTTGAGCCCGAACTGCTCCCGCTTTATCTAGATAAAGCCGAGGCGCAATATTGGCTGGGTTGGCCGGAAGACGCGCTAGACACCTTGGACCAAGCCTTATCCATTGATCCCGGAGACGAAAGAGCTTTCGGAATCCTCACGAAGGTTACTTGTCATCTGGCGAGACTCTCTGAAGAGTAAATTGAAACCGCGACCCTCCCCCATCCCTGGGCAACGCCACCAACTCCTGACCGTGCATCTCCATGATCTCCGATGCAATAGCCAACCCCAAGCCCATGCTCCCCTTAAACCGCTTCCCTTGATGGTTTCGAGCAAAAAGCGCCTTGTCGGGCGGTCCAGGGCCTCTGTCTAGGACAGCAACCACGGCGTTGCCATCCTCGACCCGGTGGGAGATGACGACCTCTTCCCCTTCCGGCGAACACCGGACGGCGTTGTCTACCAGATTCTCCAAGACCCGTTGAATCTTCTGCGCGTCCCCACGGGCGACCAGGTTCTCAAACTCTTCCTCAAGACGCAGTTTGACTCCAACTTTCAGGGCGGCCGGCTCCAAGCTGTCAACGACCGTCTCCCCTACCGAGATCAGGTCGAACGGTTCTACTTTGAGCTGGTCATACTCAAGCTTCTGCAACTCCAGGAGTCGCGCCGTTAACTCGGACAGCCTCTCCGTCTCACGCTCCACATTCTTGAGGAGGCGTTCCCGGTCGGCCTCGTCTATCTGTCCGGATTGCAGCGCTTCCACCGATCCCGCCAAACCGGTGATCGGAGTCTTCAGTTCGTGCGCGACGTCTTCTAAGAACTTGTGGGTTTTGTTTCGTTCGTCTTCCAGTTCAGCGACCTTCTGACGAAGGTTGTGCACCAGCCGGTTGAAGTTTTGACCGATCTGGGCGACCTGGTCAGTCCCCTCCAGATCGATGTCTTTCGATTCGACTGTATCCACGCCGCTAGTCAGGGCACCGAGGCGAACCAACGTACGTCGCAGCTGCCCGGTCACCAGTAAGGCACCTATAAGGGCAACCAAAGAGAGAGCAAAAATGGCCCGATTGGCGGCTCTTCGGACCACACCCAGCTGCTGCAAAATCTCATCGGTGCTGTGAGAAACGTAGACGCAGCCGACCACCCTGTTGTCTCGGCGCACAGGGCAAGCCACGAAGAGAGCGAGCGAATTCCCCGTTTCATCTGAGAGGCGAGTGTAGGCGCCATAGTGTCCGACGAAAGCAGACTGAATCTCAGGTCGAAATCGAAGATGCTCCTGCGGCTCGGGATTGGGACTGAGAGAATCGTAGATCAGGTCTCGCTCGGCCGACAGAAGTCTAACCCGCGAGCCGGTGACGTTTTGGGTGGTTTGGAGGGTGTCAAAAATCTTGGCGACACCAGGGTCGCCTGACTCGACCACATCCACCACCGTCGGTGCCAGCGTCTGGGCCGTCTTAAACATATTCTCTTCCAGCAAGAAGAGCTGATCACGCTCTAGCTTCCTGAGCATGCTGGAAACGATAAACCCGACGCTGACCAACAAGAGGGCCAGCAAGAGAAACCAGGCTACGCCACGGCGTTCAGGCTTCATCGGCTGCCGGAGATTGCATTCGGTAGCCTCGACCACGCACCGTCTCGATCAATCCGGCCCCCACCTTGCGGCGCAACCGCTTTACGGCCGTGTCCACCACTCTCTCGTCCCCGTCGAAGTCGTAGCCCCAGACTCGCTCCACCAGAAAACTACGGGAGAGAACGCGATGCCGATTTTCGTGCAAGAGCCGCAGAAACTCAAACTCCTGGCGGGATAGAATGACCTTCACCCCTTTGCGAAAGACCTCGGCCCGGTGGAAATCGATGCTCAACTCCCCCACCTCGGTGCGCCCCGCTTCGGCCACCACTTTGTGGCGCAGATTGGTGCGGATCCGAGCCACCAACTCCCGGGCGGAAAACGGTTTGGTCACAAAGTCATCCGCGCCCAACTCCAGCAGAGCCACCTTGTCGCGCTCATCGTCTCGAACAGAGACGACAATCACCGGCACCTGAGACTCCTGACGAATCCATCTCAAGACTTCTCCGCCCTCAAGCTTGGGAAGGTTGAGGTCTAGCAAAACGGCATCGGGAGCGACCTCTCGAAACAGGTCGAGTGCCTTCTCGCCGTCGGAGGCCCAGTGGGTCTCGAAACCGTTGCTGCGAAGGGTCACTCCGAGGAAATCAGCGATGGAATCGTCGTCTTCCACGATCAAAATTTTGTAGCCTTCGGCGGACATTATGGTTGTTTTTGGGTAAGGGTGGATGTACACCTTCAGGCCTTTCTTTCGAAGAGTACCGCTGACGCGGAGAGAACTCCCACGAACACAAAGATGGGAAATCTATCGAACGTGAATCCGCAAGAAGGCTCTTCCATTGTCAGAAGAAGTGCCCCAGTGACGAAGAGATTGAGACCGGACAGGGCACCGCAGATAAAGCAACCCAGTGCACGGGGTACGGCATCAGCGGGACGCCACGGAACAATCCAGGCAAGAAGATAAACAGGACCGCAAGCCAATACCGTGAGAAGAAAGACAAACAGCGCAAACGCGACGTGTTCTGCGATGAGGAGCGCCGGAAGTACCGCCGGAAGAAGACAGGCTACAAGAAACGTCGAGTGGGGCGGCTTCCGGGCATCAAACCAGTTTGGCTTTGAGCGGCAGCAGTAGAGCAAAAACAACTGGGCAGTGACCGTGACCCACAGCACGTGAAGCAAGGGAAAGGTCTCCTGCTCAATTAAGCTGTGCAGGCCGAAGGTGAACGGCACGGCGAGGAGATTCAAGTAGACCGCCGCGACAATGGGCAGAAAGACCGGCATCCGCGACTCAGAGAGCTTCCAGCCAAGCACGCTACCACAGAGCGGACAGAGGAAGATGAGAATGCCGGCCAGGAGGAGCACCGACGCAACACTCTGCGCACCGCACGGTCTGAAACAAAGAGTCTCGGAACCGCCGATATGAGCGTACATCAAAGTCACCAACAGACTAGGGAAACTCTCTAAGAAGTAAGGCGAAGCGAGTCTCCACCAAACTCCAAACTGCTCACCAAGCGGCGGCTTCTCTCCCAGATTCTTCTGCATATACCGCGCCACCCGACAAGTCTGGAACAAGAGAATGAGCATCAATCCGAGCCAGAAGTCCGTCGTTGGGATAGTGTCCAAATCCCAATGAGCAAAACCCAGCCCAAACCAAAGAAAAGACACCAAGATCCCCAGCACCCCATGATAAACACACCGCTTCACAAACATCTTCTTCAGAATAAGCGAGCTTTGTGTCGGTCGTGTGTCAGCGCCGCCTACGCGGCCTTTTCTTGTCCGGCTTCAAACCTTGCCAGTCCGGCCGGTCCTCGTGAAAGTCGTTGACCAGCGGATTGGTCGTCGCCGTCAAGATGTGTTCCCAGCGAACCAGTATATGATACGGTATGACGCGGCCCTCGGCGTTCGGCTCCATGACCGCTTTGGCCGGCTCAAACCAGATCCCCACCGACTCCCGACCCACCACACGCCCCATCACTTCAATCGGATCGTTTAAGGCGGTAAAGCCCTTCGGTGCATACTCGTACAGCTTTTCCGGTCCGTTCACCGTGAGGACACAATACTTCCCCATCAGATGACCAAAGTCGGTTCGCACCGAGCGAAGTCGGGAGATCATTTCACTGAGGTCGTCGTTTTGCACTTTTCTCTGTTCCACTCTCAAGCGTAGCTTTCCCGTCGGACGCCACCGAGGAGGACTGGAAATGAGAACGTACTAGCCTTTTATGAACATTGGAAAACTCGGCGTCTTTTATTTCATCGACGCCTTCACCGCACCGCAAGCAGCCGACTTCGCCAGGTCGGTCGAAAAGATGGGGTATGGAGCTCTTTGGTATCCCGAAGCCGTGGGACGAAACAGCGTCGTCACCGCCGCCTGGTTGCTCAGCCAGACCACTAACCTCGTGGTAGCCAGCGGTATCGCCAACATCTTTGCTCGAGACGCCCAGGCGTCGGCTGCCGCCCGAGCCTCTCTCAACGAACTCTCCGGAGGGCGCTTTCTCCTCGGACTCGGCGTTTCTCACCCTCCTCTGGTGGAAGACATGCGGGGCCACAGCTTCAACAAACCGCTCACCCGTATGAAAGAGTATCTCAAGAAGATGGAAAAAGCCGTCTACCAAGCACCCGCTCCGGAGAAATCCGGGGAGACCGTGCTGGCCGCGCTGGGCCCCAAAATGACAACGCTGGCGGGCGAGATGACGGACGGCGCCCATCCCTACAACGTCACTCCGGCTCATACGGCTAAAGCTCGAGAAATTCTGGGTCCTGACAAGAAACTCTACGTGGAGCAGAAGATTGTCCTGGAAACAGACCCTCATAAAGCCAGAGCCATCGCCAAGGAAAGCCTGGCGATGTACTTGCCCATGGTAAACTACCAGAAGAACTGGGCTCGCGAGGGGTTTCAGCCCGAAGACTGGGAGAAGCCGACCGACAAACTTCTGGACGCCATGGTCGCGTGGGGCGATGCGGAGGCAATCAACAAACGGATTCAGGAGCATTTCCAAAGCGGTGCCGACCACGTTTGCCTGCAGCCTCTGGGTGACGACCCAATTGCCACGCTCAAGCCTTTTGCCCCGAGAAGTTAGGCAGCTATTCGCTCACAGCGATTCTAAAAACTCCACCGCCTGAAGATCACCTCGATCTCGGTAGCGGACTATCAGCGTTTCTCGTTCTCTTTCGAACCGCTCCCCATCATAGGGGGTGTGAGTGCCGACCAGAGTGTACGCCGGGAAACCCTCCGGATTGATCGACTGATGAGTGGCGAAGCCAAACCGCTCCACAAAAATCGAGAGATCTCTCGCATCCGGTCCTTCCGCCAGCACCAGAGCGGCCACCGCTTTGCCCTGGGCCGCTTCAGCCTTCTGGTACTCTTTCATACGGAAATAGGCCTGGGCCAGGTCGTCATACGTTTCGGCTAAATACCGGTCCCCCGCCGGGAAGTTGACTGCGATCTTGGCGGCTTCCGACAGAGGTTCGACCGCCCTCTCGGGCTTCCCGAGATAGATGTAGTCCGTCCCTTTCTTGTAGAGCTTCTCCCAAAGCTCCCTGGCCTCAGCCTCCCGCACGTCTCCTTCCTTCGGTATCTCTCCGGACGTGAAAGCCGCGATGACCGTCACCAGCGCCAGGATACAGACAAATTCCAATTTACGTTTTGCTTTTCTCACCACGAAGAGCCTGGTCGCGAACAACTTTGATTTATTCCGATCATACCTTTTTGCCACGTTTCGGGTTAGAATAGATCGATGTTCACCGACTCACACTGCCACCTAGACCAGTTGCCGTCGCCCGGAGAAGCCTTGGAGAGAGCTCGTCAGGCGGGCGTACATCGCGTTGTCGCGGTGGCCGAAGACGAAAAGTCGATCGATGTCATTCTCCAGCTCAAGGCCCGCTATCCAGACCAGGTCCTGGTAGGTGTCGGGCTTCACCCCATGTTGGTGCCGGAACGCTCGAAAGCATCGGTCTACCAGGCTCTCGAGAAGGTCGAGATCACGGCTCCGAGATCGGATGTGATCGGCGAAATCGGATTGGACTTCAAGTACGCCCAAACCGGCGAACAGCAGGCCTTTCAGCGCCTTGTACTTGACCGACAAATGACCATCGCGGCCATTCATAAAAAGCCGATCAATCTTCACTCTCGCTGGGCTCTCCGCGAGACCATGAACGCCGCCATCGAATATACCCGCGACACCGGGCTCGGCGCTCAACTGCACTGGTTCACCCAATCCAAGAAACTGATCCGCTTGACTAATCGTGTGGGTGTGTACGTCTCCATCGGCCCTTCCATTCTGGATTCTAAAGAAGCCCGTTCCGTGGCCGCCAGTATCGACAAACACTTGCTTCTTCTGGAGACGGATAGTCCCGTGCCGTTCGGCGAGGAGCCCGCGGAGCCGAGTTGGGTGGCCAGGGTGGCTCGTGTGGTGGCCGACCTCTGGCAGTGTGATCTCGATGAAGTGAGCCGCCAAACCGAAGAAAACTTCCGACGATACCTGGGTTAGTTTTCTCTACACGGAGTTAGACAGGACATCGCACCAGGAGCGGAAACGGGTGCAAATGCTAAAGCGCCTCGCCATCCTATCGCTATTTGTCTCCCTTCTACTGCCCGCCCAGAGCCAGCCCCTCTCCAAAGAAAAAGTCTTGGAAGCCATGCCTGCCTACGAAGAATACGTAGAGAAGGCTCGTCAAGACTGGGGGGTGCCGAGCGTCGCAGTCGCCGTCGTTTATGAAGACGAAATGATCTGGTGGAAAGGCTTTGGCGACACCCCGCCCGATGAGGAAACGGTCTTCGCTATCGGCTCCACCACCAAAGCCTTTGCCGCTGCGACACTGGCCATGATGGTAGACGAGGGCGGCCCCGGCTGGGACGCTAAAGTCGTCGACCATCTGCCCGGATTTGCAATGTACGACCCCTGGGTGACGCGCGAAATGCAGGTCGACGACCTGCTTGCCCAACACTCTGGAATGGCGCAGCAAGCTCTTTCCGGTATGGGCGCGATGGGCTACTCGCCGGACCAGATCGTGGCGGCCATGAGATGGGTCAAGCCCATCACCAGCTTTCGCTCCAGCTACGCCTACGTCAACTCACCCCATCTAGTCGCCGGGAAGTTAGTGGCGAAATGGGCCAAAGCCCCGAATTGGGAAGCCGTACTCCAGGATCGCATCCTCGATCCGCTAGGGATGGAGTCAACCACCTGGACCGCCGAGGGACTCGACGGCAATCCAAACTCAGCCAGCGGCCACGCGCGCGTCGACGGTAAAGTCAAGAAAATCGCAGCCGGTCCCTTCCCCTACACCTTCGGACCCGCCGGCGCCTTGAACTCGAACCTCCACGACATGAGCCGATGGCTCAGAATGCAGCTCAACGGAGGAGAGTTCGAAGGCAAACGGTTAGTCTCCGAGAAAAATCTGATGGTCACCCGCACTCCCCAAACCGTCCTCAGTCCCAGTGCTTTCTACTGCATGGGTTGGCTCGCGATCACTTCCAACGGACACCCCATCGTCTGGCATAACGGAGGAACTCCCGGCCACACCACCTTTGTAGGGATGCAACCCCAGGACAAGCTCGGTGTCATCATTCTCAGCAACCTCGGCGGCACCCAAATGCCGGATGCCGTCGGTATTCGCTTTTTCGACCTGGTCCGCGGCTACGAAGGACCGGACTACAATTCGATCTTTCTAGCGGGACACAAACAGCCGACCTTCCCGCCCGTGCTCGACAAAGGCTTTCTGCCCGAAATGGCGGGCCGGTTTCATCATCCAGCCCTGGGAGACATGAGGGTAGGCGAGGACAAGAGCATTGTTTTCGAAGAGACGCGCCTGAAGGCTGTCTTGAACCCTATCGGACCAAACCTTTTCGAGGTCCGAGTCACTTCCGGCTGGCTTGCCGATATCGGATGGGGACGAATCGGTGAAGCGTTCTACAAACCTGAAGGAATAGGAAAACCAGCCTCTTTCACGCTTTCCATAGGAGAACCGAACGAAGCTGGTGTTTTTGAGGCTCTACGTCTCTAAAAGAAGAAAGGTTGAGGTGTCGGCTGCGGCGTGAAAGCCAGCTGAACGAGTTGTTGCTGAACTTGCTGCAGCCGCGCCGAGAACGGGTTGTTGAACGGATTCATAATCCCGCCTCCGCCCGAAGCCCCGAAGTTTCCGGCCAGCGCAAACATCTGTCTTTCGATATTCTGCAATCCTGAGGAGAAGGGGTCGGAACCGAACGCCGAACCGCCGCCGAACCCGCCGCCGCCGTTACCCGCCAACCCGAAGGTAGGTAGAGCGTCGAGGGAACCGAAGACGCTGGACAGGTCCGTGGAGTTCGTACCCACGCTTAGAGAGGCGAAAGCGTTTGCGCTGAAGCCGCCGCCGCCGCCCGGGAAGGCTGTGCCTCCGAAACCGAACGAGCTGGAAGCCGATGCGGAGAATCCTCCACCGAAGCCTCCTCCGAAACCGCCGCCGCCGCCGAAGCTAGACCATCCTTGATACAAGTTTTGCTGTGACTGGGCCCAGTCGAAGTGCCAGGGCTGAATGGACGGCTGCTGATAGACAGGTGCCGCGTTGTAAGATGGTGCGTTTGCAGTTGGATATCCAAAATTGTAGCCGTAGCTTGGCTGATAGCCATTAAGAATCAATTTTTGGAGCCCTCCGTGGTCCTTGATTGGCTTTATTTTACTTTGGCGATGTTAACAGGATATGAACGAATGTTTAAAATTTACGACTCAGGAGGCTGCTCGGGAGGCGGTAGATTACCGTTTCTTTAACGCTCCGCCCATTTGGCCAGACCCTGAGAATCAGCGTTGTAGGCGCCCGAGTCTATCAAGCGGGTCGCTTCCGGAGACGCTTTCAGATACTTATCCCAGAAAGCGAGAGTGCAGGACTTCACCAGCGCGAGTTGGTCTCCGTTAGCCGGGCCCGAACGAGAATGACTGACACCCGAGATCCCTCCGAAGTTATGGTAGGCGTCTTTCACCCACAGGAGATATTTCTGGCCGGGGGCCGCTCCATCGTAAGCATCGCGGCGGTTCTTCGCCTCTTCACCTTGTCGTGTCTTGTCGTTGTCTCCGGAGATAAAGAGTGTGGGTCGTTGTAGTCCGGCCCAGGATTCATCATTTAACAAAGCCCCTGAAGCCTGGGGAGAGATGGCAACGAAGGCCACCGGTCTCGAGTCCGAGTAGGACTGGCCGAATCGCGGTTTCGCGCCGCCAACCAGAAGAGTCGTGTGAGCTCCGAAGGAATGCCCCCCCATCCCGACTCGGGACATATCGGCCAGGTTCTTGAGTTCTGGGTGTTTGGGCAGTTCGTCGAGTACGAACGAGACGTCTTCAGGTCTTGTGTGCCATTCGCTCATGGGATTGGAAAGGTCGCTCCCTCTCAAGCGCGAGTCGGAATGACTCGGTTGAATGACAAGATATCCATGTCGGGCCCAGTGGTCGACCAGCGGTCGATAGAAGTCCTGGCTACCGTACAGGCCGTGCGACCAGACGATAACCGGTAACTTGCCACCCACGTTGCTCGGATAGGTCACGCGAAGAGGTACCGATTTGTCCCTCGTCTCGTCCTTCCACTCCAAATTCTTGGAAATGAGCTTCACCTCCGGAGCTCTTTCACCATAGAGCGTTGTCAGCGTGGACGGCTTGCTTTCCGGCATGATGCCGGCGCCGTTCACCTCTGGGCCGGTTCCGCGCTTGCCACTCCGCCTTGCTTGAAGAAACTTGCGAAGCTCGGCTCTTTCCTGTGAGGACAGAGTCCCGTCGCCGTCGACGTCGAATCGCTCCATCAACCTTTGGCGCAACTGGTTTCGGTCGGTGCCGATGTCTTGAGCAGTAGATGCCGCCAACAGCAAGCCCACACACACAAAAGAAACAACCAACATCCGCATTCTCATGCGAACAGAGTAGCAGAACAAACTTAAGGTTTCCTTCGGTCTTCTTAAACCGACCTAAATGTCAGTCAGAAAAGCCTTTGTAAATCCCGGTGAGGACCTCGGTGATCTCTACCCTCTCGATGATCTCGTCCACTGGAAGGGTCGCACCGCTTCCGCTGCGGTTGTCCGAGTTATTGGCACGCCCCCCCGACCGACGAGTCGAATAGAGCCCAAATCCCTCTTCATCCCAGTAGCCGTTAGGGAATGTCGTGGGGGCCGCCGGTGTGCCGTTCCAGGTGGCCGAGTTGTAGGAGGGGTTACTAACCAGTTCCTGCTTCCACCACTCGTCTTGGAATTCGAAATAAAAGGTTCCGAGAACCTTCTCGGAGTTCAACGCTTTGGGGTACATCTTGCCAACCATGGCAGCCGTCTTTGAGCGAGTTTCCGCGTCTTCGTAGATCGAGTTGGAGTCGCTCGGATTTCTGTGGCCGGTAGCGGGCCAACCGAGTTCGGTGAAGAGCACCGGTAGCGACATGGACTCCGGGAGATTTCCATAACTTCCGCTCAGGTTGCCCAGGATCGAATCGAAATTGTCCGTCTGATAAGAGTTCACTCCCCAGTAGTCGAAACCGGCGGCCTTCATCTGAGCCATGTAGGGGTCGGCTTCAGGCTTCACCGAGGCGAACCTCACGAAATCCGGAGCGTCGTGGAAGGCCCATCCGGCGAGCTTCCCGGGAGCGTTGTTCTGGATAATGGAAGCGTACTTAGCGGACTGACCGTAGAAGTATTCAGTCAGCTCGCTTACCTGACCGTTGCTGGGGAAACTGGTCGGCGCGGCGTCCTTCTCGTTCCAGATGTTGAAACCGATCACAGCCGGATGGTCCGCGAGCTGGAGTACGGTTTCTTCCAGATTGGACTCCCAAAACTCGATCTCGCCCGGGGCGGGATTGATATCCTTTCGAACGCAGGAGTCGGCCATCGGTATGTCCACGATTACGTAGATCGGACTGTTTCCGTTATTCCAGCAAGCATCAAGAAACTGTTTGTGCTCGAACAGTTGCCCCGACTTGGGAGGCGGGATCTGCCCTTCCGTACCTAGCTGGCGGGCTATCATGGAGTAGACTCGGATGGAATTGCATCCAAGGTCGCGGATTCTGTTGAGATCGTTGCGCGCATAAAACTCGGTTCCGCCGAGCTGTCCGTTGCCCCAGAGAGCAAACCAGTTGAAGATGGTATCGACCTTCACACCGTCTACGAAGACATCGAAGCTATCCCAGAATAGATCACCCACCGCGGGCGCTTCCTTATTAGAGAAATTAATGGGGGCCGGAGAGTAGCAAACCCCTTTGAGTTTGGTGGGAGTCGCTCCGTCTTGCTGGGCCAGAATCCTATTGGATCGCAGAGGGGTCCCCTGGACTTCACTGGTCAAAGTAAACCCTCCTGAGCCGTCAGGCGTGACTATCCAGTTCGTGTTGTGAGGATCCACCGGTTGCTCGGCGGGATCTAGCAGAGTCACGTTCCCGTCCGCGGTGACCTCCGCCCTAAACAGGAGAAAACCTCCGTTCCTCAAGTAGTCGATCTCAAGTAGGGCCGCCTCGGGGGGCCGGGGCACACCCTCAAAAATCGTGGTGGGCTCAAGGGGCTTGAGGATGGGCCCGTAGATGACTTCGCCTTGAGCATTGAGCACTTCGAGCTCGAGAGTATCGGCAACGTCACCCGAAGCAGAAATCGGCCTGCCGTCTTCCACGATGGTCACCGTCCCTGTATTGGACGCTCCCGGCGAAGTAGCGGTGAACCCCTGACTGCTCCCACAGCCCGCCACCAGACCTAAACCCATGAGGGCGACTAACAAATTTTTCTTAGCTAACATGAAACTTCTTCCCCTGCCTTTTTTGCTCGGTTACCGATCAGACGCTACAGACTGGAAAAGAGTTCCGCCCAACAACCCAACGGCAGATCGTTCTACAAGCCATCCTTACCACCCTTGAAAACTAGGTCTTGACAGAAACCGCGGCACTTCCTAATCTAATAAGCGACCCGCCGGGCGACCGGCACGAAGGAACAAAACCCAATGCGACAGCAAACGAAAACAGATAGCAAACGCAAGAATCAGGGAGCCGCCCGCGCCGTGTAGGATCGTTTCATACTTTCCGATTCACCCGGCGTCCGGCGAAAAGCAAGGACGCTTTTTTTGTGCCCTGATTCGAGACATCAACGGTCCATAGCTTTAAGGTCCATAGCTCGAGACTGTATGTCGTGCTTTCCTCGGAGGAGGGGTTTCTGAGGTGCGATTGTCGGTAGGAGCGCGCGACACCGCGACAATTGTGCCTCAGGAATCCATACTTCGGGGAAAGTGCGACATACAGTCTCGCTGGTAGAGCACCTCGTTCTGGCCGAGGAGGTTCCAAGTTCAAGTCTTGGTGGGCCAGACATTGGGGTTCGCGCCCCAATCGACAGCATATACGTTCCTAGCTTAATAGCACAAAGCACCGGGCTCTTAACCCGGGGGATCTCGGTTTGAGTCCGAGGGGACGTACCACTTTTTCTACAGGTCTGAAACGACAGGAAGGCAAAACCAAGGCCGTGCAACTCCTCAAATCCTGGCCGATCGCTCTCCTGCTCCTCCTCATCCCGGGTTGCACCCCGTCGAGGAGCGTTGCGTCTCTCTCACCTACACCTCCGACCGTGGCCCAAACAGAGGAAAAGCCGCCCTTCACGCCCCCGGACGCCGAACAGCGAATGGACGCCCTCGGCCGAGACCCCGAGCCGATCTTCACCCATCTCGTCGGATTTTTCGAACCTATCCCGGCCCCGGGCTCACGCGACTGGCTGGCAAGTCACGAGGAAACCGGCCAAACTTACCGCCAATACGAACTCTCCCTGCCAAACCGACCCGATGAGGTCCGGAGTAAGATCTACATCTTGCCTTTGGGTAAGTTTGAAGAAGACGACCCTCCCTTAGAACAGGTCCGCGAATACACAGGGCTGTTCTTCGGCCTGCCGGTCGTCCTACTCGAGCCCTCCTCGAAGCCCGAAGTCACCAAGAGAACCAACGACTTTACCCAGCAAGAGCAGTGGCACGCCGGCGAACTTCTCGACCTGCTCGAGAGCAAACTGCCTAAAGACGCGTACTGCTTGTTAGGCGTCACCATGACCGATATCTATCCCGATGAGGAATGGAACTACGTCTTCGGATTGGCCTCCCTCAACCGTCGTGTCGGAGTCTACAGCCTGGCCCGCTACGACCCGGAGTTCTTCGGGGATAGCCGAGGAGAAAATTGGCGAGTGGACGGTCTTGAGAAGAGTTGCAAGGTGCTGGCCCACGAGACCGGCCATATGTTGGGGATGGCTCACTGCATCTTTTACGACTGCCTGATGAACGGGAGCAACAACCTCGGCGAAATGGATCGCCAGAACTCGTTCCTCTGCCCCATCTGCCTACGTAAACTCAAGCACGCCCTGGGAATCGACCTCCATAAAAGGTACCAAGATCTTCTCCAGTTTTTTGAAAGGAACCAACTGGAAGAGCAGTCCGAGTGGTTGCGGAAGGTGCTTCGCTAGTCTGAAGTCGATTTGTCTGCGACGCATTCTACGGCGATTTCCTCCAGCCGCTTCGAGTACTCCTCGCCGACAACGCTCCTCACATTGTTATGTCCGGCGCCCTCGATCGCCCAAAGACCCTTCGGCAGCCCAGCCGCCGCTTGAAGCTCCTCACTCATGAAGAAAGGAATGGTATCGTCTTCGGTCCCGTGAATCGACCAGACCGGTTCCTCAATCGCCTTCATTCGAGAAAGCGTGTCGAACCCGTCAACCATACCGGCGCCCTTGTCTCCATGCGAGAAACGCGCAACTTCCGTGGTGGAAGTGAAGGACGATTCTAATATCAGACCGCATCCTTCTCGCTGCTCGGCAACATAGCTCGCCACCCCTCCGCCGAGGGAGCGACCGTGAATCAAGATTGGATGTTCGGGAAATGCCTTGTGGGCGTAGTCGAACGTGGCCAGCCCGTCGAGATACAGCCCCTCTTCGCTCGGCTCACCTTCCGATTCACCAAAACCTCTGTAGTCGACGATCAACACGCCGAGCCCGGCATCTCTATAGTCGTCAACTACTCCACCGAGTGAACTGATGTTGCCGCCGTTGCCGTGAAGGTAGACACCCAAGACCGCGCCCTCCGAAGGCTGGAGTTGCCAACCCACCAGTCTCAAACCGTCCGCTGTTTCGATCGTCACCTCATCCACGCCCTCAGGCCTTTCGCCACGAATCTCCTTGTCGGGATAGTAGAAGACTTTGCGCTCCAGTGCTGTGTCGGGTGACGGACCCTTCTCCAAGCTTCTGGCCGACTCTGGAGTCTCGACAGGTGTTTCCCGCGGGGCCTGTCTACAGCCAAGGAAACCCGCCAATACCAGAACACCGATCACTCCCCACCTCACCGACTTGTAAAGACTATTTAACAAGCAAACCCGCTCTCTATCCTATACTGCTGGGAACAGACCACGGAGACTCACAATGGTAGAACTACCCGACAAAAACGTCGCCAGCTATCGGCAACTCTTTCAGAGAGTAACCCAGACCGCTCAAAAGTACAACGACACCCCCGCCGATGCGGCCCCCGAAAACAAGGATCTCGTGATCCTCGAAACAACCTCGGAAGGTCTCTACTCGCAAGGCGACGAGGTCAAGATGCAAGCGGAGTTGGCTTCCGGAAGACTCACGGTGGAGCGCAAGAACGATGAGCGCAGACCTTACAGAGCAACTCTCTCCTTGCAAAAAACCGAAGACGGCTTCTCCGGACACGAGACTCTCCATGACGTTCGCGGACTGGTGGAGCGGGACTTCCTCATTCGTGGTGAACAGGTGGAAGTCTTGAATGAGACTCACGACCGGGCTAACCGCTACGACCCCAAAGCGGGCCCCGACGCCAAAGCCATGCAAGCTGAGCTCAACGCAGCGACCGACACTCTTCAGTATTTGATCTCGCCAAGCTTTAGCTAATATAAAATCAATCCCGCCTCTGTAAGCCCGGTCTCCTCCCGGGCTTTTCTATTTGCCGTTCTCCATCTTCAGAGAGAAGATATGCGGAAAACGGACCTCGGATTCCCACCGCCACTGTCCCGGTTCCTCTTCTACCATCCCAGAGAAACAGCCGTAGGGAGAGTAGTCGTACTCCTGAAAATCCAGAACTCTCAATCCGCGGGCGAGAAGAACGGAAAAGATATCAGCCAAGCTAAAAGTCCAGAAGTATTCGAGGTGAGTCTGCTCCGAATCGGGCGCCGCATAACTCCCCTCGACCTCTTCTCGATAGCGCCCACGGAAGTAGTGATAGGCTAGCTTCCTCGATTCGAAATCGTACATCATAAGAGTCGGATGAAACTCCACCAGGAGGAACACTCCCCCGGGTTTGAGATGGGCCACCACGCGGTCGGCCCAAACATCAAGGTTCTCCAGCCAACTCAGCACCCCATACGACGTAAAGACCGTGTCGAATCTCTCTCCCAGGTCAAGCTCCAAGACATCACTACAGACAAAGTTCGCCTTGATCGACAACTCCTTGCTCAAGCTCTTTGCAGCTGCAACGGCCTCTTGCGAAAAATCAACTCCGGTCGCCTCGGCCCCCATCCGGGCTAGAGAGAGCGTATCCTGACCGAAGTGGCACTGGAGGTGAAGCAACTTCCTGGCTTCTACCTTCCCCAGAAGTTCCAGTTCAATGGGGTTCAAAGAGCAACGACCGGTCTTGAAGCCGGCCAGGTCGTAGAATTCCGAGGAAAGATGGAGCTTGGTACGCCGGTCCCAAGCCTCCCGGTTCACCTTCGTGGTGTCTTCGGATGCAGTATTGGAAAAACTCACGCGGCAGCGCTCAATTCAGCCAGATTCTCGAGTTGGGAAGCCGCGGGCTTGGTGAGCCAGTCGACATACTCGGCGGTCCTTCTACCGAATTGCGCCTCGATATCGGCCAGGTCGGTCTGTGGCAACTCCGTTGGAAGCTTCTGACGAAGTCTCGCAATCTGCCTCATCTTTTCGACACTGTGAGTTGGGTTCGAGCGTACAAAACTTTCCAACGCGGAGGTTGATTTGGAAGGATGGTGTGGAGTGGCAAACGGTCTGGCGGTCGTTTCTCGAGCGGCAGTGATGAGCATATCTCGATACTAAAGTTGCACGCTTAAAAGAGCCTGATAGTTGCCTCTATCTCGTCGGGAAAACAACGTGGTATACTGGCCCGGTGACCAGAAAATCCATCCTGCGAATTCTCCGAAACGGGCTGAGATTAGCACTGTTTGTCGCCTTACTCACGATTCTTTACTTTGTAGCAGCGCTGTTTGGCGCCCTCGTCCCGTCGAACTCAGACTTTGTGCAACCCGAAACCGGAGTCACCGTCTGGGTTCGCAGTTCGGACATCCACACAGACATCATCGTGCCCGTCACCAACGAAGTTTTCGACTGGTCGGAGTACCTATCGAGAGAAGACGCGCTTGCAGTCGACGAGAGCTATCAGATGTTGGCTCTCGGCTGGGGAGACCGACGATTCTATCTGGAGACTCCGACCTGGTCGGACGTCAAGGTCGCCAACGTCCTCTCCGCGTTCTTCGGATTCGACGAAACCGCGATGCACGTTGAATGGCTCCGGCAAGCACCGGAAGCGGACTCTCGCTGTCGAAAGCTGGTCTTAAGCGAGGAACAATATCGAAACCTCTCGGTACGCATTTGGGACTCTTTTGCCAAAGACAGCTCCGATCGCTCTCTCGTGATCGACAATCCGGGGTACTATGACACCGACCGCTTCTACGAAGCAAACGGCCGATATAGCGCCGTCCAGACCTGCAACACCTGGGTAGGAGATTCGCTGGAGGCCGGCGGGGTCCGTATCGGCTGTTGGACCCCTCTTCCGTGGGGCGTTTTCTGGCAACTCCCGAACTGAGTAGGTATCAAATCCCGGGGCCTATCTCCTCGGACGTAACTGTGCAGAACACTTCACAATTTCTCGGCTCTTTTTGCAACCTTCCCGACTAAGGTGGTCTCATAGGGGGTCATCATGACCAATACAAAAGGCTACCAAGGAAAAGCACCTACCACCGAAGAGCGAGCGACCATTCGTGAAGCCACGACCGAGGCTCTACACCAGCGAGCCAAGGCCGGCACCTGGGCCTACCCGGGGCTGTACGCTTGCAACGCCGTCAGTACCACGATCATTTCCGACCATCCTAAGCTCTTCTACTCCACATTAGCCATGCTGGCTTTACTTGTCGGCATGCGGATATGGATACTGGATAGCTTCGAACACAGAGAAAGAGACTCTTGGTTGCGGTACTTTCGAGCAAATGCTCTGGCCTTATCCGCTACTTGGAGTGTCTTTGTTTGCGCAGTTCTCCTCTACTACGGAAACCAATGGGAGGGAATCTTTGCTCTGCTCCTTACTTCGGGAATCGGAGCCGGAGCCACGACCTCTCTGGCTCCCCGACAGGAGTTGGCTCGAATCTATCTCGCTATTCTCCTTGTCCCCCCGGCGGCTGCGGCTATTGTCGCAAGTAGCTTTGCCTCCGCCAGCATCTGCATCATCTACCTTGGCTTCTTGCTGACGCAAGTAAAACATCATTCCACCTGGTTCCAGCACGCCACTCTTGACAATATCCGTCTGGAAGAGGCCATCGGACGTGCCGATAAGGCCAATGCAGCCAAGAGCCTCTTCCTAGCCACTATGAGTCACGAAATCCGAACACCGATGAACGGGGTTGTGGGTATGACGGGCTTGCTTCTGGATTCCGAACTCAACGAGGAACAGAGAAGCTATGCCATGACAATCCAGGACTGCGGCGAGGCCCTCCTGACGGTGGTCAATGAGATACTCGACTTCTCCAAGCTCGAAGCCGATCGCGTGGAGGTGGCCGCCATCGATTTCAACCTTCGCGACTGTCTCGAGGGCGTGGTGGACCTCCTGGCTTTCAAAGCTCAAGAAAAAGGAATTGAATTGTCTCTGCTCCTGACAGCTCAAGTGCCCGACAGGGTCAGATCAGATCCAGGGAAGCTGAGACAGATTATGGTAAACCTTATCGGAAACGCCATCAAGTTTACCCATGACGGTGAAATAGTCGTCGAGTGTGGACTCGTCTCCGGCAATGAAGACTCCAGCCTGGTGGCCAACTTCCGCGTCGCCGACACCGGTGTGGGTATCCCCCTCGACAAACAAAGCGGTCTCTTTGACGTTTACGCGCAGGCCGACGAAAGCGTGTCGAGCGAGTACGGGGGTACCGGGCTAGGGTTGGCGATCTGCAAAAAGCTGGTCGAAGCCATGGGTGGAAACATAAGCCTTGAAAGCGAGCCCGGCAAAGGTACAAGCTTTAGTTTTCACGTGGTGATGGGAAAAGCTTCCGACCCGGTGCCTCCCCAACCGACTCTGAGGCTCGGGAACATCCGCGGGCTCAATGTGCTAGTCGCCGATGCCAGTCCTACCAGCCGCCTGGTTTTCAGGCAGCAAGTCGAAGCCTGGGGGTGTGAGGTGGCGGAGGCTATGTCCTTGGAAGGCGCTTTGGAGCAAGTTCGAATCTCCCACTGCAACGGCACTCCCTTCGATATCGTTATGGTCGACTTTTCGGTAGAAGACTCGGAGGCTCTCGGCAAAGCAGTGCGACTCCGGGACAGAGAACGAAGCACCAAACTACTCATGGCGACTTCCGTTCCTCGTCGCGGGGACGCTGCCGCGGTCAAGCTCATCGGTTTCGACGGGTATCTGACCAAGCCAGTCAAGCAAAAAAACCTTTATCAGGCCATGGCTACGGTAATCGAGCTCGAGCGCTCGGACCAGGACCGAGAGCTGGTCACCGTACACGCTCTGCGTGAAGACCGTGGACGCAAAGCGCGAATTCTGCTCGCGGAGGACAATAAGGTTAATCAGTTGCTAGCCACCAAGCTCCTTCACAAAGAGGGCTACCAATGTACCGTTGTCAACGACGGAATAGAAGCAATCGAGGCCATGCAAGCCGACCGTTACGACCTCGTCTTTATGGACTGTCAAATGCCTCGAATGGGCGGCGTCGACACGGTACTGTCGATCAAGAAGTTGTTGTCCGAGGTCCCCCCCATCGTCGCCCTCACGGCCGGGGTCACCGACCAGGAGCAAGAGAACTGCTTTGCCGCCGGAATGGTCGCCGTCTTACCGAAACCGCTGACGCCAAGCCGCCTGCGAGACATTTGCAACACTTATATCCCCCGCTCCGAAATCGAGGTTTCTTGAGCAACCCTTAGGGCTTGAGCTGTCAGGCTTCTAGCAACTCGGGGCGGTAAACCCGAATGCCCTACGTGGGGAATGTATCTCGACATCGCACCACTTGTGTGATTCGTAACTCGTGACTCGTGCGATTTACCCACGTGGGAAGCGGACCGTTGACGCTCTTCTTACATTCTTTTAACGCGCCGCCGTTATTCTCTAGTCAGTTCAACCGGAGGTCGTCTCAATGACAGTTCAAAGTATCGCAAATCGTCCCACCCTGGGAAACTCGCCTAGCCAACAAAGTCTTCAGCAAGCCTGGGGCAACAACGGCGCCCGCAACGGAGAAACGGTCGTGGCTATCATCGATAGCGGCGTCGACGCCTCCCATCCCGACCTGGCGGGCTCGATTTTGGAGACATTCAGCTTCACGGGTGGGCACGGGGATAGTAACGGACAAGGAACACACGTCGCCGGTATCATCGCTGGGAAGTCCAACTACGGAGCCGAGACGGTTTCACTCCCACCCTCGGTAAAGCTATCTACGCCGCTGGGCCAACCTCTCCAAGGAAGCGGCTTTGCTGCCCCCGTCGTAACCGGACTAGCTGCCACCCTCGCCGCCGCCAACCCAAATCTTACTGGTGAAGAACTCAAGAACAAGCTCATGGAATTGGACATCCCCGCTTACATCGGTAGGTAGCGAAAACCACCTTTTTGAGCCGCTGAGCCCAGGCGTCCCAGCGGTCTTCTTGGCAAATCCCAGAATCCGACCAAAACCCACGTGGGAAATCTATCTCCATACCGAAACACTTGTGTGATTCGTAACTCGTGCGTTTCTCGCAGTTGGCGCTACCGGCCTCGCCCAGGGTGTCTATGAGATCCGATACGGAGATGATCAAAGAAATACTGAATATCCTCTTCAGAGGGGCAAGGAGACAGTCCCGTCACGGGATCGGGGCTACAATCGAAGCTAAACCTTGTGAAGCCGCTGATCAGTTCGATATAGAAATCCCCTCGCTCTACCCCGTCGCGAAGAATCAGACCGGCAGCGGACAGACTGTCCTCCCCCACTGCGCCATCAAGCGTGTAGGTTCCGCTGGGAACCTGGAATCCGTCGCTATTCAGCCGAGCGCCAGTCTCATCACCGTCAGTTGCTTGAGCGTTGAGCCCCCCCAGGCTATTCGGCGTTGACTTCACGGCTCCGAAAGTATCGATAGTGAAGGAGCCGTCAAGGTCGCCCGTCTCGTCAATATTGAAGTCGGAGCTGATAACGCGACCGTCTCTCAGTACCAACTCACCGCTGTATCGGCCGGCAACGCCGGTGCTCTCAGACTCGACCACAGCGCTCCCGTTAGTCCCGGTAGAGTTGTCAAAAGCGTCACTGGAATCTCCGCAGGAACTACCCAGTATCGCCAGACCTCCGATCAAAGTGCTAACAATAAAGCTCTTAAAAGTTTTTTTCATCTTGACTCCTTTACAAACCTCGGCTGGTCTACGCCTACCAGGAACAGACAGCCCTAACGTATCTTCACGTAAAGCCTTCCCCTAGGATGGATAGTGTTCCTTCTAGAAAACGGGCGACTTGAGCTTCCCACGTCCACGTGGGACCGTGGGACAATCGACTCGTTAGCCCAAAATCTAAGAATGTCTCCACACCGAAACACTTGTGTGATTTGGAAGTCACAAAAAGAAGGCCGTTCAAGCACCTCCCCTAGATTTGGAGGTGTGCTACGGAGCCCGCAGGGCGTAGTCGGAGCCGGAGGCGGAGTCTCTCCTACACGTGGGATTGAACAACAAAAAAGTCCCAGTTATCGCTAACTGGGACTTTAAAATAAAACCCGGCAGTGTCCTCAAGCCGAAGGCGCTACGGAGGACGAAGTCCGGAGTCTCTCACACCTTTAGGTGGGATCTTAGAAAAGAAAAAGCCGGCTCCTAGCTAAAGGAACCGGCTGTGAATAAAAACCCGGCAGTGTCCTACTCTCCCACCTCGTCTCCAAGGCAGTACCATCGGCGCTGGAAGGCTTAACTTCTGTGTTCGAGATGGGAACAGGTGTGACCCTTC
>Ga0208701_100199_pt1 | contig 27305 bp, 19 predicted proteins | sample DeeseametaMP1482_FD_184188 | JGI IMG/M metagenome (GOLD analysis project Ga0208701, IMG submission 184188) | Marine microbial communities from the Deep Pacific Ocean - MP1482 (SPAdes) | ecosystem: Environmental > Aquatic > Marine > Oceanic | place: South of Fiji, South Pacific Ocean | collected... | reverse complement strand
TCTGTCTTCCCAGCCGATCGGCCCGATGGAGGTCCTGGGTCCAGATGGAGGCGGTGAGCCCGTACCGACTGTCGTTCATCAGCAGTACGGCCTCTTCATCGGAGGAGACCGACATAACGCCCACCACCGGTCCGAACGTTTCTTCGGTCATCAGCTTCATGCCATGATGGACATCGATAAAGATCTCGGCCGGCAGGTAAGCGCCCTCTCCCAACCCCTTTTTAAGGAGAGCCTGGGCGCCTTTGTTTTCAGCCCCCTTCATCTGCTTTCGGACGAAATCGGCGGCACGCTCTCTCACCAAAGGTCCCATCGTGGTCTGAGGATCCAGAGGGTCGCCCAGCTTCAGATTTCGGGCCTGCATGATCATCAGATCCACGAACTCGTCGAACACCGATTCGTGCACGTAGATGCGCTCGATACCGCAACACGACTGCCCGCTGTTGAAAAACGCTCCGTCAGCCAGATTCTCAGCTGAGAACTCCAGGTTGGCATCGGACCTGACGTAGGCCGGGTCTTTACCTCCCAGCTCCAATCCCATCGGAGTGAAGGTCCCGCCCGCCGCTTTGTGCAGGGCTTTGCCGCCGTCCACCGAGCCGGTGAAACTGACCACGTCACAGAGACCTTTCGAAATCATCTCCTCGGTGGATTGGTGGGTGAGATGGAGGACCTGAAAAACTCCCTCCGGCAGTCCGGCTTCCTCAAACGCTTCGGCAAACCGTTCCGCGCAGCGAATCGTTTGCGAGGAGTGCTTCAGGATAACAGCGTTACCCGCGGCCAGGGCCGGCACCACGCTGTTGACCGCGATGAGATAGGGATAGTTCCAGGCCGCCACTACGAAGACGAGTCCGTGGGGAAGGCGGTCCACTCGCCGGTATTCGTCGACCGTGATCGACGAGAGCGCTTGCGGAGCCAGCTCTATCATCTTGCGAGCTCGCTCCTCGAATCCGCGCAATTCGCCCGGGGCCTGAGAGATCGGACGGCCCATCATCCGGGACAGTTCGGGGGCGATCTCATCCTTTTTCGCCACCAGGGCGTCGGTAAATTTGGAGAGGTACTCGAGACGCTCTTCCAGTGGCAGATCGGCCCATCGCGTTTGGGCCGTCCTCGCGGCCTGGACGGCCCGCCGGATTTCCCGTTCGCTAGCGGCAGGGCGCTCCAAGACCACCGAGCCGTCGCCCGGCGAGACCACTTGAATGACTTCAGATGATTTCAAAATAGCGTTCCATCTCCCAATCTGTGATAGCTTTGCGAAACTCTCGCTCTTCCCACTCTCTGGTGGCCGCGAAATGATGGACGAAGGCGTCTCCCAGGACTTCCCGTGCCGGCTTGCACTCTCTCAGACGCTGGGCCGCTTCCCACAAAGTGGTCGGCAAGGCCGTCTCCGGGTCGGGGGGGAGATCGTAGGCGTTGCCCTGGATGGGAGCGCTCGGCTCCAGTTCGTTTTCGATTCCGTAGAGACCCGACAGAAGGGCCGCGGCCAGAGCCAGGTAAGGATTGGCGTCGGCGGCGGCGATCCGGTACTCCAGACGCTGGGCTTTCGGATCTCCGCCGATCACCCTGAGAGCGCAGGTGCGGTTCTCCGAGCCCCAGGTGGGGTTGGTGGGAGCCCAGTAGCCCGGGATAAGACGGGTGTAGGAGTTCACGGTCGAGGCCACCATGGCCAGGATCTGCGGCATCAGTCTTTGACAGCCGGCGGTGAAATGGCGATGAATCTTGCTCATCCCAAACTCCCCTTCGGGATCGTGGAAAACGTTGCCCTTGTCCAGGTCTTGCAGGCTGATGTGGATATGACCGCTCTGTCCGGGATACTTGGGAGACCATTTGGCCATAAAGGTCGCCATCAAATCGTGACGCTGAGCCAAGACTTTGGTGAACGTTTTAAATAAAGCCGCCTTGTCGGCTGACTTCACGCTCTCGTCCACGGCTATGGCCGCTTCCAAGACACCCGGTCCCGTCTCCGTGTGCAAGCCCTCCAGCTCGAAGTCCATTTCTCGACACATATCGAGCAGATCGTGATAGAAGCCGGAGTAGACGGAATTGCGAATAACGGAGTAGCCGAAGTTGCCGGGAGTCCAGGGGACCAGGTTTCGATAGCCTTTCTCCCGGACCGAATGGGGGTTCTCGCAAAACAGAAAGAACTCGTATTCGAAGGCGGAGAAAGGTTCGAAACCCATATCGCGGGCTTTCTCGACCACTTTTCTCAGGATACCGCGGGGACAAACCGCTTCGGCTTCCCCGATGAACTCACCCATAAAGAGAAAGCCGTCGTTCTCCAAGGGGAGCGGACGAATCGACTCCGGGATCACGCGGACTTGCGCGTCGGGATAGCCGGTGTGCCATCCGGTGAATTCCACGTTGTCGTAGAGCTGGTCGTTGGAATCCCAACCCATCACCACGTCGCAGAAGCCGAATCCGTTTTTCAGAGCGGAAAGAAACTTGCCTTTCGAGACATATTTACCCCGAAGCACTCCGTCCATGTCGAACACGCCCACCTTCACATTGTGGGTGTTGGAGTTTCGAATAAACTCCTCGGCCTCTTCGGCTGTCGTAATCATCAACGGTTCCATCTTTGTACTCCCTCTCTCCGATGTGGGGAGGGTTCTGAATGATGGTGGTTACGACCTTTCTACGCCGCCCCGTTCCGATGCGGGCCGATGAAAGCGTCCGACTTCCGAGAGCGTGCCACCTTGGGCAGCTCTTCCACCAAATAGTCGTGAGCTTTCTCGCTCCCCTGAAGATGAGCGTCCAGAAAGGCGAGCGAAGTGCTGTTGGTCATGGCGGCCGTCACGCCCACCACCCCGAAGACCTGGGCAAAAGAGGCGTGTAGTGTCTTGTCGATCTCCAGGTGATACTTGTGGTTGCTGGAAGCGCCGTTGAAGGTATCTCGGTGAACTCGTGGGCCTTCTGCCCCGGTGAAGAGCCGGTCGTGATCTCCGGAGATGGTCAGAAGCGGTTTCTCGATCTTTTCGAACGTCTTCGGGTTCATGCCCAGCAGATGGGTGGGAAGAGAATCTCCATAAGGGCTCATGGCGATGTACGCATCGAATCGGTCGTCGTTGATCGGAACCCTGTGACCCTCGTGGTCGGTCACTTCCACTCCCGCCAGGGCCTGGGCGGTCAGAGCGCCGAAACTATGACCGGCGAGGGCCACGTTGTCCAGGTCGACCTTCTCACTAACCTCGGGGGGCAGCTTGCCCTGTTCGAGCAGATCCAGGGCGAAAGAGACGTCTTTTCCGCGATCGATAAGCTCGTTTTGACTGAAAGTATTGATGCCCGGCGTCTTGATGAAGGACGAAGTGTTGCTACCCACGTGGGTAGGCTGCAGAACGGTGTAGCCGTGACTGGCCAGGTGTTTCCCGAAGTATCGATAGGTATATTCGTTGCCTGCTAGACCGTGGGAGAAGACCACTACGGGTGACTTCTCAAGTCCCTCTTTGTTCTCCGGGCTGTAGACGACCAGCGGGATCTCTCGGCCGCGGCTCTCGTCTTTGAAGTCCAGTCGTTCTATCTTGGCGCCGTAAGGACCGTCGCCGTCTTTATAGAGTGGCAGCTTCGGGCGCGCCAGACCCTTGAGAGCGCGTTTGGCCATATCTTTCGCTCGGTCGTAGAAGTCGCCGATTTTGGAGGAAGTGTCCGAAACAAAGCTGTCTTGCACATCATCGGGTGGCGAGGACGTTGGCCGCTTCGCGCTCACTCGATTGCTTTGTTGTTTTATCGGTCGGGTCTGGATCTCCATGGATATCTTCCTCTAGTTTCATCCCCCCACGATAAAATATCGACAAAGTATGTCGTCAGAGTGGAATCGGAGCCTTGGAAGTTAACGTTTCTTGAACTTTGGAGGGTGTCGTCCTGAAAGGAGGGATAGCTCGCTGATGGAATCTGGTTTAGATGCGAGTGCCACACCTTAGAATCCGCCTCTACTTTGGATTTTTCGGAGTCATCGGATTTTTCCTAATGCTCGGCTATCTGCCTCTAGTCTCAGAGGTTGTGGCGGCCTACGATGGCAGCTGGTTTAGCCCCTTTGCGAAGCCGCTTTTGCTGGGCGCCCAGCTGGCTCAAGCTGCGGCTTGCTTGGGCTACGCATACGTCGCCTTTCGCTATCGCTCACTGCTTCACGAAGAGTCGCCCTGGCCCAGGCGACTTATTTGGCTGAGCATGGTTGCAGCGGCCCTTTCAACATGCTTTAGGGGTCTGTTGATGGGAGGACCCGCAGCTCTCATTTCTTCGCTCTCACTCCTGCTGAATCTGGGCTATAACGTGTCGCTCCTTAGGCTACTCAAGAGTGACGAAGAAGCCCTCTCTAAGGGGAGCGAGCTTCCTGAACTTTGACAGCCTCTTCCTAGGAGCCCACTTGGCTCGGTCCGATTACCCACACGGGCTCCTAGGACGGCTTCGACTTCCGCTTCAGGGCTTGCGTAATAGCAAACGCCAAACCGAACGAAATGAGGAAACCCGCCGCCAAGGGTATCATCAAACTGGCCTCGACACGGCGAGTGGCGAGCAGAGTCCAACTTCGACCATCGTCGGATACCGAATACCAACTGGTGAGGTAGTCAAGCCCACGGTTTCCCGTATCCTCGACAGAGACTTTGAGGGTCGGTCCGTCGGGTCCGCTCTCGATCTCCACTCGTCCGTTCATGTCTGAGGCCTCGACGGCCAGTCTGTCGTTCAGGTCATTGAGCGATGCAGCGTCTATCGATAGAGTACCCTCCTGTTGGTCAAGAAGACGGCCCTGTCGACCTTTCTGCAACAGAAAGTAAGCTTCTTCTACATTTCCACGGGGGAGGAAGGCGATGGGATAAAACTCTTGGGCATCAGCGTCGCTCGACACTTCCACCGCCCCTTCTCGGGTATGGGGGTTCTGATTCAAGCTTTGGCTCACAGCTCGTCCCGTGACGACACAGCCTGGCACGGCCATCAACCAAACTAACACAATTAGGACTCGGGTAAACTTCATCCCAACACATTAGTCTTACTCATTGAGGCTGAATAGATTCCCGAGGTATATATTGCGGAAGAGTTTCATGTCAAGTTGGGTCCCGACCAGCTGTTCAAAACTCTGTAACGTATTTCGTGATAGAAAAGTTTAGTATTCAATCGCCTCCGGGGGGAGACTCTCTGCGGACCAGCGACCTTATCTCAAATTTTTGATTTGAAGAACTTACTCATGAATATTACAAGTACTAAATGCCACGTCCCAAAAGCCTCCTGGGGTCCGACCTACGACGTCTCCCCCTCTTTGCCGGAGACGGCGGGTGTGGGTCCTTCCATCGCTGATCTGGGGCGTGCCATCGACACCTATCTGTCCAAGGCCGAAGCCGGCGGCTCCACTCAGGGACTCCATCCATACTGTCCCGGCGTCGATACCGAGCTGGGAACTCAAGCATCTCGTCATTTGAAAGACGAAAGCGAGCAGATGCAAGAGCTGTTTGCCGCCAAAAAGCCGCAGCAGGTGCTGCTGTCGGCCCAGGATATCGCCGATGTCCTGGACCGCCACGCAGGACAGTATGAGGGCGCTAGTGCGGGGGCCGCAGAGAAAGTAGAGTCACTCACGGCGTCTCGAAAGAAGACTCTCCGAATTCAAATGGGCAGCGCCCTGCTGGCCGGGGGGGCCGGAGTCGCGCTGGCGCTGGCCGCGCCTGGATTGCCTGGATGGGTGCCTGCGATTATCGGAGGAGGAGCCTTGCTCTGCGGATTTGACGCTGTCATGAACTCGAGAGATCAGGATTTAGGTAGCGAAGAGTTGGCGACCGCCCGATATGAGGTGGGAAGTTTCGCAAGGGAGGCTCAAGCCTCTCGAGACCTGGGGGCCACGGCTCAAGCCTGGGCTGAAAGTCTGAACTAAGGCCTATTGGGCCGATTTGAATCAATCGGTCAACCCCAACGTCTTTACCAACCAGTCCCGGAAAACCCGAGCCCGTCGGGTGAGACGGCGACCACCGGGATAGACCAACCGCACCGGCATGGGTTTGGCCGTGTACTCCGGCAAAACAGTCTTTAATTGCCCCTCGTTCACGAGTTCATCGACTCCTGTCCAGGGCACCTGGATGAATCCGAGACCGGCCAGGCAGGCTGTCTGATAGGCGTCAGAGTTGTTGACGGCGATGTTGCCTTTCATGGGAACCTCGCGATTTCTCTTGCCGTCCCAGTACTCAAATCCGGAGGTCCGCTCTCCCATCGAGGTGAGATAGTGGATCAGGTGATGGTCTTTCAGCTCGTCGAGATTCTTTGGGATTCCATACCTTTCCAGATAAGCGGGACTCGCGCAGTTGACCATGGCAAAGGTGCCGAGCTCCTTGTAGTTGAGGTCGCTGCCCGGTCTCCATCCCCCGACTCTGAGGACGCAATCAAAGCCCTCTGCTACAACGTCCACCATGCGATCGGTTGTGCTCAGCTCAAGCTCCAGCTGGGGATGCCTCTCCAGAAACTCTCCCAAACGGGCGATCACCTTCCTGGAAAGCTTCAGTGGCATATCCACGCGCAACCGGCCTCTCAACTCTCCGACTTCGGCGAACATGTTCTCCAGGTCGTCCATGTCGGCCACCAAGACCCGGCATCGCTCGTAGAACATCTGGCCGTCCGGTGTCACCGACACGCGGCGAGTGGTGCGGTTCAGTAGCCGCGTGCCCAGTTTCGATTCCAACTGAGCGACAGCAACCGAAGCGTTTGCCTTGGGGAGAGAGAGACTTTCGGCAGCCTGGGTGAAGCTTCGCAGTTCCGCTACTCTCATGAAGATTTTCATCGCTTCAATCTGTTCCACAGCTTCTCCATTGTTCAAGAATTACGAACAGTTTATCTAAGGATTGCCGGTTTATCCAGAAAAATAATTCTTTTATGATTTCGGAAAGAGAGAGGAGATAAGTAAGATGAAAATTGCTTTAATTACCGGAGGAAGTCGAGGGCTCGGTCGCAACGCAGCCCTCCATTTGGCTAAAGTCGGAGTTGGGGTTTTGCTGACCTATCGAAGCTCCGCGGATGAGGCTGAGACTGTTGTTCAGGAAATTGAGTCGCTCGGCGGAACGGCCGTGGCTCTGCAGTTGGATGTGGGGCAGAGCAAAACTTTCGGGGAGTTCGCGGACAACGTCGCCGCAGCTTTACAAGAAAAGTGGGGAGTCGACAAGTTCGACTATCTTGTGAACAATGCGGGGATTGGTATCCATAAGCCTGTCACCGAGACCACCGAAGAGGAGTTCGACGAGTTGGTCCGGGTGCATTTCAAGGGACCGTTTTTCCTCACCAACCGACTGCTTCCCCACATGAACGATGGCGGGCGTATTCTCAATATCTCTTCCGGCCTGGCCCGGTTTGCCTATCCCGGATATGCCGCCTACGCTTCTATGAAAGGTGCTGTCGAGGTGCTCACTCGATACCAAGCTAAAGAGTTGGGGTCGAGAAGGATCGCGGTCAACGTGCTGGCCCCCGGAGCCATCGAGACGGATTTCGGAGGAGGCGCGGTACGAGATAATCAGGATCTCAACGAACAGATCGCCTCTCAAACCGCCCTCGGCAGGGTCGGTCTACCCGACGACATCGGGGGTGCGGTAGCGGCGATTCTTTCGGATGGAATGGGTTGGGTCAACGGGCAGCGTATCGAGGCTTCAGGGGGGCAGATGATTTGAACTGGAGAAGATGATGAGAAGAGTAGCGCTTTTGGGAGTCGGTCTGATGGGGGCTCCTTTCGCCCGGCATTTGGTGGAGCAAGGTTTGGAGGTGTCTCTCTACAATCGAACTCGGTCTAAGGCCGAGGCAATCGAGGGAGCGGAAGTTCACGACACACCCATTGAAGCGGCCCGCGGTGCCGAACTACTCTTCTCCGTCCTTTCCGACGACCAGGCTGTTTTGGAGACCGTCGACCGGGAGTTGCTCCAAGCGCTCGCTCCGGAGGGCGTCCATCTTTCCTGCAGCACCATCTCCGTGGCCGCGACGGAAGAGTTGGTGGCGTCGGCAGCCGAGACCGACCGACGGCATATCTCTTGCCCTTTTCTGGGTCGACCCGACTTCGTCGAGAAGAAAGCTCATCAGTTCCTTTTCTCCGGTGAGATCGACGACCGCATTGAGATCATCGAGCTCTTGGAAAAGACCTGTAAACAGGTTGTGGACTTTGGGGACGATCCTTTGTCCGCAGTAAGAGGAAAGCTGGCCACCAACTTTCTCATAGCCGGAGCGGTGGTGGCGATGGGAGAAGCTTTCGCTATGCTTGAACAAGCGGGGATTGATCCGAGCAAGGCCCACGAACTTTGGACCTCTTCCCTGTTCGACTGTCCGCTCTACAAAAACTACGGCAAGAAGATCCTGGCCCGAGACTTCGAGGAGCCGCTCTTTCGTCTAGCACTCGGCTTTAAGGACACCTCGCTCATCGTTGAAGAAGCCCGGTCCAACGGCTCTTCGCACCATCTCATGACAGCAGTGAAAGATCAGTTTGAGAAGTCGATGGAGGCGGGCGATGGAGAGCTGGACTGGACAGGCGTGACACGACTCATAAGAGCAGAAGGGTGAGAGACGGCCCGATGGGGTCGAGCGCGCAGGAGCTTTCAAAGAAGCGTATCATTTAATCCTGTTGATGTTCTCTGCTCCGTCCAAACCGAGATTCCGAGCCCAGGGCGCTCTCATATCTATTATAGTCGGCCTGTTGACGGGGCTGGGTGCCGTCGGGTTTCGATATCTAATAGAGTTCTTTCAACGAGTTTTCTTAGAGAACGGCTACATCACGCTTCATAGTTGGTACTTGCCGCTCGTCATGGGCGTCGCGGGACTCATTGTGGGGCTTCTCATTTACTATTTCGCCAGGGAAGCGAAAGGGCACGGCGTCCCGGAAGTCATGTTGGCAGTGGCCACAAACGGGGGGAGAATTCGCGGACGAGTGGCGATATTGAAGTCTCTCGCCTCGGCCATCTGCATCGGTTCGGGGGGCTCGGCAGGGCGAGAGGGACCCATCGTCCAGATAGGTTCCGCCCTTGGTTCGGCATTGGGCCAAAAGCTGGGTCTCTCCGACCGTCAGATCCCTCTCCTGGTCGCCTGCGGCGCCTCGGCCGGTATCGCGGCGACGTTCAACGCTCCTATAGCGGGAGCGCTCTTCAGCTTAGAGGTGATCCTGTTGGGATTTACCCAGACAGCTTTCAGCTATGTTGTTCTCTCCTCGGTGGCGGCCAGTGTGGTGGGACGAGCCTTTCTCGGGGACACCCCGGCTTTCACTATTCCCCAGTATTCTCTGGACCACAGGGTTGAGTTCTTCCTGTATGCCGGACTCGGTTTGATCGCGGCGTTCGTGGGGATTTTATTCACCCGTTCCCTTTATAGGCTGGAAGATTTTTTTGATGCTCTGCCGATTCCCGAGCCTGTCAAGCCGGCCATCGGTGCCTCTTTAGTCGGCGTTCTCGCACTCTTGGGACTGCCTCAAGTCATGGGCGTCGGCTACCAGACGATCACGCAGGTGTTAGAAGGAGAGCTCGCGGTCAAGCTTGTCTTGTTGTTGATAGTCGGAAAGCTCCTCGCCACCGGTCTCACTTTGGGCTCAGGCGGTTCGGGGGGCGTCTTTGCTCCCAGTCTCTTTATAGGCTCCATGGTCGGCGGAGCTTACGGTCATTTTGTCCACTGGTTGGCGCCTGAGATCGTGACCTCGCCGGGGGGATACGCTCTGGTGGGGATGGCAGCGGTTTTCGCGGCCACCGCTCACGCTCCGGTGACCGCCATCTTGATCCTGTTCGAGCTCACAGGCGACTACCACATTATCTTGCCCCTGATGACCTCAACGGTCGTCGCGACTCTCGTTTCTTCCAAGCTGTACAGAGAATCGGTCTACACCGTCAAACTCAAGCGTCGCGGTATCGACCTGCTGGCAGCCGTAGAGAAGCACGAGGATCCGATGCGGACTGTCAAAGTGGTCGATACTCTTGTCACTCCGTTTGAGACGGTGGAGAAAGATTGGCCGCTGACGAAGCTAGCTGAAACCTTCAAAGCGACGGGACTTCGAGGGCTGGTGGTGACCGATTCCGAGAAGCACTTGCAGGGGATTGTGACCGTGGCCGACCTGGAGGGGGCTCGACCGGAACAGACGCTGGTTCAAGATGTCATGACGTCGGAAGTTGAGTCGGTGCAAGCCGGCGATTGTGCCGGTGCCGCTATATCCGTTATGGGCCGGCTTCAAGTCGGAACGGTACCCGTCTTGCAGGATGGAGTGGTGGTCGGCGCAGTCAATCGACACGCTCTGATGAAGGCTTATCAGGAGCATGTCCACAGCTCCTGACGAAGATCGTCGCTCTTTCTCTTTGTTGGATGCATCCGACATGGAGAAGTTCTTGGCAGCCTCCGGTGCGGTGGGTGAGCACGACGGCGCCGGTGAATTCACGCTCAACCTCAAGCAAGCCATGCAGAACCTGGAGAAGTTCACGCTGGCCGAGCCCGGTTTTTACGTGCGTTACCTGGTGGCTTCCGCGATCGCTCGCGGGGCTACTCGCATCGAATTGAAGACGGCTGTCCAAACGCTCCTGGTGGAAGACGACGGAGCATCCTTCAGCTTCGACCAGCTGAGGAGTGCCTTGCCCTCAATTTTAAACTCTCAGACTTCCGAGAACGCGGGCAGACGATACCTTGCGGTGGGACTTTGCGGGGCTCGAGCCCTTGGCTTTCGCCGTGCCTCTGTGAGCTGTCCGGGAGGCTGTCTGCTCCTTCAGAACAACCAACTCGAGTTGAGCCCTCAGGGGAGCGGCGAGGGAACTCGAATTGAGATTACCGAGCGACGAAGTCTGGCTGGATTTGCCGGTAAGCTTCTTAAGAGGCGGTCGCTTTGGGAACACGTGGAGACAGCGCTTCAAACCTTTCGATACACGACCGCGGACCTATCCTTGAACGGTCAAACCGTTGGCTTTCGGCATCCGGTTTTCAAGGGACCCTATTTCCGAATCGGGAAAGACGGAGAAAAGAGCGGAGAAGAACTGGCTGTGGTCAGGACGAGCCTCCCTCTCTCCGGCTATATCAGTCTGTCGGCGGCTTCCGAAGGTCCGCTGAGTTTCATTCTTCACGGGATTTGCTTCGAGTCTCAGGCGGGCGCGATCTGCGCCTTGGTCTACTGCGATGAGCTCCGTTTGAACGCTTCTTTCCAGGGCCTGGTGCAGAACGAGATGTTTCAGGCTCTCATCCGAGAGATTGCCTCGAAACGAATCCTGGTCGGGCTGGACCTGATCAGTTCTCCCGAAGCCGACCCCCAAATCTTTGAAATGGTAGCCCAGGTGCTGCGATCTCTGCGAGGACGCATGCCTGAGGACATCCAGAGAGCGCTCGAAGAAAGTACCATCGCCGGCAAACCCTACCGCAGATTGCGAGAGGTGTATGAACGCGCGGGCTACCTGCCCCTCACTCCTGAGATGGAAGTGGCTGAAGCGGTCCTCCTCGAACTCTTCCCCAGTTGTATTCGGTTGAGCACCGTCGAGGTGCCGGAGTCGCGGGAGGTTCTTTGTCGAAAGAGTGGTGCTGTCTATGCTCCTCTGGAGCGACCCTACGTTTTGCGATTCGATATCAGTCTCATGGAGCATCCCTGCCCCTGTTTGCCCGGGCGCGAATCGCTTCCGTTTGGTGAGGAGATCTGTCCTTTCGGCTTTCAGCTGGTCTGGACCGAACTGTACACACCGCAGAACGACTTTCTCTTCCAATTCGACGAGTTTCGAGATTTCGGTCTTTGTGTGCATCGTGCGGTGCAAAGCGGACTCTTTTCACTGAGTCGAGTCCGACCGTTCTTTTTGAACCTTTTGGAATGGTTGTTGGACGTGGGGGGCGAGCTTGCGAAAAAACAGTCGGTGAGATGCTGCTTGGTGTTGGAGCGAGAAGACGGGGAGCTTCTTACCTACTGGACTGCGATGACGCTCGGGTCCACGCCCTACATCTTGGAGGGGGAGCCGCCAATTGGAATTCCTCATGCTCTTCGGTTGAATGAGCGGGAGCTGAGGTTGTTGGGAGACTTTGGGGAGGTGGTGCTAGTGTACGCCGGGGCTCGGACGTAGCTTGATCATCGCCACTAAGTTCACATTCACCTTCGGAGCGATGTCGGCCCAGCTCAGTAAGTGGGAGTACAAAAGCTTTAAGCCGATTTTAAGCCACACCCTCTATTCTGAGTAAGTCATGATTAAATACACTACTCAAGTCGGTACCAGGTCCCAGAACAGCAGCTTCCAACTCCCCCTCAATCCCAAGCGGGAGCCCGCCCAGTTCGGGGAAATGACGGAGTCCATAAATCCTGAGACCGGCGAACTGGGACTGGCGATCAGCCTGGGGGATGGTGTGGCCCTCTCGTTGGAAGACGGAGTAACCATGTCGACGGGCTCTCCGGGTTCGAAGACCTCTATCGACGGTTGGGGAGTGGACAAGGACTACACGATCACGCGCGAAGGCAACGTCACCAAAGTTGACGGCTGGGGAGTAGATAAGGATTACACTATCACCGAGGATGGTAACAAGACGGTGATAGACGGATGGGGCGTGGACAAAGACAGCACCATCACCCGTGACGGCAACACCACTAAGGTCGATGGCTGGGGTGTGGATAAAGACTACACCATCACCCGCGAGGGCAACAGAACGACTGTAGACGGTTGGGGCGTGGACAAGGATTACACTGTTAGCCGCGACGGCAATACCATAACGGTAGACGGATGGGGCGCGGACAATGACTACACCATCACCCGTGACGGAGACACGATAACGGTGGACGGTTGGGGTGTGGATAAAGACTACACTATTACCCGCGAGGGCAACACCACCACGGTCGACGGTTGGGGAGTGGACAAAGATTACAAGATCACCCGCGAGGGCGACCAGACGACTATCGACGGATGGGGCGTGGACAAAGACTTCACCCGGTCCCAAAGCGGCGGCACAACTTTAGTAGACGGCTGGGGTGTGGAGCAGGACTATCGAGTTTCTGCCGGCTAGCGGGAGTCTGCAATCACCACTCAGTTCTCTTGCAAGGAAAAGATGCGCCCCTCGGCCCCTTCACCCACCACGGCAAGACCGAAAAAACCTTCGTTCTCAAGTTTGGCTACGAGCCTTTCCAAGAGGCCGCCGACCCGCCGGCTGCCGGTGATTCGGCTGAGTTCTTGTTCGCTCAAACGCCCGTAGCGTAAAAGGGCCTCCAGGGCTTGGCGTTCCTTAGTCTTCAACTCGATTGGGAGTCGGATAGCGCGCTTTTTCCCCTCAATGGTTTCGGTACTCACCACTTTGACATCATCTTCTGAAAGCTCAAGGCAGAAGGAACGACTCAGCCCGTCTAAGTCGAGCAGCAACACCTTCTGGTCGATGCTGAGAAAGAGCAGATATTCTCCGGGACTGTGCAGCACTGTGTCCATCTGGGACAGGAGAGTGGAGAGCCGATCTTCAGACAGATCGAGCTTGTCCGTGACGGTTTCTAGAGTCACCTGACCGCCGCCTTGACAAAGCATCTCTAGCAACAGGCGCACCGTACTTAAAGGTGGTTTGTCGTCGTTCAAAGCCTGGTAAGCGGCCTGGAATCGGGGGAGAGTAGTCAATTTCTTCGCGAACTCGATAGGACTATGGCTCTTCGTGCGGGCGTCAGAGGTTTTCCCTGAGCTCTCCTGGTTTGCCGACTGGTTCTTTTCCGGAAGAGGCTTGACGTGCTCGGAGCTTTTTGCGGCATCGTCCTCCTCTTGGGCCGACTCCTTGCCGAGATATACTCCGGCAGCCAGGGAAGTCTCACTCTCGGCTCTGTCACTCTCCAAGTCGGCGAGGGCGGCAGGCGGCTGTTTCCAATAGAGGAGAAGACCGTCCTCGACCGGCGGAGTCAGCTTACTCATATACAACTTGTCATCAAACGCGAAGCTTCTCGTTGTGTCTCCCGACCTTGAGGCCCCGTGAATTCTACTGTCGCGGGGGAGGGTCTTCAAAAGCTGAACAAGTTCTTGCAGCGAGACGCACAGGCCGGGCCAGAAGAGTCTGGCTGAACTCTTGCCGTAGGAAATAGTATAGTTGCCGGTCACTCCCTGACCAAGCTTGAGAAGCGGTGCGAAAGCGGCCTCCCCTTTCCTCGCACCCGAGGTCACCCTCGGGGCTTGCTGGGCAATGGGAGCCACACCCGGCTTGAGTTGCTGGAGACTGCGCTCTCTCGTGACTGGTTCGGTCAACGTACACTCCGTTTCAATGTTTTGAGTTCGGTATATCTTCGGGAACGCCGGGGAGGGATGAATCTCGATAAGATGGCGATATGTGAAAAATATTCTAGCATCGTTGACGTTTCCTCCCTGCAGAGGGCACCGACACTCGACGGCCGACAGACGAACTTTTCAGAATACTCAATATAAGTTCATGCGCACAGGACTCTCTCCAAATCTAAAATGACCCGATGCAGGAAATGTCTCAATGCAAAGAAATTTATTCTTTCATGAAAATAGGCATAGTGTTCTTCCTGTTGATTGTTTGTCTGATGACCGGATGCGAGACGAGCTCGCGGGATTTTGTCTTCTCAGCGGGGGGGGATGGTCAGGCCTCCGATGTCGTGGGGCGGGTCTACCTCGGAGACGATGTCGCTGGGGCGAACTTCCGGCTGTTCGACTTGCAAGGCAATCAGCTGGCCGAGGGTGTGACTAATAGCAATGGTCACGTGGTCTTTCGTGGTTTGAGATTGCCGCCCGACTTTCGGGCCGTCGCCAGCCTGGAGGGGTCGGGGGTGTCCCTGACCGCTGAGCTGCGCGGTTTCGATCCGCAGGATCGACAGGTCCACGTCTCCCTACTCAGCACCCTGGCCGCCGAATTGATGAGCGCCAGACCCGAGATGAGCCTGCCTCAAGCGGAAGACGCCGTCAAGCAAGCGCTCAGCTTACCCACCGAGCTGGATTTGGGGATTAGCCTGGAAGAGCCGAATCCAGTATTTTCCTCCTTGGCTTTGCTCCGAGAGGCCGGCGAACGCGGGGGCTGGAGCGCTTTCAAACAAGAACTACTCTCCCGTGCGGAGGCTGTGGCTCAGGGGAATTCTCAGCCGACCTTCTTCCTCTTGAGTCTCGAGGAAATAGCACGGCCTTTGCAAGGACTTGAGCCAGGTCTGGCCGAGGAGGCCGAGGCGATCCGGCTGGAGATGGCCGACAGGTATCGTGTGGATCTCCGGAATCAACCGCCGCTGACCGGACGTTTCGGGCCGCCGTTGGTGTTTCTGGCCGGCCCGACAAGTTTGGGCGGACAGTTTCTTCTCGGCGTGGGAACCGGCATTGCGGGCAACCTTGTCAGCGCGGTCACGAAGGGTCTTCTTGGCTGGGCTGCCAACCAACTCGGTTTGAACTATGGTACGTCGGGCCAGTTGGAAGAGATATCCGAGCAGTTGACGGGGATCGAGAATGCGGTCAACCAGCTTACGACCGAGATCACGGATAACGATATCCTGGCGAAGATCACCTCTCTGGAGACCGAGTTCGATCCCATCATGGACGTGAGCGTGGTGGGGTCGACCGTGCAGGACACCGGGGGCACGGGAAGTCTCGTCACCGCTATCGGCGGCCGGCTGAACACTCTGGGCGAAACCCCCTTGAACACACCGGCGACCATCAGCATATCTTCGCTGGTAAGCACTCTGAATGCACCCGACTACGAATCGATCCTCGACGACGCCGAGCAGCAACTGGTCGGTGCCAACGGGATCATCCAGGGCGTGCAACAGATCGTGACCAATCAGCAGCTCGGATTGGATCGGCCCAGCTCCGCCATGGGATTCGCGCTGCGCTCGAACCCGATCCTGGACCGCGTGCTTCCGGTCTTTCAGAAGTTCTCGAACCTGCAAACCGCCACCCTGAACCTTTATTCCGAGCAAGCCCACAACTACCTGATCTACCCCAACCCTGTCGACGGCATCAATGACATCACCGCCAAACTTCGTGCGAACATCGCGGCCCAAAAGCAGCAGCGCCAGCAACTGCCCTTTCGCAATGGCTTGGAGAACAGCGTGGTGGACAGCGAGTTCGGCATCATGTGGTACAGCAAGGTCTTGATGCCGGACACCTACGACAATGCCAAAAGCATCACCCAAACCAAGACCGAGCAGGTGGTCTTGCCGGATTCCTCCATGGTCACCTACGACGACTGGCGACTGCCCACTTTCGGCGAGTACCAGGCTTTGCAGGCTCGCGGCACCTACAACCCGACCTACTCCCAAACAGACGACCTCGACCGAGACGGCCAAAGCCAGAGCCTAAACGGCATCGACGACCCCGACGACAACGTGCCGGTTCACACCAACGAGCCGTACCCCGACACGGGACAGTCGACGGCGGGCTTACCCGCCCTGGGGTTCCAGGACGTGGCCAAAGCCTTGAACGCCTCCGATGGATCGAGTGGCAGCAACGGTGACCTGTGGATGACCTATATAGAGCTGCAGTACCAGGTGTTTACGTTCGACTATTATGAGTTTCGGCTAAACTACCTCAATGACAACATCGAGAAAGCATCTGGTATCAACGACAAGAAGTGCTACATGGCCTGTCGCACCTTTGGGCCTGACGTCCTGGTCACTCCTTTTGTCGGCGACGACCCTGGTCAGGGCGAGTACCGTCTCGGGGTAACTGGAAAGGCGTTTCTTGACGGCGAGTGCGCCCTATACGGCGTGCCCACAGCGATCTCTTTTGCCAATCCCCCCATTGCCTCCAGCCCCGTGACTTATCCCACCAGCTCCGACGGAGGCATCGAAACCTTCACCCCGCCGCCCGGCTCGATGCAGTTCTACGTCGCGGTCACCTATCAGATTCAGGTCGGCGGGGAGTTCACGCTCGGTTACGGGAGCGGTGCGACCAAGACGATGAGCCTCGTGTCCAAGACCAGCAGCGGAGAGGTTGGCTCTCAGTTCCAGCGAGCCGGGACGAAGTACAACGCTGTGCGCGAGATGATCAATTGGAGCGTGGCGAACACCAATCCGGCCGACCCGGTCGAGCACGTTCGCATGCTCAACCTTCCCTACGTGGGAGGCATCGCCACGCCGCTCGACTCCATCCCGGTAATCGTTAACGCGACCCTGTTGGGGCAAGGAGGCTCGCCCGTTACGGGAAGCTACAACTACACACCCGCGCCAGCCGCGCGCACCCTGCAAAGTCTGCAAATCTCTCCCCGAAACCAGATCTATGGGTCCAACCTGGCTCAGCCGGCCACGGGCAACTATCCCTATCAGTGCACGGGGTTCTACTCCGACGGAACCGTCGAGAGCCTGGCGGGGAAGGTGACCTGGACGGTGACACCGTCGAGCAACGCGGCCGGCGCTCAGATGGTCAGCAACGGAGACGGCGTCTCCCTGGCGCTGGCCCAGCCTGCTCAGGCTCAACCGGTGGTTTATGACCTGCGCGTCACGGCCACTCTGGGAGCCATATCGGACACCACCACCATTCAAATTGAGCCTCCCGTGGCGGCACCCTAAGGCGGTGATGGACTCCGAGTTCGGCTCTGATACCGTCAAATGAAAGCTTCAACCCGTTAGAGGAAATCAGAAGGATTGAGAACGCCGCCAAAGCTCAGCTCTCAGAGGGTGCAGGATTGTCAGCGTGTTCTTTTGTCGTGCTTTTGGGCAGAGTTGACACACATCTTGGAGCACAAATCTGAGGGAGCTGGAAGCCCGGATAAATTCCTAGCTCTGGCACACTACCCGACGAAGCGCTTCTAAGATATCCAGCGAGCAAGCCGTTCCTCGAGCCTTGAATTGTTGAACGGTTCTACCGGTCTTTAGCGAGTTGCTTATGGACTGCAAACCAGTAACGACGGCGTTTGGGCAACAGATGGGAAGACTCGAACTTTTCTGGTCTCCAGGACTTGGGGACCTATGGGGGACAAGGGCTCAACTCACCGCGATGAAGTTCAGTTTACAGATTAGTCACAAATAAAGGCCCTCTCTTCATCATTATCGGAGAGTCCACTCCGGCTATATCATCTCCATTCACTGTATGGAGAGAATCATGTTATCCGCACCTGGCCGAATCAGTACCAGCCCCAGAACGGTCCGTCATTGTTCGGCTTTCGACACTCGAGTCGGAGAGGGCTTCCCCAGTTGTTTCGGCGATGCCGTCACACTATCGTCTAATAGAAGCTTCAACCCTCTGGAAGAAATCAGAAGGTTGCAGGACGCCGCCAAAACGGCTGCGAGTGATACCAACAAGAGCGTCGAACTGGAAAGGGATCCAAAGGTTCGTGCAGCGCTTCAAAAAGTGCCAGGCATGAAGGCTCTGAAGCTGGAGACGCTGACCAGTCGCGATATCGAGTTCGGAGCGCTCAGCGCGATAGAGCAAGCCCGCATGGTGAGAGACGGAGAGGCTTCGATAGAAGAGTTGGCCCGCTCCGCCGTTCACCGCGCCCAAGCCGGTGAGCATCTGGGTTTCATTGATCGGCCGCTCTTCGACGAGGCCATCACGCAGGCCAAGCAGATGGATGAGGAGTTGAAAAACCTGAGCGCCGAAGAGCGGGAGAAGCTGTTTGCCGCCAAGCCGTTCTACGGAGTGCCGACGACCTTTAAGGCGAACCTGCCCTACAAGGGCATCCCGCTAACCTACGGAAGCCAGGCCACCGGTCGGATGCCCCAGAGAGAAACCGCTCAGCATCTGCAGGAGTATCTCGACACCGGTATGATCCCGATATGCAGCACCGACACCAGCGAGTTCGGATTCAACGGGGTGACCGAACCGGTGGGCAGCGCGCCGACCGTGAATCCCCACAACACCGAGTATACCGCCGGCGGGTCGTCGGGCGGCGCTGCCGTTTCGGTGGCGACCGGCGTCGTGGCGATGGGGATTGGGAGTGACGGCGGCGGTTCGGGTCGGATTCCCGCCTCTATGTGCGGCACGCTGGGTTTCAAGCCGTCACGGGGTCGTTGGACGCTTCTGAAAGACGCGGAGAAAAACCTGACGAACGTGCTCAACATGCCGGCGGTGATGACGCGTGAGTTGTCGGACCTCACGCTGATCGCGCATCTCCTCGATCGCGGCGAAGTCAAAGGAATGAAGCCACTCCCCCGTATTACCGAAGGTCACGGCGCCGAGAAGCCGCGGGTGGGGTTCTATCTCAACGCTGCAAACGAAGAGACGGACCCGGAGGTTGTCAAAGCCGTGAGAGAGACCGTGGACGAGTATCGCGCCATGGGCTACGAGGTGGTGGAAGTCGCGCCGCCCCACGACAAGGACTTCGAAGCCGATTTTCTGGATTGGTACCGCGCTATTGCTCGGCAAACTCGCTTTGCTCTGGGCAGAGACGAGTTCAACCACACGCTGGATAAGATTCTTCCGTGGCGAGAAGCACGGCCTGATGAGTGGGTGTCCGATCCCGATAAACTGGAGCCCTTCAGCCAGGGGCTCGGGGACATGAGCCTTGCAAGGGCGATGTACATCAAGCACGTCGGTGCAGCCCAGCGACTGAACGACGTACACACCGACAACTACGAGAACGCCTTCAAGGACGTGGCGTTCATCATCTCGCCGACCATCAGCACGCCGCCTCCGAAGGTGGGTGAACTTTCGCCTGCCAAGTCTTACGAGGAAGTCATTCCGGATCTCAAAGAGATTGCCGAGTTCGCCACGCCTGCCAACGCTGCGGGTGGGGCTGCGATGAGTCTCCCGGGGAAGTTCAGCCGGGATGGACTTCCCATCGGGGTCCAATTGATGGCGGGTAGAGGCCGGGAGGAAGTCATCCTGCGGGCCGCTCAAGATCTTGCCAATCATCGCAACTACACTTTCGTATAGGTAGCTCACCCACTTCTGGCCCAAGTGACAGCTCTTGCCTGGACCGGACAATAGGTTGAGGAAAGTGTGAGGTGCTAACCGTGGCAAAAAAGATCTATCTCGAGGAACACCTGTCTACGCCGCTCCAACGGCCGGCGGACGATGAGATCGGACCGAGGCGCTTCCCTCTCGAAGACCTCTGGCTTGAAGGCGATCCGGAGCTCCTGCTGAGTAACCCCGGACAGTGGTTTTCGAAGCTTCGGGAGAGCGTCGGACCTCGCTCCAACGAATACGGACTGAGGATCCGGTTCATACTGGAAGCAGGACGCACTCAACGGGAAGAGCCACTCGATTTCCTCAACCTACTGAAGAGCTTTTTGGATAGGATGTCCTGGCGTTTCGAAGGCCTTTTTCTCAGAGGTGAGATGGAAACCGGGGTCAAGCCCGGGATTCACCTTGTTTGGGATAGCCGCCCTCCCACACTCCCCACCCAGCTTTGGCTGCGAAGCCGGGAGCGAGTGGACGGCACACTTCCTCAAGCGGTCCCTCCGCTCCATCTCCATATCCTTCTCCACGACCTGTGCCAGGGCTACCTGGAGATGTGGAACGACGGGACGATGAGCTGGCTACTGTCCGTCTTGAGCCGCAAGACTCAGGATAGCTTCCGCCCCGGACAGCTTGGTGGATTGACGATGGCCAGGTCGAACCGACACGAGCAGGGAGTGTCTCTCGGTCTGGTGGGCACGAGGATCGAAGAGGGGGGCAAGATGTCGCTCCAGCTGGGGGATATGTCGAGAGCTGTCTGAGCACCGCTACTCTTTCGCACCGAAAACAAGCCCCGGAGATAGTGGCGCAAGAGCAGTCGGCTCTGGACTCTCCGTCTAGATGATTTCTGAAATCGGGGCTAGACGCTGATAGACCCAGCGACCCAATCGCTCGAGCGCCGAGGTCTTGAGGCATTCGCAGGTGCCGTAAACGTGTCCGCACGGCAGTACGAAGAAGCGGGCCTGAGAGTCCAGCGTTTCCCGGAGTTGCGGCCAGTACTCGAGCTTGTCGGTGCCGAAGGTCATACTGACGAGAACCCTTTTCTTCCCGGAAGGCTCGTACGGCTCGGTGGTGTGGGGCGTCTTCTCGCCAAAAAAGATGGCTTCGCCAAGTTTATACTGGTACCGCTCGGTTCGGTCGCGCAGCTGGTATAGGAGGTGGCCATGGCCGGGGTCTAGCTCGAACAGCGGTGTGATCAGAGTGAAGGCGTTGGCGTCGGGGGCGTAGTCGCAGTGCCATTGGGCAGCGGGGGCGCGGTCGCCGACGACCAGAAAGCCGCAGTACATGACGATCCGTTCTCTGTAGTCGGTGAGCTCTTTAATCTCGCTTTCGATCGCGATAGCATCGAAGAAGCGTCGAAAGAGCGCGTAGGTTTCCGTGTTGTTGTTGGAGACCCACAGCAAGGGATAGCTCTCGTAGGATAAGGCGAAGTAGGGAGCCGACTCGCCGATCTTCACGCGATGACTCCGACCGCCTTGGAAGAGATATTGGTTTTGGGGGGCCTCAAACAAAGGCTCCAGTCGACTTCGGTACGATTCACGAATTTCGTCGAGGAGAGCTTCTTCAAACTGAAAAGTGCGGGCGTCGAGTTCGGGGTGAAGTAAAGTCAATGCTTTCCTCCGAGATACGACCCCAACAGCTTCTCGACGTCCTCACGCCCTCTTCGCTTGGCGACCTCCAGAGCTGACTCGCCGTCTCGATTCCGCCCCGTGGGCGGGGCCCCATTTTGCAAGAGCGTCTCGACGATCGAAAAGGGGCCTTCGTCTGCCATCCAGGCCACTAAGAAGCCGTAGCCCTTGTCGCTGTCGACCTCGTCTCGCAAATGCCCCGGGGCTGCTTGTCGCATCAGGCGCTCGACCACTCTCTCGTAATCACCCTCACGCCAATGGCAAGCCCCCCACAGGGCGGTGGTGAGAGGCACGCCTCCAAACTCGTTTTCAACACCCAAGTCCGGCTCATAGGGTATCACCGCTTCGACCACCTCAAAATATCCTCTCAGGCAAGCTCGATCGAGCGGTGTCGACCGGTGGTCTCCTCGACTGTCGACCGGGAATCCGAGTTTCAGCATCATCGTGACCGCGTCAGCTTTCCCGGCCCAGGCGGCATCGGCCACAAGTCTGGCGTCCTCACCCAGGGTGTTCATGAACTCCGGATGTTTCGTTAAGAGCTCTCGGGCCCTCTCCTCTTTGGCGGCCCAGCAGGCTTCCAGAAACCGGCGCCTCGGCGGAAGCCGATGAAAGATAGATTCGGCTAGTGCGCCTCGTCCCTGGGCCAGGGCTACTCGATAGGGCGTACCGGCGGGGAGCTTCCAGTTGTAGATGTGGCCTTCGTAGCGGCCCTTTCCGATCTCCCAGGTCAGACAGTCCGGGTCCTTTTGCAGGTGGTGGTCGGCTACTTCAACGTGTCCCAGCGCACAGGCCATGAAGATGTCCGTCTGACAGCCTTGCTCGATGAGGTACAGGCAGACTTCGGGTCGGTCGCAAACCATGTATTGGGCGGCGGTGCTGTCGTGATCGAGACAACGCGCATCGATCTCCGCACCGTGACTTAATAAGAGTTTTGCCATATCCACATCTTGCGCGTAGTGCAGCGGAAGCTGCCCGTCGGGACCACGCCGGCGAACGGCCTTCTCATCGTCCAAAAACTCCAGTACGAGCTCGGTTCTGTTGTGCTCCACCGCGGCGTGGATGTCCCACTCTGCACCTCGCTCCGCCAACGCGTCGACGACGGTCGCCTTGGTCTCGTTTAGGACGCCGTAGCTACCCGGTTCCCAATTTGAACGGGCGTTGATGTTGGCGCCGAACTCCAGGAGAACGTCAAGCAGAGGGAGGTTGTTTCGGGCACAGACTACCGCCGGTTTCCCAAAAGAAAAGAGAGGCCGGTTGAGGAGACTCTGAGCCTCTTTGTGCACGGCCAAGAAGTTGCGAAGTCCCGCAGCGTCTTCACGGGACATCAACTCGATGAATCTAGTTTTGAGGGATGCAGTGTCGGTCATCGATAGCTTCGACTTCGACAGTGTATCTGTGGCCTCATCTTTGAGTCCCGGAATGGCGGAGTTCAAACGGAATTGGCGAACCGCAATGTGTGGACCTGGCTCATACCCGGACTTGTCACCGGAGAGGAGTTGGCGCCCCGAAGTGGCAGTGAATCCAGGTGAACGATGACTCGAATCAGCTTTCCGATTACCTGAGCAAGCAATCCGCCGACGGTACCCGCCTCGACGACGATCAAAGCTTTACCATCTCGCCGGAGAAAGCGTGGGAGAAGGTCTCGGTGCACGCTCTTCCTTTTCCGGAAGCCTGGGCCCTGGAACTCGTGAAAGCCGCCAACCTTGCCGGATGCAGCGAGCTTTCGGTCACTCAGACCACGGAAGTCACGGAGTTTTGCCTGCGCAAGAATGCCGGCTGGAACAGAGACTGGCTCGTCGAAGTCCTGGTCTCCTTCGACGGGAAGGTTCCCCGGGAATACTTCCACGTGGCCACCGCTGCCCGAGTCTTGGCCAAAGTCCTGGGGAATCCTTACAAACTGGGGCTTGGGTTGGACTCGCTGATCAAGTGGGACGGAGAACGCCTCCAGGTCGAAGACGGACACGACGGTCTGGTGAAGGAAACCCTCCGCCTCTCCATTTCAAACAAGGCGGGCAACCAGAGCTCTTTCTTCGGCAAGCTTTTCAAGTTTGAGGAACGCGGCTTCATGGCCGATATCGCGAAGATTCTTCATTCCCGAGCCTTCTGCAGCTCCGTCCCGGTTCGCATCGATTCTCGCCTCATCAGGGGCTTGCACGCTCATCCGGAGTTCGCCGTGTCCAGGCTCTCCAAACCGCTCTTCTACTTTCAGACTCCTCCCTCGAAAATCTTGCCCCCCTTTCGGATGGAGGAACTCGCTCCTTGGGAGGAGATCAGAAGGGATGCTCCCATCGAGCTGAAGCCTCCACGAGGAAACTCCCTCGCTCACATCCCTCCGCACGGCGATTTGGGCGAGGTTGGTGCGGTGGCTCTCCTGTCGGCGTTCTTCAGTACCAAGACTCGCTCGGCATCATTCCTCAGCAACAAGAACAAGATTTTGGCGCTGGGCCCTGGAAACAGGCGTTCCCGCCTTGTGTGGCTCAAAGATGGAGTCGTCGTCGAGCAGGAGTTCCTGTGGGAAGGTGCCTTTGCCGTCCTCATCGCCGCTTCCGCTGAAGGGCTGAAAACCGATATCTCAGGCTATCAGCTAGTCAAAGACGACCTGTATTTATCTCGGAAGGACGAGGTGGTGGGTTCCATCACTCGTGAAATTCTCAGTTTTCTGAATGCCAACTCTCTCTCCAATAAGCAGGTTGTCGCCGTGGATACCATTGATGTTGTCATGAACACCATCTTTGGTGTGGTCGGTCTCGTCTTCGTCATTCCAGGCCTTCTCTTCTTCGCGGACCTTGCCTACGGAAGCTCCGCGGCGCGAAAGCTTTCGAAGGAGTGCGAAGAAGGTTTCCGGGATGAGTTCGCTCGCTTTCTCAGAGAGCTTCAGGATCAAGGCGTCGCCACCTCCACCTGAGTGGTGCCGACTACATCACCCAGAGTAGCCTGAACGGTGAAATCGGGATTGTTGATGACCGGACTGATGAAAATCAAGAATCCCGGAATCGAACCGTTGATTGAAGCCTCGAAAATGGGATAGGGGGAACCGTCGGGCAACAGAAGCTCCCAGCTTACCTGGCCGGTGACGTCTTGCAGGGTTCGGTCGTCGTAATAAGCTGTTGCTGTGAACGGAATATCCGCCGACGTATCATCAACGATCAGATTGCTCGGACTAATGACAATGCGGGTCAACTCGCGGACCGGGGCAGGCGAAGGGACCGGCACCGATAGGGTGGCTTGCAGCTGTCTGGATTGTCCGGTAGCTGAATCCATTCCCTGGATGGTGGCGGTTATCGTCTGGGCCGCTAGCGGTCCGGCACCCGGATGCCAGGTGAGGGTGCCGGAATCTTCTCCCAGGTTGTCGACTTCCAGCTGTTCAGGGTTGCTGCTGGTCCACACCGTGTACTGGGAGATATCTTCCCCGTTCAATGTCGCCGTCACCGCTGTGCCGTCCGGGGATAGGGTGAGTTGTGGAGCGGTTGTAGGGCGGAAGCCCGACGCCACAATATGTTCGTAGGTCTGGCTGGAGTCGAAGGGCAGATAGTTGACCTGAATGTAGGAGATTTCGGCACCCAGCAAGTCAGTTTCAAAGATCACGGACTCGTAACCGCCGGCGACGCCGTCTATAAAATCGTAGACCTTGAGAAAATAGTTGCCGCTGAGTCCGTCTACACCAGGCTGGTCGTAGTCGGGAAACCAGAGGTCCCCTTCCCAGCCAGCGGTGGAGAATCCCAACAAGGCGAGCCCGTTGATAACATTGTCAGGATTTGCTTGGAGCGCCAACGCCCGAAGCTGTTGGAGTTCATCCAGGCTTGCCAGACGCCAACCGCTTGGATATCCGGGAGCCTGAAAACTCTCCGCCTGGTCGATCAAGGCCTGACCGTCGTCGTTGAAGTTGGGGTATCCGACTACCGGAGCCTGAATCTGAGTGTAAAAAAGCGTTCCGGAAGGTGTCGACGGAAGTGGCTCTTTGCCTCTCCCTTCGAACGCAGCCTGCGGGTTGGCCAGGTAGAAGTCGGAATCCAACGGGAAGCCGCGCTCCCAGTACTGCTCGACCAAAGCGTGACTCAGGGCGGTCGCCGTGTCCCGAGCCTCCTCTACGGTTGCCTGGTCTTGCGAAAGGTTGGCGTTCTCCACCAACAGGTTTAAGGCCAATGTTTGAATCAAAAAGTAGTAGTCGGACAGGCGTTCGAAACGATCGAAAATGAGAGTGTTGGAAAGGACGGGAGTGGAGGCGAACACGGGGGCGGGAGAGGTACCGGTATCGATAAGCGGTGGAACACTCTGATAGGCCAGTATTTCAAGGTAAATCTTCAAAAGGCTGGGGGACTGATTTCGTCCAAGCAACGTATCCACGAGTATTCTAATGTCGGATTCCGCGTCGTAGGCGGCGATCTGGGATAACAAATCCGTGAGATCTGAGTCCGGGCTAAACGGCTCGTTAGTGATATCGCTCTCCGTGGCTTCGGTCGCCAGGTCTTGAGTCGCCACTTCGATCCCGCTGATGGTGTCTTCTAGAGAAATGGTGAGATCGGTGTATTCATCGACAAGGGTCTCAAACGCGATAGCTGTTTCAAGTTGGTTGAAATCGGTCTGAAGTTGGCTGCTTAAACGATCGATCTGACTCTGGATGTCGGACAGTTCCTTCGACAGATCTGTGACCTCGTCGTCGTCGCCGATGTTCAGCCCCAGCGCCTGGGCGACTGAGCCCGCCACCTCTCCGATAGCGTCGGTCGCCAGGTCTGCCACCAATGTAATGGCCAGCGTGGTAAGGATCTGGCCCGTTACGGGTCCGTTCTCAATCAAAGCATCGATGCGCCCGGCGACACTGCCTCCGGCCATCTCAGTTAGAAAGACGGAGTGCCGAAAAGCCGAACGAGTTGATTCGTCGAGACCCCAGCCGATATCGACCCCCGACGGTATGTCAAAGATGCCCCGGACCCATATCGCCGCCTCTTCAGCGGTGACGCCCTTTCTCTGCCGATAGAGGGCGGCGGCTGTAGTGAGGATGTTGCAATAGACGCTTTTGTCTTCGTTATAATCGCGGACGTCGGCGACTATCGGAAGGTCCCAGGGGGAGGACCCGTCTAGTCGCACACTCACCCGAAACTCAGGGGGAAGGGCGGCTATGTTAGTTTGGATTCGGAAATTTCCGGTCTCATCGACCTCGGCGGGCGGATATCCAAGCGGTACTCCCGAGAGGTCGGTCAGCTGAGCGGTCGCCCCCGCAGCGGGCTTGTCCAGGAGGACTCGGCCGAAGACCACGTCCTCACCGCCTACAACTCCGGAGGAGAGAGTGGATACATTGGAACCCCCGCACCCGGTGAACACGAGTAAGAATAAGAGACCCAGTAAGTATGCTTTTTTTATTGTCATTGTCGTCATCCTCATCTCCCTAAAAGGGGGTCACAACTTCGAGTTGAGTGGTGCCGCTCACGGAGCCCAGAGTCGCTCTAATTACGAGGGTCGAATTTCCAAGTACCGGGCCGGTAAAAATCAAGGTGCCTGGTATGCTGCCGTTGATCGTTGCCGTACCGGCCGGGTAAGGAGAGCCGTCGGGCAACTCGAGCGACCAGACAACCTGGCTAGTCAGGTCTTCGAGCGACTGGTCGCTGTAGAAGGCTACCGCCCTAAAGGGAGTGGCGACGGAGGTATTCTGCAGTATCGAATTGCTCGGTGAGAGCAAGATGCTGGTAACGTCCCGAGTAGGCACGGGGGTTGGGACAGGCACCTCTAAGGTGGCCAGCAACGTCTCATTGAAGCCGTTGGATTCATTCATCCCCTGTATTGTTGCGATCACGGTTTGAGTAACTAAGGGGGGAGACTCTCCCGGGTGCCATACAAGCGTTCCGGCGTCCTCGCCCAGACTGCGCACTTCAAGCTGACTGGACGAGCTGGTCCAGGTGCAGTACTGGGAGATGTCTTCCCCGTTCAATGTCGCCGTCACTCGCGTGCCGTCCGGAGACAAGGT
>Ga0208701_100198_pt1 | contig 27327 bp, 26 predicted proteins | sample DeeseametaMP1482_FD_184188 | JGI IMG/M metagenome (GOLD analysis project Ga0208701, IMG submission 184188) | Marine microbial communities from the Deep Pacific Ocean - MP1482 (SPAdes) | ecosystem: Environmental > Aquatic > Marine > Oceanic | place: South of Fiji, South Pacific Ocean | collected... | reverse complement strand
TTCCAACGAAAGATGATCCCAGTCAGGCTCCCTCGTTGCTAAAAATCGACTCATCTCGACCTCCTATCTAGTGGGACCAGCGTAGGAGGTCGTTTAGAACGATGCTAGGCGGCGAAACATCGCTTACTGTCAACTAGCATCTCAGCTTTTGGAAGGTACTGGAACAGCCTGGGATATCGAGAGATGTCTCGACGGTATGCTACGGCACCGAGGTCACTTTCCTAAGCAGCAAGCGCTGAAGAAGCGAGCGGGTCAACGTCTGCAGTCTAGACACTACGCGGAGCCTTTGGCCGCGGTGATTCTGGCTTGGTGCGGTGAGAGCGCTTCTTATTCATGGGTCTGCGACAACACCTTGACCGGATTTCTACACCGAAGACTTCAGGAGATTGAAAAGCTGCTCCACACGCAAACTTCCAGCTTGTCTTTGCTGAGTTTACCCTCGCGAGAAGATGGATTCATTTCGACGGCATTGGGGAGTGACTCTCTGAGCTTGCAGCCGACGGATGTTGCTCAAGGGCTGATGCGGTCCAAGACGATACCTTCCGAATTGGAGTTTGGGGCGGGTGGGACGAAGGAGTCGAAGCTTGCGAAACTCTGGCCTTTCAAGAAGAACTCCGTCCCGGAGGTCTGCCGGATGGCCGCTCTGGAATCAAGCTTTCATCGCAGTGACTATCCCTGGAGCTGGGATGTCGAGACGAGAGACTACACCTACGACGGCAAGACGTATCGGTATCGCCGCATGCATTTGAGGGTCGCCGAGTCGGCTCTGAATTGGGAGCAGCCGCGAGAAGAGCATCCGATGTGGCGTCGCTGGCAATCCACCGTCTGTCCCATCGGTCGCAAACGCTGGTTTCTCCGAGGCATCCAGAGCCTGGCTAACAACCTGGACTGGGGAGAAGCCGATTGGGCTGACATCGTCTATTTGGAGGATCTCGGTTTGGTGGAGCAAGCGTGGGGTGAGGTGGAAGCGCTGCTAGCTTGTTTCGGCTTGGGATGTAAGGAGCCTGGGCAGTTCGGTCTTGCGGTCGATCAGGTCGCTCTGGCTCTGCAGTGGGGCGGGTTGAACCCGGAGGTGTTTGGTCGGGCGCTCTGCCGATGTGCGGGCACACAGATGATCAAGATGAACCGTTGGGCCAAGGCCGTCGAAGAACTCGCTCGATTGGTTGATCCTCGAAAGATCTGTGGAGCGTTCTCCGATTTGGTGAGGAACTCGGAGGAAGACTTGGGTCGTCTGCTCCCTGCTCTGGCGGAAGTGGCCGCGCGCTGCGACTACCGGTTCGAGGCTGGGATGAAACTTGGACTGGAAAGATACAGCGGGAAAGGGAAGGCCGCCCGAGCGGCCTGCCTTTTGCGAAAGCGCTGTCGCTAAACTTAGGACCCTTTGAAGTCCGACATGTGAGCTCGTGCTTGGTCGGTGAGAAATGAACCGACCGCCTCGGCTCCGAGCGCGTCGGGTAGGACACTCCAAAGAAGCTTTTTCGTTTCGGTATAAGCTTGGCGGGGAAGTCCGGTCAACTGGTCGGCCAGTTTTAAGGCGTAGGGCAAGAGGGCCTCTTCGGGGCAGGAGAGATGAAGGTAGCCGACCATCTTAGCTTCCTCCCAACTGTAGAGCTTGCCGAAAAGCACTGCTTCCACGAGTCGCTTCGGATCGAGCCGCTGTCGGGCCAACTCCACCACAAGAGCGGGAAGAGGCATACCCACGGCCACTTCACTCAAGCCGACCTTGATCTCTTTCTGAACTCCGATCGCCACGTCGCAGCAGAGAGTCATCACGGCGCCGCCGGCAATAGCGTGACCGTTCACGGCCGCCACCACGGGGCACGGATAGTCCAGGATTTTTCTCAACACGTCATAAAAAATCTGAAGAAGGTTTTCCAACTCATCCCGATTCAATGTCGGCATCCTCTTCAGGTCCAGTCCGGCGCAGAAGCATTTCCCACCACCGGTCAAGACGAGGGCCTTCGAGTCCCGGTTTTCATCGAGAGCTTGGCCGAGCCGAGTGAGGGAATCCTCGTTCAAGACGTTCACTTTTCCGTCGTCAAATGTCAGCAGGGCGACGTCGCCGTGTTTTTCGATCTGTATCACTATCTTAACCCCAAAAAATTCTTGATTTTGTCCCACCAACTCAACTTTGGAGTCTCCACACTCACCAAACCGTCGGTTTCATCGAGCTTTCCGTCCAGCTTCCACTCACGCTCGGCGTGGCAAAAGTCGCAGTATGCTCGTTCGGTTCGGCCATCGAATTCACGATGGGGGTTCTTGGTGAATTTTCCGCAAGAGTAGCAGCGAGGCATAGTTTTTCGTTTCCAGCCTTAGGCCGGAAAACTTCTTTACGACGACTTCTTCTGTCGTTGTTCGGCCTCTTTGAGGGTCGCGTATCGGGTGGTGATAATCTGAATGTAGGTCCTGGTCTCCCGGTACGGAGGAACACCGTCATAGTAGGCAACCGCTCCGGGACCGGCGTTGTAGGAGGCCAACACCAGAGGAACAGGATCGGCAGAGTGACGCCAGCGGTGAAAATGCTCCTGTAGATACTTCGCGCAACCTTCCAGGTTTTCTTCGGGCACGGTTCGGTCCACCCCGAGATAGAAAGCGGTATCCGGCATGAGTTGGGCATAGCCGTAGGCTCCCACCGGAGAACGGGCGTTTTCGTTGAACGCGGACTCCTGGGATATCAAAGCGGTCATCAAAAGGGGATCGATTTGATACTTCTTGGAAATCCTTAGTATGGCTTGGGCCAGGTCCTCGGCCTCTTTCTTGCCGAGTTCAGGATTGAAGAACCGGGCCGTTTTGGCGATCAACTCCGTGGGAAGGTAGGGTGTTCTCTCCGGGCGAGGGGCGTGAAGGGCCTGTATCAGTTGGAGATTTCGCTCGGATGCTTCCACCAGCATGTTCAGGCTCTGCTGGCTTCCTCCAAACTGAGCCACCAGGCTCTCTTTCCTGACCTGCCGCTCAAGCTGGGAGTCCACCAATTCTCTCTGGTTTTTGAAAAGCAGTAGCCCCAACAGATAGAGCGCACAACACATAGCGAATATAGCGTAGTGGATCGGCTTCGGAGAAGAACCCATCGCTCGTTATTCTCGAGGTCTCTTCGGCTCCCTATGTGACCTTGAAGAGTTGAATGCGAAAGACAGACTCTGTCGAGTCTGTCTTTCGCGGTTTTTCTTTAAAACTAGTTCTAGGTGAACAGAAAGCCCACCAGAGCGCCGGTACCGGCGGCCGACATCACGGCCGTCCCGGGTACGCCCGCCATGTTGGCGATGGTGGCACCGATCAAGGCTCCGCCGCCCATGTAGAGGGCCGCTTTCGAGTTGTTTCCTGCGAAGAAGCCACCCAGGGCTCCCGAGCCAGCGGCTGAGACAACTTGTCCGCCACTCAGTCCGGCGCCGTACATGGCGATACCGGCGCCTAGAAGCGCTCCGCCACCGAGGTGGATGGCGCTCTTGTTGCTCTCGTAGAAATCTCGGACGGTATCGCCGAAAGAAGAATCGTCTTTTTGGGGTTGGGCCTGGTCGGCCTTCGGGGCGGGGACGGCTTTCGCCATCGCGGGTCTGCTACTAGATATCTGCATGGTCTGCTCCATTAAATGCTTGAGGTTGTGGTTTAGGAATTGAGAGGAGCGATTGATTGAAAGATAAGATATAACGTCAAACGGTTTGTTGCCAGTGTGTTAAAGGTTTTCTCCCGACGATTCCTCGAGGTTTTTCTTACGGTCGTGTTCCCGCATCTCCGACTGCATTCGAGCCAGGCCTTGACGACTATCCTTGAGCTCTTCCCCAAGTTGCTGTATCTCATCAAACTGCTTACGGATTTTTTCACGCAGCTTTTTGATCTCGTCCTGGGCTTTTCGCAGTCCTTCAAATCGCTTGCCGGCCATGAGTTCGGTTTCGGAGATCTTCTCATCGGCCGATTCCAGGCTCTTGTGGAGAGAGTCGACTTCGGCTCTGCTGGATTCCAGCTCTCTCTGCACGGCGGCCATCGCCAATTTGAGGTCCTTTTCGGACTGCTCTTTTTGAATCAGAAGTTGGGTGGACTTCTCCAGCTGGACCTGCAGTTCGCGATTTTGGTCTCGGGTATGGGCGAGATCCTTTCTGACCAGGCGCAACTCTTCGAATTCGAGTTCCCTTTCTTCCTGGGCAGACTTAAGTTGCTTGAGATAGGAGGCCGCTTTTTTCTTGTAAAGCAGTTGGCGCTTGCGCGCTTCGACAAGCTTTTCTTTCCAGGATGAACTCTTCGACGGTTTATCTTCCACTGTTTGCGGCATTTGAGATGCTCGGGGCACAAAATCCTTCTAGAAGACTATATTTGCCGACAGCTTTTCTTTACAACCTCGCGGCAGCCTTGGTACTGGGTCTACCCTGGCTTTACTGCCTTGGACGTCCCTTGAGTCTCTCACCGGACAAGTCTAGAAGAGCCTGAAACTTGAATGGCTTCTGCAAGAAGTTGACACCTTCGATAAGTTGCGTCGCGCTTTCCCGAAAGTCCGGGCTGTAGCCGCTGGTATAGATTATCTCCAGCTTCGGAAACTTCTCCTTGAGAAGCTCCGCCAATTCCATCCCTCCGAGCCGTCCCGGCATGACTAAATCGGTGACGAGGAGATCGATAGAGTCCGGTTCTTTGTCTTTGACAAGGTCCAACGCTTCCGCGCCGCTGGAAGCCTCAATGACTTGAAATCCGCTGCGAAGCAGAAATCTTTTCTCTAAGGTTCTTAACGAGGCTTCGTCTTCTACTACCAGAACAGTCTTGCCATCTCCACTTGTCGCGACTTCTTTGTTCTCCTCATCATTGTTTTCGCGTGATACGGCCGAACGAGTGAGTGGAATCAAGATCTCGAACTCCGTGCCCTCTCCGAAGTTTGATTTGACGTCGATTCGGCCTTGGAGCTGTTGCACGATGCTGTACGCCGTCGCGAGTCCCAGACCGGTCCCTTCACCAATATCCTTGGTCGTGAAGAACGGGTCAAATATCCTGGAAAGGCTCCCAGGCTCAATCCCTTCACCGGTATCTCTTACAACGAGGGAGGCGAAGTCGTAGCGTTCGCTTGATGAAGCCTCGGTCGGTGCACCGCGGAGCCCGAGTCTCTTAACGCTGGTGGCAAGGAAGAGAGTTCCACCTTCAGCCATGGCATCACGTGCGTTGGAGCAAAGGTTGAAAAGAAGCTGCTCCAGCATCCCCCAGTCTGCCTGAACGATGAGGGCTTCGGCGCACAAGTCCATCTCCAGCGAGACCTTTTCGCCGATGATTCGCTGTATGATCCGCAAGAATCCCCGAAGCACCTCGTTCAAGTCAAGGTTTTCGAGTTGGACTCTCTGTCGGCGGCCGAAGGTTAAGAGTTGGCGCGTCAGACTTGCCGCCCGTTCGGCCGCTTGAAGAATTTCTTGAGAGGCAATGACAACCTCCGGAGGCGAAAGGGCCCCCTCGGCGATCAGACTTGCCTCCCCCTGAACGATGGTAAGAACATTGTTAAAGTCATGCGCGATCCCACCCGCTAGACGCCCTACCGCCTCGAGTCGCTGCGAATGCCGAAGCCTCTGTTCAAAGTCGCTCCGGTCTATGGCGTAACGAATCGCTCGGGCGATACCGTTTCCACTCACCTGTCCTTTGACCAGATAGTCTTGAGCCCCCTCGTTGACCGCCCTGATGCCCGCCGACTCATCAAGATCGCCGGTCATGACTATCACCGGCAAATTCGGCGCTCGGAGTCGAACCTGACGATAGGTGTCGAGTCCCTGCACGTCGGGCAGTCCCAGGTCTGTGATGATAATGTCGTGTTCCGCCGGTGGTTCAAGCACTTTCTCGAGTTGGCTGAGCCGGGTCACGTGGGTGAGGGAGAACTGCCCTACGGAAGACTTCTTCAAGACTTCCTTCAAAAACAGGACGTCAACCGGATCGTCTTCCAGCAGGAGCACGCGGAGGGAATCGGTGGATTTGGCTCCCTCCTGAACGACTGGCCGGGCCGGCTCTGTCATGGATTCGATGGGAGGGAGAGTCACCATATTGAGCCAGTAGTCGCCGATCGCGGCGATGGCTTCGCTAAAGTTCGCGAAATCCACCGGCTTGGTGATATAGCTGTTCGCATGGGCTCCGTAAGCGCTCAGAACGTCCTTGTCGTCGGAAGACGTGGTCAGTACGATGACGGGAATGAATTTTAGCTGAGGATCCGACTTGAGCTCGCAGAGGACCTCACGACCATCTTTCTTCGGCATGTTGAGGTCCAACAGGATCAGTCCCGGCCGGGGCGCGTCGGAGTACTTTCCCTCCCGTCTAAGGAAAGCCATGGCCTCCTCCCCGTTGTCGACACAGTGAAGGTTGTTCAAGAGGCGCGCCGACCGGAGGGCCTCCTGGGCGATGAGACGGTCTGTCGGGCTGTCCTCTACCAGTAGTATCTCGACGGAATCACGGACTGTCAATTTCGCGTTCTCCTCTCAGCATGGTGAACTTAAACGTCGCCCCCCGGCCCAGTGCCGAATCGACCCACAGCTTCCCCCCATGCCGCGTGACAATCTTTTTGCAGAGCGCCAACCCAATGCCCGTCCCGGGATACTCCAGACGTGTATGCAGTCGCTGAAATATGCCAAAGATTCGACTGAGATACTTCGGGTCGATACCTATCCCGTTGTCCGTCAAAGAGAAACGCCAGTATCTCTGGTCGTGCTCTGCGACCCGGATCTCGATCACCGGCGGTTCGTCGCTCCGATACTTGATAGCGTTGCCGATCAGATTTTGAAAGAGTTGACGTATTTGAGAGCGGTTTCCAGTGACCAACGGGAGGTCGTCGTGAAGAATCGTGGCTTTGCTTTCCGCGATAGCGTCTCGGAGTAAGATGAGAACCTCTTCGAGCACCTGAGCTGAGTCGACATTAGAAAAAGGGTCACCGTTGTTCACACGGGAGTAGGTGAGAAGGTCGTTGATCAAAGTCTTCATACGAGCCGCACCGTCGACGATGTGTTGGAGCAGTTCATCACCCATATCATCGAACTGACCGCGGTAATTCTCGCTGAGGATTTGGGCACATCCGGATACCGCTCGGAGAGGCTCCTGAAGGTCGTGAGAGGCCGCGTAGGCGAATTGCGCCAGGTCCGTGTTGCTTCTCTGCAGTTCATTGCGCTGGGTCTCGAGCCTCAGCTCCATCTCTTTGCGCTCCGTGATGACCTGGGTAAAGAAGATCACGCCCCCCACCTCACCGTAGGCGTCGTACCACGGACGGACTTCCCACTGCAGCCATTCACAGCGTCCGTCCGCCCTGGGGAACGGGTCTTCCTTGCAGGTTTCCACCGAACCGTTGAGAGCCCTTTGATGAACTTCTCTCCAACGCGCCGGTTGGTCGGGAAACACCTCATAGTGACTTTTCCCCGCCAGTTCTTCCCCTTCAATTCCATAGTCTACCAGCCATCTGTCGCTGGTCTGAAGATAACAGAGGTTCTTATCGAGCATGGCGATGGCAGCGGGAGCGTGGCGAACAAAGTCTCGGAGCAAGTTCTCGCTAGCCTTGAGAGTCAGTTCCGCCTCATACTGCTCCGTCATATCCCAGTTGACACCGACCACTCTCACGGCCTTGCCGTCCCGAAAGTGGACGATCGCCTTTCCTCCGAGGTAGGCTATTTCTCCGTTCGGCCGGCAAACTCGAAAGACCGTGTCAAAGACGTCCTCACCTTCCAAAGCGGTTCTGAAGGCCCCCTCGGCGGCAGCCACATCCTCGGGATGAACCCTCTCTCTCCAGTCTTCAAAGCGACCACCGAAAGTGGCCGGGTCGGTGCCGTAGTGAAGGTGCATCATCTCATCCCAAACCAGCAGTCCGGTGGAGAGGTCGATGTCCCAAACACCGAATTTGGCCGCGGCCGCGGCAAGACTTAGCCGCTCACGACTCTGTTCAAGCTCTCGCTGAGTGGCTTTCAGCTGAGTGACATCGAGAGCCGTACCACGAAGGCCGACGATATTGTCTTTCTCGTCTTTCCGGGCCTCCCCGCGAGCGAGGATCCATCGAAGCTCTCCTGAGCGGCTTCTGTACTTCAATTCGTGCTCGTAAGGCTCTCCTGTCCGGAGACTCTTGTCGATCGCCGCCTGGATGGTTTGCCAACTCTCGGGCGTGAGGATCCGGGCCTGTTCCTCCAGGTTCAACGGTCGGTCGTGCTCCGGGTCGAGTCCGAACATCTTGTAGAGTTCGGGTGACCAGAAAACCTCCGATGTCTCCCCGTCGAGTTCCCAGAAACCAAGTTTGGCAAGACGGTGCGCTCTCCGCAGGCGCCTTTCGCTAGGAGTTTCCGGTAGGGGCGGGGGGCGACTTTCGGTATTGACGAAGTAGCAGTAGCCCTCAATTCCGTGCCGACTCTCCGTTAAACAAGCGAGGACGACCCTTGCCCTGACAACATGGCCGTTCTGATGGAGCCGGTCCGCGATGAAGTGAACCTTTTCACCTCTTGCTCCGGCCCTTTCGCGCATCCGCCGGTCCTGCTCGAGACTTTCCTCAGACATCCATGCTTTCAGAGGTTTGCCAAGCACGGATTCTCGGGAGAAACCGAAGAGTTCTTCCGCCGTTAGGTTCCAAAACACGACCGTGTTTTCTTTGTCGACAGTGACGACGGCGTCGGGGCTGAGGTCCAACATATCGCGACAAAGCTTCGCGTCGGTCGTGGCCATGGTCGCTTCTCCTTACGATTTCGGTTTGACGGAAGCTTGTTCTCGCCTCCCTGTGCAGACGGCGAGCGGGGAGAGAACCGGCGCCGATCTCCGAGCCTTCGCTCTAGAACTCCTTAGCGATTCGGTCGCCCACCTCTTTGTCTATATTTCGCCAGTACTCAAAGGCACGTTTCAGGACTGGCTCCGTTACCCCGTCCTTGAGGTGACCGACGACGTTGGACACGAGTCGGTCGCGCTGGGCGTCGTCCATAACTTCTCGCACCAGGGTGTGAGCCTGAGTCCAGTCGTCGTCGTCCCGGCGTTTGGTGTAGGCCGCTCGCACGAATTCGCCGTCGGCGCTCCATACGTCGTTTTGAGGGTAGAGCTTGGGGTCGGCGTGGGGCCCGCCTTTGGAGTTGGGCGCGTAGACGGGGTCGGTGGCAAGGTTGATCCTCATGGCGCCGCCCTTGCTGTAGCTGCGGACGGGACACTTGGGTTGGTTGGCGGGTATATGTTTGTAGTTGACACCCAGGCGCGCCCGGTGAGCGTCGGCGTAGGACATGAGGCGGGCTAAAAGCATCTTGTCCGGACTGGGTCCTATCCCGGGTACCAGGTTGTTCGGCTCGAAAGCGGCTTGGTCGATTTGAGAATGCCAATCAGTGGGGTTTTGGTTGAGTACAAGACGGCCAACTTCGTGCAAAGGATAGTCGCCGTGCGGCCAGACCTTGGTCAGGTCGAAGGGGTTGAACCGGTAGTCTTTAGCCTCTTCGAAAGGCATGATTTGAACCTTGAGAGTCCAACTCGGGAAGTCTCCGTTTTTAATGGAGTTGAAGAGATCGCGACGATGATAGTCGGCGTCCTGGCCGGCCATCTTGTCGGCCTCCTCTTGGGTGAGAAAGTCTATCCCCTGATCTGTCTTGAAGTGATATTTCACCCAGAAACGTTCGCCTTTGGCGTTGACCCACATATAAGTGTGGCTGGAGTAGCCGTTCATGTTCCGCCAGGTCTTCGGTATGCCCCGGTCGCCCATGAGCCAGGCCACTTGATGGGCGCTCTCGGGCGACAGAGTCCAGAAATCCCATTGCATATCGTGGTCGCGCAAGCCGTTGTCCGCTCTGCGTTTTTGGGAGTGGATAAAATGCTGAAACTTGAGCGGGTCACGCACGAAGAAGACGGGCGTGTTGTTTCCGACCATGTCGTAGTTGCCTTCGGTGGTGTAAAACTTCAGGGCAAATCCGCGAGGGTCGCGCCAAGTGTCGGGGCTGCCGCTCTCGCCGGCGACCGTGGAGAAGCGTATCAAGGTGTCGGTTTTGGTGTTGGGTTGAAAGACGGCTGCTTTCGTGTAGGCACTGACGTCGTGGGTCACTTCGAAGTGACCGAAAGCTCCCGAGCCTTTAGCGTGAGGCTGGCGGTCCGGGATCATCTCGCGGTTGAAGTTCGCCATCTGCTCTAGAAGGTAGTGGTCGTGTAAAACGATGGGGCCGTCGGGGCCTACGGTGAGCGAGTACTCGTCGCTGGACACCGGGATTCCGGCGTCTGTAGTGGTGTTGTTGTGCTTGTGATTGTTCATGGTCGCTTCCCAGTCTTTAAGAGATTGCTGAGAGCGTAAAGTTTTAGGGGAGAGATTTCGTACTACCCTCGGAGATCGGGCCAGTATCCGTTTGGATAGAGTTCAGTTCAATCAACTTCGAATCTGCTGGTAAAATTCATAGATCGCTCGATGGCTCTTGTCTCGAGAGCGATACAGGTGTGATAGGGCGATCGGAGTTCCAACCGCGAATACGGAAAACCCCGTGACCATCACCGAGGAAGCAAACACTCCCAGTGCTGAGGAGTCGCTGAGTCCGCTTACCACAAGGAGTACCAACAGAAAGTAGAGGATCAGCAATCCAAGAATTTTGAACCAGGACAGAGGTGATTCTCCCGACACTTCGCCGGTCTCGCCGTTGACCAGGAATCGAAAACTCTTGCCCTTGTATTGATAGGCAGCTACCCAAACCGGAAGCAAGACGTGTTTCCAGGTAATGTTGTCTAATTTGGTAGCGAGAGTGAGATTGCGGTGTGTGTCTCCAGGCACGATGTCGATACAGTTCAGCCGTTCTCGTTCTTGGATCTCTTCTTTACCTTTGACCCAACCGTCTTTGGGACCGAGGGCATACTCTTCGGCGAGCCATCCGGCCAAAAACTTTGCGTCGAACGGGACCAATCCGGTCTTCGTATTGAAGGGTTCCACACGGCGAAGCAAGTCTTCGCTCAAACCTTTTGAGGCACAGATCAGCACGTCGTCGAAATGGCTCCGGTGGTCTCCGCTGCAAGGGCTCCAACGGGTTTTCTTAACTTGGCGAGTCTGGGTCTTGCCTTCGCTGTCGGTGTAACTCTCTTCCTCGTAATAAAAGTCTCCTCGTTCGGCTGACCATTGGGTATGCGATTTGGCATCAAAGGTCCAGAACGGGACGTAGATACCTTCGATACCACTTACTTTAGCAAGGTTCCGCAACGCATTGGGCCGAAACCAGAGCGAACCAGCCCAGTTTCGGAAAGCATGGGTTGATTGCGTCCGATCAATCTTGAATGGAATGAGGGCGGTCGGTGCCACCTGGTTCGGCGAGGACATTCTCTCGGCCACCATCTCGGAAGCACAGAAGGCGCAACGTCCGGTAATTCTCTGCCCCTCAACGCTGGTCGTTGCTCCGCAACTTCTGCAAGACAACATTTTTTGCTCGGGAAGAGGGTCGGAGTCCTGAAGGCTCAGGAGTTCTTCAAGACCGGACTCCAGTGAGTCCCCGAGGACGGGTTGGTCAGGAAGGGGCACGTTGCACTGGCAATAACCGCACGTCATTTCGCTTGTTCCCGATTGGTAGGTAAGACTGGCGCCGCAGCCTGGACAGGCGATCTTAAGGGTAGATGTTGTAGTTGAAGTATCCATGTAACGTAGCTCCTTGGGACGCTCTCATTATGGGGGCGAAGGACCGTCTTGTGAATTGCAAGTTTGGGAGAGTTTTGCAATGCCCGTGCGCTGCCTATTTTTTATTTTAGCCATCGTCAATGAGGCTTTGCTGTGGGCGGTAGTCACCGAAGCGCGTCGCGGCACTCCCCGTCATTCATCAGCGGTTCAGTATGTCATCCCGCTCGCTAGGCGCAAGACTCCGCCCGAGGTCTCGTACCAGGTAGCATCTGGCTCCCAGACGCCCACTCCCACTCGGGTACGGCGCGCTCCGGTCTGGTCGTTGACATCGTTTTGAACGAAGACGACGCGAGTATCGGCTCCGCCGAGTACGGTGGGTTGGCCTTCCGGAGAAGTCGCCCCGTCGAGGGCGATCCTCAAGCTGCCTGCTCCTTGTTCGCCCTGATTGGAGATGACCAGTTCGGCTTGGGATTCAGAGCCTCTCTCGACTGTCACCGTCAGGTTTTGATTCGGGTCTCTGTCTACCAGCCCGAGAGAAAAGTCGCGCCTCCACCCGTTGTCCAGGGGAGCGCCCGGCAGGTCACGGAAAACATCGCCACTCAAGAAAGAGTCCTCGTTGCCTACCCTCGACCCCTCCGCGTTGGTGCCCCACATCTGGAAGCTAAACCGGTCGCGCATCGTCTTGCCCGCGGCATGCTCGGCGCTCGACCAGCCGGGTTGCAAGCCGGCGCGGATGCGTCCCTGTTCGAGCGAAATCCGGGGAAACGAACGGCTGAGGGAATTGGGTATCGAAGACATCGTTGGGCTCCTTGGAGTGTTTCCTCAAGGATATTGTATTCTCGTTATGGGGTCGTTAAAACCAACGTCAACTTGTCGGAATTGAACATGGCTTGAGGAGTCACGATGCGTTCGTTGAGGTCCAATGAGTTTGTCCTAGACCTTATGAGAGCTTGAGTAGCTGACTGGCTGAGATCAAGGTCGGCAAATGTCACCAACTCGCCAATGCGGATTTGGGCGCCACGTTTGTAAAGTTTCCAAATAAGTTCCGAGCAGTACATCTTCTCATCCGACCATCCGAAGACCAGGTCGTATTCGAGGCCGATCCAGGATTCGGCCAAATCTTCGATCTTCTCCCACTGGGCTTGAGATGGACAGTGCTCGGGTCGAAGTCTCTTCACGACGTAGTGACCGTCAACACCTCTGTCGATAAACTGCTTCAGCGGTGTCAGGCTGACCCTGTTGATGGCCTCGAGTACGAAAGTCGCTTCCCCGCGCTTTACGATCATTCCCATGTGGGAATAGCGTGAGCCTGTAACCTGCTGGATCACACGGCTCTGTTGAGAAGTCGACTCGTGAAAGATGATGTCGCCGGTTTCCCAAGCCGAGGCGAGAGAACCGAGGAATATGAGGTAGAGTGTCAACGCGATTGTGCGAAGTCGGGTCAAGACCACCTTTGAGATATCTCCTAATTCTTGTGGGCCGAGGCCCACTGCTTGGCGCTTCTAGACTTGCGGCGAAGCCTCCGACCTGGCTCGCGCCGAAGCCGCGTGCAGATGCAGCCCTTCCAGCTCGGCAAACTTCACTGTGTCGGCGAAGAGTTCCTGAGCGTCCGGCGTGGCCTCCAGCCAGCTCTGGGTTCGCAAATAGGTCAGCGGACTGAGTCCCGACGAGAATCGAGCCGCCCGTCCGGTGGGCAGGGTGTGGTTTGGTCCGGAGCCGTAGTCTCCGAGAGCCACCGCGCTGTACGGACCGACGAAGAGCGCGCCGTAGTCTTTCAGCGCTTCTCTTAGGGAAGGGTCTTCGGAATAGACCTGCAGGTGCTCGGCCGCAAACCGCTCGCCGGCTCTCAAGCATTCGTCCGAGTCTTTCACGACCAGCAGGGCCCCCGAGCCCAACGACTCGGCGATGAAGTCGGGCTTGGGGTCATCATTTTGCTCCATCTCTTTTAGGACCGCTTGGGCGAGGCTCTCCGAGGTAGTGATCAGGCAAACTTTGGCCATCGGATCGTGCTCGGCTTGAGCCAGCAGGTCGAGAGCTACCCACTTGGCGTTGGCGGAGTCATCGGCAATGAGAGCCACTTCGCTGGGCCCGGCCAGCATATCGATACCGATGGTGCCCTGGAGCTGTCGCTTGGCTTCGGTGACGTAGGCGTTACCGGGGCCGACGACCATATCGACGGGCTCAATGGTGTCGGTACCGTAGGCCAGAGCAGCCACCGCTTGGGCGCCGCCGACACAGTAGAAATGATCGACCTGGGCCAGAGTGCCCGCGTAGAGCACGGCGGGGTGAGGTGAAGGACAGATGAGGGAGACGGTCTCGACTCCGGCAACTCGAGCCGGGATGGTGGTCATAAGGGCTGTGGAAGGCAGTGGGTAGCGGCCGCCGGGAGCATAGCAGCCGACCCGCCGAACGGGTTGGAACCTCTGCCCCACGGTGTAGCCTTCACACTGAATGGACACAGGTTTGAGGCTATCCATGACAGCCTGAGCAAACCTTCGGATTCGCCCGGCCGCTCGCTCTAGAAGCGCTTTCGTGTCGGGGTCCAACTGTTCGCAGATTTCCCGAACTTCCTCAGTTTCGAGCTTGAGCTTCTCCGGGTCTTGAAAGCGGCGGGCCAACTCCAGCAGAGCTTCGTCACCCCGGCTTCCGACCTGGCCGATCACCGATCTCACCGTGTCGCTCAGCGAGTCGTCATGAAGCGGTCCGTGGGCATCCAGCCATCGCCAACAATCCGTTCCACGAAGAATCGGAATCACTTGTGGCGCCCCCCGAGTTCGTCCACGATCTCCCGCCAGTCGATGCCTTCGTCGACGGCCAGGGCGGACATGAAAAAGAGGCTGTCGGCGATCTCCCAAACCAGCTCGCGACGATCGGCGTAAGTGACGACTTCAAAAGCTTCTTCCATAATCTTACGCTGGAGTAACTTTCGGTCGGCAAACAGCTTGGCGGAAAACGAACCTTCGGGGCTACTCTCCTTTCGACTCTTCAAGATCTCGAAGAGTCGGGGAAGGCTGAAGTCGGGCGCCATCCGTTCCGAGCCGAAGCAGCTGTAGGAGCGCCGGTGGCAGGCGCGTCCGCTCTGAGCAACTCGGAAGACCAGGCTATCGCGGTCGCAATCGGCCCGGCAGCTTAGCAGTCGCTGAGTGTGTCCGGAGGACTTGCCCTTCTCCCATAGTTCGTTTCGCGACCGGGAAAAATAGATGCCTTTGCCCTCTTTCAGGGCGAGTCTCAAAGATTCGGGCGTACTGTAGGCCAGCATGATGAGTTGACCGCTCTCGTCCAGCACCACCGTCGGGATCTGCGGACACTTGTCGAAGTCCAGGCTTTCGACCACCACCTCCACCGGGTCGAGGTGTCCGGTGTACATGGCCATTCCCACTTGCACATCCAGTCCGGCCCGGGAAAGCCGAGCCACTTCCTCTCCCTTGGCCACGCCACCGGCCACGGTGATCGGATGAGGGAGACTCTTTGCCAGTGAGAGAGCCTGCTCTTCCTGGATCCCCTTCATGCAACCCTCGTCTTCCACGAAGGTGCAGAGAAAGCCGGAGCAATAAGCCGCCACCTTCTCTGCGCGTTGGGCAATAGTCTCGCCGGTGCCTCGGGTCCATCCTTTGTCCAGGACCTCTCCCTTGGCCTGGTCGAGAGCCACCATCACTCTGTCGGCGGGAAAGTTCTGAAGAAACTCCGGGGTTGCGGCCGTCCCGATGATGAGACTGCGCGCTCCCGAGCGTAGCAGCTCTTGTCCCCGCTCCTTGTCTCGAACACCGCCGCCCACTCGCAGATCGCCGTGGCGGCACATTCTACGTATGAGTTCGAGGTTGTCGCCTTTTCCCAAAGCGGCGTCCAGATCGATGACCGCCACTTCGCCGTAACGGTTGAACTCTTGCACCAGTTCGATGGGATCGCGTTCGTCTGTGAGCACGCGTTCTTTGCCTTGCTTGAGTTGGACGGCCTTTCCGTCCATCAAATCGATGCTGGGGATAATCATGTGTCGTTCCTCTCGTATCGTAAAGCCACCGGCGACTCTTCGTTGATGGCTCGCTTCAGAGCCTCCACGGTGTAGTGACCGTCGTGAAAAATACTGGCTGCCAGGGCTGCGTCGGCAGCCGCTTCCTCGAACACCTCCACGAAAGAGTGAGGACCGTCGGCCCCGCCGGAGGCGATGACGGGCACGGTCAGCGCTTCCGTGAACGCTCGAGTGAGGTCGATGTCGAACCCTTCTCGAGTTCCGTCTCGATCCCAGGAGGTGAGGAGAATCTCTCCGGCCCCCAGTTCGACCCCCCGTTGGGCCCATTCCAAAGCGTTGAGACCGGTGTCGGTGCGCCCGCCGTGGGTGAGCACGACCCAGTGGTCGCCGCGCCTTTGGGCGTCGATGGCCAGGACGCAGCATTGCGAGCCGCAAGTCTGGGCGATGTCTCGTATCAACTCGGGGTTGTCCACCGCGGCCGTATTCACGCTGACTTTGTCGGCCCCGGCTCGGAGAGTCTTCTGCACGTCTGCCAGAGTGCGGATTCCACCGCCCACGGAAAACGGAATCATGAGATCGCGCGCGACCTTCTCCACCATGTCGAGCATCGTTTCTTTGCCCTGATGAGAGGCGGAAATGTCCAGAAACATAAGCTCGTCGGCGGACTGATCCTGATAGCGCATAGCCAGCTCCACCGGATCTCCCACATCGCGCAGCCCCTGAAATTTCACCCCTTTGACGGTACGACCGCCGGCCACGTCCAGGCAAGGTATGATTCTTTTACACAGCATTCTTGCACCAATCCGCGATCAGGTCGTGACCGAAACGTCCGCTCTTCTCGGGATGAAACTGAAAAGCGGCGATATGCTTGTGACGTACGGCCGCACAAAATTCGCCACCGTAATCTGCGCTGTACCAAACATCTTCAACTCTTCGGGGATGCGCTACGTAGGAGTTCACGAAATACACATAGCCCTCCTGAAGCGGTCCATTCTCGTTGCATGTCACCCGGTTCCATCCTATCTGGGGAACCTTTTTAGCGGCCAGTTTTCTTACCGAGCCGGGGAGCAGAGAGAGCCCGCGGGCCCCTGGAGATTCCTCGCTCTCCTCGAAAAGAATCTGCAGGCCCACGCAGACTCCGAGAAGCGGCACATCCTTGGCGGTCTGCTCGACGACCGAGCGGGCGAGACCGCGCTCTTCCAGAGCATCCATGACGGCCCCGAACGCCCCCACCCCCGGTAGCATCATCGGCCGGGAACCATCGGGATGATCGTCGCCGGTCTTGAGCCGATAGGGGATATCGAGTCTGGCAAGACAGCGGAGGAGGCTGCTGATGTTTCCCCCGCCGTAGTCGATCACGTCGACTTCAGACATCGAGCATCCCTTTAGTGGAAAGGCTGCCTTCGATATCGAGCGGCTTCACGGCCTGGCGCAGGGCTCGACCGAAGCCTTTCATCACGGATTCGATCAGGTGGTGGTCGTTGTCCTGACAGATCGTGTGCACGTGGACGGCGGCCTGGGTAGCGTCGGTAAAGCCTTTGAAGAAATCGCGAAAGAGGTTTGGATCGAGATTGCCCAGCGGAAACGTTCCGAACTCGACCCGCCAGACCAGAGTCGGTCGACCACAAAGGTCGAGGGCCACGGTGGAGAGAGTACCGTCCATGGGAAAGGAAAAGCTGGCTGCGCGTTCGATACCGGTGTAGCCTTCACCAAGACTCTCACGCAAAGCCCGACCCAACACAATTCCGGTGTCTTCCATGAGATGATGGGGGTCGACCTCAATGTCGCCCGTGGCTTTGACTTCCAGGCCAAATCGACCGTGGCAGGCAAACGCTTCGAGCATGTGATCAAGAAACGGCAATCCGGTCTTGACCGACGGGCTGTCCGCAGTGTCCAATCGCAGGGTGAGGTCGATCTGTGTCTCTTTTGTCTTTCGCTCTACTCGGGCTTGTCTATCAGCCATAGTTTCTCCAATTCCTCGGGCGCGGTCACGGTCTGCTCCGCTCCCGCTCCCGTCAAGACTTCCGCACTTTGGTTGGTGCAAACTCCGATCGCCGTCATGCCCGCCGCCCGGGCTGCTCGCATATCGTCCACCGAGTTGCCCAGATAAAAGGCCGTTTCAATCTGATGCCGCTGCATCACATCCCGCAGTTGGTCGGGGGCGGGCTTGGGCGGCAGGGGGCGGTCGTCTTTGCAAACGATCTCCGTGAAGTAAGGGGCCAAACGGTCTTTCCACACAGGCTCAAACTCAGCCCTCACCCGGCCGGTCACGATGAAGAGCCGGTGTCGCTTTTTCATTGTCTCCAGCAGCCTCAAGGAGACCATCAGTTCTTCCGTTTCTGGGGCGAGCTTGAGGTAGAGGGGGAGCGCCTGGGCGGCGATCTCTTCGACTTCTTTCTCCACTCCGCGCCTGGCCAGCAACTCCTTGGTGGCATCCCAGTCGTCGTTGAAGCCGCCTTCGGCTCTGAGGCTTTGCAGGTCTTCCCGCTGCAACGGCTTTCCACTCAACTCTTCCACCAGAGTGCAGACCACCTGGTCGAAGCTTTCGGACGTATCCACCAGCGTGTCGTCGAGATCGAAGAGCAACCCCACTTTGTTCTGGAATTCGTCGAGGATCTCCAAGAAGCGAGCCATCTCTTCGTCGGAGCCGGTGCTCACCCGTACGCTGCCACCCATTCCGAAGAGCTTGGAGCGATCGCGAATGAGCAAGCCCCGATCACGACAGAATTGCACGAAAAGAGGAGCGGTCGGACCCATCCAAATGAGGAAGAAGTTGGCCTGGCCAGCGGTCACCCGATACCCTCGCCGGCGGACGTCTTCCACCACGCAGGATTTGCGCGCCACCAATTTCTCGGCCTGCGCTCGAACCTTGTCTCGATTGGGGAGAAGCTTCCTCAGCCCTTCCACGGCATAGCTGTTCACGCTGTAAGGCGACCGAACTCGGGCCATCCACTCCACCACAGTGGGGTGAGCGGCCAGGAAGCCCAGGCGCAGACCCGCCAGACCCCAGGCTTTGGAAAAGGTGCGGCTGACGATCAGGTTGGGGTATTCGCTCACCAGCGGCAGAGCCGTCTCGGTGTGATAGGCCTGATAAGCCTCGTCGATGAGAAAAACGGTGTCGGGATAGCTGCGAAGCCACTCGGTGAGCCGAGCCAGGGGCACGGTCTGGCCGGTGGGGTTTTCCGGGGTGGCCAGGACGGCCATCTTGGCGCCCTCGTCGAGGACCTGCTGCATGCGGTCCAGGTCCGGCTTCAGGTCTTCCTTGACTTCAATCTCCACGATGTCGGCCTGGCACAGCCTCAAGTAGTGTGGTATTAAGGCGAACGTAGGAGAGCCGACTAGCGCTCTGTCTTCGTTCGGTTCGATAAAGGTAAAGCAGCCGACGAAAAGCCCCTCGTCACTTCCGTTGGTCAACAGTATCTGCCCGGGTTCTAAGGAGAGGGAGGCGGCCAGTTCCTCAAGGGCTTCTCGGTACTCGGGGTAGGTGGTGAGAAATGTGGATTTGACGCCGGGAAAGAGTTCGGGAAAGCCGATGGTATTTTCATTGAAGTCGAGCCGGGTGTGCTCGCGTCGACCCTCCAGTGGAGGCGAGTAAGTGGTCATCGCCTGAACAGCACGGCGTGCTTGAGGAAGCGGCCTCAAGGGATGATTTTCTCCAGCCGGTAGACCAGGATATCTCGACCGCCGTTGTCCTTGAGACGAGGCAACATGGAGGGGATGTCGGCTGCCGGTACGACCACCTTTAAGGCAAATCCGGCGTTCCCGTGGAGAGGACTGACGGTGGGCGCCATCATGCTGGGCAGACCGTCCAAAAGGGTCTCCAGATGCTCGGCGTCCACGTTCATCTCCACCATCACCCGACTCCGGGCTGCTAAAACACTTTCGATGAGCATCATCATCCGGTCGAGTTTGGCTTTCTTGGTCGGGTCTTCCAGGACTCCCCGATGAGCGACCAGTCTGGTGGTCGATCTCATCAATTCATCGATAATAATCAATCTGTTACTGGCTAGAGTGGCTCCGGTGGAGGTGTTATCGATGATGAGGTCGGCGTCTTCCGGGGGCAGGGCTTCGGTAGCCCCGAATGTTTTCACCAGCTTAAACGGGTAGTCTTGCTTCTCCAGATACTCCGCCGCCAGCTTTTCGTACTCCGATGCCACCACCACCGTCCCGCCCGCCACCAACTTGCCGTCTTTCACCAGGTGATCGGGTGCGGCGGCCACGATTCGAACAGGGTTGAAACCCAGGTCTTTAATCTGCACCAGGTCTGAATCGGGTCCGTCCAAGCCCAGCTCGCGGATCCAGTCGTGGCCTACAAAGCCGATATCATGGCGACCTAAGGCAACCAGACTGGCGATGTTTTGAGGTTTGAGGATCTTGGCTGAAATCTCGGGATCGCTGGAGGCCGGACGATAGGAGCGAGCTCCGAAGTGGAAACTCAGCCCGACCGCTTCCAAGAGTTGGAGCACCTTGTCTTGTAGTCGGCCTTTCGGTAGTAGAAGGCTCAGGGTTTCCATGCAATGACCTCGATTCGTTTTCGACCCCGACCAACCAAGTTGTACAATCCCCGCCTTATGACCTGTTTCGCGGCGAGCAGGTCGGAAGCGGGGCACGTTCTGACCCTGGGTATGCCCGCTGACACCTTCTGTCAGTGTGTTGGGCCAGGATAGAGAAATCTGAGCCACGAACGCCTTACCCCACCAAGGGGGAGACTGTAGGTCACCCAATCGAACCAGGAGCTATCACTTTTGAGCCAACAACTGACCTTACCCGAACTGGAACGCCATCTCTGGGGTGCCGCCGACCTGTTGCGCGGAAAGATCGACTCGGGCGAAGGCGGTGGTGAGGCTGATGGTGGAGATTCTGCGGCCCGAGAAGGGGATGACGGTCTACGACCCCACCCACCTGTGATTCCGGCGGTATGCTCTTGGAGTCGGTTCACTATATGGAGCGCCAAGGGCTGTCGGCCAGTGCTCTGACCTTGTACGGTCAGGAGAGCAACCTGAACACCTGGGCCATCAGCAAGATGTCGCTCTTTTTGCACGACATCGACGATGCGTTTGTGGAGCGGATCGAGCGAGAACGCAGAGAATCGTCGTTGCGCCAGGCAGAATCTTCGGTCAAGGAGGTGGAAAAGAAACAGGCCAAGCTGTTGGACTAGCAGTACGTCAGCGGTGCCAAGATTCAATACCGCGGTCGCTGGCTGATGCAAGAGCTGGAAGTGGCTAACGTAGACCAGGTTAACATTGAGTATCGAAGCAAGTTCCATATCACGATTCCTCGCTCCTTACCCGAAGATGAGCGAGGTGCTTCCGTGCGGAGGACGCTAGCAATGGCTCTTGCCTCCCGGCGGACGAATGATGTATACTACAGGAGTCAACGCCCACTCGGCCTCTGCACGGCTCAACACAGTAGTGGGTTTTCTCTTTTATGAGCCCGAAACCAAGTCTCAGCCCCCAGCAGCAAGTCCAGCTCTTGCATCAGAGAGGACTTCAGATCGATGACCCGGCGAAAGCTGAACAGTTGCTGACATTCGTCAACTACTACAAGCTGCGCGCTTATTTTATTCCCTATGACCAGGCAGGTCCAGGGGGTCCCCACCAGTTCAAGTCTGGTACGACTTTCGATGACATATTCAGTCTTTACAGGTTTGATCGCAAGCTTAGGATTCTCGTGAACGACATGCTTGAAAGGTTAGAGCTGGCAGTGAGAACTCGGTGGGCTTTCGAGCTGTCGCAACTCAAGGGTGGTCAGGCGCACGAAGACCCTGCGAACTTCAAGCGTCGTGACATACACCAACGCTCTCTCGATAGCTTGAAGGAGAACTTTCTACGCAGCAAGGAACAGTTTGCCGAACACTACCGGCTGAAGTACCCGAACCTGATGACTCCTCCCATCTGGGTAAGCGTTGAACTCCTCAGCTTTGGGGATATTTCTTTTTGGCTTCGAAATACCAAGTCACAGGGGGTCAAGCGTCGCATCTCCAGTTCCTTTGGAGGCTTCGAACCGGGTTTTTTTGAGGACTTCGTGAAACAGGCTTCGACGGTTAGGAACATGTGCTCCCATCACTCTCGACTCTGGAACAGGGTACTGCCCTACACGCCTAGGCGGCTCCGAAAGGGCAATTTTGACCGTACTCTCCTGAACACCGGGAGAACTGAGCTCGACAAGTTGTACAATTTTCTTGCAATCCTGGCCTTCATTGCGAATGAAATCTCTCCGGGCCACAGTTGGTGCGACCGACTGGTCCACTTCTTTGAGAAGGACGAAAGTCGACTTTCTCAGATGGGCTTCCCGAAGGGCTGGAGACGAGCTTTTACATAGAAGGTCGGCACATCATAGACCCCACCCAGAGGCTGGTGGGGGAAGAAGTCGGCGACTATGGGCTTCCTCGAACTAGGACTCGGTCGTGGGGTATCCTGCGTCTGCACAAAATCTGCACATCTTCTGCACCGAGCCTTCGAATTATTAGGAGATACTAGAGACAGGAAAGCTTGAGTCGATACCCCTCCCCCTAAATGCACTTGAGCTTTTCGCTTTTAGATTTCCGGGTCGTAGATTTTCTGCGGCCCGGACTTATTTTCGGCCGTTCTGCCGTTTAGGCCGGGCTGTCAGAGGCAGGGAGAACGGCCAGATGCCGGCTTCCAAACTGCTCCAAGACCTCTCTCATCAGCCCCTCGATGCGCTCCGGGTCTTGAGAATTGAATCCGACACCCACGTGGTACTCCTTGTCCAAAACCCAGCAGACTTCGGGTTGACCGGAGAGCGGACCGAGATCGGGGTGTTTCTCTTTGGCCAAGCACTGCACCAGTCCGGCTTCGGAGTACTTAAACTTGGGGATTTGGTACTTCTCTCCGGTCACGGCGCAATACTGAATTCGGGCGGCTTCGGAGTAGAGATCGATACCGGTGGCGGCTGTGGTCAGTTGGTCCAGGTTGGAGCCCGGTACTCGAGCCGCGATCTCCAGGAAATAGAGGTCCTCTCCGCGGCAGAGATACTCGGCGTGGTTGACCCCGTTCCGGATGCCCATGGCACCGATGATATCCTGGTTCATTTGGGAAAGCTGTTTGAATCGCTTGCTCTTCCGAGGCACGGTCGTGGCGGCGAAGACTCCACCGGCGTGCCAAACGTCAAACGGAGGATTGGCGTATTTGCCCGCCACTTCGAGTACAATCTTCCCTTCCGATACGACGGTATCCACGTGGTAGACGTCGGCCGGAAGAAACTCTTCGATGAGATGATGGGAGCGGCGATCACCCAGCTCTTCATATGTTTTCCAGACCTCCTCGTGGTTCCACAGCTTGCGAATCTGGACCGAACCCCCGGCTGACCGCGGCTTGACCATCCAAGGAGCGTCGGTGGAGTGCAGCAGCTGACCGATGCTCTCCCGGTTGTTGAAGTTGCTGAAACGCGGCACCGGGATGCCGTGGGAGCGAGCCACGCATCGCATGGTCAGCTTATCGCGCACCTTGCGGGTCGTGCCCTCACACAGACCGGGGCAGGCCAGATGGGCTCGCAGCTTGGCGGCGGTGCCCACAGCGTATTCGTCCAGTGGGGCGACAAGGTGAAATTGGCGATCCTGATTGAGATAGCTGACCGCGTTGAGCACGTCCCGGCGGTTTCGAAAGTCTCGTACGAAGAAGACTTCGTCCACCAAGTGGCGTGGCCACGGCTTGTCCTGCAGATCGGCGCGTGACAGCAGCACGATCCGACACCCCAACTCTCGGAACGTCGCCAGCAGACGTTCCCCCTTACAAAAATGCGCTACCGCGAGTACCTGAATCATCAGACGGGTTTCGGTCAGCCTTGAAGCGTTCCTTCGACAAGGAGAGAGCTTCCGAAATGAGTAACTGCCACACCATGACAGTAGCTATTTCAGATCAGCCCCGCTGGACCATCGAGGACAGCGAAGAACTCTATCGCATCAATGAATGGGGAGTGCCCTACTTCTCCATCAACACGGCCGGGCACGTGATCGTCAGCCCTCAGGGCGACAGGGGAGGTTCTCTCGACCTTCATCAACTCGTGGAGGCTCTGCAGAAGCGAAATCTCGACCTCCCCATTATCATCCGCTTTTCCGATATCCTGGAAGACCGTCTGGACCGACTCAATTCGGCTTTCGCCAAAGCGGTGTCTCGTTATCAGTACACCGGTAGCTATCAAGGGGTGTTCCCCGTCAAATGTAACCAGCAGCGCCACCTGGTGGAAAGCATGGTGGCCTTCGGAGAGCGGCACGGTTTCGGTCTGGAAGCAGGCTCCAAGCCGGAGTTGATGATCGCCCTGGCCCTCTTGAGTCCGAACAGCGCACCTCTCATCTGCAACGGGTACAAGGACCGCGAGTATATCGAGAAAGCACTGTTGAGCCAGAAGTTGGGTCACAAGACCGTCATCGTGCTGGAGCAGGCCGAGGAGCTGGACCTGGTGCTCTCGGTGGCCGAAGACTTGAAGATCGACCCCAGAGTGGGAGTCCGAGCGAAGCTGTCCGTGCGAAGTACCGGGCACTGGGGCGAGTCGGTCGGAGACCGGGCGAAGTTCGGGCTGACCATCCCCGAGATCATGAGAGTCGTCACCACTCTCAAGGAAGCCGGAAAGCTCCACTGTTTGAAACTTCTCCACTTCCACGTGGGTAGCCAGATTTCGTCCATTTCGGTGATCAAGGATGCTCTCCGGGAAGCGTGTCGTCTCTACGTGGAGTTGGTGAACGTGGGCGCTGATATGGGCTACCTCGACGTGGGGGGCGGTCTGGCGGTGGACTACGACGGGTCGAAGTCAAACTTCTACGCTTCCAAAAACTACAGCATTCAAAACTACGCCAACGACGTGGTCGCCGCCATCAAAGACGCCTGCGAAACCGCCGAGGTGAAGATGCCGATCATCGTCAGTGAGAGCGGTCGGGCTCTGGCCAGCCATCAATCGGTTCTGGTGTTCGACATCTTGGGAGCCAGCGACGTGCCGAGGGATCAGGCTTACGAGCCGTCGGACGAAGACCATCTGGTCTTGCATAACATGTATGAAACGCTCCAGTCGCTGAGTCCCCAGAACTTTCAGGAGATCTATCATGACGCCCAGCAGTTTAAGAAAGAGGCGGTCAGTCTCTTTAACTTCGGCTACCTAACCATCGAGCAACGGGCTCGGGCCGAACGTCTCTACTGGACCATTTGTCGTCGAATCTTGGGGGAGATGAAAGCTCAGGATATGGAGACGGAAGAGAAACTCGATCTGGAGCGCACTCTAGCCAGCATCTACTATGCGAACCTTTCCATCTTCCGTTCGGCGCCGGACACCTGGGCCATGGACCAGATCTTTCCGGTCATGCCGATTCATCGCCTGAACGAAGAGCCCACTGAGAAGGCAACCCTGGCCGACCTCACCTGCGACAGTGACGGCAAACTGGAGCGTTTTATCGACCAGAAGAACGTCAAGAAGCTCCTGGAGGTTCATCCTTTGGAACCGGCCGAGGGCGGACAGCGAAAATACAAGCCGTACCACCTCGGGATGTTTCTCGCCGGAGCTTACCAAGAGATTATGGGTAACCTCCACAACTTGTTCGGAGACACCAATGCGGTTCATATCACCATGACCAGCAGCGGATACAAGATCGATCACGTGGTCAAAGGGGATACGGTGGGCGAAGTGCTGAGCTATGTTCAGTATGAGCCGAAAGACCTGGTGGAGACTCTTCGAGTGCGTACCGAGGCGGCCATGAAAGAGAACAGCCTCACTATCGAGGAGTCGCAGCGGCTTTTGCAGGGCTACGAGCAGTCGCTACGGGCCTACACTTACCTCAATCCCGTGAAGTAAGTAGGCAAAGAAAAAAGGCCGGCCTTGCGGCCGGCCTTTTCGTAATCTGAAACTTAGCGAGAAGCTTTAGGTCGTGCTTCGTTGACGACCAGGCGACGGCCGTCGAGTTCTTTGTCGTTCAGCCCTTCGATGGCGTCGCGACCACCGGCCTTGTCGCTCATCTCCACAAATCCAAACCCTCTCGGGCGACCGGTGTCGCGGTCTGTGATCAGACGTACCGATTCTACGGTACCGTATTGGGTAAAGGTGCGGTTCAGGTCGCTTTCGCTAAGGTCGTAAGAAAGATTGCCTACATAAAGATTCATAATAATGATCCTCCGATTTAAAATGTGCAAATTCTGGGTCGTCAACATCTGGCCACGAGAGTAAGAAAGAGAGCCAAATGGAAAAGAGGATCTGATTAATTCGTCTGAGTGGTTCGACGGCATCGTTACCGTCTTTGCTTGCGCAGACTACCGCACCTCGATGAAAAACGCAAGGCAGTCCTGGAAGAAAACTTGGCAGAAGACTCTGCTCGTGATGCCGAAAGCCAACCCCCACGCGCTTCGAGTCTCTCAAATAAAAAATTATGGAGGCTGGCTTCGGCCAGCCTCACAACTTATAAGTCGAAGTAGGCAACCACCGGATTGTGGTCGGACTCTTCATTCGGAAGTGCGATCACTTCAACTTCGCGCAGGGCTTCCCGAGCCGGTCCTTTGGCAAGGACATAGTCGGTCCGGGTCGGTAGTGGCGGGTCACACTCTTTCCGCCAGCGAGTCACCCAGGACTCGCCGTCACCTTTCGGAGAAGGAGCGGTCCATTCGGCGTCCTTCAACAGCTTCATAACCTCAAATGTAGGGGGATGACCGTACTTGTCGATTCCCGCTTGCTCCAGCCGAGAAGCGAAGTCGGCCGGATAGGGGTCGTCGGAGGATAAGCTGTTAAGGTCGCCGGCCAGAATGCCGGTTCGCTCTTCCTCGAAGAACCACTGCATCTCTTTCATTCGTTCTTCTTCACCTCGGGCCACCAGGTGGATATTGAAGATTCGAAAGGGACAGTCTTCCACAAGCAGTTCCTGGCATCCGTGGGCTAACGTCTCCGGAGTGTGGCTCTTGTTGCCTGTGAACGGCTTCTTGGATAAGGCTCCCAGGTTGTAACGCTTCTTGCTGCTTCGGGGATTGCACTGAGTAAGGTGACAATGGTTCATCCCCAGCGAGCGACCCATCAGCTTCAGGTTGGCAAGCGACCAGTCGCGGCACTCTTGCAAGAGGCAGACGTCGGGGTCTTGGGCGCGAATCAGCTCGATGACTCGCTGCAAACGGTCTTGGGGATGAAAGGCCCCCTCCAAGAGATTGAAAGATACGAGTTTCATAGTCTGTCCCATCCGTTGGGGTGAAGCAGATACAGCTTGCCACCCTTGTCTTCAGCGTAAAACGTACCCTTGTCCCCGGTGTCCGGTCGAGGGCGCTGCCCTCCGTCGCCTGCCCACCCGTCGGGGCGGTCGTCTGCGACCCAGCACTGAATCATCACCACCGAACCGGCTTCCAATCCACCCTTCAGGCACTCTTCGATCTTGATGGTGAGGATCATCTCCAGGTTGCTGGCTCCCCATTTCAAAACTTTCTTGCGCGATTCAATAGAGACGATCTCACCCCGCACAATCACGTTGGATCCGGATTGTCTTTCGGCGTCGGAAAGGGGAGGGAGAGCGGCCCAGGCGGGGCCTGCCAGAAGCATCAAAAATGCAAACAGAAGTAGGACACGTTTCATTCTGGGAGCTTAGGGCCTGGCCAGAAATTACCTGTTCAGTCCCTCTCAGGGTTCGCGGCTTACAACCTTCAGGCAGTGATGGAAAGGGAGCAGCCGGGAGGGAGAATGACTTCCACCTCCGGTTCGTGGGGTTGGCACTGGCTCTGGCAGCCGGGCTTGGCTTTAAACCCACTTGATGCGGGCCTGGGACAATTGATGACTTTCTGGGAGAATTTGCCCGTTGCAGCAGAACTAGCGGAGAGCAGGGAATAGCAAAGCTGGGCTTCGTGGTTCGACTATTCTCGTTTTCGGT
>Ga0208701_100197_pt1 | contig 27328 bp, 21 predicted proteins | sample DeeseametaMP1482_FD_184188 | JGI IMG/M metagenome (GOLD analysis project Ga0208701, IMG submission 184188) | Marine microbial communities from the Deep Pacific Ocean - MP1482 (SPAdes) | ecosystem: Environmental > Aquatic > Marine > Oceanic | place: South of Fiji, South Pacific Ocean | collected... | reverse complement strand
CTGCAAGCGGAGAGGTTGGTCGAGAGGGCTCTGATCATCGATACCGACGTGCACCAGGGAAACGGCACGGCCTCCATTTTTGCTGAAGACCCGACCGTTTTTACCTTCAGTATCCACGGGGCCAAGAACTTTCCGTTTCGAAAAGAGTGTTCCGATCTCGACATCGCTTTGCCGGATGGAGCAGGCGACGCCGAGTATTTGGGAGCGCTGGAAGAAGCCTTGGAGCAGCTCAAGGATATCCCCGCCGATTTTGCTATCTTCCAGTCCGGTGCCGACCCCTATACAAACGACAAGCTCGGTCGGCTCGCGCTAAGCAAAGAAGGACTCAAGAGGCGCGATACGATGGTCTTCAGATGGCTCGCGGATCGCCGGCTATCAGCCGCGGTCACCATGGGCGGAGGCTATGCTCCGGAAGTGGAAGACATCGTGGACATTCATTTCCAGACGGTCCGGGCAGCGTTTTACTTCAGCCGTGAGGCCACAACTGCTTCTTCAACTCCAGCAGATCTCTAAGGGTCTCGAATCGGCTATCCGGGGTCTTTCGGAGCAACGGCGCGTAGAGAAGGTCTTGAAGCCCCAGCGTCCCGTCTTTCATGGCGTTGAAGAGCGGGCGAAACTGCTCGTCGGTGATCCCTAAATCAGGGGGGCGATGGCCCTGGACGCCGTCTTTGAGAGTCTCCAGTTGATTGATAATGACAGCGTACAGCTGTTCTACGTCGGCCGCCTCGAAAGGACTGGAGTTTGGCTTATGCAGGACGCTACGAAATTTGCTTTCAAAATCTTCCAGGGCCGCGTACACCCTGATGGCGGCTGTTTCATTCAGATAGGCCGATCGCACCCCGACGTAGAGCCCACGAAAGGCGGCTTCTCTCCGCTCGATCAAGCTGTTGAGCGTGACATCCCGAATGCCCCCTAGTGATAAGCCGTACTTGCTGAAGAGCTTTCCGAAACGCTCCTGATTCTTTTCGTTGGTGGCCGGCGCTTCCAGCACCCTGTTCACCACTTTCATCAGATAGGACGTGCTGAAAGGCTTAAAGAGATAGTCGTCCACATTCAATCGGATCGCTCTCACCGGCGTCTCTTGAGTGGTGTAGCCGGTGATGATGATGCACTTGATATCCGGCTTGAGCGCCTTCAGCTTGCCCAGCGTTTCCACGCCGTCCATACCGGGCAGCAAAACGTCGGAGATGACCAGGTCGAAGTCGTCCGACCCCTCGAATATCTCCAACGCCGCCTCGCCTAGAAAAGCCGACGTCACCTCCAGACTCCGACTCTGCAAAACGCCCGCCAAAATCTCGTTGAGGTCCGGGTCGTCCTCTATGACCATCACTTTTGCCACGGACGTTCCTTCCCTCACGGCCTATTCCGGGCCTTCAACTATTCACTCTTAACGGCCGCGGGATAGAATTGAGCAGGGTCCAAATAGTCGTGTCCGGCGGACATTCTCAGATGGTCGGCCAACAACCCGGCACCACCGGCGCTCACCGCGGCCGTGGCGATCCCAGCGACCCATCCGCCTCCGAGTTGGCTGGAAACCAAGGCACCGGCCGTTGCTCCCGCGACCTGGAAGGCCCGCTTCCAAAGCGTCGGATGCTTCTTGGAGAGTTTATTCACCACCGGGTCGACGTACTTCGATTCCTTCCGGGCGGTGTTTGGATGAAGGTTCTGGTCCGGCTGAACGACCTGGCACGGTTCGTCGGCCAACAATCCACGATCGTTTAAGGCCAGGCCGGTCAGGCTCGGAGCCACCATCGTCGGCTTCAGCACCAGACCCGGCACCAGCCACTCTTTCATGCCGCCGTCCACGACCTGGTCCAGCTGATGGATGGTACCCGAATAGCAACTGTCGCGAGTGGTGTGGTAGTAGTCGCCGGTTCGGTCTTTCACGCTCTCTTTCATGGAGAGTTCGAGGAGTTCTTTCTTCTGGTCGTCGGTCAGATTCAGCTTTCGGAGTTCCTGGCTCCGACCGATCTTACGAGCCGTGTGTTGGACCCGATCCCCGAAGCTTCCGACCTGATAAACGATGCCGTATTCTTTCCCGAATCCGCGCCAGAATTTGTACGGCTGCCCTTCACGTCGACGAGCTTCCACGGAGACCACCAGCCTGTTGTCCTGCTCTTTGCCATCCGAGGTTTTGATAGGGTCGGAGAACTCGAAGACGAGAGAAGAGTGTCCCACATTCATCATCGGCTCCATCCCCACGTAGACATCGGTGACCTTGTCCATCTCGATCCGGGTGTCTCGAACCCGGGGCTGCCAATCGGCTGATTCTCCAGCTTCGTCATAACCCCACCTCACTCCGGAAAGGGTCAGCTTGTCGCCGTCTTGAGCCTTGACTTTCGCTTCGGAAAACTGCTTGCTCCAGGGCCGGGAGTCGGCGAAGACATCTCCGGCGCGGCCTGTGTTTGGCTTGTGGGTGGATTGAATATTCACGGTTTCGTCCTCAAATTCCGTGAATAAGCGAGTGGGTCGACTTCAATCTATCTTTGGGCGCTGAAAGAAAGCTGAATCGACCCGACCGAAAGTGAACCAACCGTCGAGGAGAAAGACATGCAGAGGTGAAAAGCTCCGGTCTTGAGGCCGGTAAAGGATTCGCTACGCGAGTACTCGCGAGGTATTATTGGTGGGCTGATGTTCAGTCTGCCGCTGCTATACACCATGGAAGTGTGGTGGTCCGGATTTATGCTGGGCAGCGACCGGATCTTGCTGATGCTGGGGTTCACTTTACTCCTACTGCTCGGCTACAATACCTACGCCGGTGTGCGCAGCAACGAAACCCTGGCTGGGGTCGTCATCGATTCGACCGAAGAGCTAGGCCTGGCCCTGGTCGTTTCGGCGTGCACACTTTTTCTTCTTGGTCGGATCGAACCCGGGGACTCCGTCCGAGAAGTCATGGGGAAAATTGCTATTGAAGCGCTCCTGATCTCTATCGGCATATCTATCGGAACCGCCCAGATGGAACAGGGCACCGAGGAAGACCGGGAGAACGAGCGCGGCGCCCGACCCAAGGACCTTCTCGGTGTGATCAGTCTCTCGGCCTGCGGAGCGGTAGTGCTGGCCACCAATATCGCGATCACAGATGAGGTCGTCATACTCGGACTGGAGAGCGGCCATCGGCATCTGGTGGGGATGGTCGTGGTCTCTCTACTCTTGTGTGCTCTCATCATGGTGTTTTCCGACTTGTTGGAGACCCACAAGGAGCTTGCCCGAACGACCGGGATGAAGATCGCTCTAGGAACGGTCTTGTCTTATTCAATAGCGTTTTGCGCGTCGGCGACGATACTCTATCTGTTCGGTCGATTCGATGGCGTCGCCCTCTCCGGGTGCCTGGGAATGACCGTGGTCCTGACTGTGGCGGCTTCCATGGGGGCAGCCGCCGGAAAGATTCTGATTCGATGAAGATCGTCAATGAGGAAAAAAGTTGGTTAGAATGGGTTGTCTTTGTCCTGTCGGCTCTCTTGATCGCCGCCGTGACGGGATTTCTTGTCTACGACGGGGCCCAGGACGAGGGGCGGCCGCCGGAGATTCATGTGACGTTGGGCCGTCCGGCCCCCTCTCCCCACGGCTGTTTGGTTCCCGTTACGGTGACGAACAAAGGGGACGAGACAGCGCAAGAGCTCGAGGTGGAGGTGACCACCGCCGGCGAGCCTCCCGAGCAGGCCAGTTTGACCTTTGATTTCCTCTCCTCCGGGGAGGTCCGTGACGGTTGGGTCGGATTTTCTCGGATGCCGACCGGCGAACTCAAAGTTCGAGTGGTGGGTTATCGCTCGAAATCCAGGTAGTCAGAAACCGGCTTCCAACCCTTCCATCCGATCGCGATACTGCAGCGGACCGAGGTCGAGCGCTTTCACGTCCTCTTCGATCACCGCCCGGTCTCCCACCAACAGCACGATCATTCTTTCCGGATCGATATACTGCTTCGCGGCTTCCTGCACCTGACCAGCGGTCACGCTTCGGATGTTCCGGACGTAGTTGGAGTAGGTGTCCTCGGGCAGCGAATAGATCTCCAAGGTGGAGAGGTTGCCCGCCACATCGGAGTTGGTTTCGAACTCCGAAGGGAAACGATAGGCCAGATAGTTCTTGGCCTTCTCCAGCTCCTCCTCAGGCACCACTTCTCGAATCCCGGAGAGTTCCTTGAAGAACTCTCCGAGAGCCGGACCGGTCTTGTCCGTCTGGACCGAGGCCATGGCGTAAAAAGGACCGGCTTTCTTGCGGGTGACGAACGCCGAGCCGGCTCCGTAGGTGTATCCGTGTTGCTCCCTGAGGTTTTGGTTCAGTCGGGATGTGAACGAGTCGCCCAGGATGGTGTTGAGCACTTGGAGAGTGTAGTAGTCGGACGTCCGGCGCTCCACGCCTAGCCACCCGATCATCACGGTGGTCTGGGCCGCACCGGGCTTATCTACGATCACCACGTTTCTGCGAGCCACCTGGGGCGCTTCGGGAAGAGTGGTGGGAGCGAAAGGCTCGGTGGAATTGCTCCAGCCGGCGAAGGCCGAATTCAGCTTGTCGGTGGCTTCTTCCGAGGTGATATCGCCTACCACAATCAGGGTGGCCCGACCGGGCTGATAAACAGCCTGGTGGAATCCCTGGAGGTCGGACTGCTCGAAGCCTGCGATAGCGGAGTCCGTTCCGGTCACGCTTTCAGCGTATCGATGGGCTTCCGGATAGAGAAGACGAGGAAAAAAATAGCTGGCCACAGAGCTAGTGCTGTCGCGGTTCTGACGCAGCGAAGTCCGAAGTTTCTTCTTCACTCTTTCGATATCGTCCGGGCGAAAATCCGGACGCAACACCATGTCGGCAAAGACGTTCAAAGCTTCATCCAGGCGCGCTCGGGGCACACTCAGAGTGAGTCTGGTGGCGTCGAAGTTGGTGGAAGAACTGTAGTTGGCTCCCAGGAAGTCGAGTTCGTCGGAGAGCTCCAGAGCGCTCTTGCCCGCAGCGCCCTCTTCGAGAAGTGAAGAGGTGAATTCGGCCAGGCCGAACTCGCTGGGCGGGTCGGCGTTGGCACCGAGATCCAGGACCAGCCACATGCTGACCACGGGCACCTGACGACGCTCCACCGTCCACACTTCAATACCGTTCTTAAGGCGGCTCTTCTTGACCGCCGGAAGCTCGACGGACTTCGGAGCCGCCGGCTGAGGTGACTCGGTGCGGTGCGGCTGAGCGGAAGCTACTCCGTTGAGGATCAGGGCCAAACACAAGGCCATCAAAGAATATTTCATTTTTCAGCTCCAGGCTTCACGGTGAGTTCCACTCGACGACCGAGCGGGAGAAAGTCGACCACCGCTTGCTGCACGTCGGTGGGCGAGACACCCATGTATCGAGCCAGATCTTCGGCGAAATAGTCGGGGTTGCCGGTGGAACGATAGTAGGAGTTCAATCTATCCGCCTTGCCACCGAATCCGCCCACCCGCTCCATTCCAAAGAGAAAGCTTGATTCGATGCCGTTCTTGGCTCTTTGGACCTCACGCTCCGAGGGAGGCTCTGCTTGCAACTTCGCGATCTCCTCGTCGATGATGGCCTGAATTTTCTCCAGGTCTTCCCCGGGCTTGGGAGTCACCACTATCTGGAAACTGGATGACAAGTCACCGGACGTTTGGCGAGCCGAAATGCTCTGCACAATCTGCAGGTCGTAGACCAGGCGCTTATTCAAACGAGAGGTCTTGCTGCCCGCCAGGATATTGGCGGCGATGTCCAGAGCCGCGTCTCCAGGAGCATAAACCTTGGGCGTTATCCAGGCGTAGTATCGCCGGGGGAGTTGAACGTTGTCTTCCAGCGTTGCCCTCTTAACCTCATCCAATCGAGGCTGAGGTGGAGTCGCGCGCTTCACCTCTTCTCCGCGCGGTATCTCGGAGAACCATTTCTCCACCAGCTTGCGAGTCTTCTCCGTGTCGATATCACCGGCGATCACGAGGCTGGCGTTGTTGGGAGCGTAGTACTTCTTAAAGAAGCCGGTCACGTCGTCGTACGTGGCGGCGTTCAGGTCGGGCATGTAGCCGATGGTGGGCCAGTGGTACGGATGCTCGGGAGGATAGAGCATCTCGTCGAGTTTGATATCGGCCATTCCGTAGGGTCTATTTTCATAGCTTTGACGTCGCTCGTTCTTCACCACCTCGCGCTGGCCGTCCACCAGCTCCGGAGTCATGGAATCGAGAAGGTATCCCATTCGGTCCGACTCGAGGAAAAGGGCCACCTCCAGAGCGTTGGACGGCACCGTGATCCAGTAGTTGGTGCGGTCGGAGCTGGTGGAACCGTTGTTGTCTCCACCCGCGGCCTCCAGGAGGGTGTCGAACTCACCCTCTGCCACGTGTCCAGACCCTTCAAACATCAGGTGTTCGAAGAGGTGGGCAAATCCGGTCCGTCCCGGCGACTCATCGGCGGATCCCACGAAGTACCAGATGTTGGTGCTCACCATCGGGACGGTGTGATCCTCGTGAAGAATGACGTGCAAGCCGTTAGGCAGATCAAATTCCGTGAAGGGGACTTCCAGATCCGCATTGGCTGAAGCGGAAAACATCAGAAGGAGCCCTAGAATGGCTGATTTCAGTTTCATGAGCCGTTGTTCGCTCGGTTGAGGGGAAAGCCTACGTTAGATTCCCGACGGGGTTTGGTTGGACAGCTTCATAATCTTGATGGGGCTACCGTCTTTGTTCTTGTAAGTCTCTTTGAATGCGTCCGGCTGCACCAGTCGGTAGGAAAAGCCGTCTTCGGCCTTGCTGTCGGGTTGGCGGACGATGACCGCACCGTTGGAAAACTTTTGAGGAGTGGCCGCCGGACCTTGAAACTCACCGGAGCCGCCCACATAAACGGCGTGGCAAACGTCGCGGTCGTCCCGGCGATGAAGTCCGTACTGCGGAATGCCCGTGTCGGCGGTCTCCAACTTGTTCATCTTGCTCTTGATGAAGTCTCGGTCGGAGTTGTACATATCGCCCAGTCCCAGCCCCGGCTTGTCTTTGCTGTCGGGTGACCCGGAAGCGTGCTCCAGCACTCCTTTGAACTCTTGCAGGCTCAGGTTGCTCGGGTCTTTCCCGACCTTGTCCATGAGAGCTTTGCCCTGCTTCTCGTCCACCTGATTCATAATGATCACGCCGTTGCCGTCGGCCTTGACCGCTTGCCACGACTGGTCCTTATGATTGAAGAAGACGACGCCTTTCTCACCCGGCTCTCCGATCGGCTGACCCTGCCAATCGGTGATGGGCTTGCCGGCTAGATCGGCGCCGCTTTTGTCGGTGGCCCCCTTGGGATAGACCAAAGGCTCTCCGCCATCTTTGAACCGAGGTACGGGAAGAATAAACTTCTGGGCTCCCGAAACCACTTCGGTGCCTTTATTGAAATCCAACTGCTCGCCCTTGACCGTTCCCACACTCTTGGGTGCGGACATCTGGCCCGTCGTCACCGGCCGGCTGACCTGGGTCCCTCCGGAGACTCCGGTATTTTGGCCCAAGCTCCGTGGGATGAGATTGAGGTTGTTGGCCTGGCCACCTAGAGTGGCCTTGTCCAGAACGTTGCCAAAGGTCTCCGGCCCCGGCGAGGGCGGCTTACCGGCGGCGATATTGCGTTGAGCAAGGCTACCGCGCAGCATAAAGCTAGCAGCGGAGAAACTGGTGTTCATGGCCATCTGACTCAACCCCGTCCCCCCGCTTTACTCGTGGCGAGGGAGTTCGCTCAGCTTGATCTCGCTGCCGTCTTTGTTCTTGTAGGTTTCCTTGAACGCGTCGGGCTGAATCAAGCGGTAGGAGAAACCATCTTCGGCTTTGGAGTTGGGCTGGCGAAGGATGACCGCGCCGTCCTCAAACTTCTGAGGAGTCGCCGCCGGGCCTTGGAACTCGCCTTTGCCTTCGACGAAGAGAACATCACAGACATCCCTGTCGTCTCGGCGGTGAAGTCCGTACTGAGCCACACCGGTCTCGGAGGTCTCCATGGCGTTCATCTTGCTTTTGATGAAGTCGCGATCGGAGTTGTACATGTCGCCCACGCCGAGATCGCTGTGAGCGTACTCGAGCGCTCCCTTAAACTCTTCTATCGAAAGTTTGCCGGGGTCGCCACCGATCTTCTCTTGCAGTTTCATACCCTGCTCGTCGGTCACCTGATTCATGATGACCACGCCGTTGCCGTCGGCCTTCACCGCTTGGTAAGACTGGTCTTTGTGGTTGAAAAAGACGACGCCCTTCTCGCCGGGCTCGCCGATCGGCTTGCCCTGCCAGTCGGTGATCGGCTGACCGGCCACGCTGTTGCCGTCCTTGTCGGTCGCCCCTTTGGGATAGACCAAATCTTCTCCACCACCGTTTTCGGCGAATGTGGGCACCGGGATGATGAATTTCTGAGCGCCGGAAACCACCTTGGCTCCTTCATCGAAGTTCATTCCGGCCTGAGTGATGGTACCGTTGTCCTTGATGGGCTTCGGCTCTTGGGTCTCCATCTTGTCCAGTTCAATGGCTGTACCGTTCTTGTTGGTGTAGGTCTCTTTGAACGCATCCGGCTGGATCAGGCGGTAGGAGAAACCGTCGTCGGCTTTGGAATTGGGCTGTCTGAGAAGCACCGCTCCGTTCTCGAATTTCTGAGGAGTGGCGGCGGGCCCTTTGAACTCGCCTTGTCCTTCCACGTAGACCGCATGACAGACATCACGATCATCTCGACGGTGCAGTCCGTATTGAGGAACGCCGGTCTCGGAATTTTCCATAGCGTTCATCTTGCTCTTGATGAAGTCTCGATCGGAGTTGTACATGTCGCCCACACCAAGGTCGCTGTGAGCGTATTCGAGCGCACCTTTGAACTCTTGGAGCGAGAGCTTACCGGGGTCTTTGCCGATCTTGTCTTGCAACTTCTTGCCCTGCTCGTCGGTCACTTGATTGAGAATGACGACGCCGTTTCCATCGGCCTTGACGGCTTGATAAGACTGGTCTTTGTGGTTGAAGAAGACCACGCCCTTCTCGCCGGGGCCGCCGATGGGGTTGCCTTTCCAATCGGTGATCGGCTGGCCGCCGATGCTTTTGCCGTCGCCGTCCTTGGCTCCCTCGGGGTAGACGAGGTCCTCACCACCGCCGGTCTCGGAGAAGGTGGGAACAGGGATGATGAACTTCTGAGCGCTGGAAACGACTTCCGTGCCCCTGTCGAAGTTGAACTGGTTCTGGGTAACCGTGCCGACGTCTTTGGCTGCGGCGGAGTCGGGGAGAAATTTTGTGAGGAAGCCGTCGATCTCGGAATTGTGTTCGGCTTTGCCGCTAGGGCCTGCCGCGTCGAGCACGACGATCGGCTCGGTGCCGGTATCGCGAACAGCGGTGTTTTCAACTTTGGGGGCCGCGGGCGCTTCTGCTTTCGCCTCCGTTTTGGCCGGAGCCACGACTTCTGCTTTTACCGGGGTAGCCGACAGCGTCACCGACTCACCCACGTTGGCCGAGGGTTGGTTGGTCGTGGGCTCCGTCTTCTGCGCCGATTCCTTCTTAGCGACACTGCCGGTCTGGCGCAAAGGCGCCTGCTGATTGACTTTCGGATTAAAATTCACGTTACTCACGATACGATTTCCCCTGTTTACTTGACATGTGTCGGCACACTTCTCCTGAGCCTACCTGCATGAGTCTAGTGAGTTCGTGTCCGGATGTCTACATTTATGCAACATGAACCGTTTACTTTTAACCGATTTTTAACATGCTCGTGGTGATAGAGGTCCGAAGGATTCGTGAAAGGGACTGGGAAGTGCCCGCGCTCAAAAAGGAGTTACAAAAAACATGAAAAGATTTCTAGCAGCCATAATGGCGCTATTTATAGTAGGAGTTGTCGGTTGCGGCAGCTCCGACGAGTTCAATATCAACTCGTTCACCGGTAACACCGGCGGGTCCACCTTGAGTGGGCAAACCGGGACCGTTACCGTACAGACCCAATTGGCCGCCAACCAGATTTCCGGCCAGGAAGTGTTGGTGGTCGAATCCACCATCATTCCGAGCTTCGTGGATGAGTTGAGATTCACGGGCCAGGATGCCAACGGTGCGTTCATCTACGGACCGGTCATCCTGCCCAAAGCAGCGACTTTAAACCTTGAGAACGTTCCGGTGGAAGTGACCACCCTGCGCATCGAACTGCTGGTGAACGGATTCACCGTCGGTGGTCTGGTGACGCCGGTCAATGTGCCTTCCGGGGAGACCGTTTTCATCACCAATCCTGTCTATGTTTTCGCGGGTACCGCTTCCGACGTTGACACGGCGACGGTCTACGGGCTCTTCCGGAGCACCGGTACCGGTGGTGAGGTTCCGTTCCCCGAGGGTGAATTTCCGATCGACGAAGCTCCCGTTTTCGACTTCGACTTCGTTCAAGTGTCGAACGGCGTGACTCGCACCTCTCCCGGTTTCTACACCGTCACGGAAAGCGGAGACTACTTATTGACGTATTCTTTGGAAATCGATGATTTCGTCAGCTACTTAATGACCCAAGTTTCGGTCGACCAGACCTTTGTGGCTAACACCAGGCTGAATATAGCCGACCTGGAAGATTTCTTCCCGATTCAGGTACTCCTCAACAATCAAGCCGACACGGGACTTCAAAGTTTCCAACATATCGTTTCGCTACAAGCGGGAGACCAGGTCGCTTTGAGGGTAAGAGACTTTGAACTAGCCGGTCTTCCGGGACAAACTATCGAGATTCCGACCTTTCCCCTACCCCAGGGCAACTTCTCCATCGTTCGCCTGGGCGAGGGTGGCACCATCGGTGTCGCTCCTCCTGATCCCGAGAACAACGATTTCTAGAATATGACCGGAATAAGGGCCCCGCTGAAAAGCGGGGCCTTTTTAGTTGGGACAGCTACAAAAAGAGTCTTCCGGACGCGGCAGGTAGAGCGGCCAGTGAAACCAGGCGCAGAATCTACCTTCCGTCAAAGCTGTCCCAAGATAGCCGTTTCGTACCAGCCTATCGGTATCAAAAATCCCGAACACCTGCGACAAGACATCGGCCGTGCTGCCCAGGCCGAGGCCGGTGCTGCCTCGAGTCACCCCGACCTGAAAGAGTCGAACACCGTTGTCGTCGAGCTTCTGCGCCAACCATTCTTTCTGCTCGGCGTCTACGCGATTCAGTACACAAACCCGGCACAACTTTTCCGAAGCCTGGAAGACGACCACCTCGACAGTGGTCTTGACGGGGGCAAAACGCGCCGCGTTGTTAGTCAGGTTTACCAGGACTCGGTCGAATGCGGACGTCTCCACGCAACGGCAGGTGATCGCTCCTTCAAATTCGTTGACGACTTCGACCCGAATCGGTTTGCGGTCCCTTACCAGCAAGCGGTTCTGCCAGCCCTCTAAGAGCTTGGAGACGGTATGGACCTGTATGGTCGCTTCCTCGAGCCTCGCTCGCTCCGGGTCCAGAAACGGGATCATGCCACGCATGAGCTTGGCTTGTTCTCGAGCAAAACTGCGAAACTCCGGGAAATCAAAAAAAGACTCGATCTCCTCTGTGGTCAGGCTAGTCAGGACGAAGAGCGAACCACCACGCAAGTCGTGTATTGCTTTCTGGGTGCGCTCGTTTCGATTGATGACCCCGTCGCCGAGCTTTTGAACATCGCGCCGCGCCTGCGCAAGGTCAACCCGTTCCCAATATGGGGAAAAGCTCTCGACTTCATCGGCGGCCAAAAGCGCCTGATAGAGCCTCTCCAGTCTTTCATTCTCTTCTTCTGTCAGCCCCGCCTTAGATAAAGCATCGTGAACTTTTTCATATCTTCTCGAGTTCACATTTAGCCTCTCGGCGGCCGCGAGCGACTCTAGTTTCTCTAAATCCATCCTCTTCAGCATAAGACGATCGGTACTAAAAAACCTCCTGAAGGCCGGGTCCATCAGCCAGGAATTCAACTTCACAACGAAAAGCCGCCCCTGTGAAAGAGAACGAGACGACGAAAGCCCCTTACCGGATCATCGAACTCGACAAGTGGCCGCGGGCTGGGCATTTCGAGTTCTTCTCCTCCTATGAAGAGCCGTTCTTCAGCATCACCGCCGAGGTCGATTGCACGGGTCTGCTCGCTCGGTGTGGTGAGTCCGGACAGTCCAAGACACTTTCTCTCTGGCACGGCATTCTGCGGGCGGCCAACGAGGTGGAAGAGTTTCGTCACCGCATCGTGGACGACCGACCCGTCTGCTACGACACCGTCCACCTGTCGCCCACCGTGCTACGCCCGGACGGCACCTTCGCTATCGCCTTCGTGCCGTTTCTGGAGGACTATTCCGAGTTCGAGGCTCAGACTCAAGCCATCCTGAAGGAGGTCAAAGCCACCAGCGGCTTCGATCTGAACACTAAAACCCGGCGGGTCGACCTCATCCATTTCTCCACCGTTCCCTGGATCCGCTTCACCGGCCTCACCCACGCACGCTCCACCCGAACCCCCGGTAGCGAACCCAAAATTACCATCGGCAAGTTCGGTCCTCACTGGAGCGGTGGGCAGACCATCCCGGTGTCCATCACCGGGCATCACGGGTTGATGGATGGCTTCCACGCGGGGCGGTATCTTCAGTATTTGGAAGAGATTTGGGCCTAGGCCGCGGCCATCGCTTCGTCAACCCTCACGACCCCGGCCCCAACCTCGTTCGCCGGGGCATCGACTTCCGCTGCCGTCTCGACTAGCAAGTCTTCGATCTCTTGGGGTGACAGCTCCGGATGCAGGGCTTTGATATTGGCCATAACGGCGGCTACCTCGGGCGCGGCGTAGGAGGTCCCGCTCCTGGTAGCGGTCCGTCCATCCAGCGTCGTCATCTCTCGGTTGGTACCGGGAGCGGCTATCTCGGCCCCCGCATCGGGAGCGTTTCCTTCAAATCTTGTATCATCAGCCAGGGTCTCCGTGCCCTTGTCGTCGGTTGCTCCCACTACCGTGGTATTATCGGTGACCAGGGAACTTTCGTAGAAACCTTCATCCGGTTGTACTCCGAGCTCGTCTAGATAGTCGCGCAACGTCCCGCGATTACCTGAGGAGAGTACATGGCTAATTCCGTTGTCGGAAGCCTGTTGAGAGGCCCCGTTGTAACGCTCTTCAGATTCCTTGATTTTATCGGAACTCTCAAAGATATCACTCACCTGAGTCACCAGGGCTCGGGCCAGGTCATCGTCACTCACATCGGGTTCGAGCTGCAACGACTTTGCCAGGGTGGAGCGGTAATCCGCGGCGCTAGCTTCCGCTTTCGCCATCTGCTCCTCGCTCATGGGTCTCTCCGGATTCTGCGTCGGCGGAAAGGTTCGGGCAAGGAGTTGCTCGCTCACGGATGCCGGTGAAACGCTTTGCGATTGGTTGATAGTGTTTATCTGAGAGTTCTCGTCTTGGAGGATTTCCTCGATCGCACCAGTGGTATCGTCCAATAAAGTGGTCGCCATACTCTCAACTACGTTTGTGAGCGCATTTGGGTCGCCTTTCTCCACGGCTGATAGGAAGTCATCGGCTGGGAATCCTTCCCCGACCTCGTACCGTTGTGTATCCTCCTCGCCGTAGCCTCCGACCTCCTGGACAACACTCTCGGTCAACTCTCCGTGAGTGGGAGAACCGTCACGTTTCGGAGCGAAGTTGTCAAAGATAGCGACCTGGGCGTTCGGGTCTTTCTCTTCAGCCAAGAAGCTTGAATCGCTCTTGTCTGCGGTGCCGGTGTGCTGCGATTCCGTTCCTTCTTCGTAGCTCGCGGGTAGGCTGTTCAAAATTGGAGAGGGAGAAATGTTCTCCTCAGGCTCCCTTGAAAGCTCGGAACTGAAATCAACCCCATCGGGCGTGGTCGGTGGATGTGTTTGCTCCCCGGCTTGGCCGGGAACCCCGATCGGGGGGGAATGAGTCAGTCTGCTCTGAGCCCGGTCGGCAGGAATACTGTTTTGGATAGATGGAATGCTCACGTCGTTTCTCCTCAAACAGAAGTTACGTCGTGACAGTGTTTCTCAAGTGTGAATTTGAGACAGGCATGTGAGGAACAAGTAAATCTTTGTGCCGACGGGTCGTCTCAGACAGTGGCTCCCGCGCCTGCCAGGGCTCTCTCTGCCGCTTTCACGGTGTTCTCCAGCAGTATCGCGATAGTCATCGGGCCTACTCCCCCCGGCACCGGGGTCAGCCAAGCGGCCTTCTCTTTAGCCGATTCGAAATCCACATCGCCCACCAGACGGTAGCCTCGAGGAGCCGAAGGATCGTCTTTCTTGTTGATCCCGACGTCGATGACGGCCACTCCCTCTTTCAACATAGAGGCGTTCACCATCTCCGGCTTTCCGATGGCGGCCACCAAAATGTCGGCCTCTCTCATCAGTTCCTCGGCGTTCTGAGTGCGAGAGTGCACCACCGTGACCGTGGCGTTGCGTTCCTGGAGAAGCAGGGCCATCGGCAATCCCACAATGTTGGAGCGTCCCAGGACCACGGCGCGTTTACCGGAGATCGGCACCCCGCTTCGTTCCAACAGCACGATACAACCCCAGGGAGTACAGGGCACGAAGTACGGCTCGCAGCCGCGTCTGGCCAGTAGACCCGCGTTCATCGGATGGAAGCCGTCCACGTCTTTCTCCAGGGGGACCTTGGAAAGCACGGCTTCCGTGTCCATGTGGTCGGGCAAGGGAAGCTGCACGAGAATTCCGTGGACGCGATCGTCGTTGGCCAACTCTTCGACCTTCCGCTCTAGCTCTTGTTGGGAGACATCCGCATCCAAGACCACTCCGAACGATTCGATCCCCGCCTCTTCACAGGCCTTATGCTTCATGCGCACATAAGTTTGAGAGGCCGGGTCGGCGCCCACTAACACGGTTGCCAGTCCAGGCTTCTTGCCGGTCTTTTCCGTCAGGGCTCGGGCCCTCTCGGCCACTTCGTTTCGAACGTCTAATGAAATCTGTTTACCGTCGATCAGTTTGCAATCCATGGTGATTGCTCTGTGTGGCCAGTCGGATAAATCCTGTCGGGCGGGATCCTGAACCTCACACCGAACCTGGACTCGTGGACAGTTTTCTAAACCAGATCTCTCAAGGTGGGCAGAAAAACTCGGAGGGGGAGTTCACGATATCCCACCTGGAGGCTCTCCGGAAGCTCCGGGATTTCCAACTGCCGAGAGTGGGATCCTTCGCGGCTAACCTGGTGGCGGCGGTCGTGCTGGGCGGCGGAAAAACGCTGCAGGTGAGCGTGACGGAGACGAGCATCAGCTTTGTCTTCGACAAGCCGCTGTTGACCGAGCAAGACTTGGAATCGCTCTTCCTTTCGCCCTTCCAAAGCGGCGCTCCGATGTGGCGCAAGGAGCTCGCCATCGCTGCCAACGGCACGCTGGGCTTGCCGCTCAAACTGTGGAGCTTTCAATCCTGGAATGCAGAAACCGAAATCGGTTGGGAAATGAAGGGGGTGGGTGGTGAGCAGGAAGTCAGCCCTCTGAGCCGAGCCCTGGGGAAAGCCTCTCACAGCCGTTTCACTTTGCATTTCGGATACCAACGAGGTCTTCGAATCCAGAAGTTCAGTCTGCCGATTCACCAAGAGCTTCAGCAGCGTTGCTGTTTTGCTCCCCTGCGGATCCGGATGAACTCTCAGTCGGTCGCCCGGGATCCGGTCGAGGGGAGAACGACTATCGCCAGGAGAGTCTGGCGCACCGTTCACGAAGCTCCGGGCGCTCGTCTACTGGGGAAAGCCGCCAAATACGAGGAGCATCAGCACAAAGAAAATTTTTCCGCCGTTATGTGGTTGGAGCCGAAAGACGACGGTCAGGTCACACTCCTCGTGAACGGGGTGGCCTTCCCCGCACCGGAAAAATCGTTCGGTCTGCCTTCCTGGCTGAGTCTTATCGTGGCCTCTCCCGTTCTCCAAAAAGACTTGTCCCAGTCCTCGATCACCAAGAACAGGACTCTACGCCTGCTATCGGAATGGGCCGCCGAGCAGGTACCGGACCTCTTGGAAGAGCGCTGCCGGTCTTTCCGAAGCCTCTACGGCAGCCCTCTCACCCGGTTTCACAACTGTCTGAACGAGTACTACGACGAACCACCTCCAGCGGTAAGAACCTGGTTCGAGCACCAAGAACTGCTCAAAAAAGCTCGCAATCCCGAGATTTTTGAGGAGCTTTCTAAAGACGCTCGCGACCTCCCCGAATTGCGAGCTAAGGCCCTGTGGAGAGCGCTCCGCCAGGCCCAATATAGTGTAGTAAGGGAGGCCTGGAACAAGAAAGATTGGGCCCTAGCGGCACGGGCCGCCGACCGTATTAGCCTGGTGGCGAAGGAAGCCGAGTCTCTCTCTCCGGAGGAGGAAGAAACCCTGATGGCCACATTCAGCCTGGCAAAGGACTTCGGGCGGGCTCTGCCGGCGGTCAAGCCTCGAGACCTTCTTTGGGCTCCGGGAAGGCACGCGCTTGTCTTGTGGCTTGCCGATCGCCGCGACGCGGCTCTCGCGAAAACCGACGAGATAACCGGCTTCTGGAAGCACTACTTGAAATTCCAGATGCACCTTCCGGATCTAGAAAAGGCCCGGAAACATCTCGACCGAGCGATCTCCACGGAACCCGGCGCCACCTTCGCACTCAACGATCTGGCCGATCTGGTTTTTCTAGAGAAAGACTATGACGAAGCGTTGAAGCTCCGAACCGAGGTGATCAACCGCAACATCGCCGGCAAGATTTACTGGATTCAGGTCATGAGACAGAACGCCCGCGCCCACGGTAGCAGGTCTCAGTTTGCGTACTGGACAGCCTACAGCGGCCTGGCCCAACTGTCTCAGGCCGGGGCCGATGCCGGCGCTCTGTTGCACAGGATGCGCTCGTACGACCGTGTCCGCTGGGAGAAGGTCCTGGAGAAGTCCGAAACGATCAGACTGAACAACACCAAATGGAGATTTCTCTTTCATAACGCGTTGTGGGCTCTCCGTGGGGAGGAGGCTTGGGAAACCACCAGGCGCGCTCTTTTCCGTCGACTGCTCTTAGCTTCCATGAGCGAAGACGGACAGAATCCTCTGGTGCCGCCCTTCAGTGTGCTTTAGCATTTCTTACCAGAGCTACGGTGGTGAAAAGATGAACGTCACGAATGATCTCGGAACGAATCCGGGCGGGAAGCGTGGCCAGGGGGCGATCTCCTCCCAGCTCGGTCAACCGCACCTGGATCGATAGGCCTTCTTTACTGAAGGGGCCGTTTCCGGCGGCTCGTTCCACCTCAATCCAGGCCTGGCAGCCTGCCAGCCGGATTTCCGCCCGACTGCTCTCTCTGAATCGGCCGACGGAGCGGTAGTACCAATCGCGGGCACTGGCCAAAGCTGCGAACTGGTACTGCCGAACCAGACACGGCTCGAAATCGACCTCCGCGAAGATCTCTCTGTCCACCTGGGGGAACGGTGACGGGCGTACACTCCAGGAGACTCGAGTCTCCGCCGGATGCCACAACCACAATGGCCCTTTGGGAGTGACGATCCGCCCCTGGACATCTCTCCAGGCGTCACCCGTCCATCTAAAGGAAGTGACCGAATTCTCCCAGATGAGTTCGCGTCCCAGAGCCCCCAGGAGCGGAGAGTCCTGGTACGACTCCGTCCATTCCGCCAATTCCCATTGTCGACCGGTACGAAGACAGCGCTCCAATCGACGGATGTGAGAACGTCGGAGCCGCTTGCCCAAACGTGAACCCGGTTGATGGGCGGCTGTCTCGACCTCCACCAAATCGTGCAGCGAGCCGCCTCGCCTGTCGGCCAACTTGCGGAGCGTTGCGAGGAGTTCATGGGTGGCGTCCGGATATCGCAATTCCGAACCCAAGCACACAAGGTAGGCCACCGACAAAGAAGTCCCCAATCGACCCAGCGCTCGGATCGCGCTGTGGGCGATAGAACGGTCCAGGAAACCGTAGCCCTGACGTCTCCGGTAGCCCCAAAGAACGACAGCCTGAAGGCAAGAGGCGACCCGGTCGGTGGCCACGCCTCCCAACAACACGACCAGACCCTTCAGGAGTCGAGGATGATCCCGGTGGAGAGTGGACAGACGTTTCTCGAGCCAGGGGGCCAGGTGCCGGTCGATCTCTTCGGTGCCCAGGTCTTTCAGGAGCGCCACTCCCTTGCGCCACCAACGGCGTGAAATCTGGTCCGGCACTCTTCGAGAGTGTCCCACGAGAGCTCTCATCTGTCTCTCTTTCAGGGGAGTCGAAGTGGGCGGCGAGTGGGTCTCTCGGCTCAGCACCGAATCGATCTGACCGTGCAACCGCCCCACTCTTTTGAGTCTTTTGAGAGCACGCCTTACCGGTTCGGGAGTATCCTCGTGCCAATCCACCTGACGCACCACCAGAGCGCCCAACTCCTGGACGATATTGGGATGAGTGGTCAGCACCACCAAGGCCGTTAATCGCTCTCCGTCCCAGGGCAGCTTCCTGGAAAGCATGAGCTTTGCCGCATCGTACAGAAGGAAGAGGCGAGCCACCGCTTCTCGACCACGGCATTCGAGTTGCCAGAGCATCCGCACCAGCATGCCCAGTAGGACGTCTCTCTGTTGAGATCGGGGTCGACGAAGCATCCACTGAAAAGATGGACAGTCGGCCGCCGGTCGATGCCAACCCTCGGAATCCATCCCCTCCTCCATAAACCGGCTCAGCAGTTCATGCACACGTCCCTGGTCGGGGTATTGGTCGAGGTTAGCCACAGAGCCAGTGTACCTCTCCACCAGACGGTTTGGTAGGGAGTCCGCCTCGGGCCAAGAACACCGTCCGATGAAGTCTCTCGTCGTTGGACTGCTGCTGGTCTTGTCTCTCCCCTCTTTCGCCCAAACCGCGGGCGACTCGGTCGCGGACTTCGGATTCGACTACTTTTCTCGAGTGGCAAAAGACGGCAACACCGTCGTCAGCCCGCTCTCCATCCACGCTTGTTTTGCCATGCTCACCCTGGGGACAGCCGGACCCACCGAGGCCGAGTCGCTCAAGGTCCTTCGACTCAAGCCGGGATTTGAGCAAGGGTATCGACACCTTCTTCAAGGATTGCGATTTGCCCCGGACCCGCAGTCCGGCGAGGGCGGCCAGATCAGTCTGGCGAGTCGTCTTTGGCCCAGCCGGAAGCTCAAACTCAAAGCCAGGTTTCTCGAACTCTGCAAGGCGACTTTCGGAGCCGCTCCCGAGTCTCTCGATTTCGGCAACACGAAAGCCGCTCGCCGGCGGATCAACGAGTGGGTGAGTCAGGAAACCCAAAAACTTATCCCTGAACTCCTGCCCCCGGGCGCTCTCGACTCCAGTACCGACTTGGTCCTCAGCAACGCGCTCTACTTCAAAGCGCAATGGGAGTCGGCGTTCGATCCGGCCCATACGCGTCCCGGCCCCTTCCACACTCCCTCCGGCGACCTGGAAGTGCCGATGATGCACGGCCAACTCGACGGACTCTTTTATCAGACCTCGGAGATGACATCTGTCTCGCTTGCCTACAAGGGTGGCCCCTTCGCCATGCTCTTCGTGGCACCCAAGTCCAGTCTGGCGGAGTGTAGGACCAAGTTAAGCAAGAATCTGCTCTCGGAGGTTGAGAAAAGCGCCATGGGCGGCGGGGGTCGAATCAGTGTGACGGTGCCGAAATTCACCATCTCGCAGGAGTCCGACCCTCTCCCCACACTGAGAGCGATGGGGATGGTCGACCTGCTCGGTGCCGGTCCAGACTTCAGTCGGCTGGCGGAAAATTCGAGGGGGTTGAGTGTGGACAAATGCTTCCATCAGGCGGTCGTAGAAGTGGACGAATCCGGGACCAAAGCCGCGGCTGCAACCGCAGTGGTCATGGTGCGTTCGCCCATGCCGACGATCGTTTTGGACCGCCCCTTTCTCTTCGTTCTGTATCATCGAAGTACCCTCGCTCCGCTCTTTATCGGGCAGGTTGTCGACCCCACCAAATGAAGCGGGAGTAAATCTTCCACTGGCAAATGGGGTTGGGGTGAAGCCACCTATTGGAAAACTTATTGGTACAGCCCTGAGACGATGCCGCGACGCCGAAGTGGTGTGGGAAGAGCGGACGGAGATCGACCTGGCCGAACCCGACCATCGCCGGCAGTCGGCCGGATGGGGTCTTCGGGTCAACCAGGAAGGGCGCTCCGGCTGGACCTGGGCGGCCTTAGAAGACACCCCGGAAAACCTTCTCGATAGGGCCGTCCACGATGCCAAAAACAGTGAGAGAGACGCTGTCCTTTTCTCTCACGGTCTCCCCTTCACAGGCCAGACCATGTCCCCCGATACAATTGAGCCCGGCCCCCACGTGGTGAGGCTTTCTCGCCTGGTTGACCGTCTCCGTTTCTTGCTCCCCTCGATCGTGCCCCGCCGTACCCTCGCCATCCGCTCGGGACTGCTGATCCAGAAGATGTGTCTGGTTACCAGAGCGGGTGAGCAATACGGCCAGCGGGTCGTCTACACCGTCAATGTTTATGCCACGGAAGGCCTTCCTCTGACGGCTCAATTGGTAGCCTCCAGGCTTCGCGAGAGCCCGGCCGATATCCTGATGAGTTTGGCCTGGCGCAGTGCTCACTCGGAAGAAGTTCGCTCCGCGCCCGAGGGCGTGCAGGCTTCGGTGCTCACTGAAGACGCCACCGGCGCCCTGTTGCGCGATATGGTGAGAGAGCATTTCGACGCCTCCCACTTCCTGGAGGACCCGGAGAGAGCCGCCCCTTGGGGAGAAAGCTGGCTCCATGAGACCGTGACAATCAAGGATGACGGCACTCTGCCTTCCGGACCGGGCTCTGGTCCCTTCGACGGCGAGGGAGTCAAGAAGAGACCGGTCTCGCTGGTGCAAGACGGGGTGGTTCATCATCATATCGCCGACCGCTATCACGCCAAGAAGTTGGGAGTGGATACGGCCGGACTGGGAGTGAGAGACTGGGGATGCCCTCCCCGTCCGGGCTATTCCAACCTGACTCTGGATCCAGGGCAAAACACAATGGGTGAGTTGGCTCGCAAAATTGGAAACGGCGTGATTCTGGATGCCCTGGCTCCTTGCGATGCCCCTCGAGAGCCCGGCGAATTCTGCAGGGTGGCCCAGGTGGCTTTTCGTGTGCAAAACGGACGCCCCACTCACCGGCTAGAACCGTTCTTGGTAAGAGGGAAGCTGACCGACATCCTGGGCAAAGGCCTGCTGGGGATCGGTTCCGAGCGCAGCTGGAACCTTCGCTGCTTCACGCCTCCTATAGCCACCGCGGGAATGGCCTGCGAGCCGCTGCCTAACGGCGTTAAAGTGCTGGAAGAACGCAGCGGGTCCTGGTGGTAGACCGCCCACTTCATTTTCCTGAAGATACCTATTTCTCTTGTACCGATTGTGGCAAATGCTGCACCTCGGCTTGGCGTATCAAAGTGGATCCGACCAAAGCCGACCAGATCCGACAGACTCAAGTCTACCAGCGACTAAAAAAAGAGGGGTACCAGCCTCTGAAGGTGATGGACGATGAGTTTGAGCTGGCCCGAGCCGATGACGGCAGTTGCTACTTTCTCAAGGACGGGCTCTGCGGCATACACGCCGAGAAAGGGCTGGCCGCTAAACCCTCCGTCTGCCAACTGTACCCGTTCTCTCTGGTCGCGACCCCGGAGGGCTACTACGTGTCGATGGCGTTCACATGCCCTGCCGTCATTTCCGGGAGCGGAGACCCGGTCGAACTTCATAGGGAATCCCTACAGGCCACGGTCGACGGCGCCCCTCATTTTTTTCCGCCCGATCTTGTAACAGGAGACCGAGTCACGCTGACATCCGAGACGGCCATTCCTTTCTCCCGATATCAGAAACTGGAAGGCATGCTGCTGGAATCGATCGGGGACGGCCGCAACCTGGTGGGAGTCCTTCTGGGAGCGGCATCATCCGTCTTAGATGGCACCTGGAGCAGCCGTCCCAGCGAAAAAACCGGAGTGGTATGGCAAAACCTGCACCAAATGCTCCCTCTCTTCCTGGCCAACAGCGTGGCCTCCATGGAACGCAAATCTCGACCCGAAGAGCGAGCGGAATATGCTCAATGCCTGCTCTACGGTGGCCTTGTTCAATCGGAGGTCCTGGGCGCCGAGGCTCCCCCGTTCCAGCAAGATTCTCCAACCTGCCAGCTCACCCGGAGTGTCCTGACCCGTTACGTCAAATCCAAAATTTGGGGAAAGGTGCTTCTGACCGGCCCCACATTGACTGTTCGCCTGCTCCTGCTGGCTCTCTCTTTGGAGCTTCTCGTCTACTACTACCAAGCCCGAAAAAGACAGCTCGGCTCCCTTCACTTCGATCCCGAAGTCCTGGAATGGTGCTTCGACCTGGTGGAATCCGACTTCTTGCTTCATTCTGAACTGGTTCTGCCTCTGATGGAAGAATGGGAGCGAGTCGGACTACAGATCGCCAAGGCTTAACCGCCGACAATTTAGTCTAATTTACTCCAGGTTAAGACTTAACTCTTCGACTCTTGAGAGAAAAGAGGAGTTTTCGGGAGAAAAAACCTATTCTCCGACCATGCAAACGCAAACATTCCCAGGCGTGAACACTTCCGGCCTGAAAGACTTTTTGGAAATTCCTTACGACCAACTCGAAGAGATGAATCTCGAGGCTAAACAGAAGCAAGCCGACCGGGTGGACGGCCACAAACTCCAGGATCACTACCTCAAATACCTGACCGACGAGAAGCGCGTGAAGGCTGTCACACTCTGCTTCAGCGACCTCGAAGGCCGCTTTCACATGCTCGACTACGACAAGAAGTTTCTCCTGAAGTCCCACGACAACTTGACTTTCGACGGCTCCTCCGTCCAGGGATTTGCCGTGGTCAACGAGTCCGATCTCCGCCTGGGCATCGACTGGGCTTCCTTCCGTTGGCTCCCCAGCGACATCTTCGGTCCCGGAAAGGTGATCGTATTCGGACTCATCCAGGATGCGGAAGGTGTCAGCTACCATTCCGATATGCGTGGTACTCTGAAAAACTATTCCGACGAACTCTACAAAAAGGGCATGGTCGCCAACGTGGCCGTGGAGTGCGAAGGCTTCCTTTTCAACGGTCTGAACGCCGAGCGAACCTATCGCCCCAGCCAGGGATTTGAAATCGTCTCCAGCGGCGGCTACTACAACTCTCTCCCTAACGACCCCCTCCGCCAGTTCATCGACCGTCTGGCCGAAGCACAACGCGCCATGGGATTCGAAAACGAGAAAGACCACCCGGAAGTGGCACCGTCGCAGTTCGAACTCAACTACAGTTACGCCGAGGCTCTGATGGCCGCCGACCAACTGCAGCTATACAAACTGGTGGCTCGCCAAACGGCCGCTCAGATGGGCTACACCGCGAGCTTCCTGCCCAAGCCGATCGCCGGCATCAACGGCAACGGGATGCACACCAACATGTCGATCAGCAAGAGCGGGAAAAATAAGTTTTTCGATGGCAAGGGCGATGAAAAACTCTCCAGCATGGCCTGGGATTTCGTGGATCGCATCCTCTCCCACGCCAACGATCTCTGTCTCATCCTGAACTCCAGCGTGAACTCCTATCGTCGTTTGGACCCTCATTTCGAGGCTCCGAACCAGATCAAGAGTTCGGCCGTGGACAGAACCTCCATGGTTCGCATCCCGCTAGGCAACGAGAAGTCATCCCGTATCGAAGTCAGAACGGTAGCCCCCGATGCCAATCCGTACCTGGCTTTCTACAGCCTGCTCCGCACCGGCTTCGACGGCAAGGTGCTGAAATCGCTGAACGCCGACAGTCGCCGAACTCGCACCAAGTATCTGCCTGGAAATATCTGGGACGCTATCAGCAAGTTCAAGTCCAGCACCTTCATGGAAGAAGTGCTGGGTGCGGACGTGAAGCGCAAATTCTTGGAGCGCAAAATCGAGGCCGCTGAACGCTCTCCCAAGGCCTTGGGCAACCAGGTGAAGCAAGGGGAGATCATCTACCACCACGAGGTCACCAACCAGCACATCTGGGGTGAATTCTAGAGAGATCTTACCTCGGAACGAAAAACGGGAGCTTTCGGGCTCCCGTTTTTTTGTTAGTCCTGAGTGCCAAGATAGTAGGGCCGAGATCCGATAATCTCTTCACCGTCCCGAAACACTGCCAGCACTTTCTCGGCGCCCTCTTCGGTCCGCGGAGAGATGCTGTACAGAAACGGCTTGACCTCTTCAAATGTGAAAGTCTGGGAAGGCATTCCGGACGAAGTCAACCACTCAATCTGAAGGTTCGGGTGGGCTTCCTTGAGGTTTTTATTCGGCTCGAACTTCACTTCAAGCGCTTTGCCTTGTTCGAGACGGTATTTGCGAAGCGACGAAGCCGGGTAGTTCGAAACCTTGTCCTTTAGCGAGAGCGAAGCGTCGTGCTTGAGAGCCTGCTCCAACTCGGGAGAGGTCTGTCCCAGCGCTTGCAAAGTGAAGTGCTCCCCTTCCAGAAAGCTCCGAACCTGGGACGGCTCAATCTTATTCTCCAGCAAATAGGAGGTAATGGCATTACCCTGCGAGTGCCCGCCCGGGGAGAGACTGATACGACGGCTGTTGCGGAACTTCCGCAGAGATTTTCCGTCTTCCCCGAGACCTTCGGCAAATTCGTTGTCCGGATAGAGCAGGTGGGTGAAGTAATCGGCTAGACCCTCGTGCAGCCTGACGTACTCCCGGTTCCTGGAAAACTTCCCTTCGGTATGGTGGGGATAAGCCTGTGCCACTAAAGCGTGAAAAGCTTCGTGTACTAAGATGTCTTTAGACTTGAGACCCGGCCGTGCGCCGGTGTCGTCAGGAGGAAAGTTGATACTATCCTCCGTCACCGAGTAGCCGGTTCTCAGTGCCCGTTTCGTGTCGTGGACAACCAGCACCAGAGGGCGTTTCACTTCACCAAAATTCTTGGCGAAAAAGTCCACCGCGCCGTCGATGGTGGAGCGAATAAACTGCCGTTGCTCCGGTGAGAGCGTCTCTTCACCTTGGATGATGCAGCTCGGGAAGCTTTGCTGTGAGCTTTGGAAGGTATCGAAAGCCTCCGGCTCACTCGAAATTGTGTCCTTCGGGCCACTCTGTTTCGAGAGGATGCGGCGGGGAACGTCAGGCTGTCCGTTAACCTTCATGGCGTCCTAGTTTACACCACGGCTGGTCGAGTTACAACACGGTGGGAGTATTGCTTCCGCCAAACACTCGGGAAAAGTCGTAGGATCCTTGCCCCTCCGGTTTTCTAAGTTTCTGCAATGAAATCTTTTACGCATCGAAGCTCGAAAGAATCACGGATGTGACTAGGTCAACCGATTCACTCAACCCGTCCTGGGCGTACCGCCACTCCGGCACGGGCCAATCCGGCGCTCTGACTCAGACCCGGGTCCACGTCGATCACTGATGTGAGTCATCCGAGTTTCTGGTCACGAAATCTTTTGTGCATCAAAACTGGAATGAATCACGGATGTGACCAGATAAGCCCGATTCACTCGACCCGTCCCGGGCATGCCGCCACCCCCGGCGCTCCGACTCAGACCGGGAGCGTGCCCCCACTCTGGCACGCGGCAACCCGACGCTGACTCAGACCCAGGTCCATCGATCACTGATGTGAGTTATCCGAGTTTCTGGTCACGAAATCTTTTGTGCATCAAAACTGGAATGAATCACGGATGCGACCAGATAAGCCCGATTCACTCGACCCGTCCCGGGCATGCCGCCACCCCCGGCGCTCCGACTCAGACCGGGAGCGTGCCCCCACCCTGGCACGCGGCGATCCACCGCTCCTACCCAGACCCGGGGCTTGCTGCCACTCTGGCACGGGGCGACCTCCCCAGCCGAACCAGCGGACTTCGAGCCCGCAGCGAATCACTGATGTGAGTTTCCCGAGTTTCCGGTCACGAAATCTTTTGTGCGTAAACCCCCGATAACAGCACGCCTGCGACTAATGGCCCCCGGCGATCTCCCGACCGAACCAGCGGACCGCGAGCCCCCGGCAAATCACAGATGTGAGTTTCCCGAGTTTCCGGTCACGAAATCTTTTGTGTATAAACCCTCGACACCGTCACGCCTGCGACTAATGGCCCCCGGCGATCTCCCGACCGAACCAGCGGACCGCGAGCCCCCGGCAAATCACTGATGTGAGTTTCCCGAGTTTCCGGTCACGAAATCTTTTGTGCATCAAAACTGGAATGAATCACGGATGCGACCAGGTAAGCCCGATTCACTCGACACGACCCGGGAGTGCCGCCACCCTGACCCGGGGCGCTCCCATAAGGGCGAGCACCGCGACCCAGACCGGGGGCATGGGTCAATCCGGCGCTCCGACTCAGACCCGGGACATGCAGTCAACCCGTCAAGCGCCAATCAACCGCGCCGAGCCATCCACCCTAAAGTAAGTAAATCTTGCCCTGATAATCCACGGTGGCACCACCCTCGGCTCTCAGGTCGGCACTACCCTCGATGACCCGACTAGGCAGTAGTCGGACATCCCAGTTCTGCCCGGCGTCGTCGGTAGCGAAGTAGAACACTCCGGGATTGTCGTCGGGATAGGAGGGTACCGCTAGAAAGCGCAGGCTTCGACCCTCCGCGACGAGCCGGAACGGCTTGGCGTCGTGACCGAAGGTGCCGAGCCAGGTGATCTCCTCGTTGCGGCGAGTGCCCAGCTGAATCTCACCGAAGCGTCGGACCAGAATGGCTCCCCCGTGCACCGCGCAGACATGGCTGTTTTCCACCTCGATCTCTTCCCACTGCTCGCCGTCGGTGGTGGCTAGAATGGCATCCTTGGTGAGGATGAGGACCGCTTTGGCGTTGAGAGTGAGAGAGTCCTGAACAGAGTCTCGAACACCCGGTGCGTAGACCTCTTTCCAGCTAACCCCTCCGTCGGTTGTGCGCAGCAAAGTTTCACTGCCGAGCACCCAGGCTTCTTCCGCGCTCACGGCCAAAATTTGGGTTGCGCTGCGAGCCTCCAGAAAGAAGCCTTCGTTCCAACTCGAGCCTCCGTCGAGAGAGCGAAAGACGGCGAAGTCCGAGCCCTCGCCTTCCTCCTTGATATCGCCCCAAAGCGCCCATACGACTTGAGGAGGGGCCAGGTCCATGGAAACGATCTTGCCGGGCTCTTCGAAGAGGGTCTTCGTGCCCTCCGGGCTGACTGAAAACACAATCGCGAAAGGGTCATCTATAGGTTCAAGCCAGCCCGCGAATAGGGTTAGTTTATCGGAGACGACCCGCACGGTGGTGGGTCGGAATCCCTCTGGAGCTTGGTGGCCGCTATCGCGCCAATCTTTCAATCGCTATCAATCCCAAAGTGAGTTGAGGCCTTCCCAGGCGCTCTGCCCCCAACCGCCGACCGTACGGCCCACGGCGGAGTCCGCGACCCATTCGGCTCCGTCCCCGATGGCCCTCCCCACACTTGAATCGGCCACGTACTGATAGCCATCGATAGCAGCGTTAGCTCCGTAGGCAACCCCTTCGAATCCATAATCCAGTGCGGTATTGACTCCCTGGCCCACGGCTTGTCCTACCGGAGACTCGGCCACCCACTGGGCACCG
>Ga0208701_100196_pt1 | contig 27416 bp, 18 predicted proteins | sample DeeseametaMP1482_FD_184188 | JGI IMG/M metagenome (GOLD analysis project Ga0208701, IMG submission 184188) | Marine microbial communities from the Deep Pacific Ocean - MP1482 (SPAdes) | ecosystem: Environmental > Aquatic > Marine > Oceanic | place: South of Fiji, South Pacific Ocean | collected... | reverse complement strand
CGAAAAGGCCAAAGCTCTCAAATCAAGATGGCTGGGTCTAGCCGCGTGATTTTACCCCAGATTTATCGTAGGACCCGGCTGGGGGAGGGAGCGGACTGGTCTGGCTCGGGGCTGGGAATGTCGAGCGCTCTCTCGTATCTTTTGGCCAACTGGGGGTCGATGGACTGAAGAGAATTTTGGAATTTCGCCGCCTCTTCAGGGTCCGATTCAAATCTAGCGAGCTGCTCTACGACGTTGGCCGCGTTTCTCCGAACAGTCGTATTGTCTGATTGGAGGTAGCGGAGCAACTCCTCTTTGGAGAAGACCTGTTCCTTCGCCGTCTTCGAAAAATAGCTTTGACCGGGGCCTCCGGCTTGAAGTCGGGTCAGTTGCCAGTATGGGCCTTGGGTTTTGGCCTGATAGAAAGTGATGGCACCCGTCAGAGTGTAGAGCGCCAAAATCACACCTGCCGTGGTCTTCGCTTTTCGATCGCTGGAAGCCAACTTGGCCGTGAACAGTATCAAAACAAAGAGAAAAACAATGGGTACAATGATAAAGGCCAAAAAAGCAACGCTCGCAACGAACGCGATAACCCCCACCAAGCTCCTTTGGACAAGCTTGCCGAGAGTGAATGTACCTTCTCGCCATTCGATGTAGTGGAAAGCGATAAAGGCGATCGGCAGGAGTTGGAGCCAGTAGCCAAAGGGCGGAAGTAGTGTGCTGAGCATGGAGACACCGCAGGTACCGCAAGCCAACAAGGTCATTGCTTGGTGTCCACGATGCTGTCGCCGTATCCGTAGCTGGTGCCGCCTGATTGAGGGCCCAGGGTAAAGCCTTTCATGGCATCAGGGCTGACTTCCATCTCGCCCAAGCTGTCTCTCATCTTGCGCACCGCGCGCAAATGGAGCTGGGATATTCGCTGCTTACTCACGTCCAAGCGCTGGGATATCGATTCGAAAGTCTCCCCCTCGAAGTAGTGGCACTCGATAATCTCTCGTTCGCGTTCATCGAGTTTCTCAAGGCTGGCACGGAGCGCGCTTCTTTCTTCTTCGAATTCGAATTCCGATTCGGGGGCCACGAAGCCGGTGTCCTCCACCATATCACCCACGGAAGCGTCGTTGTCTTCGGTGCCGAGAGGGGTGTCGAGCGACAGGAGGTACATCGAGCTCAGGTCGGCGATGATATCGTAGACCTCTTTGGCGGAGATCTCCATATGGGCGGCGATGTCTTCTTCGGTCGGTTTGCGACCGGTGACTTGCTCCAGATCAGCCACGGCCTTCTGGTAGTTGCGCGCTTTGGTGCGAGTACGCTCGGGGAGCCAGTCCAAGCGACGAAGTCCGTTGAGTATCGAGCCTCGAACCACAGGGGTAGCGTAAGTGGAAAACTTGAAGCCGCGCTCCGGCTCGAACGCCTCGATAGCCTTCACCAGGCCCACCATGCCGTCGGAGATCAAGTCTTCGACCTCGGTGCCTTGCTTCAACTTGCGAACGATCTTGTGCGCGAGTTTATAAACCAGGCCCTGGTAGTTCACTACCAATTCTTCCTGGAGATACGGGTCGCCCGTCTTCTTGTATTCTCGCCACACCTCGGCGATGTCGCTCATACAGTTTGACTTCTAGAGTTATAGCGACGAATCCCGTCCGAGAAGGAATTGAAAAACCCACCAGTCGTTGCAACCGGTGGGTTTCCTTGGATTACCTTGGTTTAAGGATGATTACATCTGTTGTTTCATCTGCTCGAACAGCATGCTGGCCAAGCCGACTCCGCCGTTTTGGGACCACTGCTTGGCCCGCTCCTGGTCCATCATGTCGGCGAACTGGTCGGAACCGGCTGCGTTGCCAAACATGCCGCCCTTGGGTCCGGACTTGCGCATCTGTTTCATCATCTGGGTGAGAAACATTTCTTCGAACTGCTGGCACGCCTCTTCCAGCTTGGCTTCTTCGCCTGCTTTCGAGGGGCCGGCGGCCGCTTGCTTTCCGGGGCCGTCGAACGGTGACATTCCTTGAATCATCTTGCTTAACTCCTTAGCGCTGGCTCATCCGATTAGCGGATGAGGTTGTTGGACATCTTCATCATTTCGTCGGCTGTCTGCACGCCTTTTTGGCTCATTTCAAACGAGCGCTGCGCTTGGACGATGGAAATCATCTCTTCCACGATGTTGATGTTGGATTTCTCCAGGTGACCCTGAGCCAGGGCGCCCAGTCCCAGTTGCTTGTCGCCGGGAGTGCCTTCGACTTTAGAGCCGGAGACGTCGGTCTCTACGAACAGGTTGCCGCCTACGGCTTTGAGGCCGGAAGGGTTGAGGAACTTGGTCAGTTTGATCTGACCCAAAATTTCGGGCTTGCCGTCGACACTCTCGTTGGAGATACCTTTGACTTCACCGGTAGGGGTGATCTCGATGTTGGAATAGTTGCTGGGAATCTTGATACCGACGCTGTGACCGGCCGAGGTGGTGACTTCATTGGTCTTGCCGTTGTAGCGGAAGTCGCCGGCTCGAGTATAAGCCGTTTGTCCGCCGGGCAGATTCACTTTGAAGAAACCGTTGCCTTCGATACCTACGTGGAAAGGGTTGCCGGTCTTCTGCAAACTACCCTGAGTGAAGAGCCGGTCGGTGGAGGTGGCGCGAACACCCATACCTACTTGAGTACCCGCCGTGGCTTTGGTGCCGGGTTCCTGCATCGTCGCGTAGAGGAGGTCCTCGAACGACACGCTGGATTTTTTGTATCCGGTGGTCTGGTAGTTGGCCAGGTTGTTGGATACGTTGTCGATGTTCATCTGCTGAGCCATCATGCCCGAGGCCGCAGTATAAAGTGCTCTCATCATAAGCTTAGTTTTCCTCCACGCTTTGTCTGAACTGGGTAGTTTTTGTTAGTTTACGCTATTTATCGAACTCGTCCAAGTTCGGAAACAGCTTTCTGTAATCTTTGGTCGTTGGACGACAGGGCTTTTTGGTTGGCTTCGAAGTTTCTCATCACTTGCATCAAGCCTACCATCTCTTGCAGGGCGTTGACGTTGGACATCTCCAGGTAGCCCTGTTTGATTTGGAAATCTTTCTTCGCTCGCACCCGAGGAGTGGCGGCGTTGAAGGCCGTGCTGCCGGCGCGCTTCATGTCGCCGGTCTCTTCGAATTCGCTGACCAGAATGCGGTCGACGGTTCTGCCGTCTACCTTCACTTCACCGTTGTCGGTGACTTTGAACTCGTTGCCGGTGGCTTTGATGGGGCCGTTGTGTCCGAGCAGCTGGGAGCCGTCGGGAGTGACCAGGTAACCTTCGTTGTTCAAGCGGAACTTACCGGCCCGAGTGAACTCGATGCCGCGGTTCGTTTTGATGGTGAACATTCCGCCGCCGTCGTCGGAGAGGGCCAGGTCGAAAGAGCTGCCGGTCTCCTTGAGAGCGCCCTGGCTCATATGGGTGGCCGAGCGATGGTGGATCTCGGTGGAAGTTTGCAACTGGTGTCCGGACATCGTCTCGGAACTGGCTTGCTCCATTCCGGAGACCTCACGGTCCATAATTTCGGTGAAGGACGAGATAATCAATCCTTCTTTTCTGAATCCAACCGTGCTTGCGTTTGCCAAGTTGTTGGAGATGACGTCTTGCTTGACCGACATCGCCATCATTCCTTGCGTTGCGGACTTCATTCCATCGAGCATCGTATGGTATCCTCCTGACCTTTCCCTGCTGCTACAATACTAGTTCATTAAGTTCTAGGATTCTAGCCGCATGCCTGTGCTGTAACATTTTTTTTACAACTTCAGGCGTTTTGATAATCCTCTTTGTTGTGTCTAGTGTAAAACGGGCGGTTGATCGTCAATTGTCGAAGATGTTACAGGGATGTTAACAGTTGCGACGGATTGGGGCAAATCGTCGCTGAAGCGAAGCTGACCAAGTCGTTGAAAGACAAAGGCCGCCCATGGGGAGGCGGCCTTCGTCAGTTCTACTTTCAGATTAGGGTATGTACGGTGCCTGCAGTGGCGCGAGAACCGATTGTTTGTCCTGGTTTACAGAAACCCAGTCGTCCTTCAGGATACCTCCGGTGTCCGACGAGTTGGGATTGAAACACCAGTAGGTGAAGCTGAGGTCGTTAGCTTGTATGTAGGAGGCCATAGTATCGAGCCATTGCCGGTCGCTCGGAGTGGCCAGGCGAGTGCCAAACTCCCCCAGCAAAACGGGCGCGATGTCTTCTTTGACCAGGTATCCCCAATGCCGGTCCCACAGGGCCTCCAAGTTGTCGGGATACTGCGGGTCGTCAAACCAGGCTTGGGCGAAGACGCTTCTGGGATAGTCGTGGGGTGAGTAAACGACTCTGTTCGGCACACTCAGCACCACCGGGTGGGTGCCTGCCTTACTCAGGTTGCCTCCCCACCAGTACCCGTCGCCCACCCCTTCCACCAGGATGAGTAGGTTTGGGTTGACGGCCAGGATTCGGTTGCCTGCTCGTTGTGCTGCCAGTTGCCAGTCGGTGGCGATGTGGCCGGTCCCCCAGGTAGCGGGTCCGTGGGGTTCGTTATGAAGGTCGAATCCGATGACCGTCGGGTTGTCGCGATATCGCAGGGCTAGAGTCTCCCAATCGGATATCCAACGCTCTTCGCTATATTGCGCCGTATACCAAAGTTCGGATTGAGAGGATGAAGAAGGGCGATGCCGGTCGAGAATAATCTTCATGCCCCGTTGCTCGGCGCCCTCCACGAGGGCATCTAATATCTCCAGACCGGAAAGGCCTCGAAGTTGCGGATTCAGGGAGAAGTCGATCCCGTTCGGGACGCTTTGCGGGTCCAGCATCTGGTTGCTGTAAGGCACCCGGAGGCAGTTGTATCCCAGTTCGGCGATCTGATCCAGGCAAGAATCCATACTACGCGTCCACAAGCCGTGTGGCGCGAAAGTCTCGGTCTCCATTCCGAACCAGTTTATGCCGGTGAGTCTTACAACCCGGCCCTCCGAATCCACGATGTCAGCTCCGGACGTTCTGAGGTAGCCGGTTGCGGAGGAGGGGGGATCAGGCTGCTGCTCCTCGTCTTCCATGGGCGGGTCTTCCTCATCCGGACCCGAGGGGGGTGAGATGGTTTCCGAGTAGACGGTCAGCCCGGTGGCAACGACCCCTCCGGGGGCCGATTGAAAGCCAAGTTTCACCGATTGTCCCGGAGCCAAAGTCTTGTTGTATTCGACGGCCCGAACAGAATATCGAGTTCCGATCTTCCCGACGATGGCGGCATTCCAGATTCCGCTTATCTCAGAGGGAAGGTCAAACTCGACTCGCCAGTCTGACACGGGAGAATCCGTGGTGTTGGTGACCTTGATAGAGGCGGTCATCCCAGAACCCCAGTCGCTGTCAACCGAGAATAGAGCCGTCAGACCGGACTCGGTCGGAGTTTCGGGAGCAGGGCCTGGGTCAACAGGCGGCGGGGCATCTTCACCATCTCCGAAGACTTCGATAGTGTCAGGTGGCACCAACCCTCCAGGGTTTCCCACGAATCCGAAGGAGATGGATTGCCCCGGCGAGATGGTGCGGTTGTAGTTTAATGGTTCAAAAAAAAGATATCCCCCTTCGACGGGAGTCGCCACGGCATTCCAAATGGAGCTAATCTGTCGGTCGAAAAGGAAGGAGACTCCCCAGTCCGTCACCTCGGTGCCGCCGTTGTTGGTAAGAGTGACCTGGGCGGTAAAACCGGTTCCCCAGTCGTCTTGCACGACAAATTCGGCCTCCAGGTCGGGGGCTAGGGCTCTCCGCAGCGGTTGGCTCTCTGATTCGCCGGCCTGGCCGGTCGAAGAAAGTAGCGTCGTGTTGTCCTCGGCTCCACATCCCGCAAGCAGGATGAGGATAAGGATTGTCATCACTTGTTTCATGATGTACCTCCTGATCCACCAGACTCAGAGGGGCGAAAAAAGGTTCCAGATTAGAACATCGTCATCTAAATGACATTGAGCAGGTGTTCAACGCTTTACCTCCAAAGGACCGTGCCGAGCGCGGCCTTCCGCCCGCATCCATAGGAGGAACGATGAAGATAAACTTGGTGTTGGGGGCGTTCATCGCGACCCTCGCGATGACTTTCACGGCATGGGCCCAACCAAATCCGGAAGTCCTGATACTCCCGGTAGAGCTACCAGGGTACGCAAATCCCGTGGACTCCGAAGCTTTGGCGAAGCATCTCCAAGAATCCATGCAGAAGATGTCGCCGAACACCGGACTTCAGCTGAGTCGCACGGCTGAGCTCTCAACGTTCGGGTATAAGCCGGGCAACCAGCAACCCCCGACTCTCGATGCCGCGAATAAGCTCTGCGGTGCCTACGGTAGCAACTACTTGTGCTGGGTCTCGGTGAGCTTTCAACCCGACTTTAAACCGGAAACGGGCTCGATGGCCCTGGCCGCCGCGGCGCGATTCTGGGGTTACAGCTTCAAGGATAGGAAGGTCATCATCGACCAACCGCTTTCTCTGGTGAGAGCCGGCCATGTCGACAACGTCGACGACCAGAAAGCCGTTAGCGCCGAAGCTCGCCGGCTTGCCGAAGGATGCGTCAGTGATCTCGCTTACCAGATAGTAGGCATTGCACGCCAGCAGAATCAACGTCCTCCGGCCAATCTCGCAAGCTGGAACCATCCCACGGAAGATGCGACTCAGAGCCGAAACTACCGAAACATGATTCAAGCCACGAAAAACTATCAAAGGGCCGTTCGCGACCAGAACGTGATCGACCTCAATTCCACCTGGGCCGAGATGAACCGGGCCTGGACGATATTAAACCAGAAAGAGCGAGATGCTATCTCTCAAAACTACCCGGACTTGAAAGAGACGATGGTCCAGGCACAGAACCAACCGATTTACAACTACGGATATGGCTGGCCCGGCTACTACAACGGGCCGGTGTTCAGTTACTGATCGCGCGGCTGATTAGCGTTCAACCGGAAGAAGGCGTCCCTCTTCCACCGTGCCCCAAACCTCAATCTCGGAAAGCTGGTCTAACGGCACGTTGAGGGGGTTCTCTTCCAAGACGGTGAAATTGGCTCGCTTGCCGATCTCGATGCTTCCGACTTCGTCTTCCAGTCCGAGATGCAGTGCGGCGTCCGTGGTGATTCCCTTCAAAGCCGTGGCAAGGGAAATGCGCTGATCCGGTCCCACCACGTTGCCCTCGACGGTTCGGCGAGTGACGGCGCATTGCACCAGAAAAAGCGGGCGACAGGGAGCCATCGGCATGTCCGAATGCAGAGAGATGGGGATACCCGCTCTCTCCACCTCACCCAGGCGCACCATCTGGTGGGCTCGTTCCGGACCCAGCCCGTAGTCGCTGTAGCGGTTGGCCAGTGCGGTGACGTAGTAAGGGTTGGCACTCACCATCGCTCCGAGCCGTTGCGCTCGGATCACCTGCTGGGGTGTGGAGAAACCGAAGTGAATGATCAGCGTTCGATGATCTCCGCGAGGATTTCGACGCATGTTCTGCTCCAGGTTGTCCAAGACCATCTCCAATCCCTCATCACCGTTCTGATGGACGTGGAGTTGATATCCGGCATCCCAATACTTTCTGAATGCCGAAGCGAAGGCGTCCGGCTCCATCATCCACTCCCCGGTGTGTCCGTCGGTGTAGCCATCGAGCATCTGCATCGCTTGGGAGTAGATGGCGCCGTCGGAAAAAAGCTTCACCCTCTTGGGAAGAAATTCGGCGCGCCCTTGTCCCCAACTCAGCAGTTTCTCCGTCTCTTCTATCAAGTCGTCGTTCAAGTAGAGCTGGGCCATGGTCTTGCCGTCGGGAATGAAATAAAACCGAAAAGGAGCGTCGTCGCCAGGAATGGATGCACGTGTTGAGCCAGGAAACCGGCTGTGAGCGTCTTGCTATCAAAGCGGCGATCCACGGTGTAGGGCCGATCGCCCAGGGCAGTTTGCACTTCAGCCAGGCTGCCAACGGCCAGGATTCGACCCTCGAGTACGGCTACAGCTTCGGCCTCCGGCTGTTCAGGGTTCATGGTCAGGATCTCCCGGGCCGTATACACCGTGGCCGGACGCTGGAAGCGCAGGCCCCGGCCAAGCTCCTGCGCAGACGGAGTGTCGGCCAGGCCGACCGTGAAAAGGGCCGACCAAAGCAGCAGCAGGAGACCGGTCATCGGCTTTAGGTTTTCGTGGCTAACGACGATAAACTGTCTTCCCCTCTTTGATGGTCTCGACCACTTTGATATCTTTGATCTTCATGGGATCGACCGTGAGAGGGTTGCCATCTAAAATCACCATGTCGGCAAGCTTGCCCGGCTCCAGGGTGCCCTTCATATCCTCTTCAAAATATTGGTGTGCCCCGTCGATTGTAAGAGCCTTGAGACCTTCGGCGGGAGAGACTCTCTCCTCCGGTCCGATAACCCGGCCAGAGCGAGACACCCGGTTCACCGCAGTCCAAAGAATAAACATGGGGTCCAGGGGCGTCACTAGGAAATCGCTGTGGTTGGTCATTCGCATGCCCTCGGCGCGAGCTGTTTTGAGGGGGCTTAGGAAAAAAGCTCTCTCCCGGCCCAGATTCTCAACGTGCACGTCGCCCCAGAAGAAGGCGTGGTTCGTAAAAAACGAAGCCAGTACACCGTGTTCGGTGAACTGCTTGATCTGATCCGGTCGAATAAACTGGCAGTGCACCGCTACGGGTCTCTTTCCCTTGGGAGCGCCGGCGCTTTTGTGGGCTGTCAACAGCATGTCGATGGCCGCGTCACCGTTTACATGAGACAGGACCTGGAGATCGTTTTCATGCGCGAGCTTGAAAATCTTGTTCATCTCCTCCTGGCCGGTGATAAACTCGCCCCGATAGTCCTTTTCACCATCGGGACCGCCGTTGAGGAAAGGCTTGGTAAAGTAGGCTGTCTTACCTTGAGGGGAGCCGTCAACGATGATCTTCACGCCTCCCATCCGAAAGTGGCGATCGTACTCTCGGCTGAATCCGAAATCGTCCTCCACCATTTGGGGAAACTTGTGCTGTTCAGCGAAGGTGACCAGATCGATAAAAAGGAGTTCTTTCTCCTTAGCCTTCTCGTACAGAGGAAGAACTTCGGGCTCTACCGGAGCGTCCTGTGCCGTGGTGTATCCGTTGGCGACGTAGTGGTCTTGCGCGGCCTTAAGGTTCTTCAACAGCTGTTCCGGACTTGGCTTGGGAAGCTTAGGAAATACGATCCCAAACCAAGCCGATTCCATAATCAATCCGGCCGGCTCATTGCTACCCTTTTGGCGAGCGATGATTCCGCCCTCCGGCGTTTTGGTGTCCGCGTCGATTCCAACCAGCTTAAAGGCCGCCGAGTTTAAAACGCAGCCGTGACCGGAAACGTGAATGAGCGCTACCGGTATTTCGGGGAAGTCTTTGTCCAGGTCCTCGCGAGTCATCTCTCGCCCGTCGGTGTAGGAAGCTCCGTCATAGCCGTAGCCCACTATCCAGTCTCCCGGTTTGGGAGGTTTTGCAGCGGCGTGCTCCTTCAATGTCTCGACCACACCCGCGATATCCTTAGCGGGCCCTACGGGAGGTGCCGAGACATTGGTGTAGTCGGCGATCATAGCCGCTTGGAAGAAATGGCTGTGTCCGTCAATAAAACCGGGAAGCAAGGAGCGTCCCTCCAGATCGACCTTTGTGGCGGACGGATACTTCTCGTCGAGGTCCGCTTGACGACCTACGGCAATGATCTTCCCTGCCTTGACCGCCAACGCTTCCACCTCGGGATTGGACTCGTCCATGGTCACGATCGGGCCGTTGGCGTACACGACAACAGCGTCCCCGGTCTGCGCCCAGGCCGGCAAGCCGAGTGCAAAGCCGACCAAGAAAATACTTACTAATCTTTTGATATTGTTTTTCAAATTTCTCTCTCCTATAGGTTCAAGCCGTGTGGCCCCGCAGTCCTCGCCACACGGACGAACTCTCGTTAAGGAGGAGCCACTACGGAAAGACGGTCTCGAAGAATTTGTAGTAGGGCTTGGGAACAAAGGGAGTTCCCACGACCAGTCCGCTTCCCTGGTAGGGATAGTCGGGTCCCGGCTGCCCTGAGGCTATCGAAAGCGGGGTGCGGTTGAACTCGAGTTCAAACGGCTTGCCTATCCGAAACGTCTTGTTGCTACTTCCAGGGCTTGTTGTATCCACCAGGGTCAGATAGTAGTTGCCTTGATAGACCGTGCCTGTCGGACCGTCGATTTTGACGCCCACGACGTTGGTTCCGATGTTCGCCTGAATGGCGGCGTTGGCGGTGGGACTCACCGGACTGCCGTTGATGAACACCGAGTAGCTATTCTTGTCGGGGAGGTTGTTGTCCAAATTAAGGTTCATGTCGATGCCGATGGGCCCTCCCGTGATGGGAGTGCGGGTTCCGGTGGTGACACCCTGAACCGGGACGGCTGTGGAGGACACTTGCTTGGAGTTGCGTGTTCCGGTGGCTTGAACATAGATGAAATAGGGTGTTCCAGGGTCCAGATCGGTCAACGAGAAGGTCGTGTCGGTGGACGGCACCTCGTGGACGACACCCGGTCTGGGAGGGGTGACTCTGACGGTGTAGCCGGTGGCTCCGGGCACCGCATCCCAGGACAAGTTTAGGCTGGTGTTGGTCTCTCCGGACACGGATACCAGCGGGGCGTCCAGGCGGGTATCGTTGAGCAGTGTGATCCGGATGGTATCCTCGGGAGCGAGGCTATAGAGCGGACTGGCGGCGTCCAAGCGATCGCTGTATGGATGACCGTAGGCGTCGGAGAGATAGTACAAGATCGCAGCGTACGGATCGTAGAAACCATCGTCCATCGCTCCTCGACTCCCACCGTAGGGGTACGGGTAAGGCAAAACCGAGGCAAAGAAGAGTGAGTCGATGTTGGAGGCTCCAAAAACACCGCCCACGTAGCCAAAGTTCAAAGCCGCTTGAATGTCTCCGACCAGCGCTCCGTAGGCACTGTCGTTACCGGCCTTCACTCTGTCGGCGTCGGTGAAAGCAAAGCCGTCGATGGTATACGAAAACTTGTTGGCCACGCAAGCATAGATGAACCAATCCATAGAGAGGGCCGGCTCGGTCGCCGTTCCCGCCACGGGTGCGGGGAAGTGCGCGGTCACCTTGGCATCCACGGGCACTCCGGCCGGCGGTGCCTCGACCGGCACCATCATCCCCTGGCCGTTATCGACTTTGTCCAGAGTCCCGGTGCAGACGGCATCGAACCCGCCATTACCGTCGGACTGAAACTTCACCTTGTACTGATAGCCGCCGTGCTGCTTACCGTTGAAAGTGAACGTCTGGCCTTCGAGCGAAGCGAGATAGCTTTGGAAGCTGGGATAGGGGGACGAACTCGCGGCCGTCTGGTCCTCCCCGGCAAGAGTCCCGGGGGCCATGATTCGGGCAAAATTTGTCAGCCCGGCACTGATGGGGAAGGCTGCGCCGGAGAGGTCCTTCGTCCAGCCCGCACCGCTGGCCGGGAGACCGAGCGAGGAGAGTTTGGCCAGCATGGTCGGGGTGGAAGCGTAGAAGCTCTTCGTCTGGATCGGGTCGGGAGTGTCCTCGCCCGGGTGAAAGACTTCCACCTGAATCGGGATCCCGTAGAAATCGATGGATGTGAGATTTCCCCCGCCGGTCATGGGCCCACCTTCGTAGGTGATCTCCATCTTGTCGAAACGGAGCCCCGTGTTGGCGGTCGGACTGGCACCGTTTTTGATCTCGACGGCCTGGTTGTAGGAAAACAGGAACTGGCCCGAGACCAGGTTTTTGACCACCACCGTGTAGATCGGGAGTTCGGCCCCGGTGTGAGAGGATTGAATCTTCTCCTTGCTCTGATTGAGCCCCGAGAGGGCGACGGCTTTCCCACTGGCTGTCCCTGAATCTGTCAGCAGCGACAACGTTCCGCTCGGTTCGACGACTTGACCTGTTTTCTCAGGAGTGTTGAGGAGCAGAAAGACATCCTTGTCGGCTAGGCCGCTGTCGTTCACAATCTCCACATTCACCATGCTTTTGCGAGCCGCCTGAAACGCCTTGACTCGTTTAGCCAATCCTTCCAGAGGAGGCTCTAAATTGTCCGAGAGCAGACGTAGATCGGAACCGTCGGGATCCACCGCCCACAGTTCGCTGCCCTGGTCCCCGCGGCTCGAAACCGACGGGGTGGCGATGAAGAAGAAGTCGTCGGATTCGTCGTCGTGCTCGGGATGGGAGGCTTCAAGCCCGAGATTCGGCGTAAAATTCAAGCCCGCGGTATCTCCGGGCTGATGATTGTCCGCCATGGAGACCAGGTCGCCGTCTCTGGTAAACACAATCCGGTCTTCGGGAGGGCAGTAGCTGGGCGTGATGTCGAGGTGAAGGCCGTCAGTCAGATCGATGACCGGGCCACCGTCGAGCGAGATCTTACAGATCTTACTGTTGGCACCGGCGGCTCTTTCGAAGACCACCTTGTCACTTCCCGTGGAAAAGGCCGGGTTTGTGTCGTGAAAGCTGCCTGTGGTCAGGGGCCTTACGTTGCCGCCGTCGGAGTCCATCAGAAAGAGGTTTTGTACGCCCGGCGAGAGTTGGGCTGAAAAGACGATCATGGCGCCGTCCGGAGAGTAGCCCGGATCGAAGGCATCGAATTCGAAACCCTCGGCCAGGTTGATGGGTTGGCTTCCGTCAGGATTCATGACGAAGATGTCGCGAGGACCGCCGGTCGCCGAACGGCGGCTGAAGACGATCAGGGTGTCGGCGGGATGGAAATCCGGATCGACATCTTCGTGTCCAGATGTCAGGGTCCGCAAGATCTGTCCGTTTCGATCGAGTTGCACCAGGCTTCCCCCGCTACTGACCACCAGGGCTCCGTCCGCTTGTGTGGTCCCTCCTATAGGTCCCGCGGGGCCGGTAAAACTCGACTCACTATCCGAGCAACCCGCCACTAAGAGCGTGAAAAGGACCAGGAAAAGAAATCTACGCATCGGTGCACCTCCAGTATCTCTTTTTCCTGGACGCTTCTTTCACCAGATAGGTTCCATGATAGGGATACTCACTCCGGCTTCCACGCCGGGCCTCACCGCCCTGCCGTTACGTGATGACCGTCTTGATGGGTCGTGGCCGGGATAGAGGCCTATCTGAGCGCAGACCTTCTGTCATTCCCGTGTCGGCTTTCGGTCAAGAGCCACGACGCTTCCGGTTCAGGAGGTCTTCATCCAGTACGGGAGGTAAGGTCGGGTCGTATTCGATGAGGGTCTCTGTTTCCAGCAGTATCTCCAGAACTTCCTCGACCATCTCGGTATTGTCCTGACTGAAAATCTCGCTGGAAAGTTCGGTCTCGGCGATATCGACGGGTGGCTGAAACACGGACGGTGGAATCCCCGGGGGAACCACCGGGGGAACCACCGGGGGAACCACAGGCGGGATGGGCGGCTCCGGGTCGGGTGGCACCGGGGCCCCCTGATTCACAGTGACGCCCACCGCCGTCACGCTGTCGACGACCGTGAAGCCATCCGGATCGACGACCTGCGCCTCGAAGGGATTGACGGCCATTTCATTGGTGACCACCTGGACCGGATTCGCGGATGAGCCGATGGTACCGTTCGCTCCCAGTCCTATCCTGGGAGCCGTCAGGGTGCCGGAGAGGTGAATGATATCTCCTTGAGACAGCAGCACCAAGTCCTGACCGGAAGTGATACTACCGTTAAGAAACATGCTGTTCGGTAGCGGCGTCTGAGCACTCACCAGATTGGTTCCCGTGACCAGTGCCGTCTGGCCGGCCACCTGCAGGTCTGTCTCAAGGGTGAGCGTGCCGTCGGAAACGATCGTTCGAAGATCCCCACCCACATCGTCGGTCGTTGCCTGCGCATAGGTTTCTCCACCAATCGCGATCTGATCGACCAGCCGGAGGTCGCCGTTTGCCTGGCGTAAAATCGCATCATCTCCGATTTCTAAGAACAGATCCCCGGCCTCGATTTCCACCTCGCTCAAGACGTCCGTGCCATCGTACTGTCCGACACTCCCACCGACCCTCAAGGCCATCGAATCGCCCCGAACCACTCCGTTTTCCTGAACCAGGTCGCCGTTCGAAAGATCGATGGCCACTCCGCTTCCACTGATATCGGCCTGCTGGCGTAACACGGTCTGGGCTGTGGAAGGGAGACTTATCTCCACATCCTGGCCTGCTCTTACCCCACTCTGCGACACGATGGGAATGGAAGTGACTGTGTTGACAATATCTACCTGACCGATGGTCAGATCGTCTCCCGTGGACTGCAGGTAAGCGTTTCCGGCAGCGTTGGCGGCCAGCACTCCTCCGGATACCTTGATGGATTCAGCCTGAGAGCCGATCGACCCGCCCTCGGCGATCAGGAGGAGTTTACCGTCCAGCTGAACATCGTTGGACGGCAACGTTGCGCCGCTGGAGATATCGCCCGAAAGTGCTTTCACGGCTACGGTCTGAGGTGCATTCACAATCAAGTCGTTCAACTCGATGCTGCCGATATCCACGAACTCTATGGTTTCAATGTTGGTGGAGTCCAAAGTGAGGAGGGTGGCATCGGTGGAAGGCTGGGACGTCAGAGAGCCGCCGGAAGCGTTTTCGTTTACCTGGATATTCGACCGGTGGCCGATCACCTGAAGAAAATCGCTATCACCAAACAGATTCACCCGGGCGGTGGCGCCGGGCACCGCCGCAACATCTACCACCAAACTTGGGGCCTGGACTTCAAGCGGGTCTCCAACGGCCCCGATAGAGGTCTGGGCCACCAGTTCCAGGGAACGACCCGCCGAGACATCAAGGGCAGCGGCACCTCCGGCGTGCCTGTCCTGAATCTCGGAAGCTTCAATTCGGACATCCTGGGCGGCAGCAATCAGTTCGGTCGAACCCGTATCGATGGTCCCTCCGGAGCCGACAACCACCACGCCGTTGCTGGATATGCGGACACTCCCGGTATTCGATCGAATGGAAGCCGGGTCGTTCCCGGTTCCCGGTGTTTCGAATCCGGCTCTTTCCAGATTGATGGTCCCTCCACCAGCCTGGGTGAGATCGACGTCTCCATCGGCCAGGATCGAAACGTCGGTAGAGGCGGCTCTGTTCAGATCTAGTCTTACATTGCCTGCGACCGCCCGAGTGTAGTCGATAGTTCCGCCGGTGAAGCCGAAGATTTCGATATCGGAAGCATCGATGGCGCTTCCGTTCGCAAAAACTTCGGTATTGGCTCCCAGGCTGATCTGGTTGGGAATGACAAACTGGGAGGAGCCTGCATCGAGTACACCATTGGCGAATATCGAAACGTTATTCTGGGTTTCAATCTTGCTCTCTCCCAGAGAGACGTCGCCTGTCTCGGCCCGTATGGCGAGAGAAGAGCCGGCGGTGTTGATCTCGTTGACCAGCAAGTCGGCATCGAATAGCTCCAGGCTTCCTCCCAAGGCTTGAATCCTGGTGGTCCCATCCAAATAGATCTGGTTCTGGAAATCTCCGGAGATAGGACCGGCACTGGTAATGGAGCCTCCGGCCTCGATGGTAGTGAACACGTTTCGGTTGCTGCCGCCGTCGAAGTCGAAAAGAAGATCGGCCGTGTCGAAGTCAATATCGTTGTCCACGTCAATGAGAAGAGCGGTATTCCCACTCGTGTTCCCTGCTATAACATCGATATCCGCCGACCCCATGTCCAGGCTCCCGGTGGCGCGAATGGTCAGAGGGTTCGCATTACCCGTGGTGTTTACATCGAAATTAGAGGAACCCAGGTCGATGTCGCCCACGACATCCAGGGTGAGAAACCCAGTCTGCCCGGTCGTCGCTAGCGGGTTGAAAATGGCGTCGACAAAGGTAAGGGAGCCCTCCGAGTCCACCGTCAGGTCGCCCGAGGCCGCCAGATCCAGAAAGCTCATGTCGGTTGCGCCGTTGGAGCGAAAGGTGGTTGCTCCCGCTGTTCCCGCTCCTGTCTGGACCACCGACACCCGGCTTTGACTCAAGTCCAGACCCCCGCCTTTGGAATCCATCAGCAGGCTTACGCCGGTCACGTTCTGGTCTCCGATGAGAATCTCCGCATCCGGCAGCGAGATCGCCCCGTCGGCTTCGATCCTGGTGAAACCGTCTACATGGATCTCGTTTTGATAGGTACTCCCGTCGCCGTCTACCGGAGCACCGGTGATGGAGCCTCCGGCCAGGATGGTGGTGAACACGTTGCGGGTGGTGGGACCCACGAAATCGTAAAGAAGATCGGCCGTATCGAAGTTGATGTCGTTGTCCACATCGATGAGAAGAGTGGAACTCCCAATAGAGCTTCCTGTGAAGACGTCGATATCCGCCGAGCCCATGTTCAGACTCCCGGTGGCGAGAATCGTTAGAGGGTCCGACTCAGCTGTGGCGTTCACAGCGAAAGTTGAAGAACCCAGGTTGATGTCGCCCACCGCGTCCAGGGTGAGAAAACCCGTCTGTCCGGCGGTCGCTCCAGGGTTGAACCGGGCATCCACAAAAGTGAGCGTTCCCTCTGAGTCCACCGTCAGGTCGCCCGAGGCCGCCAGATCCAAGAAGCTCATGTCGGTTGCGCCGTTGGAGCGAAAGGTGGTAGCTCCAACTGTTCCCGAGCCTGTCTGGACCACCGACACCCGGCTCTGACTCAAGTTCAGACTCCCGCCTTTGGAATCCATCAGCAGGCTTACGCCGGTCACGTTCTGGTCTCCGATGAGAATCTCCGCATCCGGCAGCGAGATCGCCCCGTCGGCTTCGATCCTGGTGAAGCCGTCCACGTGGATCTCGTTTTGATAGGTGCTCCGGTCGCCGTCTACCGGAGCACCGGTGATGGAGCCTCCGGCCAGGATGGTGGTGAACACGTTGCGGGTAGTGGGACCCACGAAATCGTACAGAAGATCGGCCGTACCAAGGTTGATATCGTTGTCCACATCGATGAGAAGAGTGGAATTCCCACTGCCGCTTCCTGTGAAGACATCGATATCGGCCGACCCCATGTTGAGACTCCCCGTGGCGAGAATCGTTAGAGGGTCCGACTCAGCTGTGGCGTTCACATCGAAAGTCGAAGACCCCAGGTTGATGTCGCCCACCGCGTCCAGGGTGAGAAAACCCGTCTGTCCGGCGGTCGCTCCGGGGTTGAAACGGGCATCCACAAAAGTGAGCGTTCCCTCCGAGTCTACCGTCAGGTCGCCCGAGGCCGCCAGTTCCAAGAAGCTCATGTCGGTTGCGCCGTTGGAGCGAAAGGTGGTTGCTCCAACTGTTCCCGAGCCTGTCTGTACCACCGACACCCGGCTCTGACTCAAGTTCAGACTCCCGCCTTTGGAATCCATCAGCAGGCTTACGCCGGTCACGTTCTGGTCTCCGATGAGAATCTCCGCATCCGGCAGCGAGATCGCCCCGTCGGCTTCGATCCTGGTGAAGCCGTCCACGTGGATCTCGTTTTGATAGGAGCTCCGGTCGCCGTCTACCGGAGCACCGGTAATGGAGCCCCCGGCCAGGATGGTGGTGAACACGTTTCGGTTGCTGCCGCCGTCGAAGTCGAAAAGAAGATCGGCTGTATCGAAGTTGATGTCGTTGTCCACATCGATGAGAAGAGTGGTACTCCCACTTGTGAGCCCTGCTATAACATCGATATCCGCCGACCCCATGTTCAGGCTCCCCGTGGCGCGAATCGTTAGCGGGTTCGCATCGCCTGTTGTGTTGACATCGAAATTAGAGGTACCCAGGTTGATATCGCCCACCGCGTCCAGGGTGAGAAAACCTGTCTGTCCGGTGGTCGCTAACGGATTGAAAGTGGCGTCGACAAAGGTAAGGGAGCCTTCCGAGTCTACCGTCAGGTCGCCCGAGGCCGCCAGATCCAAGAAGCTCATGTCGGTTGCGCCGTTGGAGCGAAAGGTGGTTGCTCCCGCTGTTCCCGAGCCTGTCTGTACCACCGACACCCGGCTCTGACTCAAGTCCAGACCCCCGCCTTTGGCATCCATCAGCAGGCTTACGCCGGTCACGTTCTGGTCTCCGATGAGAATCTCCGCATCCGGGAGCGAGATCAAGCCATCGGCTTCGAGCCTGGCGAAACCGTCTACATGAATCTCGTTTTGATAGGTGCTCCTGTCGCCGTCTACCGGAGCACCGGTAATGGAGCCCCCGGCCAGGATGGTGGTGAACACGTTTCGGTTGCTGCCGCCGTCGAAGTCGAAAAGAAAATCGGCCGTGTCGAAGTTGATGTCGTTGTCCACATCGATGAGGAGAGTGGTATTCCCACTAGTGTTTCCTGTGAAGACGTCGATATCCGCCGACCCCATGTCCAGGCTCCCGGTGGCGAGAATCGTTAGGGGAGCCGAGCTCACCCCGCTGATCTGGATCTCCGAATCCCCCAGGTCGATATCTCCCCCGGCGGCGTTCACCGTCTCCAAGGTAAGAGAGCGTAACCCCACGATAAGCGTCCCGTCGTCACCTAAAAAGATGTCGCCGGCTTCATTGTCGGTATTCGTGCCCGCCCGAAGCGTCAGTACCTTGACACTGGACCCGGAAAAGTCGAGGTCTCCGTCACTGGGTGCGATATCGAAGACGATATGGCCCGCGCTCTCGACCGTCAGCGAAGTGAGTCCGGTAAGGGTCTCGAACCACTCGTCTCCGATCACGGTGGTCTGCGAAAGCTGGACTGGATTAGTCATGTCGGTCGGGGCCATGTTTCCGTCGACGATGGTGACCGTGATCGGGTCTAGCAGAAACTCCCCGTGTTCGCCCTGAGCAGCGGACAGATCGAACGTTCCGTGCAGGTTCAGACGATCGCCGCTCACCTCGATGAAACCTCCGTCCCCCGATGTCCCGCCCGTAGCCAACAGGGAAGCACCCTCTTCTACATCGGTGAAGCCCGCGGCACTCTGCTTGCCGTCCATAGCGGACAGCACATAAACCTCACCGCCGTTGCTATTTTCGCCCTGTCCCGAGGCCGAGGTTACAGAGCCGGCGGCCAGGATCGTCAGGTCGGAAGAATCCAGAACAGCCCTACCCCCATCGACCCCCTCACGACCGTCCACCGAGACGGTCCCGGCCTGAACCAACGTTCCAGCCGCCAGGCGAAAAGAGCCGTCCTCGCCCTCGACCAACCGGTTGGCCCTACGAGAAGAACTCACCCCGAAGGTTTGGGCGAGGGTGTCGGACATCATGCCCGGTGCCAGCAAAACCGTACCTTCGCCTAACGATTGGTCGACCGCGAAGTGAATTAGGTCTCGACCATCCAGGTTCAGGGTGGCCCGTTCGCTCGCCCCCAAAACGACGTTGCCCGCGCGAGCCACGATGGTGCCCTCATTGATGACGGACGGCCCCGTGAGCACGGCGTATCCCCCGTCGGTAACGGTAATGGTCCCCTGATTAACAACCGCGCCTAAGTTGGCTCCGTCGGCTGCAAAGCTGTAGTTCTGGGACAAAAAATCCTGGTCGGTAATGTTGAGCGAAGATGCCACCAACCCGCCCACGTTGACCTCCGAGTTCGGTCCGAAAAGGATGCCGTTAGGGTTGATGAGCCAGACGTTTCCGTTGGCTTGCAGGGTGCCGAGGATCTGAGATGCGTCGCCCCCGGTGACGCGGTTGAGAAGCACCGAGTACTGTCCGGGTTGAAGGATGCGTACCGCCTCGCCCAAGTCGATCGAAAAGCTCTGCCAATCCACGATGGCGCGGTCGGTCAACTGCTGGATCAGAGCCTGGTTACCGGGAAGATAGTTGACTTCCCCGTGCCTGACCGTCGGGCCGCTGGGGTTTGCCAGCGCTGGAGCCGCTGCGGATAGCGCCCATGATCCAATCAGAGTCCATCGAGCCAGGCGCCCTGCCAGTTTTCGTGTTATACCCATGGAGATACCGTCCTCAGAGACCCTTTCTCTCCGTATGCCAGAACTCTTTCGGGGTCAAGAAATATTGGAAGAGCGCGCCTCAAGGCTCCGGACGGGTGACCAGGAGACCGGCTCTTTCGGCGACGCCGGGATAGTCGTCACCTCGCAGCTGCTCTAGGAGCAGACGGCAAGTCTCGTTCCATCGGGTCCTCGTCCCGGCGTGGGCGAGCAAATCCACGGCCAGCCGTCGAGCGGTGGGGGATTCGTCACCGGCCAGTTCACGGGCGACCTTGATGACATCGTCGGGTTCCCAGGAGGGTCGAGCTACTTCCAGCTTGACCGCCGAGAGGAGCGCTTCCATCTCCTCGAACGTTTCCACCTCCCTGGCCATTTCGGCCCAGGAGTCGGTGGAAGCGCGGACGGTGAAGCGCTGCCAGGCCTCGGGCAGCGATACACCGGCAAGCTCTTTCAAGAGTTGCCTTCGAAGCGAATCGTTCTCTTCGGCTCGAGCTCGGTTGATCAAGTGGCGCAGGCGCTGACGGGCGGGGAGGTCTCGGCCTTCTCGGACCTCGGAATCTTGCTCTCTCAGTCGCCTGGCTGAGCCGGCGAGATGCCCGTCCTGGACCAGCGCACAGGAGAGAAGAAGTTCGACGGCTTGCCTCCAGGCGGTCGAGTCTAGATCGGTCAATCCCTCGACCGCAGTGAGGGCGAGTCGCTCGGGCGCCTCGGCGGCCCAACTCCGAAGCTTTGTCCAAACGACGTTTCCGAGGGTGGGTTCGGGATGCTTCACCAGCGACTGCAGGCGCTCCACCCATTCTATCCGATTGCTTTTCGGTAGAGCGTTTCGAGGTACGGCCAGGGCGGCCCGCACCAACCAGGGGTCCTCTGCCTGGAAGGCGTCCTGAAAAAGCTTCCTGACCTCGGTAAGGTCGAGCATCTCTTGCCAGGCGTGAAGGATGGCCAACCGCAAGTCGCGATGTTGGTTCTCTTCTCGCCAGGCCTCGGCAAGAGGAGCGGATTCACGCAGCAAGCCGAGCAACCGATACAACTCTTTCTTGGCCGTGAGTTTGTTCGGGAGATCCAGAGCGCGCCTCAGGATTTCTCTCGCTTTTTCGGGGCGAGAGTCTCGCACCAGTCGTCCCAAGCGGTAAGCCGCAACGCGAGCCTCCTGGGAGTTGAGGTGAGCAAGCAGGCGCTCTGGGTTTCTGGTCGCTCCGAGGGCGGCTTCTCTCAGAGCAAGCTCCGAATGTTTGAGGAAGACTTCAAAAGGTTCATCGGGGAGATAGTCGAGTTCGCCCACCAGTCGAATCGAGTGGGCTCGCGAGGCCAGCGTTCTAGGCTCGTCTTGATAGACCAGAGAATGAATTTCGGCGAACGCCTTCTGTTGTCGGGGAAGCCAGAGATGAAACCCACCGTAGATCGGCAAAACGTAGATGGTGTCACCGCTGAGAAATCTCCCCCTGGTCGGCTCTTTTTTGAGATAAGGGTCTAAAAGGTCTTGTCGCTGACGGTTGACCACATTTAAGACGCTCGCAACCGCGATCGCGGAAGGGTCTTGGCGGAGCAGTTCTTGGACTCGTTCGGCTCGCTTCTTGGGATGAGATAGCCAATAAAGAATGGCGTTTTTGGCATCCCATTCTTGAGTGTGGCTCGTGAGCATTCGCAGACGCTCCTCTAGGGACGGATGTTCCCATACTCGATCTCCCAGCGAGTTGCAGAGAGCGAAGAGGGGATGAAAATTCTCTCTTTCAATCTCTTTGTCTACTCGGGGAAGCAGGGCCGTGAGGAGTGTCTCCCGCCGTTTTTTCGAGAAGTTGCGGATGGAGGAGAGGTAGAGAGCCGCCGAGGCGTCGGTCAGCGATCTGAGGACCTCCAGTCCGAAATTGAAGAGAGGGGCCTTCACCTCCGCCAATTCGATCCACCGGAGAGCCATTCTACGAAAGGCGCTGCGAGTGGCCTCCGAGGTGTCGCGAGCTTCGCAGACATCCTGGAGCACGGCTCGCAGGTCGGGAATGTGCTCCTCTTGGGTGCACCTGTACGGCCAAAAACTCAGCGCGTGGAGGGCGTTGAAGCGGACAGGGTCGGCTTCGTTCTTCAGAGACCTGAGATCGGAAATCGTCTCCTTCAATCGAGCTCGATACAGTCCGGCGCCGGTACAGACGGCTCCCCGAACGAGCGCCCGCGTTTCAGGCTTGGGGTTTCGGACCAGCTGTCGCAAGCGCTCTTCGGCCTTGTCCGGAGGCAGCTGACCCAGCCTGTTTATGGTCGAGTCGAGATTGGAAGACACGGCGGTTAGAGCAAGCATTCGCTCCGCCTCTGCGGCTCGTATGGAGTGGGGGAGGGCCTTCATGAAGTTCGCTCCCCAAAGTTGCTGCGAAAGATCGAGGTGGGCTGTTGCACCCTCGAAAAGAGCTTTTCGTTCCGACGGCGCCACGGCTCGAAGAGCCTCCTCTAAATGGCGCTCCGAACCGGCTAAAGGCTCCACGAAAGCGAGTCTGGTGTCAGCGTCGAAAGACCGCAGCCGTGATAGGACACCGGCGGGCAGGCCGTGCTGCTTCCAGAAGCCCCGATAGTCGTCGGATAGTAGTAACTTCACCAGTAGCCGGGGCTCCTTGGCGACCAAGGTGCCCCAGTGAGAGCTGAACAGCCACCAGATTGTCCTGGGACTTCCCATCTCCGAAGCGAGCTGCAATAGCTCCCCGGGTTTCTTCTGGGCGAGAATGCCCAGGGCCGAAGAAAAGCGGTTCCAGACCTCCTCTCGCCATGGTTGACCGCATCTCCGGAGTTCTTCTTTCAGGTGGGCTAGTACGAGATCGGGGTGGCGGCCTGCCGGGGTGCGCCAGGATTGCAGTCGGTAGGCCAATCGGGGAAGCCAAGCAGTGAAATCTTCTGCTGAGAGAGCAACTAGTAACAGACAGGCCTCCTTCGGCCCGAATCTCTCCGCCACGGGACCGATGAGTAGAGCGGCCAGATCCCCGCGACCAACCCGCCTGATCTTGCGGAAAAAGGCCTGGCGACTAGTCATGTCGAGCTGCAAAGTGGCTTCCAGGAGACCGCTAGGAACGGCGGATAGGTCGGCTACCAGAGCGGCCGCTCTTTTACGGGCTTGAGGCCAATCCCAGGAGAAAGCCGTCAACAGAAAGTTCGCATCACCGACCACGGAAGCCATGGTAAGGGCGCAGTGAGCTTGGTAGAGGTCGCCGTTGAGCGAATCTAGGAGTGGCCGGAGGTCCGAGGAGCTGGTCTTTCGAGCAATTTGGGCCAAAGTGATTTGTCGCTCGGGATAGCTGAGGGGGTCGAGTTGGGAGAGCAGTTCGGCGGCTTTCATAGCGGGTGAATTAACGTCGAGCCCTGAACTCTCCTATCGATGACTCCGGTGAGCGATTCGATCTGTACAGCGATTTGCGATATGTGCGACGTCTTGCGATATGTGGAAATTCTCGTGCTATAATCTCAAAATGCGTAGACCCAGGGGAATAGCTCTCATATCGGTCTTCATTCTTCTCATGGTGCTTTTCATGATGATGGTAGGCTTATATGCTTCTGCAAGGGGCGGATTTCTTTCGGCTTCCTCGCAGGCGCGGAGGCTTGCGGCCCAGTACGCCGCCGAGGCTGGATTGGCGGAAACAATGGAGAGCATCCGACCGGGAGGATTTAGCATAGCCAACGGTACCCTGACAGGGACGCTTTCCTCCGGCGCAACCTACACGGTCGAATTCAAAGATGCACCTCCATTTGAGCCATACCACTCGGTAAACAACCTGAACAACGCTTTCGGAGCCGCGGATAGTCACCGAGGGCCCGCGACCGTACCCCCAAGCTCTGCTCTCATTATCGTACGAGCGAACTCCGGTGGGGTCGAACGGACAGTGGAAGCCGTGGTGTCTCGTGGGACGGGTAAGCTGATTACCGGCAATGCGATCCAAACGAGCGGAACCATCCAAATGTCCGGCGATGTCAACGTCGACGGTATCAAGGGAATGTCCGAACAGGAGGAAGTGCCCGGCAACATTCACGCAAACGCGGATTCCGGTACCACGGTGGAGTGGGATTCCTCCGGGAGCAACGCGAGGATCACCGGAACGGTGAGCTCGCTAGGCGGGTCCATCGACCTGAGCGGCTACACTCCGATGGGGGGGCCGGCATCCATAGGGAGTTCCGCCCCCTTTAGACGCCAGAACATACAGCAGAAGGTTGGGAACGGTACGGGGGTCGATCCCGGCTCACTGGTCGTGGGCTCCATCAGCTTGACAGGCGAGCAGAAACGATCGGGTGACATGACCGTTCAGGGAGATCTTGAGCTCGACGGCGCGACGCTCTACGTTGAAGGCAACCTCTTGGTAAACGGTTCGATTACCGGGCAAGGTACAATTTACGTCAACGGTAACACCAGCTTTCAAGGTGACTCGAATGTAACTGCCCACTCCGAGCACAAAGTGGCGCTGCTCAGCCACGGTGACGTCACGCTATCCGGATTCGACGGAACTTCGTATCTGGAATCGATAGGCGATCCCGGTTTTCAGCAGGACTTTCAGGACCTTCAGACCGCTCTCTCGGACCTGAATTCAAGTCTCGCCGATCCCAATCTGACTCCTCAGTATCTCTCCCAGCAGGTCAAAGGGATCAGGCGAGTTATATCGGAAACCCACGACCAGGCTACCAACAATTCCTACGCACAGGCCAACGGTATGACCCATGACACACTTGGCCGGATGCTCTCCTTTTTGCAAACTCAACCGCCGGACACTAGTCGAGACTTTCTGTTGGATAAGCTCACATCCCTACATGGCTTCATGAACGATATTCGAGAGAATGACACAGTGACAACCTTAAGTCAGCTCGAACGAAATAGGCTGGTCCAGGAATGGAGCGATAACCCCCACCAGCGAAATTATGATTTCGAGGGGCTTTTTGACGCTATGGTCCAAAGCGGAAACCCCCAGCTGGCACTCCAAGATGTGACCGGCCTTATGGCCCAACTCGATCACAACCGGCTAGGCAATTCTTTCTTTCAAGGACTTATCTATACTGAAGGTTCCCTCCATGCGTCCAACGAGGTGAGTATCATCGGCGCTTTATACGTCAACGGCGATGAGAGCTTGCCCTCGCGGACTCTGAACGGAGTAACTCTCAATCCGGGAGACCTGGTACTAGACTCGGGAGTCAGTGTCACTTTCGTTGAAGAGTTCTTCGACGGTAAGGAATCTGGCATCGCTTTGAGTGGAAACGACGGCTTAGGGGTCGAGACCTGGTTAGGGCGATAAAGCCCTCAGCGGTGACCCTGGTCGAGGTCGTCGTCGCGTTTGGCATCCTTGCTGTAGCAGCGCTCGCTCTCATTGCCGCTTTCGTATCGGGAATGAAGCTGTCCGCTCACTCTAGAGACATCACAATAGCCTCAGAAGTCGCCAAGCAGGTTTTGGAGCGAACGAGAGACGAACTCCGGATGTTTGGTTTCGACTGCATACCGGCGGGGACTTACAGTTTCGACGGGCGGGCCGGAGACTTCCCGATCGGAATCCCTCCCTTCCCGCCGGGGCCTTACCCAACGACTCGTATTAGCGACCAGGACTACTTTGTGGTCGTCACCGGAGAAGAGCCGGCACCCGGTCGGCTCAAGAACGTTCGAGTGGATGTCTACTGGCACGGAAATTCTCACGTCACGATGGAGACCAAGTTTTCACCGTGACTCGGAGTACCCAAGAATGATTTTCAATCATGATAGATATGACCAACTTGGATTCACCCTTGCTGAAACCGCCATCGGCCTTTTTACTCTGGGATTACTCATGGCGATGACGTTCGGGATCTATCGTTCCGGTGCCCTGGCTTGGCAAAGCGGAGAGTCCGACGCTCAGCTTAGCCAAAGCGCCCAGGTCTTCACTGACCGTCTTACTCGAGAAGCCTCCCGAACCACGACCGCAAGCATCACACTCGACCCGATGACCGCGCCCTCGACAGCGATCGCGTTCCTGTCGCCTTGGGACCCGGCCAGAAACCTTCCCGACTACGACCCGATATCACGGTCCCCGATCTGGCATAGCTACTCGGTCTTTCATTGGAGCGATTCGGACAAAGTGATTAGAACGCAGAATCTACCCCTAGGCACTCCTACAACGGCGGTTGATCCTCTCTTTTCGCTGGCAGCCCAGCGATCCGGGGGCATTTTGCTTTGTGCGGAGGTGGAAGATTGCGAGTTCTCACTTGTGGAGTCGTTGATTGAAGTTCGCCTTGTGCTGGAACGAAAGAGATATGGGAAGGAGACACCTGATCGAATCGAGGTTCTTTCGAGTGTCGCGGTACGCAATTGAGCTACCACGGCTTTGTCGCTCAGTGCTGGAACAGCTCCGAAAAGGTAGCTTCGTCAGGTGGAGAGTCGAGCAGCGACTGGACACTGTTGGATTCAAGATAGGTGGCTACCATCAGTCCGTAGCGGAGGTAGTCCTCCGCCATGGTGCCGTGAGTTCTCGGGTCCCGCCCATCATAGGCTGTTCGAGCCTGGGCTGCCGTGTAGTCCGGCCCCAGACCGACATAGTCGGGGTATCCTTCAAAAACCCACAAGGGTACTTCCTCGAACCGTTTACCCCCCAGGTGCTGTCCCAGCATGACATGAGTGAATTCGTGAGCTAGGTAGTAGGTGAAGGTCCGCGGCGGGGCGATCGGGCGACCGGCGGGAGAGATGAGGGCGTCGTTGGGGATGTCGGCTTTGGTAAAGAAGACGTGGGGAGCGGTTCGGAAATAAGCCCGTCCACCGATCTGACCCACTCCGCCCATATAGAGCTCTTCCTTCCACGCATCATGACAGATAAAGCCGTGAATCGAGTTGTCCGGGTTGTAAAGCGGAGAGTCGGACAAACGCCGGTGAACCTCTACAAGAATGGGTATGACGTCGGCCTCTTCGAAGGCTCGATCGGAGTGGAGGGAGAGCTTCTTGTAACTTGCTTGATAGGGGAAGAGGACGGCGGCCTGCCGGACTAACTCATCGCGAGAGAACTCCTCCACGATCTTTTCCGGAGTCCCCGCTTGAGAAAGCTCCGCATAGCGCGAGGACAACTGTGCCGGTGGTGAGGAACAGCCTGCCACCAAAAGTAGAATGAGGAAAAGGCGTACCATGGAGCGTACTTGGAGCGGAAGACGAGACTCGAACTCGCGACCCTCAGCTTGGGAAGCTGATGCTCTACCAACTGAGCTACTTCCGCAGGTCTCGCGATTATAGCAGAGGGTCCTTGGGTGGTCTACTGGGTTTTGTGAGGATTTGGGTGAAGGTGCCCGATGATGTCGTCGACAAGAAGATTGCCACCAAATTTTGGGAGTGTGTGTCTGTGACCGAAAACTCTGAGCAAACCTCAGTAAAGACCGTACCCATGCCTTTCGCCGAAACGGAAGACGAAAGACCATGGCCGAAGATTACTTTGCTTGGGCTCCTGATCGTCTTAGGCATGTTGGGGCTCCTGGCTGCACTCATTGTTCCTTCGTTTCTGAGAAGTCAAGCTCAGGGACGATGGAGTGCCTGCGCCAAGAGCAGGCTCCACGGTATCGCGGTTGCTCTGGAGATGTACGCGAGCGATCACGATGGTCGCTATCCAAATGAGCTCTCCCAACTGACGCCAGACTACCTGGTTGAGATCCCGGTGTGCCCGGAGAATGAAGCGGGTACGTGTTTAGCGTTGCCACTCTGGATGCAGGGAAGATGCAACCCAAGCTAGATCACCGTTGAGGTATGATCCGAGATCACGCTTCAAGTATGATCTAGTGTTTA
>Ga0208701_100195_pt1 | contig 27433 bp, 23 predicted proteins | sample DeeseametaMP1482_FD_184188 | JGI IMG/M metagenome (GOLD analysis project Ga0208701, IMG submission 184188) | Marine microbial communities from the Deep Pacific Ocean - MP1482 (SPAdes) | ecosystem: Environmental > Aquatic > Marine > Oceanic | place: South of Fiji, South Pacific Ocean | collected... | reverse complement strand
GATCTCTCAGGAGCCGGTCGGCCTTTTCTTGCTCCACCACGAAGGTGAGGTTGCAATCGCCCGCCGATTGGGAGATCAGAAAGACTCGCTCCTCTTCAAACCGCTGGAACACGGAGGAGAGCTGAGTGAGCACCGAGCGGATACGCGTACCGACAAGAGTGACCGCCGCGCAGGGATGCTCCAGAGACACCTGCCCCCAGCTGCCGAGTCGGGCGGTGAGAGAATCGATGGAACTGGTGGTATGGGAGTCCTTGTCGACGTCCAGGGTCATGGTGACTTCTGATTCCGAGGCGCTCACCTGGTCGACCGACAGACTGAGTTCGGCGCAGCTTTGAAAGATTCGGGCCAGAAAGCCCGACTGCTTCCACATATCAGGAGTTGAGACGGAGAGGAGGGTGACGCCGCGTTTGCAGGCGATGGAATTCACAACCGGAGTGGCGGAGCCACGGGGAGACTCTACTCTGGTGACTCCTTCGAAGCCCATCATTAGCAACGGTATTCCGTCGGCTCGGAGCTGATGTATGAAACCCGGGTGAAGAGTGTCGGAGAAAAAGCCGACCAGCTCCATGGCGACCTCATAAGAAACCGTGGTGATAGCGTGGGACGTTGGGACTATGTGACGCGGGGCGGTGAAGAGTCGGGGGTCGCGAGCGAAATAAACCACTTCGTTCGGGCGGCTCTCAAACTGCTTCATCTCGGGAAGGGAATCGTAGGCCTGCCAACTTCCGGACCACTTCTTGGCTCGGACCGGCACCGATCCTCGAGTCCAGTTGTGGACCTGGGCGTTGGGATAGAGCTCGGCCACCTGGGTGGCGGCGCTCTCGAGTTCCTCCGGTGTGAGGTCGTCGGAGAAGATGGCTTGAATCGTCATCCGGCCTTGTACGAAAGTTTCCCGTTTTGATCCTGCGGGTTGCTCACCGGTCTGCGAGGGTAAATAGCTGGCATGGGTTATTCATCGTTAGGTCAATGCGTCGCCGAGCTCGAACAGAAGGGCGACCTTATAAGAGTTTCGGAAGAGGTTGATCCTTATTTGGAAATGGGGATGATTCAGCGCCGAGTCTATCGTGCGGGCGGGCCCGCTTTACTTTTTACCAATGTCAGAGGGACCCGTTATCCATGTCTTGCCAATCTATACGGAACGCTCGAACGGGCTCGTTGGGTGTTGCGACACGGGATCAGAGCGGTGGAAGCGCTGGTGGGGGTCAAGGCCGAGCCGGAAGCGTTGTTTCGCACCCTGCCGACACTACCGCTTAAGGTTCTTCGACTGATGCTCGGCGGCGTCCACGCTTTTCCTGTACCAGTCGGGCAAGATAGGGCGCCGGTGAGAGCCAACCGAATCTCCAAATACGATTTGCCCCAGGTAGTCTGTTGGCCCAAGGACGGGGGAGCGTTCGTCACCCTGCCTGCCGTGTACTCTCAAGAGCCTGGCACAAGTTGGTGGGGCGGTTGGCCCCGTTCCAACTTGGGAATGTACCGCAGCCAGATTAGCGGAAACGAATACGCCGACAATCAAGTGGGGCTGCACTACCAGACCCATCGCGGCCTGGGAATTCATCACAAGGCGGCGCTCGAAGCCGGGCTCAAGCTGCCCGTCAACATCGTGGTGGGAGGGCCGCCGGCCCTCCCTCTGTCAGCCGTGATGCCGTTGCCTGAAGGGATGCCCGAAGTGGCGTTCGCCGGCGTTTTGGGAGGTCGAGGAGTGAGAATCTGCCGTGGAGGGACTCCGCTTCCGCTCTTTGCCGAAGCGGACTTCGTGATCGAGGGCTACCTCTCCGGTCGAGAAACGCTCCCCGAGGGTCCTTTCGGCGATCACTTGGGCTACTATTCGCTGGTTCACGACTTCCCGTATCTCCAAATCACCAACGTTTGGGCCAGGGACGACGCTATCTGGCCTTTCACCACAGTGGGGCGACCTCCTCAGGAAGATTCGGTGCTAGGGGAACTCATTCACGAGCTGACGGGCCCTGCCTTACCCACCGTACTGCCTGGAGTCAAAGCCGTGAACGCGGTGGATGAAGCGGGGGTCCATCCACTGCTTCTGGCGGTGGCGAGCGAACGGTACGACCCCTATCGCAAACTCAAACGTCCCCAAGAAATCCTCACAGCCGCCAACGCCATTCTCGGTCAGGGCCAGTTGTCGTTGGCCAAGTATCTCCTGATCGTCGCGGGAGAGGACGACCCGACACTCTATCCAGGCGATTCAAGACGGTTTTTCGCTCATCTCCTTTCCCGGGTTGACTTTCGACGAGACCTGCACTTTCAAACCGAAACCACGATCGATACCCTGGACTATTCCGGCGGAGGCTTTCAGACGGGCTCGAAACTGGTGATGGCGGCGGTGGGGGAGCCCGTCCGAGAACTCCAGGGTAAGGACTGGTGGGAGGAGCGATCGCCGGTCGTCCCGTCCCCCTTTCAGAACATCGAGGTTGTGGCTCCGGGAATTCTGGCCCTCTCGGGACCGGACTATCCTCGAGTGGATTTTCTGAATGAGCTTTCGACGCTCTTTGATGAGGAGCATGCGGCTCTGAAGTACCCACTCTGGGTCGTTGTGGACGACGCCGAGTTTGTAGCAAGCGAGTGGGCCAACTTTTTGTGGGTCGTTTTCACCCGCAGCAATCCGGCCGCCGATACCTACGGCGTGGACAGTTTCACTCGCAACAAGCATTGGGGGTGCTCGGGGCCGCTGGTCATCGACGCCAGAACCAAGCCCCATCACGCGCCCGGACTAGAAGAAGACCCGGACCTGGTCAAGAAAGTCGAGGCTCTGGCTGTCAAGGGGAACTCTCTCTACGGAATTTTTTGAAAAGATGGGAATAAGCGTGAGGACTTCGCGTCTACTGATCCCAGAACCAGTTTTAAAGGAGGGTTTATGAAAAAAGGATTAGCCATAGCCATCGCCACAGGAGCTTTACTGGGAGTGTTCGCCTCCCAGAACCCCACGGAAGCCGTGCCCATGCCCGGACAGGTTGTCGCGCCGCCTCAGCAGCAGGTGCAAGTGGTGGCTCAACAGCAACAACAACAGAATCCGCAGAACGGTTGGGACGTGCCCGATCTCGGCGAAAAAGAAGACGCCAAGTATAGTGTCAAGCCGGTCATCGGGGATGACGGCAAGCCGGTTATTCAGGTGGCTCTCCTGCTCGACACTTCCGGAAGTATGTCAAGCTTGATCGACCAGGCAAAGACCGAACTCTGGTCTATCGTCAACAAGCTGGGTGAAGCCAAGTATAAGGGCCAGAGCCCTCGCATCGAGGTCGCTCTGTACGAGTATGGGAAAAGTTCGCTGGAACGAGATGAAGGATACATCCGCCAACTCGCTCCCTTTACCCACGATCTGGATGGCCTGAGCGAGATTCTCTTCGCTTTGCAGACCAACGGTGGCGACGAGTACTGTGCCTGGGTCATCCGCTCGGCCATGGATAGCCTGAAGTGGAAGCAGCGTAAAGGATCTCTGCGAATGATTTTCGTAGCCGGAAACGAGCCGTTCACCCAGGGCCCGGTGGAAGTGAATCCGGTTTTGGAAGAAGCCAACAATAAAGGCATTTTGGTGCATCCGATCTACTGCTCCAACGGCAATCGAGCCGACCAGATCAGCTGGGAAAGTGCTGCCGACCTGGCTCATACCGACCTCAAAGTGATCGACCACACTCGAGTGGCCAAGATTCCCTCGACGCCCTACGACAAGCGTATCAACGAGTTGAACTCTCAGTTGAATCGAACCTATGTGGGTTATGGAGTGGAGGGTCGAGCCAAGATGGCCCGACAGCAAGCTCAAGACGCCAACATGGCCTCGGTCGGTTCGGGAGCCGCGGCCGAACGCGCGGTCACCAAGTCTTCGGCTAACTACAGCAACTCCGAGTGGGACCTGGTGGACAAGGCCGAAGCAGAAGGCGGTGTCAACAACATCGACGAGGACGCTTTGCCTGCCGAAGTTCGGGACATGTCGCCTAAGGATCGAGAAGCCTACGTGGCCAAGAAAGCCCAGGAGCGAAAGGAAATCCAGGAAGAGATACAGTCTCTGAACAAACAGCGCCAGGATTTCATCGCCGAAAAACGAGCCGAGACCGCTTCCGGGGATGTCACTCTGGGCAAAGCGGTTATTAAGACCGTGAAGGTTCAGGCTGCCGAACAGGGGTTCACCATGGAGTAGACCTCCTCTTGCAATAGGTCGAATAGAAAAGAGAGCCGGACGTCCGGCTCTTTTTTCTTTGGAGACCCCGATGTTCGTCGACCGACCCGTCGCAAACATCCCTGTTCTCCTCGTCCTGGACGCTCTTGGCGGAGGCGCTCGAACCCTGGTGCGCTCTCGATCACGTCTGCAATTTCGAAGATCGGCAGGGGTCCGGTGCGCCTGAGGTTTCCGGCAGCACGCTCGTCCAGCGCCCGTTGCCCCCTGGGCATTGGGATGGCACCGATTGCAAACCACCTTTGAGAGACCTCTCGCGAGCCGCCCGCCAGTGCGCCTTACTTTCGAAATCCGGCTCGTGATTCTTCGTATAACAGGCTCTGCAAAGCAGCTCAAGACAACCGGGGTCGTTGCTCCCTCCTTCACTCACCGGATCGTGGTGGTGAACGTCTAGCCGCCCACCCTTTCGGCCACAACACTCACAGCGATGTCCGGCCCGGGCGAACACCTGGCGTATGACCGCGTTGGGAATGGCCGTTCTTTTGGGCGGGGAAACACTTGTGGGAGTCGCCGGGGGGTAGTCTTTTCTTTGTTCAGGTGAATCACACAAGTGATCGAGGGGGTGCTCAACCGCTGTCGTTCCGTGACCCGGGCGAGATTGGAGAGCCCGATGTACATCGACCGACCCGTCGCTCACGTCCTCTTGCTCCTCGTCCTGGCTGCTCTTGGCGGGAGTGCCCAACTCAACCTCGCTCTCCGTCACCTTCGTAGCTTCGACGGTTGGCTGAACTCCCGATTTCTCGGAGGCGGGAGTCTCCAGAACAGCATCCACTAGCCCATCGCCACCCAACCTGAGAACCTCATGACCACCAAGCGCCTCCTCCAAGACCTCGGAAGCCACCGGCAAAACTCCCCGCTCCGTCTCATACCAAGCTTCCTCTGAACCCTCCATCGTGTGCACCAATACTTGATGCCGAGCCCGAGCCTTCGGCGTCCCTTGAGACAAGACGGATTCGGCCATCCGTTTCAACACCTCGGCCCGCGGCAAGCGGCGACCCTCCTGAGCGCGAACTCGACTTTCAGCTTGCTCGTATAGCGCGTATTGGTCCGGCGTCAATTCGAAAACCAGACGGATCGTCCGGGGTGGAGAGGGCGGACCCGGACGGTCTTCGGCGACTATCGAGTGCTTCGTCGTCTCCCTCTCTTTAGCAACGTCATCACTTCCGGTCGATCTCTGCAGTCCAACGGCAGCGGAGTCGTTAGAGTTCTGCCCGAACATCTTCGGGGGCCACAGTGGCTTGGTTTCTAATTGCCGCACTCGTCGTAGTTGTAGGTGAAGCTAAGGAGTACCGCTACGGCAGAAGCTCTTTCAAGACCGCGAAACTCCAGGTCCAACGAGATGCCAGTTGAATGGACCTACCAGCGTGACGACTCAACGGAGGCCACAAATGAAAGTAGACAAGTCCAAACAAGATATCTTGACCACAATCGATTCTGATGGGGTCAAGCTCGGTGACATCAAGAAAATCGCGAAAGAGTTGAAGACCGACCATAGCTTCGCCGTGGAACTGTGGCGGAGTGGTGGACTTCATCGACGTTTGTTGGCTGTCCTGATAATGGACAAGAAAGAGATCGACAAGGAGTTCATCAATGGACTCGTCGACGACCTGAAGAACCACAGGGAGGAGGAGCGGAACCAGATTTCAGACTGGTTGCTTGCAAACCAGTTGATGAAAAGCAAGAAGTTAGTGAGCCTGCTTGAGAGTTGGGAGAGGGAGGCTTCGCCCACTCTACGTCGCTTGTTTTGGTATCATCAGGCACGTTTACGCTGGACCGGACAGAAACCACCAGGCAACACCGAGCACTTACTAAAGTCTCTGGAAACAGATATGGCCACGGCCGAGCCGGAAGTGCAGTGGGCGATGAACTTTCTCGCCGGCTGGATAGGTGTCCACGAACCTGAGCATCGCTCCCAATGTGTGAAGCTAGGGGAGAGACTGGGTCTTTATAAAGATCAGACTGTTTCTCGGGGTTGTACGCCGAACTACCTCCCCGAGTTTATTCGGATCGAGGCTGCCAAGCGGGAATCATGAGGTCGAGGATGTCTCGGTGGACGGTGTCCAGCGATAAATCCTTGACCTTCGCTTCAGAATTGAGAGCAAGCCTTCCGGCCATCCTAAAGACCTGGCTGAGATTAATCTCCTGGGAAGTTCAACTGCCATGACACCCCAAATCGGTCTTTCAGCCAACCGTAATATTCACTGAAGCCATAATTCCCCAAAGGCATCAAAACCTGACCCTGGTCTGATAGGTTCGCGAAGGCGACTTCAAGGTCGGCTTTCCTATCGAAGTCGACAAAGAGAGACACCGCAGGGGTGAAACTGAATTCGTGCACTGGTGGACTGTCGAAAAAAAGAATATTGTGACCCGCGAAGGACACTTCACAGGTCTTAAAACTCCCCTCGGGATTTGGCTCTTCCTTCCCATATCGCTCGATGGGGCCCGCCTCGAAACAGGTGAACACTTTCTGGTAAAGGTGCAGAGCCTCCTCAGCTTTTCCCTGAAACATCAATTGGGTCTTCACGTTCATGACTTAAGAAATTCCTTTTCCACATAATTGGCGATGTGTTGGACCCATCGCTCGAGACCAAAGGCCGACTCATCGTTAGCGAGGTGGCTCATTGGCCGGAGTTCTTCCTATCCACTCTCGCAGCCTGTCAACGTTGAGATGGGTCCAGAGCTAAGTACCGGCGAGATGCAGTGACATCGTAGTTGAAAGGAGTTAACAGCGTGACACTCAGCAGAGGCCAAAATGAAACTCGACCAGTCGAAAACCGCCAATAAGCGGGAATCGTTAAAGTCTGGGGCTGCTCCAAGCTTTGAAGTTCTCTTTACATCTCGTTCAGCTTCTCTTAAGGATCCGCTGGTAGGTTAGGAACTACCAAGAGGAGTTCAACCGATATGATGATTCAGATACTCAGTTTTTTCCAGGGCGGCATGCCCGTCGCGTTTTCCGACGCCTTCGTTTTCGTGGCCGCCCTCCACATTTTGGCTTTCTGCCTGGTGCCTCGCCCTAAAGCTCCCGAATCCCGCTAGCTAGAGCGGCGAAGTCTCGGTCAGGCCCGAGTCTTTGTGTACCCACAGCCTGGTGTCGACGTGTCTTTTCGACTCGATCTGCGACTCCATAATGGAGATGGCCGTATGAAGGTACATTTCCGGAGTGAAATTCTTCTTGGTTTTCGTAAAATCCCCACCGAACTCCACCACGTATTTGAAAGGCTTTCCGGCCGGGTGAGAGATGATACCGGTGATCTCGGCGCCCTCGTCGCCTGATTTGTGCTCCTTGGTCACTCTGGCCTCGATCTGAAAGACCTCGTTGGAATCGTTGCGGAGACGGTACTGCTTTTCAACGGTTTTGGACATAAACGGGGATACTTGGACGGCCATTCTGATCCTTTTTTCGGACCAGACCCTAGGGACATGTGCTTACGGAGTGAGCCGGCCTTCAAGTTTCAGACCGTCCGCGAGAGCTTCTATCAAAGTTATCTCCAACGCTCCCGTGCCGCCGGCCAAGAACTCCGAAAGAGCCAGACGAGTGGGATAGCGTTTTTCGGCTGCCAATTCCGGACCCAACGTTTTTTCGATCTGCGGCTTGAACTCTCGTGCCAAGTCCTCTTTTTTTCCCGGAATCTTATCGCTTCTTACCTCGAGTTGATCGATCGTCAGTACCCAGGACCAGTAGTTTTGCCCATTCGAAGTCTGAGCTAGTCGTGGGACCACCATGCCCGAAGTCTTGAGAAGCGGTTCCAATCCGGTGACCGGACCGGCCCGCCAGCCGACATCTATCACCAGATCGGAAAAGCGAAAGGCGCCTTGGGAGTATCCGGCATCCAGATTGCGCACGAAGACTTCCTCCACCACAATCGGGATGAAAAGTGCTTTTCCGACTTCGATCGGGGGGTCGGGTCGATAAGGCGAATCCGGGTCCAACATTTCCGAGACCTGATGTTTGATGAGGCGATCCACCATCTGCTGGCCCAAAAAGAGTCGAAACCTACCGGGCTCCAGGCCTCCCTCGGGTTGGTCGACGGGCTCGCTAGAAGCGAGAGAGAACCGGGCGGTGCCCGGTGCCGGGGTGAGCAGATACCAATGGGCTTCCTCTTCAGCGGGAAGAAGGCCGTCGTCCCGCAAGACTCCGGTAATCAAGCTCATATCGAAAAGCGGGACCGTCTGGGGCAAGTAGGCGGCGTACTCTCCGAGCTGGCCCCCGCTCAAGACGAACGAGAAAGGGAGTTGACCCTCCAGCTGAATTCGCTGCCAGTCGGGTTTGAGCTTGAGGGTGTCGTTTTCTATGACCGGTCTGGCGCCCACCACAAACGACGATTCCGCCAAACTGGTCGTGCCTCGGAAACTCAGGTGGATCGAACCCTGAAGTTCCCACGACTGAGCGACCGATTCGGAGCGATCGGGCAGCTGAATCCTGAGCTGGGAAAGCTCCAGTCGGAGACCCTGGTAGGAGGTCTGCAGGTCGGCCTGAGCCAGTCCGAGCCGGGTCATGTTGTCCAGGATGTCTTGAGTGAGAGTGAGGTCGCAGAAGAGGGCCTCGTCGGCGTTTCGGGTCGGCGGCCTCTCCCAGGCGAGTTCCTTTCCGCTCACCAGGTAGGTGGCTTCGAAGCTATTCTCGTCGGGTCCCGGGGCCACGATAAGATCGGCCCGTTGGCGGTCGGAGCCGGGGTCCAGGAGCTGCTGAGGATCGCGAACTCGGTAGCCGCCCTCTGTGGAATAGACCCCTTCGACCGGCGGCCCTTGTATCACGAAAACGCGTCGCTGTGAGCCCACAGGCACGGATATCGGAGGGGGAGCCAGAGCGGGCAGATGCACGGTGCCTTCTTGATAAACGCCTTCCAAGACCACCAGGCGGCCGGCCAGACCTTTGAGAAACTGGTCTTTCCCACTCACTTTGAACAGTTCACGGCGTCCCACCGTGAGGTCGAAGGACGGCTCCACCACGGCATACCAACCGTAGATCCGTGACTCCAGCCGAACCAGGCGGCGTTGGCTTTCCTGAGCTGATAACGAGGTTGGGAGCAGGAGCAGTATGAGGGCCGTCAGGGCTAAACTACGAGTCATCTTGTTTATCATACGAGTCCCAATCGTTGGGGGCCTCTCGCGGCAGGTTTTGGGAGAATTTGTTACAGCGGTGTAAATTATTCTATAAAGTTATTACTACTGTGTAACAACCGAGACAGGCTCTAGATTTCTTTCTCCGTTGACGGAAGAATAGAAATATGAACCTCACAGTCAACAGATTTCACTCACCATATCAGCCCTTCCCCACAAACAACAGCTGCGGCTACGACGGTTTTTCCACACCGCAGCCGCTGGGAGCACCACGATCCGGTATCGGGCGTATGCTCGGTGGGGTGGTGGGAGCCGTCCTGGGCCAGATGATGTGCCCGGTTCCCTTTTTGGGGGCGATGCTAGGTGGATTGATCGGTTCGATGTTCGGGTCTATGCTGGACAACATCTTTGGTTCCAGCGCGCCCTGCTGCTGCCACAATATGGGTCAGCAGTACGGCCCTAACAATCAGCAGATGGGGATGGATTACGGCTACCCTATGCCTGCTTACCCCTATCCGCCTCAAGGGTTCCCCAACCCCGACTACGGCCAGTGGGGACCGGCCTTCCCGCCCCAGGCCCCTCCGCTGATGCCCTGGGGTCTTCCTAGAATTTCAAGCCCTGAAGTGGCCCCGGGTCGTTCAGAGGAAATTTCCGTTCGCAACCGCCCTGCCGGTGTAAGAGTGGACACGGAAATCCATCGCGGCCAGGACGGAACCTCCGTGCAGGTCACCGATGTACAAAACCGACGAAATCCCGACGCTGCCCTCGACACGACCACCGCGGTCGGTCCGGGCGGACGCATCGACACCGTATCTCGCCCGGTCGAAGGCGGAGTTCAGACCGACACCCTGGCTCGGAACGCCGATGGTACGGCAGCCACCAGGGAAACCACTCTGGCTCGCGAGGAACGAACAGACGTGGTCCTGACCGACGTGGACGCGGCTCCCGGCAACATGCAAGTGGTCGCCAACGATGATACCGTGGTGGTCACCAATCCGGGCTCACCCAACGGAGGCCCCGTTCAAAACCAGGTGGATATCTCCGAAGAATCGAGCGACGGCCTTTTCGAGAACCTGGGTCGCGGTGTGGCGAACCTTTTCGGTGGCGAAGAGGAGCAGCGGCAGCCGATCGCTGTGAACGGCGCCGACCAGGTGCACGTTTCCAGGAACGAAGAAGGCCAGGCCACGGTCACCGTGGGCCGGAACGGGCAGCATCAAGAGGTGTTGACCACCGCCGGAGATACCGACGATAGCCTTATCGAGCGCGCCGGGGAAGTGGTCGACGACACCATTTCCGCGGTTGGAAACGCGGTTGGAGATGCAGCCGAGGCCGTGGGCGACGTGGCTTCCAGAGGTTGGCGGACGGTGCGGGGCTGGTTCTCCTAGGACAGCTCGGAAGGCTGAATGTCAACAGGCCCTAGAAACTCAGCCACTATCGAGATGCCTTCTTCTCCCACGTCGTTGGGGCCTCGGGTTTTTCCGCAGATGCCACGCCATGACTTCCGGATGGGCTTATCGCTTCGGTAGTATCCTCGAAGATCGGGAACGACCACTTTGAAGTCTCTGGGAAGAGGCTCCACGTAGTCCCAGGTCTTGTGATAGGCCGGAAATCCGTGAAGTGGGACGACAGGCTGACCATCGCCTTGCTCGAGTCCGATCATTCGAAGGCGGCCGGTGTCCCATTCCCTGTACCCTAACTTATTTTGAGGCTCTTGCGGTAGAGGATCTGCAGGGGAAGCAGCAAGTGAAGCGCGACCAGCGGGAGAAAGACACTCCATATCTGGGCCGGATTGAGGAAAAAATCGGATGTGATAAAGGGCATGTGAAGCTCGGAGAAGCGTTGATTGATTTCCGAGATGTAGCAAAGGCCCGCTAGACCCCAACGACAGACGGCTAGAACGCTGAGTTGGGCTAGGGGCGGGCTCATACTGTCGGCCGGGATAAACGCGCCGCTGAGCATGAGCTGGACGATCAAGACCACGGTGACCAGAGTGGTGGCCTGTTCGGCCGTACCGGCAAGAGCGGACAAAACCAGTCCCAGCCCGACTCCTCCCATATAAGTGGCCCAGCAGAAGCCGATGGCCAGCATGAATTCCTCGGTAGTCCAGGGCAAAGGGATGAAGAGAGAGACTCCTCCTAAGAGCAGACCGACGGACACCAAACCCTTGAGGCCGAGGAGGATCGTCTTCGATAGAAAGTAGAGTTCGGGCCGCACTCCTAGCAAGCGCTCCCGGATAAAGATGGAACGCTCCTTCACCAACTCCCGGCAAGAGTTCACGGCGCCGAAGAAGAGGGATGCGACTACCAGCATGAAGAGCATGGTGGGCGCCTCCATGACAGGAAACTTCCCCTGGGAATTCAGAGTCTGAGTGAGAGAGAGGACGTCTTCAGGGAAGAGCTGTCCCAAAATGAGAGCGATAATTGGAGCTTGAAGGAGAAATAGGATGGTGTTGGAGCGATCCGCCATGGTCAGGTAAAGTTCACGGGAGAGCAGCAGCCGGAGTTGTCGGAGCGGGCTCCAGCGACGAGTGGGGTGCTGGGACGGTCCCTCCGAGATAGGGGCCGTAACGGAAGCGGACTCGTCGAGCGTTGCCCGTGTCCGGGTGGCCAGACTCTTCCCGTGCTTTTCGAACCAACTCGGGTTGGTGAGGAGGCGATAAATTTCGGCGAAATCGTCGACTCCGAACGCTTCGGTCGCCCCCTCGGGAGGTCCGTGATAGACCGGATGCCCGCCGGGAGCCAGGAAAAGAAGCGAATCGCACAGCTTGATATTGTCGGTCGCGTGGGTGATCAAAATGATCGTCCGGCCGCGTTTCGCCAAATCCCGAAGACTCAGCATAATCTCTTTTTCCAGTCCCGGGTCCAGTCCGCTGGTCGGTTCGTCTAGAAAGAAGATGTCCGGATCTCCCAGCTCTTCGGCTGCCAGCGCGACTCTCTTTTTCTCTCCGCCCGAAAGGCGCAAGATAGGGGAATCCAGGCGATGACTCAGGGTGACCTGTTCGGCCGCGTAGTGCAACCGTCTGTCGATCTCCTCGGGGCTCGTGCCTCGGGGTAGACGGAGCTCCGCCGAGAATTTCAAGGCCACTCTGACCGGGAGATGGGCATGCACGATCTCTTCTTGTGGGACCCAGCCCACCGAACTCCGAAACTCCGGTGAGGATTGGGGACGACCATCGTAAAGCACCTGGCCCGAAGTCGGTCGGGTGAGGCCGGCCATCAGCTTCATGAGGGTAGACTTGCCTGCCCCGGACGTCCCTACCACGGCCAGAAACGTGCCCTGCGGAATGTCCAGGTTGATATTTTGAAGCAGCGGTTGGCGAAACCCGGGTGGCTGGAAAGTCAAATCTCGACAGCTTACGGACAGTCCTCGACCCTGGGATTTCAAAGTTCCGTTCTGGTACCGCAGATGGTAGGGGCCGATCGTGACCCGTTGGCCGGCTGACAGAGTGGCGCTATCGATCTGAAATCCATCGACGAAGGTGCCGTTGGCCGAATCCAGATCTCGGAGCACGCCGTCGGTGAGTTGGGCGTGAAAACGAGAGACGAGGGGCGATTCCAGGACCAGCTGGCACTCTCTATCGCGACCGATCAGGAATCCGTCTTTCACTTTTCATCTTTCTCGGGAAGATAGCTATCCAAAATGTCTTCTTTCAAGTCTGGCTTCAGGCTCGCGAACGCCTCGGCGAGGGTCTTCACAGATTCCGCTTCCGACAAGTTTCGTCCCCCGGCCAGCGTCTCGGCTCTGGTTTTCCAAGGCCGAAGAGCCAGGACCCCCGCGGAGTTTCCCGGTGAGCCTTTGCCTCCGACAAGAGTCATGGTGTCCTGGATAAGGCGGCTCCAAAGACGGGCCAACACCGGTGCTTTCGTGTCGAAAAGCTCCGATTCGGCGGAGGTAACGCGAAAGGCGAACTTGTCGGGGTGATCGGAGCCCACCAGCCAGACTTCACAGTTGTCTTCGAGCTCTCGACGGAACTCAAATTGGAGAGTGCGACGTTGGAGATAGGCTTCGGAGATCACCGCAGCCAGCCAATGGGCGCGAGCTCGCGCCGTCTCATTCCCCTCGGCCGCATCCGGCCCCGCGAACGCCGCCACCGGGCGTCCGAGGACGGTCGTTTTCCAGATAGCCTGCCCCTCGTAGCTCCCTTCTTGGATGTCTGTTCCCGTTCGCTCAAAAACGGTGATTCGGGCACCAGGCGGCGCCTCTTTTAAGAAGTGCGCTGCCGCCATACCGATGGGATAGCAGAGGAGGGCCGCCACAAAAGGCCACAACAGCCAGGTCTTTCTGCTTTCGGGCACATTGACCAGTCGAGTGGGTGGAGAGGTCGTCCGCGGACCGGTCTGTTCCCCCAAAAGACGCTCCACCGTAGCCAGCATCTGGCGGGTTGAGCGGTAGGGCTCCTCCACGCCCAGACCCCGCAACAGAATCTCGTCGCAGCTTTCGGGAATGAGGGGATCGGACTGGGAGAGGCGAGCCTTTTCCGGGGGCAAAATCTCACCGGTGACCAGGGCGCCGAACGTGAGGGCGGCGGCGTACAGGTCGCGTTGCGGAGTGGACTGAAGCGACTTCTTCGGGACCAGGTATTCGGGGGTTGCGAGAACAGGTTCTCCGGAGTCGCTTCTCTGAAGGGCTCCCAAGTCCACCAGAACAGCTTGTCCGTCGGAGTCCAGGACCAGGTTGCTCGGCTTGACGTCCCCGTGAATGAGTTTCAGGTCGTGAAGAATGAGCAGCCCTTGTAGGGTGTCCCGAAGCCAGGCTAGCGCTTTTCGAACGGGGACTCGCCCGTCGTAGCGCTCCAGGCGCGAAGTTTCTAAATTCGGTCCGGGGAGATACGGCAGGACCAGATACGCCCCATCATCGTCCTGAGTCACTTCAAGGGGGGTTCGAAGCCGGCTGTTTAGCGGTATGGAGGAGACCGACTTGCGCCATTCGGCCGTGGGAGGGGTGTGAAGCTCTTTGAGTAGAAGCGGTCGGTCCGGCTCTTGCTGGGAGTAGACTTCGTAGAGGTTGCCCCATTCTCCACGAGACAGTTCCTCTTTTATGACGAAGGCTCCACGGCGTCTCACTTTCGGCCGCTTCGAGAGGTGGGAGCAGTTTCCTCAGGAGCAGAGACCAAGGACGTGTCCTCAATCAGCCTTCCCGCGCTACGCTCGCCCATTTTCACGTAGCTTGAAAGGCTAATTGATGACACGCCCGATATCAGACATGACCGACCGCAGGCGCTGCATAGGGCCGGGTCCGGGGCGAAACTCGTCCACGTGGTGTAGCCACCATTCTTTGTTGGAGCTCAAAGCCAACCCGAGAGCCTGCAGACAGCCGATGGAGAGGTCTTCTCCCACCAACTCGCGGCAGTTGTCGCCGATCCAAGAGCAGGATAAGCCCGGCATTTGAGGGGCTCGTTGGTTTCGGTTGAGAAAATAGGCTTGGAGAGGTCCTTTACCGGCCGTCAGGTGTTCGGCGAGGAAGCTCTTTAGCCGCTCCACGTTTTGGTCTTCAGGATCGTAAGGTGGGTGAAACACTGTCAGGTCGACATGCCCTACCAGAGAGCCGTTTTTTGTTAAGGCGTAGCCGTCTGGGGAGCGTGTCTCCAGAATGTAGGACGTGAAGCGGGGCGGAATCGCCGCTCGCAGAGCGGTCGTATGCCAGGCCTCGAAATACACAGGTCCTAACTTTAGGGATTGCAGGGCCAGGCGGAATTCGTGGCAGTTGTTTTTCTCCGACTGGTGGATCTCAATTTCGCTCGTGTCGGTCCCCGAGTGATGAGAGAGAACTTCCCATCCGAAAAGCGTCTGCTCCATCGGGAGAGGCGTCCAACGCTGGGCGACTCGGAAGACTTCCAGCCCTCGCTGTTTCAAAGTAGGCTGATCCGCGGCGGTCCAGTCTCCCGAGACTTTCGCCGCTCTGCGGTTGAACCAGGTCTTCGGTGGTGGGCGAGTGACCACACGATCCGCCTTCTCGAGTTCTCGCCCGAGGGCGCCGAAGTCCGGGGTCTCCATGTGATGGGTCAGCTCAACTTTACGGTCGTTGATGCGCACGCGGACCGCGCAAAAATGGTCGCCTTGAAGGTCGAGACCGATGGCGGTGCTTTGGCCGAACAGCTTGGGGAACACCCATGGGATTTGGGCGGAGGTGGGTTGAGTTTCCTGCCAGGTGGGCGCCTCGAATGAGTTTCGTGGGGGGCTGCTTGGATGGCCGAAGTGTCGAACGGCGTTGTGCGTCTGGGGGATGCCGGTTGTTCTGGGGTTTGGTTGTGGGACTTGGTGTTCGACAGTTGGAGCTTCGTGGATCGAGCTTCCATCCCCGGCAGGGTCTACCCCGCACGCGCCAAACCGATCGACCCATGGGCTGGAAGTTCTCCTTGATAGGAATCCCCGTCGAATCCCCGCCGGATTCGGACACACTCGCGCAGCGTTTGGGATATTCGGAGTTCGTCAAAGAGACGCCACTGGAACGTAGCCTTTATCCCGCTCCAGGGCTGTCTTTTGGCTTCTGGAATCAGGTATTGCTTCTTTGCAGCGAGCCATTGGTGGAAAGAATATTGATGGACGACGGTGGTAAAGAACGAGATAAGGTCCTCTCTCTACTTCCCCAAGGAGACGTTTATGTCGCCCAGGTCCACAGCGTCACCGATTTCTACGCTTTTGCTCTATTTGAAGAAGACCGCTTGATCAGACGACGGGTTGGATGTGCCGACGAGGGCGATATGATCGTCGAGGGGCAGCCGTTCGAGTGGGAGGCAACCCACCAGGAAGACGGCTGGTTTGACGGCGAGGGAGCGGTCTTTTCTTTTCTGGCTCCTCTACTGGGAGCCCCCTTTGATCAGACTCCCGACGAGTTCTTCGAGACGCCCTTCAGAGAATACGCGAAGCCTAAAGGAAAGGGTCTGTTAAGCCGTTTGTTCGGTCGATGACTCGATATACGGCAGGTAACCCTCCCGCACCTTAGAAGCCCGTTTTATGTTCAAAGAGCTTGATTCAAAGCAGAAGGCCCCGGACAGGGAACAATCGACCCTGGAATACTGGCGAGCCAACGAAGTTTTTCAAAAATCTATTTCCGAGCGGGAGTCGGAAGGGGCTGAAGAGTGGGTCTTTTACGAAGGCCCACCGACTGCCAACGGTCGCCCTGGGGTGCATCACGTTCAAGCTCGAGCTTACAAAGATCTTTTTCCCCGCTTCAAAACGATGCAAGGTTACCTCGTTCGCCGCAAAGCGGGTTGGGACTGTCACGGCTTGCCGGTGGAGTTGGAAGTCGAGAAGCGGCTGGGATTCACAGAGAAAGCCGATATTGAGAAGTATGGGGTAGAGCCGTTCAACAGACTCTGTCGTGAATCGGTGATGGAGTACGAACAGGCTTGGCGTGAGATGACCGAGCGCATCGGCTTCTGGGTGGACCTGGACAACCCGTACATGACGATGAGCAACGACTTCGTGGAGAGCGTTTGGTGGTCGCTCAAAGTGCTTTGGGACAAAGGTCTGTTGTACAAAGGCTACAAGGTCGTTCCTTTCTGCGCCAAGGACGGCACCCCGCTCTCTTCCCACGAAGTTGGTCTGGGCTACCGCGATGTGGTGGACCCGTCGATCTACGTCAGATTTCCGGTCACCAACCCGCAAGAGTATGGCTTGCCCGACGATGCGGCCCTTCTGGTCTGGACCACCACGCCCTGGACTCTCCCGGGCAACGTGGCCGCCGCTGTTTCGCCCGACCTGCACTACGTTCTGGTCGATTCCGAGCAGGGTCCGGTGGTTGTTTGTGAATCGCTGGTCGAGAAGACGTTCGGGGAAGGGGCCGAGGCCCGTGCCGACTGGAAGAAGAAGGGCAGCGATCTGGTGGGCGTTCAGTACGAAGCTCCTTACCCGCTGATCGAGTTGGATCGTCCCGGACACCGAGTCATCACCGGCGCCTTCGTCTCGGCCGAGGACGGTACCGGCATCGTCCACATCGCCCCGGCCTTCGGTGCCGACGACATGGACATGGCAAAAGAGCACGACCTTCCGGTCATTCTCCCTGTCGGGTCAGACGGCAAGTTTACCGCCGAGATCGATTTTCTCAAGGGCACCTGGTTCAAAGACGCCGATAAGATCGTGGTCAAAGACCTCAAAGAACGAAAACGTTTGTTGAAGAAGCTCGACTACGAACACAGCTATCCGCACTGCTGGCGCTGTCGCAACCCGCTGATGTACTTTGCCACCGAGAGCTGGTTTATCAAGAATACGTCGGTCAAGGAGCGTCTGATCGAAAAGAACGAAACCCTGGACTGGCATCCGGACCACATCAAGAAAGGTCGCTACGGAGACTGGCTCAACAACCTGGTGGACTGGGCCCTCTCCCGCAATCGTTATTGGGGGACCCCGCTTCCCATCTGGGAATGCTCATGTGGCCACCGGGATTGCATCGGCTCTTACCAGGAGCTTGCCGATCGTTCGACCGCCACGCTGGACCCGAGTTCGCCCGATTTCGACCCCCATCGGCCTTACGTCGACGAGATTACTCTCAAGTGTGGTGAGTGTGGCGGTGAGATGAAGAGGGTCCCGGAGGTGATCGACTGCTGGTACGATTCCGGCTCCATGCCTTTTGCCCAGTTGCACTACCCCTTCGAGAATAAAGAGGCGTTCGAGCAACGTTTCCCCGCCGACTTCATCTGTGAGGGACTGGACCAGACCCGTGGCTGGTTCAACAGCCTGCATCAGCTGGGTGTGATGCTATTCGACTCGGTCGCCTACAAGAGCGTGATCTGTCACGGTCTGGTGCTCGACGGCGAAGGCGAAAAGATGAGCAAAAGCCGCGGCAACGTGGTCGACCCGTGGAGCGTCCTCAACGCCGAAGGGGCAGACGCCCTTCGTTGGTATCTCTACGTTTCGGCGCCGCCTGAGCTCTCTCGAAGGTTTTCGACCGAACTGGTGAACGAATCCGCCCGCCGATTCCTGGGCACGATCCTCAACACTTACAACTTCTTTGTGTTGAACGCCAACGCAGCCAATCCCGATTTGAGTAAAGCCAACAAGCCTGAGGCGAGAGACTCCCTCGACCGATGGATTTTGGCCAGGCTGAATCAGCTGGTCAAAGAGGTGACGGCTGACCTGGAAGTGTTCGAACTCACCCCGGCGGCTCGCAAACTGGACGCTTTCGTGGACGACCTCTCCAATTGGTACGTGAGACGCTCCCGACGCCGCTTCTGGGCCGAGGAGGTGGACGCGTTTCAAACCCTCTGGGAGTGTCTGGAAGGGTTGAGCAAACTGTTGGCTCCGTTCGTGCCGTTTCTGGCCGAGACGTTGTATCAAGGATTGCACGGAGACAAGGCGCCCGCGGTATCGGTCCACCTGGAGAGCTGGCCGGCGGCGGACGGATCGCTTGTCGACCAGGCCCTGCTAGACAACACCGAGGTCCTGCAAAAAGTCGTTTCGCTCGGCCGCGCGGCGCGCTCGGAAAGCGGACACCGCACCCGCCAGCCGCTTCCCGAGGTCCTGGTTCGAGTGAAGACCGCGGAGCAACAAAAAGCCCTGGAGGCCATGACCGACCAGCTTGTTGAGGAGCTGAATGTTAAGTCTGTTCGCTTTCTGGGGGTGGGCGAGGAGTTTCTGGACTTCGACCTCAAGCCGAATCTGCGGATTGTGGGAAGGAAGTACGGCAAGCTCGTCCCGGCTTTGAAAGTTGCCCTCCAGTCGGCCGACGGAAAAGCCGCCGCGGCGGCGGCCGCCGCCGGCCAAACCTTCGCGGTGGAAGTCGACGGTCAGACCCTGGAGTTGGAGCCGGACGAACTCCTGATCGAGGCCAAATCGCCGGAGGGCTATGCCGCTTCCGAAGACTCGGGATATCTGGTGGCGCTCTCCACCGAACTGACTCCGGAGCTGGAACGAGAGGGCCTGGCTCGAGATCTGGTGAGACATGTCCAGGAGCTACGAAAAACCAGCGGTCTTGAAATCACGGATCGAATTCACCTTTTCGTGGGAGGGGAGTCGGACATGCTTAGTCAAACATTAAAGGAGCACGGTGATACGATTTCTAGCGAGACACTGGCGTTGAAATTAAGTAACGGCAGTCGGATACCCGAAGAGGTGAAACATAAGGCCGAAGTGGAGTTGAAGGTTTTGGACCTCACCTTCGACATCGGTCTCGATAAGGTTTCTCAAGAGGCGGGCTCCTAATGTCCGAGTCGAGCGTGGAAATGGACATTTCGGATATCGGGATCGACCCCCGAGAGATGGAGGAAACGGGAGAGTTGGAATATGTGGTCACTCCGCATCCTTTGCTTTTGAGCCAGACTCTCGTAGCTCGGGCCAAGTCCTGGGTCGGGCATAGGTTTCATGGCGATGAAAAAGAGCAATGCGCCAATTTTATTCGCCGGCTTCTCAAGGAGGCGGGGGTTCGGGTACCCCCCGCTAAGAAACCGTTCGACTTTCACCTGACCGAAAAACTGGAGCAAGGCCCCTCGTTTGCCAACAGCTTCTTCTCAGCCGAAAACGGAACTTTGCTCGGCTTCAGCGACCTCCAACCGGGCGATCTGGTGGCTTTCCGCGATACCTACAAAGGCGATTTTCCGGAGGGCTGCATTACCCACGTGGCGATTTGGGTCTCGGAGGGTTCGATGGTGGACCGCGCCACGGCCGGTGACCCTGTGCGAGAGATCGTCTTGAACAAATGGTGGAAAACCCGCTTCGTGGTGGGTCTCAGGCCTCGTCAGCTCTGCTCCAAGCTTTGAGTCGCCCCTCCGGGTGCGGAGGTTGTGGAGGCTAGACCCAAGAAGCCTCCCTCGTGGGAGAGAGCGGGTATACACTTTACTGTGTGGCGGGGCCCAAGTCGGGAACGGTCGTTAACCTACCCGTTGAGGGACTGGGAATCGGGAGAGGTCGCTCGGGTGCTGGGATACCCTGGTTTCATGTGCCTGACCAGGACCTCTCACCACACCACGCGGATCTCGAATGGATTGCCGAGAAAAGAGCGTTTCGCTTTCGAAATAGGGCCCGAACGAATTTGTCTCGCATCAATCGACAATTGATCTCGGGAGAGTTGGAACTGCCCGAGACTTCCCACCTCGGACTGGGCTCCTCTCAGTTTATCTTGCACAAGAAGTCCCGCTCCAAGAAACCTCCCGCCGAAAGAGACGAACGAACGAGCGATTACTGCGTCCAACTTTTGCCCGGCGGATATAGGGAGCACCTGGCCAAGGAAGACGAGAACGCCGTCGGACTCAACATGGTTTTAGTTTGGGAACCCCGATGGGGGGTCTTCGTGGCCAGGGCGAAAGGCCAGAGTCGGCTCACCGTTTCCCGTAAACAAGAGGAGGGACGAGCTGATTTCCCATTTCGAAAGCCGGTGGCCCTGGAGGTGGGAGACGTGTTGGTGGCCGATTTCTGCCGCTACGAGTTTCTGTTTGCCGAACCGACGCTGAACAGCCGTGACCTACGCAAGTTTCGAAGTCCGCGAGGATTGATTCCCGGCTACTTAAGGCTGGAGAAGCTAGGTCAGGGAAACTCTTCGGAGGTCTTTCTGATGCTCGACCCGGACGGTCGAAAGGTAGCTGTGAAGTTCCTTTTACCTCACCTACAGCACGACGTCGAAGCCCGAGCGAGTTTCGAGAGAGAGGGCCAGACGGCACTCTCCTTTCGACACGAATGTCTCTTGGATGTCCTTCAGGTCGGCACCAACGACGCGCAAGAAAAGTTTATGATTTCGGAATATATGAGCGAGGGTTCGGTCCGCGACACTCTGGCTCGAGACGGGAGCTTGCCCTACCCCGAAGTCAAAGATATCTGCCTCGATCTGGCCAGTGGACTTGCCTATCTTCACAAACGGAAGGTCGTCCATAGGGATGTCAAGCCCTCGAATATCTTCCGACACGGAGAGCGCACCGTCCTGGGAGATTTCGGCATCGTCAAGGGTCTGGACCGGGGGAGCGCCGAGTCCACCGGCTTCACCGTTGGAACACCTGGCTACATGGCACCGGAACACTTTCGAGGGCGCACCGAGCCCAGGTCCGACCAGTACGCCCTAGGAGTCGTCCTGGTCGAATGCCTGACCGGTCGCCCCATGTTCGAGACCGACGACCCTATGGCGTTGGCTCATATGTCCGACGAGGAGCGAGCCAAGCCCCTGGAGCTTCTTCCGGGCGAACTTCCGGAAAACGCACGGTCCGCGATCTTGAGAATGTTGAGCTACTTGCCTGAGGAGCGGTACGGCGATGTGCTAGAGGCGGCCGGCGAATTTTCCTGATGAACCGCCGGTGATTTGGCGGACCAACTGGCCAGGTTAATACAGCCAGAAGCCAAAAAGAGCGCTCATGCTTGGACATCTCAGACCCCACGTCAAATGGTTGAAACGTTTGCTCGCCTGGCCCTACCTCAAGCTTGGGATGACGCCGACTCAAGTCGGAGTCTTCGGTGTGGTGGCAGCCTTTGCAGCGGCTCTGTTCTTTCGAGCGGGTTTTCACGAAATCGCCTTTTGGGTGGCTCTGCTGGCCTTTTCAACCGATATGGCCGACGGCGAGGTGGCCAGGCAAACGAACTGCCAAACTCCTCGGGGAAACTATTTAGACGCGACCGGCGACCGCCTTAGAGAGGGTATTCTCCTGTTCGGGCTGCTGCCGCTGGCGCCGGGGCTCGTCTCAGTCGCCATTCTCGGCACCTGCATGACCTCTTTCGCGAAAGCGCGTTGCGCTCTCGTTATCGTGATGGACAATTCGGACTGGCCGGGTTTGGGTGATCACGCCGATCGTGCGGTGATGCTCCTGTTTTGCTATCACTTCGCCCCCGAGCAGTGGTGGCCGGTCGCCCTTCTGGGCGCGGCGACCTGGCTCTGTTTCGTGGTAAGGGTCCGGGCGGCCTTAAGAAAGATCGACGGTGCGAGCGAGGATGAACTCCTGCCTTACCTCAGGAGCTGACCTTCGTCCTGAGCTCTCGCAATTCTAGGGCGAATCCGCCGCTCAGAATGGGAAAACGGCACCAGGTCTTAGGGTCGAGATTCTGATCATCGAGATGAAAAGAGGGGGCATACCTCTCTCTTTTCCATTGATTTCGGGTGAACAGACGAAAGAACCGCTCCACCCAGGCCAGACGCTGTTCGCAGGAGCTGTCCGGGAAATAGGCTGCTAGACGGTGGTAGATGCCCTCGGGTCCGACCTTATCGCGTATTGCCAGTCGTTCGATCCGTTCTAGTACGGGGTAGGGCATCAGATCGTCCTCGTCCGTCTGGGAGGCTTCCTGAGGGCGGAGTTCCGCCGTGGGCGCTTGGACATTGATAGCACTCAGAGCCGGTAGAGGGCCGTAGCCTTGCGGACCGCTGCTCTCCATCCATCTCAACCAATGCCTTAAGAACGCTTTGTCGATGCCTGCAATCGGAGCCAGGCCTCCCGACGTGTCTCCGTCCATGGTGGCGTATCCGACGGCGGCTTCCGACCGGTTTGAGGTGGAGATCAGCAGCGCTCCCAAGACGTTGGCCAACATCCACGGGCCGGGCGCCCGCACTCTGGCTTGTATGTTTTGCAGGGCGATATCGTCGCGCTGCCAGGTCAACTCTCGTCCCAGGGCTTGCTCGGTCCGCCGACGATAGCCGACCACCAGTTCGTCCACGTCGAATTCGACGTGGTTGGCTCCGAGCGCGTTGGCCACCGTGGCGGCGGCCTGGCGAGTGACTTCTCCACTGTTTCGAGTGGATTGATAGACGGTGGTCAGAACCTGAGCGAGATTGTGGTCGAAATCCGACCAGTAGGAGAGCTTCTCCTCGCGAGCGGACTCCGCTAGCTCTTTCTGAAGGCGTTCGTGCATCAAATGGATCAGGACCGCACAGGCCGCCGAATCGGCGCCACCGGAAAGAGAGAGGATGAAGCCACGGGACCGGCTCTTTCTCATGTAATCCAGCAGCCCCAGCGACACCGCTCGACTGAACTCTTCTTCTTTGTGATGGGGACCGTCTTCCCAAGACTCCGGAGGAGCAGCTTCCAAAGAGGGGACGGCGTGGGTTCCAAAGCGGTGGTCTACGCGCACGCTGTGCTGTTTAAGGTCGAATTGGGGACGAAAACTCGTCGTACGGGCACGGGTCACCTGGTTTCGGTCGATGTCCACCACGGCGGTGGTGAGGCCCCACTCGTCCAGAGTGAGACGACGACCCCGGGCCACGATCTCGCCCCCTGAGGCGATGAGCGCGCCGCCGTCGTAGATGGCACGTCCGGCCTCGTTGCCGTTGAGATTGGCGTAGACGTAGGCCAGAGAGAACGCTCGAGACCCTTCCACCACAAATCTTTCCCTAATGCGCTGTTTGCCGAAGGCGAAGTGGCTGGCGCTCGGGTTGAGAATGAGATCGACGGCCTGCCCCGCCAACCGCCCTCCCGGACGATTGGCCACCCAAGCATCCTCGCAGATCTCGAAACCGACTCGCAGCGGACGCCCGTCGTGCTGAAAGTCGAAGGTCTGGTCTCCCAGGGGTAGACTCCCAAGGGGGGATTCCCAATCGACTTGCACTCCGGCAGGCCAAGATTTAAACCATCGGGGTTCGTAATGGATGCCGTCTCCCGCCAGATGCTGCTTGGCCACCAACCCCACCGGCCGGCCGTCAACCACCAGCACCACCGCGTTGTAGACCCCCCCGCCGTGCCACACGGGCAGTCCAAAATTGACCACTAGACCCTGAGTCTGTGGGAGCAGACGCTCCAGCATCCGCCAGGACATAGAAGCTGTGTCCGGAGAGTGGAAAGCGTCTTCGCAGCCGTAGCCGGAGAGGCACAGTTCAGGGCAACAGAGGACGTCCACCTTCTCCCCACGCGCCTGCTCCAGTACGGAGGCCAGTCGGTCGGCGTTATCCTCCCAATCGAGAGGAGTCTGATTCAAGACGGCGGCGGCGACTTTTAAGTTCATTATTCCCCCTTCACAAAAGGCGGCACGGGTACCTTCGGACAGATCGCACGTTCGGCAGGCGCTCTTGGGGCAGTCTCGTAACTCTGCCTACTATGATTCGCCTAAAACATCTCCTACCCGTATTGCTCCTTTTGTCCCTGGTGACTCTCTCCTCCGCCCAGGAGCGCGACGCCATGTTGCAGTTCCAACTCAGCGATCAACTCAAGCAGAGCGCCACCCGGTGGAACAACGGCGATCTGGAAGGTTTCCTTCAGGACTACTATCAAGGCGACCAGATGACATTCACCTCCGGTGGACGGATTCTGCAAGGTTTTGAGGCTTTGGAACAGAGATATCGGAAGGCCTACGGCGACTCTACCGAGACTATGGGGACTCTCTCGTTCTCCGATTTGGAGGCTTGGAGGTTGGGCCCTAATCAGGCTCTGGTCCTGGGACGCTGGCAGCTGAAGAGAGAGGCAGCCGCCGGCACCACGGATGAAGGCGTTTTCTCTTTGGTCATGGTGAAGATCAACGACAAATGGAAGATCTTCCACGATCACACCAGCGCCTCGAAGTAAGAGCGACCTAAGGCCAACTCAGGGCCCAGCCATTTGAGGACATGAAAATAATTCGTCGGCTTTTCTGTTAAGTACCCCCTTTAACATCATGTTCATAAAAACAGACGACGCCTCTGTCACAATGTGGGTGGAAAGATAGATGTTCTGACTCGCGGGGCGGGGAATGCTGTTGTTCGTAGTCGGGACACGTTAGGAGACACACATATATTATGTATAAAGTGAATAACAAGGTGATGCATGCACTGCACGGCCTTGGCACAATCGAGAGTATCGAGGAAAAAGATATTCTCGGAAGCACATCAACATTTGCCGTGGTAGCTTTCGAAAAGATGCAAGTCATGGTCAACCTGGAGAGCCGTAACAGCTCTATCCGCATACCCATCACCTCCGATGGTGTTGAGGGTATCATGGATCACCTGAAGAATTGCCAGCCCGAACTACCCAACAACCACAACCAACGACACAAGATGATCCTCGAACTCATCAAAGCCGGTGACATCGAGAAAACCTGTCTGGTCGTTAAGGGACTCACCCTCCTCTCACAGAAACGTGATCTCGCAGCCCGCGATGCTAAAGCTCTGGAGCAAAGCATGCGTCTTCTGTCGGAAGAGCTGGGCAACGCCGTAGGGTCTGAGCCCGAAGCGCTACACGAGACGCTCACTCAAGCTTGTCTTGAGAACGAAAAAGAACTCGTCAACGCCTAACCCCGATAAACAGCACCGGCCTAGTGCTGCACTAGCCGGTAAGACAACCCGCCTAAAGGCCAGGATGATACGGAGTATCGTTCTGGCCTTTGACGTTTTTCCTCAAATGTGAGGCTACCAGACGTTGGCTTCTTTCTTGAGATAAGTTCGCACTTCCCAAAGAAACGGGAAGCAGCGCCTCCCGGTCGTGGACCGAAGGTAGCCGACACCGCTTGAGCCGCCGGTTCCTCGTTTGAACCCTATGCTTCGCTCAACCACCCTCACGTGATGCTCTCGCCACAGATCAAGCTGCAGATCGAACTCCACGAACGTCTCGCTCAGGAGATACAAGGGGAGATTGCTGTCGGGGTTTTGGTAAATCTCGATCAAACTTGCCATGACCTCTTTGTGGTCGGGACTATCGCTTGCTTCATCGAGTTCTTGCTTGGAGGCTTCGGTGATCGTTTCGGGCAGAGAATAGCCGAGGTCTCGGAGCAGTTCGAAGTAGGTTTCGCGCAAGGAGGGCTCGTCGAAGCGCTTCTGAAGCCGGGCTTGAAGGTCCGGTTGGGCGGCGAAACTGTTGAGGTACTTCGGCTGTTTCAGGCCGGCCAGGAATTCCAGTTCACGAAATTGGAGGGACTGGAAACCGCTCGCCGGGTTGAGTTTGTCCCGGAACTGCAAGAATTCCGCCGGCGTCATTGTTTCCAGAATGTGGATCTGCTTGACCAACAACTCCATGATCGCATGGACTCGCTTCATCGTGTGGGCGGCCCGTAGGATCTTACCCTTCTTCATGCTACTGCGAGTGCATTCCATCTCGTGCAAGATCTGCTTGAACCAGAGTTCGTAGGCCTGGTGGATGATGATGAACAACATCTCGTCGTGATGAGGCGGCGTAGACTGAGGTTGCTGAAGGCTCAGCAACTCCGGCACTTTCAGGTATTCGCCGTAAGTCTTTCCGGTCTCGGTACGGGGGACGGTGGGTGAGGTTTCCATGGGATGTTCTTTCCCGCTAACTTTGATAGCAAACCTGCTCCCGGACGGGACTCAACGTGGGACCACGGAAAGCGGACGGCCCGGTAGAAAAGTTCGGATCGCTTTCTCCAGTGAATCCGGGGGGTAGGGCTTATGAAAGTAGGCTTGAGCGCCCGCTCGAAGCACCTCGCTTTTGATGACCTCGGGAGAGACGGAGCTGACCACCAAGACGATGATCTCTTGTTTCCAGTGTTTGTGAGTTCGCAATAGAGTTAGAAAGTCGAGTCCGCCGAGCGAAGTCAGCATCAGGTCCACTATGACCAGGTCGGGGGGATCTGCCAGACATTCGAACCAGAGGTCCAGGCCGTTGTCGAAGATTTTGACCAGGTCCGTTTCGCCCACAAGCATATCCAGAACGGCCGAGATAAGGACTCGCTCGGTCTCAGAATCATCGGCCACGTAGATTTTCACGAATCGGCTACCTCCACCAACATCGGAATGGCCGAACTCACTGCCGAGTCTGCAAGTTCCGATGCCTGGAGATGACGGGCAAACCTGCTCTGAAGACCCTGCAAAGCTCCCGGGCCAAGTACGGAAACGGCGTCGATGGGAGTTGGAAAAAGGGCGGTCGTTCGACTGGCTTGTTCGAGGAGCTTGACAACGGCCGGCTCCACCGGGCCGGGTTCAAAGACGTCGTGAGTCTCCAACTCCCTCAGAGCGGATGTCATAGGACGCTTGAGGTGAGTCGAGTACTGCACACCGAAGTCCTGAAGCCCGTAACAGATTTCACGCGCCACATAAGGATAGCCATCGAAGCTCAGCAAGAATTGAGTGTACTTATGACCCACGTGCATCTGCAACAAGGTCTGAGTGTACTTTTTCAGACGTTCGGCCCGCCGAGAAAGGACCGTCGCCGGCACTTCCAGGGAAGACAGCTGCAGGCCCGCGGTCTTTAGCTCGTTGGAGATCGTTTCTATCATGGAGTTGCAGGCAACCGCGAAAAAGTGGTTTTGCGACTCTCCGTCCAACGCCGGTACGGCTACCGTTCGAATTTGGTAGCAGCCCTGCTTGAACGGTATCTTCTTTTCCACTTCGGTGAAATCGGAGGAGAGTCCGTAGAAGGTCTTTCGACCA
>Ga0208701_100194_pt1 | contig 27477 bp, 22 predicted proteins | sample DeeseametaMP1482_FD_184188 | JGI IMG/M metagenome (GOLD analysis project Ga0208701, IMG submission 184188) | Marine microbial communities from the Deep Pacific Ocean - MP1482 (SPAdes) | ecosystem: Environmental > Aquatic > Marine > Oceanic | place: South of Fiji, South Pacific Ocean | collected... | reverse complement strand
AAGATGCCCACTCGGCCGCTGTACCGGCACCGGGCACGTTTGTGTATCTTCGAGTCTCCGATACCGGCTTGGGAATGTCCGAACAGGTGGTCCGCCGGATCTTCGAACCGTTCTTTACGACCAAGGGCAAGGAGGAGGGAACCGGCCTCGGACTCTCCACCGTCTACGGCATCGTGAAATCCGTCGACGGAGGCATAGCTGTAGACTCCAAGCCCGGCGAGGGCACGACCTTCCATATCTATTTACCGACCTCTGACCGCGACGTTTCCAATGCCGAAGAAGCGGCCTATGAAATGCTCGCCAGTCCTTCCGGAGAAAGAGTGCTTTTGCTGGAGGATAAGGACTCGCTGTGCAAGCTACTGGAACGGGTTTTGAGAAGAGCGGGATACGACGTTGTTAGTGCGGCTAACGAGACCGAAGCGGATGCGCTCTTCGATTCCGAAGTGGCGCTGCTTTTGGTAGCCAAGACATTCCGAGGACGAGACGGAGAAAAAATCGCCCGTGGCTTCCTCCGAAAAACACCGGGGGTGCGAACGCTTGTCCTCACGAGCCACGCCGCCGACCCCGGAGTAGCCTTCACCTCCTTTCCATCTCTCACCAAACCTTTCACCCCCAGCAGACTCCTAACACGCATTTTGGAAGTGTTGAAAGCGCCCCCGCCCTCTGTCGACTCGCTCTCCCCGGAGAACGGCACGACTCCGCGAATTCCTGTGTTGAACGACGCGACCGACATCAACGCAAACCATGTTTCCCTTTCCCCACCCGAGCACCAGATCACAGTGCCGGCCCCTGACCAATCTGTACTTCAAGAGACCAAAGCTCGGATCGATCATCTCAACTACGTCCTTTCTCACGACCTCCAAGAGCCGGTGCGAATGATAAACTCCTATCTGAGTCTCCTAGCTCGTCGGTCATCCGACACCTTGGACTCCGGCAGCGCGGAGTTTCTGGATTTTGCTCGCGACGGCGGTGCCCGCTTGGAAAAAATGCTCCAAGGTATACTTCGAATCTCTCGCCTTCACGGTGAACCCTCCCAAGGCAAGTCTGCCGATACTCACCAGGTGTTCGAGCAGCTGCGGGCTCACTTCGCGGAGCAGCACGGAGAACTTCGGTGGGAGGGTGGCTTCCCGACCGTTCCGATGGCACTCGACCATCTGGTAGAAGCTCTCATCAAGATCATCGCAAACGGTTTCAAATTCCAGCCTCTGGAAGGCGACCATCGGGCCCTCGTGATGGTGATTGTGGATACCACCCCCGACCACTTTGTCTTCCATGTCGAAGATAACGGCGTCGGCTTCCCTGAGGGCGACCTTGCTCCATGCCTTGAACTATTCGGGAGAATGCATTCCCGTGACGAATATGAAGGAGTAGGACTGGGGCTTGCCGTGTGTAAGGAGATCGCCGAGCTTTATGCCGGACATGTGAAGCTGGCTCGTCTGACCGACAAGGGAAGCCGGGTCAGCTTGATCATCCCGAGAAAGGAAAACGGTGAGCCGTGAGAGCTATAGAGATTTTGTTAGTGGAGGACAACCCCGGAGATGTGCTCCTGACCAAGGAAGCCATGAAAGACGCCAAAGTGTCTAATTCACTCCACGTGGTGGGAAACGGTCTGGAGGCGCTGGAGTTCTTGAGGAGAGAAGGACGCTTTCAGGAAGCGCCGACCCCCGATCTGGTCCTTCTGGATCTAAACCTGCCCCGAAAGAACGGTCGTGAAGTTCTCCAAGAAATGAAGAGTGAAGAAGGGCTTCGCTCGATCCCGGTAGTGGTCTTGACCACTTCCGAAGCCCACCGTGACATCATCGAGTCCTACAACTTGCAGGCCAACTGCTATATCACCAAGCCGGTCGACTTCGAGCAGTTCCGCAAGGTGGTGGCGAGTATAGAGCAGTTCTGGTTTACTTTGGTGAAGCTTCCGACGAAGAGTGAGTCCTTCGGTTCGTAAGCTGGAGGCAAGCGATGGTGTTTCCCACAGCGGACTGCCGATCCCGGGCGTCGGCAAGTTCGGGACGGATTTCGCGAGGGGAGTCGTGGCGGAGGTAAACTACTTACCGGTTAGCAACAAAAGAAGTCCCACGAACACGTAAGACGTTGCGATGAAGATACCCAGGCGCCGACCGGCGACGCTCGCGCTTTTTCGGTACAGCCGGCTCTTAAGAACGCCGTAGCAGATCAGAGAGAGTCCTAACAGTTTCATGGGGACACTTTACCTCTAGCCCGTGGAATTTTCAATATCGTGGACCGTGTCCCTATTCGAGATCCATTTTGGAGGCCGCGCGATGAAGAATCCCCAGTTGGTAATCGAGGTCTCGCTCGTTTGCTCGTGAAAGTTGCTTTTCAAGGAGAGTCCATCCGGATTCTTGGAAGAATGATTCCAGGCGAAAAGTTCCTTCGGAATCGGAGAGAGCGGTTCCATCCACTGCGGATTGAAATCTTGGCACGGCAACTCTTTTGAGAGCTCGCCTCTCTGAGTTCAAAAGGGGTTGAAACTTTCGTTTTTGCTCCTCGTCAAACCCGGTCTCCAACGAATCCAGGAGTCTCTCCGTCTTAGCTTTGCTAGCCAATATCTCGGGGGTTTGGAGCTTTGTGAGCAGTCTCCGATAAAATCCGCTGCCACGAAGTACGAAACGGGAGGTGCTTCTCGAAGCCTTGCCGAGCGGCCCGTCCGGATGCAAAACATCTTCTTTTCTTCTGCAGATGAAGCGATACATTTCTTCGAAGCCCCGAGCTAAATACGGACCGATCTCTTTAGGAAGTAAACAAGGAAGATGACGTCGTTGGCGTTTCACCAGCTTAATTTCATAGTGCAGAGCATCTGTGCCGATTGAGTTCCACAACCTTTTGGGAGAAACAGGATCGACCAATGCCAACCCCGCTAACGCTCGGGCCCCCTCGATCTCCGCCAACATGTGGGTTCGAAGGAGGCTCGTTGAAGGAGGCATGCCGAAACGGGTCGTTGGCAGACATTCCTGATGAAAAAGTGTCTCAAGATCGATAAGGACCGGGTCGTTTCCACTAGCAATCACATTTTCTCGATGGCAATCTGTTCCGCGCAGCAGATACAGTGCCGCCGTCAAGGCTCCCGCTTTATGGAGAAAAAGTTCGGAATCGATGTCTTCCCCGGTCACGAAGGGAACGAACTCCGCCCACCCATATCCATCACGAACCAGGTGACGACAGCCACGCAGTCTCGTGCCCGGATGGTGCTCCGCGTGCCAATCCAAAAAACGAGAGAACTGGTCGTCCGGACCGACGTCTCGCGGTTTATAAACGACGCGTCGACCCGACCTAAACGTGATGATGCAAAGTTGTCGTCCCGCATTCGGAAGGGTATCCAGGAACTCAAAACTCTCAACGCCGGTGTGTTCCTCTTCCGTTGAGCCGACAAACTCAAGGAGAGAAGGGAAGTCAGTCTCCAACCTACTCAAGAACCGTGCTTGGCCGGCCACCCAATCCGCAACGACAGTCTCAAGTAGAGTCGCCAATACGGGATACTGGTCGAGAACGGGGGTAAGACCGTGCTCCAAGAACCGCTCATACTGAACCGCTTTTTCCGTCGAGTAGAGTCCCGGTTGAAGCCGATTGGTGAGATGGACTCCGATGGGCCTGGAGCGGGTAAATTCATGATAAAGGGTGGTCTGCGCCACAGAGAAGATTTGTGCTTCTATCTGCTGCCGTAAGTCTTCTGGAATCGTTGGGGCGAGAAGGTTTCCGAGCGACTCTACCTTGGCCTTGGTCTGCGAGCATGCGAGTCGTACCAGAGGTTCCAGGAGCCTTGCGAAGGGGCGGGAGGACATCTTGTTAGGTAACTCCGACCGATGTCGGCACTATTTTTTGAAAAACTGGTCATCCGATTCGGAAGGAATGAAAAACGTGGTTACCATCCCGCCGGCGACAGCTTCAAGCTCTTCATCTGACAGTTCGCGGTTGCTTAGATATTCCTCGATTTGCTCAGTCGAAAAGGTGTAACCCAAAGTATCGAGAGTTTTCCGAGTCTTCTGGACCCACTCTTCTTGAGTTCGCGCGCCGGCTAAACTCTTCAACAAGTCCGGATGTTTTTTCAGTTCGGCCAAGCCGTCTTCGATGTTCATCAGTTATTTCTACGACAGGAAAGAGGGTCAGGCCTGCGGTCTCGAGGGACCGATCAGGCCAAAACTCTTTTGCGGATTGTAAACCAGGTTGGCTCCTTGTGTTGCGCACCGAGGTGACGGGACTGAAAAAAGCGATCGAAATCAACAGGGGGTTGCGAATCTGGAGGGGAAGCTCGAACTGGACCAAGCGTCAGAAAATCTTACAAGGACCTGTATCATGAATCAGACTTTCCACTTCACCGCCAACTTTCTGTCCCTCCTCGTAGTTGTTTCTGTTTTGTTGTGTGGTTGCGGTTCTTCGTCAGATGTCAACGCTTCCAACCCACTCCAGGATAGTGGTGGAACCGTCACCCTCAGCGGCGGGGTTGTCGACTCGAACTTTCTGGGGTCCACTGTGAAAGCGTTCCATGTTCAACCGGCCGGGACAATCGGTGAACCGCGACCGGAGGCCGGCTCCTATCCTCTGCCATCGCCCGAGCCGGTCGCGTCTTCGGCTCCCCTTCAAAGCGATGGCAGATTCATTCTCAATCTGCCCGACGATCGCCCGGTTCTTTTGATTGTGGAACGGGGAGCCTCAGGCTCCTCTTCCGAGGCGCTCCAGGCTGCCGTCCCGAATCCCTCCGAGGGTCCGGTTCTTATAACCGCTCTCACCTTGCAGTCGGCCCGTCTTGCCCTGGCTCAGGTGCGCTCAGGGAAAGATGTCACTATCGCGTTCAGGGAAGCCGATGCGAGTCTGGCCGCTTTTTACAAAATGGAGAGTGTTCTTCGACCTACGGACTCATCCGATCGATTCGACTACGCTCTGCTTCTGACCACCCTCCGGTCCCTGGCCGAAGAGTTGTCACTCGACTACGCCAGCTTGGTGGACGCGCTCGCTCGAGACCTGGTTGACGGAACCTTTGATGGTCGAGAGGGAAACCGGGAGATTGTTCTTCCCAGGGGCGTCCAAGCGCAAGAGGTTCCCGCGAACCCGACCACCGAGGTCATGCTCGCTTCTCTCCTGAACCAGCTTGCCGATAAGTTGGAACAGAACGCCAAACAGCAGGACGAAAACATGAAACAACTCGAAACCAGGTTGGCAAGTCATGTTGCCCCGATTGAAGCTGAGCTCGACACAGTTCGGGAGCCAAGTTCCGAGCTGTTGAACAGCCTGTCTCAGTCCACCAAATCAGTCAGCTCACCGCCGTCGGCTTATTCTTCCCCGTACTCCGTGAATTTCACCTGTACTCTCGAGCAACTTACCACTGATTTTGACGAATCACCTCGGAGCCAGATTGAAGAGGAATCCTTTCAGCCTCCGTTTGCCGATTGGTACAAGAAGGACAAATACCCGGAAAGTCAGCGCCCTTGGGGACCTCTAGCCCGGGTGTACCCGGCACCCACCGTGCCCGCCGGCTGCGACCCGCTCGTCTGGCGGAGAGAGAGAGTGGTAGCCAGCGCATTGAGACGAGTTGGCACCCACTATCAACATCACCATATCCCTGACTGGAACCCCGCCCCTCACAACTGGCCCGATTGGAAGAAGGTCAGCTTGGGGCACAACGGTCCCGGAATCGATTGTTCGAATTTCAGCTCCTGGAACTACAATTTCGGTCTAGGCATCAAGTTGGAGACGGCTGTGTCCACTCAGGCCTCGACGCTGACCTTTCAGGAGCCGGGCGGGGGTGCCACTCAAATTCAAGTTGTGTCGCAGGTTCCAAACTCCGATCCAATCGACTACCAGGAGCTGATAAAGACTTTAGAGACGGGAGACTTACTCTATATCAGAGGCATGAGCGCGGACAAGCCGGGAGAAAATATCAGCCATGTCATCATGTGGGTCGGAGATATCGGCGTAAATCCCGAGGGAATCCCTCTGATCATCGACTCACACGACAACCAGCCTCCCGTCCTGGATGCCAACGGCGTGACGATCCCAGCCGGCGTGCACCTAAGACCGTTCAGAGAAAAAAGTTGGTATCATACCGCTTTCGACCACGCCCATCGCCTTGTCCGATGAGGCGTTTCGTAGAACGCTTCAAAGCACGAACTTCTCAATAAACCGGGGCAACAGTTCCGAGGCCGGCTCGGAAGGCTTGAAAAGCTTCTTTAGATTGTCGGGATGAGCGAGCCCCGGATCGTAGGCTTGGAAATATCGCTCGGCTCGCTCCCGGTTCTCGGTGACACTGAGTTCGGGATGAAACTGAGTGGAGTAGACCTTCTTGCCCTCCAGCTTGTAAGCCTGAATAGGACACTTGGGAGTGGAGGCCAGGTTGACGGCGCCCTGGGGAAGCACTTCGACCTGATCGTTGTGACCAAACTGGGCCAGAAATGTGCTATCCAACGTGCCCAGCAAGGGGTCTTTCTTCCCCTCTTCGTTGAGGGTCACTTCCAGGGTTCCCAATTCCGCCCGGCTTCGGTCCTTGATCACGTTTCCCCCCAGCGCCTGAGCCAGCGCCTGATGTCCAAAGCAAGAGCAAAACATGGGTTTGTCGCTGTCAACTATGTCGCGAAGGACCTGGCAGAACTTGAGAAACCAGGGGTCGGAATTATTCACGCAGCCGTAGTCTCCCGAGCCGCCGACCAGGATGACGTCGTACTTCGTCCAGGTTTCGGGGTAGCCGTTGTCGTTGCCGATAATGTTGCAGGTATTGAGGACGAAAGGATTGTCTTTTTTCAGGCGCTCAAGCTTGGTGGCAAAACAATTCTTCTCTTGGGCCAGCATGGCGTCGTCGGGGTTTCTAATTTGGAAAAGAAGCATTCGCATGGGGGCAGATTCTCCGACTCCGGCGTGCACCCTGGATATAGAAAAAAAGTCTGGGTGAAGCTATTGAAGTCGGGTTCTAGTTCTGTAGTTCTGCCGACCAAGAGTCCGTTACAAAAGCACGGATCAATCCGGCGTGGGAAAGGGGTCGACTGAGGTCCTCGACATCCAGATTCGTTTCATAGTCGAGCAGAATCACGGGTCCGTCGGCAAGGTGGTTCTGAAGCAAATCAAGCTCTCGCTGTAGCCTATTCTGTAAAACCCAGAGATAGGTCGGCAGTTTTTAACGCTGCTTCGTCCAGTAGGTGACCTTACTATTGGACTTGGTGGCGATGACCTTGATACGTCCGTCAGTCAAAAAAGTGCCGACCCACTCATCTTGAAAACCCTGGATTCCGTAGCGAAAAGAAGTGGCGTCAAGCCATCGACCTTCGCCCGTATATCGAGTGCCGTTGGCGCCGACGGCGTTGACGTAGATCTTGCCGTTCTGGAGCGTGACGTCGACGGTCGTTCCCGAGGTCGAGGACCAGCGACCCTGGAGGCGATTGGCGTAGTCATAAGAAGTTTGGGGATTCGGTTGGTTGGCTAGACGCGTCCAGGTGTACTTGTTGCCTTTGTTGCTCGTCAGGTCGATCCGGTCCCCGGTCACGGCTTGGCCCGTAACCTGTTCGTTGTTCGCGGCCATGTAAGTGAAGCGGTCCCATTGTCGGAGCCACTGACCTCGCCAGGTCTGAGCCTGGCCGGTCGTAGGTGTGACGACAATCGTGACGCCCTGCTGGGTAGTCTGGATACTGATACCCGCTCCGCTACTGGACTGCCACCGGCCATCCAGAGGCTGACCCGAAACGCCCCCTCCTAACACCAACAGGAAAAACAACAAAGCAAAAACTCGACTTCTCATAGAGCACTACCCTCTTTTCTTGGTCGTCCATTCTTCCCCGAGACCCCTCTGCCTCGTCGCTCGGACCAGAGGTTGGATATCGGCGATATGCGGTTCGTTCTTGATGACAAGCGGCTGCGCTCGGTCCTACGAGAATCCTAGACTGGTGCCCCAGCCAGGGGATTGACCGCCCACGAGCCCTCAAGAGAAGTACCGGCCCCCGCAACTCGCACAGCATCTCGTTGGCCGCTCCCACCAAGAGCACCGATCTTGACACAATCTTGATATCGACTTGCCCCACATTGACTCCATCTTGACCTCGGTCGAATAGAATATCGGCCATGGCAAGACTGACCAGCGCACTCGGTATTCTGGTACTGCTTTTCATTGCTTATCTGCTCTCGGAAAAGCGAAAACGGATCGATTGGAAGCTCGTGGCCGCGGGCACGAGCGTCCAGATCGTGCTGGCCCTTCTCGTATTGGAAACCACTCCGGGCAGAGCCCTGTTTGCCTGGTTCAACGATTTTATCGGAGCGATCCTCTCCTATAGCGACCTTGGGTCGAGCTTCGTCTTCAGCGCCAAGCTGACCGACCCTGAGAAGTTCGGAGATATGGTTTTCGCCTTCAGGGTTTTGCCCACCATCATCTTTTTCTCAGCCCTGATGAGCGTGCTCTACTATCTGGGAGTGATGCAAAAAATCATCGATCTACTGGCCCGCGCCATGATGAAGCTACTGGGAACCAGCGGCGCAGAGACTTTGTCTTGTACTGCCAACATTTTCGTTGGTCAAACGGAAGCCCCCCTCTTGATCAAACCGTATGTCGCCAAGATGACTCGTTCGGAGCTGATGACCGTGATGGTGGGAGGGTTCGCGACGGTCGCGGGAGGAGTGATGGCAGCCTATGTTGTGATGCTCCAGCCCAGCTTCCCCACGATAGCCGGCCACCTCATGGCTGCCTCCGTCATGAGCGCTCCGGCTGCCCTTGTGATGGCGAAGATCATGGTCCCCGAGACCGAGGAGCCGGAGACGAAAGGTCAACTCAATACCGAGACACCCACCGAGGCGTGCAACGTCATCGAGGCGGCGGCGGCCGGTGCCTCGGAAGGGGTCTCATTGGCCCTCAACGTGGCCGGAATGCTGATTGCTTTCATCGCCATCGTCGGGCTTGTCGACGGGGCTTTCCATCAGTTCGGAGTTTTGCTCGGACAGACATCTTGGAGTCTGGAGGGCCTTTTCGCCGTCCTTTTTTACCCGGTCGCTCTGGCCATCGGCGTTGCCCCTCAGGACGCGGCGACGGCCGCCCAACTCCTCGGCCAGAAAGTCGTTCTCAACGAGTTCTACGCCTATTCCCAGTTGGGTGCTTTACTGAATAGCGACCCCGGGGCACTTTCCGATAGGACGGTTACCCTCCTCACATACGCGCTCTGTGGTTTCTCCAACTTCGCCTCCATCGGAATTCAGATTGCAGGTATCGGAGGGATCGCTCCTTCCCGCCGAGCCGACCTTTCCAAGCTGGGTGTACGGGCCATGATTGCAGGCAATCTGGCCTGCCTACAAACCGCCTGCGTTGTAGGAGTTCTCATCTCGTGAACCTACCCGTCATAGAAGGGTTAGGGGGCAAACCTCGAATATCCCGGAGCTTGACACTGCAACGTCTTCATCAAGGCTCCATCGCCTATCCCCTGGCCCTGGGAGGAGTTGTTCTTGTCACCATTGTTTGTACTCTCCTCGACTTACAGACTTCCGTAAACGCGCTCATGGTCTACCTCCTGTGGGTGATCTATTGCGCCTCTAAGATGGGTCCGGGCCCATCCATCCTCGCTGCCGTTCTCTCGGTTTTTTCCTTCGACTTCTTTTTCGTCGAGCCGTTCGGGAAACTGACTCTGGGGTTGCACGAAGCAAGCCACTCCTTGACCCTGGCCTTCGTCCTGGCGGTAGCGCTCTTGACGGCTCGGTGGACTTCGCAGATTCGCGAGCTAGGTGAAGCAAGGCTCGAGTTGCTGGAAGAAGCGCGAACCGCCGAGTTGCTCAAGGAGAAGGAAAGGCTGCAGAGCGCTCTCCTGAATTCGATCTCGCACGACCTACAGACCCCGATCTCCTGCATCGTAGGCGCCCTTGACGGTCTGGCTGATTCCAGCCTGGACCTGGGAGCGAGGGAGAAAACGAGTCTGCTGGAGACCGCTCGGCAAGAGACGCACCGGCTGAAACACCTTGTTTCAAACCTGCTCGATCTCACTCGACTGGAGAGTGGTCCCAATCTCAAGCTGACCACCTGCGATCCGATCGATCTTGTCGGGTCGGCGCTCTCACCTCTGGAATTAGTGTTTCCCGACCGCGAGATCCAGGTGAACGTGGATCCGGACGCCCCTCCTGTCCGGGTCGATTTTGTCTTGATTGTCCAAGCCCTGATAAATCTGGTCGAGAACGCCCTGAAATACTCCGATGGCAGAGTCTGGATCGACTTGCGCGCCGCCGATGGTGAATCCGTTTTTGAAATCGGAGACGAGGGCCCCGGAATACCGGAAGAAGACAGGGAGAAAGTCTTCGAAAAGTTCTTTCGATTGGGAGACACCGACAAAGTGGGATCCGGTCTCGGACTTGCTATCTCCAAAGGGCTGGTCGAGGCTCACGGCGGAACTCTCGAAGCGCTGGCGAGACCCCAAGGCGGTGCCATACTGAAACTGACCTTGCCGAAGAGAAACAATGACTGATTCCAAGATTCTCGTAGTCGATGATGAAGCCAGTATAAGGCGTTTCTTGCGCGTCTCACTTGTGGGCGCGGGCCACAAGGTGTTGGAGGCTGCAGACGGTGTCGAGGCGCTGCAGCTCATCTCTCAAGAACGGCCGGAACTCGTTGTTCTAGACCTGGGCTTGCCCGGCGTCGGTGGTGTGGACGTGATCAGACAGGTCAGAGAATGGAGCGATCTACCGATCATCGTTCTTTCCGTGAGGGATCGAGAAAAAGACAAAGTGGAAGCACTGGACGCCGGCGCGGACGACTATCTGACCAAACCTTTCGGACTGGCCGAGTTGATGGCCCGGGTTCGGACGGCCTTACGACGAACGCTGCGACGCAAAGACGGGAGTTCCGTTTACCAGGTGGGAGATTTGCGAGTGGATCTGGAGGCTCGCGTGGTCTGTCTCAAGGGCAAGGAAGTCAGCCTCACTCCCACCGAATACGAACTCTTGAAGGTCTTGGTGCGAAACATCGGACGCGTTCTGACACATCATCAAATCATGGAGCGTGTCTGGGGCGGGTGCGAAGACCGGGACCCCCACATGCTCCGAGTCAACATCAGCAATCTCAGAAAGAAACTCGAACCAGACCCCGTTCGGCCAAGATATATCGTCACGGAGCCGGGAGTCGGCTATCGACTGAGAAGTGAGCAATGAGGCGCACGAAACCCGACACGAAGCACCAAACGCGTATCCTTGCAGGCTAGCCGTGCTGCATCTTGGTCCGGGAAATCCAGGCGTTTGCAAAGGAACGGAACTCTCGGCGGCCGTTCTTCTGAGGCTTGCCCGTGTGAGCTTCCGCCACCCCGTCAAGGTTGTTGTCGTTTCTGTGCTGCTGGCGCTGATGGGGGTCATATTGGCACTGTTTCGACTGGAGATAAATGTGGACCGTGCGGCTCTGGTCGACAGTGAGGGGAGGCTGGAAAGACTGAGCCGCAACTACCAGCGAGAATTTCCCAATAGCGACGAGATGGTGGTGGTGGTGGAGGGAGGGTCGAGGAGAGACCGCGAGCGCTACGTGAGTCTTCTCGAGCGACGTTTGTCGAGGCGCCCCGACCTCTTTCAAAACACTCTGACCGCTGTCAACACGGACTTTCTCCGGCGCCGCGCTCTCACATTTCTCACTTCGAGTGAACTTGCGGACTTGGAAAAGAAACTGTCGCTAGCGGCCGGCGCCAATCAACCTGGTGAAATCAAGAAATTGCCGAGCCACGCCATACCTCTTTTGAACGACGCTCTGAACCAACTTCTCGTCAGTTTGCAATCACGCGGAAGCTCCAAGCTAAATTTCCCCTGGAGTATGGACCGCTCGGCTTTCGCCGGTCCGAACTATCTGAGTGCCGGGGAAGGCCGAATTCTTGTTCTCCTTACCCGGCCCTCACGTCCCGAGTTGTTGGCTTCCTCCCGGCAGGCGCTGGAACAAGAGATGCAGGAAGTTCGGCCCGCCGTACCCACTGTTTCGGCCATCTTGACGGGAGAGAAGATTCTCGAACTCGACGAGACGGAGTCCTCGTTTCACGATTCTTCTCGCGCCACGATATGGTCGCTGTTGTTGGTAGGGGCTCTGTTTGCCCTGGGTTTCGGAAATCTCGCCAGGCCGGCGCAGGCCGTCCTGGTAGTGGTGTTGGCTGGATGCTGGACACTGGGAGTCACCACTCTAATCATCGGTCACCTCAATCTGCTGACCGTCACCTTCGCCACCATCCTAGCGGGTATCGGCATCGACTTCGGAATTCACCTTGCTTACCGCTACGACGAAGACAGGGCTCGAGGGCTGGAGCCTCTCCAGGCCATGGAGTCGACTCTGAGGACGGCTGGAACAGAAAACCTGGCCGGGGCGTGGGCAACTTCCCTCTCCTTCGCGGCGATCTGCTTCACCGGCTTTAAGGGAGTGGCGGAGTTGGGAGCGATCACGGCCTGGGGTGTTCTTTTTTCGTTCCTCGGGGCGGTTTTGGTCTTACCGGCCCTCTTCTTTATTCAGGAGCGTGGGAAGAAAAGCTCCCTCAAACGAGCCACCGGTTGGGTCTTTCTGCGGAAGGCCGAGAGATTCTACCTCAGCCGTCCGCTAGCAGTCTTGTTGCCAGCTCTGCTTTTGACCGCGGTTTCTCTTCCACAGTTCTTCACCGTCTCTTTCGACGGCAACCTACTCTCTCTACAAGACCCTTCTCTCCCCTCCGTCCGGGGCGAACTGTCGCTTGCTCGAGCGGGCGATCAGGGTGTCATGTATGCCGTTTCCGTGGCCGCGGCCCCACAGCAAGCGCGACTTCGAAAAAAGAAGTTCGAAGCGCTGCCCCTGGTCAGTCGGGTGGAAACCGTGGCCGATTTGATGACGCAATCCGATCCTCAAAAGAGCCGTCGCATCGAAACAATCGCCGGAGCGGCGAGCAGGTTTACTTTGCCGGGCGACAAGAAAGAACTCTCCTCCGACGATCTTCGCACCTTGGAGCCGATGTTCCTAAATCTGGAGAAACTCTCCCAGGGTCAGGGACCTGAACACCTCGAGCTTCGGCGAATTCTGCTCCGGCTAAGCGACCAACTTGAGAATCTCGGTCACGGACCGCTCCACGACGGACTCCAGTCTTTTCAGACACAGGCCGTCACCGATCTGCGAGAGGTTATCCTCTTCTTGCGAGAGCAGACCGGGCAACCTCTCACCAGTCACGATCTCCCACCCGAACTGGCCCTTCGGGGTGTCGGAAAAAGTGGTGCTATCGCCCTCCGAATCTACCCCAGGGAAAACTGCTGGGAACGTGCATCGGCCGAGCGATTCGTGGCGGCATTGCGTACGGTCGACCCGAATGTGGTGGGCACCCCAGTGTTGATTCATCACCACGCCGAAGCCATGAGACGAGCCTTTCAAGTCTCCGGTTACTATGCGATGGCGGCTGTGGTGGTGCTCCTCTGGCTTCACTTCAGAAGGGTCAAAGAGACCTTCTTGGCACTCGTACCCAAACTCCTCAGCATCATCTGGATGGTCGGCATCATGGGATGGATGGACGTTCGCTTCAACCCGGCCAACTTCATCGCTCTTCCGCTCATCCTTGGGGTAGGTGTTATCTTCGGAGTGCACGTCATCCATCGGGCCCTGGAAGACGGTTCTCCCCACATTTTCCGTCACTCCACGGGACCGGCCATAGCGCTGTCCGGGTTGACCACCATGGCCGGATTCGGCACTCTTGCTTATGCGGGGCATCAAGGCATTGCCTCTTTGGGAGTCGTGATGGTCGCCGGTGTCGGGACCGGCCTGGTCGCATCACTGGTTGTTTTGCCGGCGCTTCTTGCCGTGCTGGAGAAAAGAACATGATCCTAGTCGCTCTCGTTCTGATCGGAGCGGTGGCCCTATTCATCACAGAGAAACTCTCCGTTGACCTGGTTTCGCTCCTCATTATCGCCGTACTTCTCCTGACAGGTATCCTCACTCCCACAGAAGCCTTTTCAGGTTTCGCCGACGAAGCGACTATCACCGTTTCGGCCATGCTCGTGCTCGGTGCCGGACTTTCTCGTACCGGCTCGGTGAACGGCCTGGCAAACTCGCTCACGAGACTCATCAAACGGCGTTTCTGGTCCGGTTTCGCGGCCCTCATGATAGCAGTGGCGATCGTCTCCACATTCATCAACAACACGGCCTGTGTGGCCGTCTTTCTTCCCATCGTGGTGACACTGGCAAAGAATGCTAAGGTAAGTCCATCAAAGCTACTGATGCCTCTCTCCTTCGCCGCCATCCTCGGCGGTACGTGCAGCCTGATTGGAACTTCGCCCAACCTTCTTGTCAACTCCATAGGCATTCGGCACGGCCTCGCTCCCATGGGTATGTTTGAATTCACCCACCTGGGTGCCATGACCGCTCTGATCGGGATCGGCTATCTGTTGCTGGTAGGAATTCGACTTCTGCCCGACCGGAGACACTCGGCCGACCTCTCTGAAACGTTTGAGACGGATAAATTCAACCTTGGCCTGGTCCTCCTACCCGAAGCCGATAGCGTGGGTTCGACTCTGGCCGAATGCCGTTTGTTGCAGGAGCTCGATATCGACGTGCTTGAGATCAAACGCGACGGCCAGAGCATTTCTCTCCCCGCCTCTCACGTGGAGCTCCGCGCCATGGACGAGCTAAGGGTGAGATGCAATGTCGACAAGATGAGAACCATCCAAAGTTTCAGAGGTCTGCAAGTGAAGGGGAGTACGGGCCCGGCTTCCCTTCACTCGGAACTCGTGGAGATCGTGATCGTTCCGGGCTCCTCTCTGGTCGGGCGCTCCCTGGCCGAAGCGGATTTCCGCAACCGGTTCGGAGGTACCGCTATAGCTATCCGTCACCACGACGAATTGCTGCACGAAGGGTTGGGCAGAGTTCCTCTTTCGTCGGGAGACGTTCTGCTGGTGGAGGTTCACCGAGACCGCCTCCAACAGTTCAAGCTCCAGCAATGCTTTCTGCTGGTGTCGGAGTATGGCGAGGGGTGGTTTCGAAAAGACAGAGCAACGCTAGCTATCTGCATTTTTCTGGCAGTCATTTCGCTCACCGCTACCGGGCTGTTGCCGATAGCGGCTGGAGCGATAGCCGGAAGCCTGGCCATGGTCTTGACGGGTTGTCTGACTCTCCCTGACGCTTACAGGGCGCTGGACCTTAAAGTAGTCTTCCTCATCGCCGGAAGCCTCAGTCTCGCCAAGGCACTCGAGAAGACGGGAGCCGCCGGCTTGGCGGCCACCAAGCTCGTCGGCATTCTCGGTGAATTCGGCCCGGTCGCGCTTCTTAGCGGCCTCTATCTCATCACCATGATTCTCACAGAATTTATCAGCAATACCGCCGCGGCCGTACTGATCTCGCCTCTAGCCATAGCCACGGCGACCTCGCTTGGTCTGGACCCTCGTCCATTTCTGATAGCCGTTATGTTTGCCGCCTCAGCCAGCTTCATGACCCCGATCGGGTATCAAACCAACACCATGGTTTATGGACCGGGAAAGTATAAATTCATCGACTTCTTGAAGGTTGGAGCGCCGCTCAACTTGCTTGCCTGGATCATTGCGACCATCTTCATTCCTATTTTCTGGCCACTCGGGTAGTCGACAAAGAGTTGTTCAATCAGGCTCCACCGGCGAAGGGGTCGGTATTACCGGAGGGAACTTCCTCGGCCGGATCGGGCGCGATTGATTGTCGGACGATGGGCGAATGTTCCGGCTTGTAGACGCCTTCCCAACGCCCGACTACCAGAGTGGCGAGACAGTTTCCGATGACGTTGACCGACGTTCTGGCCATATCCATAAGCTCGTCGATCCCCAAAATAGCGAGAATCGGCCATTCCGGCAGTCCGAAAGAAGCGGCCGTGCCCAGGAGGATGACAAGCGAAGCTCGAGGCACCCCGGCAACACCTTTACTTGTGACCATGAGAGTCAGGACCATGATGAGTTGCTCGCTCCAGGTCATCTGAATTCCGGCTGCTTGGGCCACGAAGACCGAGGCCATGGAGAGGTACAGGGTTGTGCCGTCGAGATTAAAGCTATAGCCGGTCGGCATGACAAAAGCCACGACTTGCCTGGGCACCCCCATCCGTTCCATGGCCGCCATAGCCCTCGGGAGTGCCGCTTCCGAAGAGGTCGTGGCAAAGGCTATCGAAACCGGTTCGGCAATTTCGGCAGCGAAGCGTCTGATCGGAACCCCCGCTATCCACGCCAGCGGCAACAAGACGAACAGGATGAAGACCAGCAAGGCAAGATAAAGGGTGGCCAAGAGCTGAAACAAGTTCGAGAGAATACCCAAGCCCATGTGGCCGACGGTGTAAGCTATCGCGGCTCCGACTCCAATCGGCGCATAAAGCATCACGATCCGCGTGAATCGAAACATCACTTCCGCCAACGATTCGGTCAATACCAGAATCGGTCTGCGATGCCTCTCCGGAAGTGTTGCCAGAGCCGTTCCGAAGAGAATACTAAAAACAACGATCTGCAACACTTCGCCCTCAGCCACGGAGCGGGCTATATTCTCGGGAAAAATGTGTAGGATCACCTGGTCGAAGGTTTGCTTCTGGGCTCTCACCTCCATTTCTTCGGTCACGAGCGGTGGCTCCACGCCCACACCGGCTTGGGAGAAGTTGATGGCGAAGAGCCCCACCAGTAACGCAATTGTCGTCACAACCTCGAAGTAGATGAGGGATTTCACGCCCAGACGACCCACCTGTTTGAGGTCCGAGTGACCGGCGATTCCTACCACGAGCGTAGAGAATAAGAGCGGCGCTATGATCGTCTTGATCAACTTCAAGAAGATCTTGGATAAGAGTTGAAGCTTGACGGCAGTTTCGGGAAACTCGACACCCACCACCACTCCAGCAACCATGGATACGAGAATCCAGGTCGTGAGAGAGCGCCTTTGAAGGCCGTAACCGATGCTGCCGGCGACCAACAGCCAGCGGCCGACCACGTACACCCAAACCGGTAAAGAGAAAGTCCAGGCCGCGGCCAATGACAGGGCACCGACGAGCAAAGTCAAGAATACAGTTTGTTTGGACGAGTTTGGCATGGGGCCGGTGTTTGACACCGAATCCATTTTAGGACATCCCCCTCAAGGCCCAATCAAGAGCACCGGGGTCCGATCTCAAGGTTTCATCAAGATGATAGGGCGGCCACGATCTGACCGTGAATGCGGTCTGGCTCCATCCCTGGAACCTCCGACCTAGAAGTTGGATGAGAGAAAGCCTACTGACCGTGACCAGGGCTAGCGCTGGGCTCTCGAGCCTCAGCGACGGCTTCGCGTAGACCCATCCGTACCGGCCGCGTTGACTTTACCCTTGCACCGTCAAGGGGGTCGATCAAGCTCGGTGACGCAAGCGTGGTCGCGACAACCGAGAGCATACGACCTGTGACGTTTCAAAGGTGGAGATTTGCTATCATAGCAAATCTCCACTGCTGTAGCTCGACTACAAACCTATTTCGACCCGCCGGAACCGCTGGAATCACTACTCCCTCTGGAGCCGCCGGCACCAGAGGTTCCGCTTGACGCTCCGGCCCCATTGGACCCCGCGGAATCGGCACTCGAACCTTTGCTGCCTGTGCTACTGCTAGAGCTCGCGGACGAACTCGTACTAGCGGAACTTGCGGGCGTGGAACTTGTACCACCTTGGGCGCTTGAGACGCTGCCGACGGAGGAGGTGGAACTGGTGGAAGCGGTAGAATTGGTGGCTCCTGGAGAGCCGGCAGAGCCTTGAGTCCCGGTGTTCCCAGAGGCACCCCCATTCACGCCGGCGGAATCGGTGGCTCCCTGTGCGTCAACGTCACTGTCCGCCTCGCTGCTGCCCGCGCTACTAGCCTCGGCAGAGCTGGTCTCGGACTGAGCGTCCACGGTGCTATCGGCTGGGCTCGCGCCGGCGTTGGGTGCAGCCGAAACACCGGTCGCTACTCCACCGAAGGCCTCGCTCAACCCACTCATGAGGCCGGACAGGGACGGCGAGCCTACACTCGGCCCAGTCGAGTTCTCGGCAACGCCCGCCGAAAATCCGTCGACATGACCTGCGCCGGAGGTGACACCGGAAGTCGGTGCAGTCTGACCCGCCGCTACAGACGTGCCGGCCGGATTGACCGACAGACCTCTCGATACTTGTGAAGTTCCAATTCCCGTAATACCCGTCATAATTTCGATCCTCGCTTTCGTTCCTGTGCAGACAATATCGCTACGCGCTTTCAGCAGACCTAAAAATGGTGAGTCTCATGTTAACGTTGAGTTAACTCCCCTTGGCCGGCACCGGGTAAGAAATCGTGGGGTGGAGGCCTGCCGTACCCATTCTGCTTATGATGGGTCTACCTACCGCGTCTGGTCTCTATTAGAGTTGATTCAATATGCCCCCAGAGCCTTGGGAGGTCTATTCTTCCACCAGTTATCAGTACAACTAGGGCTACTCCTCCAGAAAATCCTGGTAGAAGGAATAAGTTGGCGTCTTCGAAAGCGCTGAGTAGTCCACAACCGAGCGAGAAAGCCAGGCCTATCAACAAGGTCTTGGTCTCCGCCCAGTTGAGAGGACGGCTGGGCCCCCCCGCGAGCCCGAATGAGACGATGGCGGGTAACGAAGCGCAAAACCCGAGCCCCGCGCTCAGCAGAGTGTAGCTGCCGGCTGGTTCAAATGTCCAGTCGATGCCCAAGAAACAAAGCCCGATAAGAGAACCCAAAATTCCACAGCTGAGGACCCGCGCAACGGACTCTTTCTCTGGAACTTTGTCCCAGATACATAGACAAACTGCTACTAAGAAGCCACTCAAGCCACCGCTCACGGGGAGTAGAAGACTCAGAGGCGGTTGTTCGGAGTTGTCCAGGTGGTAGCCAATGCCCACCGCCAAGAAGAGCGGCGGAACCAACACCGCCAGAACCTTAAAGTAAGCTTGGAGAGTTTCTTCCAGGGCAACTTGCGTCTCTCCCCAATTCGTGGTTGCGTAATCGGCGACAACACGAGAGTCTTGCGACTGATCGGTATCGGGATTTTCGACCGGAGAATTTTCCATGGTTCTAGAATGGCAAGATCACGGAATCTGTACTCCGGGTGCTATGATTGGTCAAGTGCCGTCTAGAAAATCGCGCCGATTATCGACACGTTGATGAAGCCTACCAGGGTGATGAAGGCTCCGAGCGCAAGCCACAAGCCCGAAGAGACCAGCCAAATCAAGAGACCTTGCCCGGTATTCCCTTCGGCCAGGAACTTTGAAAGGACGAACACGCTGACGACGCAACCAACGAGTGCCAGAAAAATCGGATTAGAAAGACCTATAAAGGAGAGGAGGCCGCCGATCAACGAGTTGGCCACGCTAATGGCAACCATGGTACCCAGGAGAAGCCCGGTGGACGGATTCTCCTGCCCTGCCACATTAGTAGCGACCCTTAAAAACTTGATAGATAAGAACCCGAGGACGAGCAGGCTAGCGAGCCCAGCACAGACCGTCAAACCTGTCGCGAAATAGGCGCCAATCGAAATCAAAAACACGGTAAACATAGATATTCCTCCCAAAGATTCGCAGTTTCCGGTTGGTCGCCAATCTTCTAATATTAAACTTCTCTACAAGAACCACTTGGCCTTCTTTCTCCTGCGCCTAACGCCGACGAGCCCACAAAAACGTACCCAGAAGTCCAACCGTCACAACTCCCGCCAGACCCACCCAATTGGCCTCTTTCACCAGAAGCACCAGGAGCACCACGGTGATAGTGAGATAGAAAACGCCCGCCAATTTGGGGCCCGGACCCGGCTTTTGTTGGAACTTCTGACCGTGGAAGAGACAAGACACCGTGAGGGCGGAAAGCGCCGCCACGATCACCGCTGTGAATTCCGTCAGGCTGTCGAAAAGGTTTTTCCGCAAGTCCAGTCCACCAAACAGGGCGAGCAGCCCGATACACCAGAGTGCGAAACAGAGAGTGGGCCGAGGGGCGGTCGGTTCACTCCCCACTGCCCGGTTCAGCAGCCCCCTGGAGGCCCCGGCCACGATCATTCTGGCCCCACAAGCCAGGGTGCCGTTGAGTGTGGCCAGCAACGCGGCGGACAGCGCCAGCTGGGTGGCGGTCCCCAGCCAACCAAGCTTCCAGTCCTGAAGGAGGAGCAGAAATCCGATCGGCTCATCGATCAATCTCTCCCTTGGCACATTCTCCAGAAGTACCCAGTTGAGCAAGAGATAGAGGCTTGTAATAAGGGCCATCCCCCCAAAAAGAGAGCCGCGAAGAGTCTTTTGAGGCGAACGCACCTCTCCAGCCAGAATGGTGATGTTGTACCAGCCGTCGTAGGCCCAGAGGACGGCCAGGAAGGCGGCGGCCCATTGTGGAGAGAGCGCCTCGCCGGTCCAGCCACTCTGACCGGAGCTTTCATGAAACGGAGCCGTCACGACAATGGCCGAGAGCGGTAAGAGTTGGAAGATGGTGAATGCGGTCTGGCTCCATCCCTGGAACCTCCGACCTAGAAGTTGGATGAGAGAAAGCCCACTGACCGTGACCAGGGCTAGAGCTAATCCGGGGCCGGGCGGAAGACCCCATATCAGACCCAGCCCGGAAGCCAGGGCGCCGACGGCGGCGGGCCGGGCCAGAAAGACATCGGCGGCCAGCAGCAGTGAGGCGGCCCAGGGCCCGTAGACGGCCCGGAGATAGACGAAGGGACCTCCGTTTTCCGGCCAGTTTGCCGCCAGGTGGGTGTAGACCAGGGCGCCTGCGGTCGCGAAGGCTCCGCCCAAAAACCAGACAAGGTAGACTTGCCAGGGCTCGGTGAGAAGGGCCGCCACCAGTCCGGGCTTCAGGTAGATGCCGGTGCCGACGACGGTACCCACGACGAAGGCCGCAGCCGGCACCGGGCCGTAGACCCTGGAGTGGGATTCTTGGAAAGCCTTCACCACGGCCACGCCGTTCGGCAGCTTCGAGAAAGTTCATCCAACCCAAACATGCGTTCGCTCACACCGTGAGTCACAAAGGTTACCTTCTCTCTCGTTTCGAATCGGATTGTATGGGAAACCGCTCACTCACGCTCAGACTCTGCTTTTGCTTTTTTGCACTCTTACTGGTGCTCAGCCCGTCGGCCGCTCAGTCGCGCCCCCCGTTCGACCAACTCCTCGGTCGAGCCGAAGCCGCTTTGAAGGCCAACGACCTGGAAACGGCCGTCATCCTTTATGAGAAGCTGGCAAACTTCTACCCGAACTCCAGCGTAGCTCACAACCGTCTCGGCTATGCCCACTATCTGAGGGGGAACGACCCTCGTGCCATCTATTCCTTCAGGACGGCCCTATCGCTTGATCGGGGAAACGACGAGGCGCTTCACAATCTGTTGCTTGCCAGCGGACGTCAAGCCGATGCTCTGGCTCGCGAGAATTCGTTCGCGGAGGCGGCCGGCATCCTGGACGACATGATTTACGCCTACTCCTGGCACCCCCAGCACGCTGTCCTGCTTTACTACCGCGGTCGATTAGAGTTTCTGCGAGGTCGCCCCGACGAAGGTCTGGCGTGGTGGAAGAAAGCGGCCGCTCAAGCTCCCGGCTCGGGAGTCCAGAAGGTGGTTGCTGCGCAGTCTAGGCCCATGGCTGAAGCGCTTCCGCTTTACAAAGCGGCTAGTGAAAAGGTCAAAACCGAGCCCGGATTCGACTTTCTCCTGGGGAATCGATATATGGAGGCCAAACAGTACGAGGAGGCCTACGCAGCCTTCTCCAAGGGGATTGAAAAGAGCCGAGCCTCCCAGATCCCCTTTCCCCTCCTTTCCCTGAAACTGGCTCAGAGCGCCCTCATCACCGGCCGAACCGACGAAGCCATCTCGCTCCTGGAAGAGGCTAAAAAGCAACGTCCCGACTGGGCCTCGCTCCGCGCTCTTCTCTGGCCTGCCTACCTGACGGCCGGCGACTCGACGGCCGCAGATGCGGCCCTTCAGGAGGCCTACGAACTGGACGGGCGGGCCAAGCTGGCCGTTCTCGGAGAGAGCACCCCGGTCAGACTGACCACGACCAACGGCTCTCTTCTTCTTGTCCCACCGACGGGCATCAGCTTGCCGGCAGGCAACATCTCTATCGGGCCGGACGGAGGGGCGGCCACTAAGCTCAAAGTCGAGCCCAATCAGGCCGTGGTCTATCGAGTGGCCGGCGGTGCCCTGCAAAGCGAAAGTTCGGCCACCCTTGTTTCAAACTCGGGAACGGCCGGGCAGCTCGCCCCTCCTTTGGTGGCTAAAGACAGACGCGGCCGCTTCTATCGACTGGCCGAATCTCTTTTGAAAAGACCGATTGTCATTCTCTTCTGGGATGTGGCCGACTCCGGCGCCAACGACCAGCTCGGCCAGTTGGGTGCCATCGCTTCTAAGTACGGAGACAACCTGGAAACCGTGGCCATCCACACTGACCCGAACACCCAGAAAGACGCCCTGCGACTTTACTTGAGCCAGCCAGGTACCTCGGCTCAGCTTTGGGGGGATGCCGGAATAGCCCAGGATTTCGGCATCACCGAATCACCGTCCATCATCGTGATCGACCGCAACGGCCGCATCACTCTGACTCGTTCCGGCCCGACCGAGGTCCTATTCGACGGTCTACTCGATTATACCGAGACCCTGGTGGGACAGTAATCCCGTCGAAAACCTTCCGGTTATAGCGAAAGCCCTCGAAGATTCGAGGGCTTTCGTCGTTAAAGGATATCGAACCGGGTAGGCTATCGCATACCGAGCGCCGACATATAGTTAAAGAGCGTCGATTCTTCTTCTTCGAAATTATCTCGCCCTTGCTTTCTCAATTTCACAATCTTGCGAATCGCCTTTACGTCCAGACCTTCACGCTTTGCTTCCTCCATAGTCTCCTTGATCGCACTAGAGATCTCTTGCTTTTCCTGTTCTAGTTGCTCCAAGGTACGGAGATACGTTCTGAGCTGGCTCGCCAGCTGGTTTTGAAAGACAACTGCCATTTACTACTCCAAATTCTCTATTTCTTGACATGAGATGCGAAACTCTCATAAGTCGTCTTTTATCTTGATTTGGTAGCCTTTCCTCCGGGGAAAAGACAACTCTGACAACATGAAAAACGCCGTCGTTACAGACGGCGCTCATGTTTTTACCTGGTCAGGACTTCGCTATCGCGAGAACTGATACTCCACTGGAGGTGGAGCAACTCTACCGGTCTCGGCCAGAGACTGCTGATCCAGGCTGGGGTTCAAACCGAAGGTTTTTTCCACTCCGTTGGTGATAGCCTGGGCCATTTTGTCTTGCATGTCCGGGTCGATCAGATGGCCTTCTTCCACTGCATTGGAGATAAATCCGGTCTCCACCAGAATGGCCGGCATGTGAGTATTCTTGATGACGTGAAAGTTGGCCGCTTTCACACCGCGGTCCCTGAATCCGGTAGCGCCCACCATCTCTTCGTGCACGTTGGCCGCCATCCGCCGCGAAGCCGAGGAAGCGTTACGACTATGATACGTCTCGGTGCCGTGGGCGTCCGCGTTCTCAGCGCTATTGGAGTGAACGGATACGTAGACCTCGGCAGGCCATTCGTTGGCCAGGGCTACGCGTGCTCTCAGTTCTTCTTTCTGGGGTGCACCCGGGTAAGCGACGTTGCGATCGGTGTCGCGAGTCATCCGAACCTCGGCCCCGAGAGCTTCGAGTTTGTCTCGGAGCTTGAGGCTCACACCGAGGTTAACGTCCGCTTCCTTGCCGCCGGCCGGTCCGCGAGCGCCTCCGTCCGAACCGCCATGCCCGGGATCAACCATCACTTTGGTGCCCCGAAGCGGGTGGAAAGCCCGCTCACGGATGTTGTGGATCCTATACGGATAGGCCGCCATCTCGTGGTACTTACCCTCGGCGAATCGCTCCCCGAACGTGTCCTTGATGGCTTTGTAGAGCGGCGTTTCTTTAGCCGGTCTGCCCTCTCCCACCAGATTGGCGAACTCTTTCGGGTCTCTGCCTTCTCCAATGGCGTAGCTCATAGCGCGAAGCACCGTGGAGCCGCCGCCGTTGTAACCGGCCAACGCCAAAGTCTCCATTTGCTCAGGATTGGGCTTGCCGTTTTTCTCGTAGTAGTCGGCGACGTTCTTGCCGTAATCGACTTCGGTGTTAGGGTCTTTAATGACCGTGAGTTTGTCGGCCAGTATCTTCACACCCACCGGCAGCGCTTTTTCGGGAAGTCGACGCTCATCCGGGGGCGGCGAGGTTCTCATGCCGTAGGCGCGAGCGGTACCACCGGTGATCTGCACCAGTCCCACCGCACCGGTGGGAGAGACCGCGTCCTTACGAAACGCACTTTCTGCTGCCACCAGAGCCTTGAAAGTCAGAGGCTCCAGCGGGTAGTCTTCTTTGTGCTCCCATCGGGCTTCCACGGCCTCCAGGATCTGATCGTTGTAAAGGTTTTCGGCTCGACCGAAGCCCCAGGTTGTATCCATGGGGTCTCTTTGATGGAGCTTGGACGGCGCCGGATAGGTCGCCGGATTCGGAATCAAGACTCCGTTGTCCGGGACGGTGCCCCGGGCGTCATAGGAAGGGTTTTCTAACGGATCGCTTTCTCTTGCGGCGGCCTCCTGTTTGTCGGCTGCTCTTCCGCTCGTGATTGCGTTCGCGGTATAGGTTGAGAGAGCGCGTGGGAATGTAAGCCTGGTCTGCATGACTTTCCTCTCGCTTGCCCGTCTAGGGCTCAGTTATTCTTAATATCACTATAGGGGTGAAGGGGGGTCCACATGTAAACTGAGTGTTAACTCCAAAAACATGCTGAAAGTTTCCTGAAAAGGGCAATGCCCTCGGTTGGATAACTCCAGCCTTTATGGATCTCAGCCTCCTTCAAAATATGTCGTTGGCGGGTTTTCTGACTCTGGCCATCCTTCTGCTGTGTTCGCTGGCCATGGTAGCCCTCGGCCTGGAACTCCGAAAGCGAGCTTCCTCTCAAATCCTGGAAGGCGAGTGGTTGCTGGGGCAACTCCGCTATCTTCTTTTCCAAGAGGAGGTCGACAAGTCGGTCGCTCGAGACTACCTCAACCAACTTGATCGACCCATCACCCGCATTTGCGGAGAAGTACTTTGCCTGCAGAAACCGACCTTGGAAGCCGGTGACTATCTCCTCTCCGGTCTGCTCGACCGCGAACGCCTGCGGCTGGAGCAAGGGCTCTCCCACCTGGGCACTATCGCCGTTATAGCCCCGTTCGTCGGTCTGTTCGGGACAGTGGTGGGGATTACCAAAACCTTTGCGGATGTAGCCAAGATGGGTAAAGCCGGGATTGAGGTGGTCTCCGCCGGCGTGGCCGAAGCCCTGGTGGCCACTGCCGTGGGACTTGTGGTCGCTATCGTTTCCGTCGTCCTGTTCAATCATTTCAAGACTCGCTTCGATAACGCAGTCAGCGAATGGGACGTGACCGCTCGAGCGCTCTTGAGCTTGCTCACGAGCGAGAAGGCCGATCAGAAAAGCCTCTTCTCCGCTATCAACCCGGAAGCCATCTCGGTAAACAGCGCCCAGACGTTCCTGGAGGCTCAGGGAAAGCAAGCGTCCGAACCTAAAACAAAAGAAGGATAGTGATATTTTGTTCACTAATTCATGATAGCATCATGGATTGGATATCCGCTCCAACGGCCGAGGGCACATATCAAACCGTCTTCGGACGTCTCGAAAAAGGTCTCTTCCTGCAGAGGCTGGACCGCCATCGTTTCTGCTTCCGCCACGCCGGCTCCGGTCTCTCTCTCTTCTACTTTCTGGGAACTGAGGGCCGCGCGACGGAGGTCCTTCGCACCCTCGCCGCTCGATATGATTTCCAGCGCGACTCCACCTGGGTTCTGAAAAGCCAAGGAGAAATCCATCGCGAGCTGGTGGTGATGCAACTCACTCGCCGATGGCTTCATCGAGCCTGGCACTACACCGTGCAAGAGGCGGTGGGTTAATGCAAACCAACGGTTTGTCAACCTCCGGACAGGACGGCCGTCAGACCTTCTAAACTGGATGTATGAGGGTGTTCAGGCCCGAGATGTAGGTCTCGCAAAGAGTGAGCCTGCTCCACAAGCTGCCTGGCCCTTCGGAAGTCCCCGAGTGCGGCCGCAATCTTGGCCCAACGGACGATATGCCGTGAGCGGTCCACGGGTCCGGTCGCCTCTCGCTCAAAGACCTCCAGAGCTTTCGAGGAGGCGGCGTCGGCCTTTTTGTAGTCAGCTTCGGCGAGGAACAATTCGGCCTCCAGTTCGTGGAAGCAGCTCCTCCACAGGGCCGGGCTACGAAACCTTGTCAGAAACGATCGGCCAAGCTGCATGTATCGGCGAGCGTTGGCGTGATTACCCAGAGCACAGTCGATGTGTCCGGCTCTGAGGAGCAGTTCGGCTTCAGCCAGACCATAGCCGGTAAGTCCGGTGTTCGCTATCATTTCTCGCGCTTTCTCGAAATGACCCATCACGCAGTAGATGTCGACGAGATTGCAGATGGCGATACGCCGGCCCTCTTTGCGTTTGGCAGACCAGGGCTCGGCGCCTTCCCAAGCTTTCTCGGCGAGCTCCAGAGCCAATTCGTGGCGACCGAGCCGGGCATAGGCCCGCGAAAGCAAGATCCGGCCAAGCACGCGATAGGTGCCGACGTTCTTCGGCGACAACGCTTCTCTGGTCTTCTCAGCCAGGGCGAGCGAGGTGTCAGGGTCGCCTATGAGAAGGTGAATCTGGGCCATCTTCGCTTGTATCGCCAGAGCTTGAACCTTGGGCGCATTCTCGGCCAGGTATCCAAAGACTTCCTCGAAACCGAGGAGCGCTTCTTCGGGACGTCCCATTCCAAGATGGCATTCGGCAGCATCGATCTTGAGAACCGCGAGTTCCGCTTCACCCGCTAGTTCGGCGGCGCGTTCGAGATATTCCAGGGCCCGCTTGAGCTCCCCCCTTCGTCCGGCCACGCGGCCGGCAAGATGACAGGCCGCGCCCAGAGGCTCTCCTACGTCCAAGAATTCGATCGCTGTGGCCAAACAGACGTCGGCGGTGTGGAGATTACCCGACTTCTCGAGTTGAGCGCCCAGCAAGAAGAGGAAGTAGCCGGACTCGTGGCTCGGCTGGCAGCGTACGGCGGAGACAGCCTCTTCGACAATCTCGCGCCAGCCGACCCCTTTCTTGTAAGCTTGTTGAAATCGGGTGTAGAGTTCCTCAAATCTGGTATCGAAAGCCGCTTCCGTGGCCTCTTTCCAGGGCACTGGCAAGAAGAAGACCGGGGCCAAAGGCATGAGGTAGCTCTCAGGGTCGGTGACTTTGAGAACCTGCTCTACCGAAACCTCGGCGACCTCTTCGTAGCTCTCGATCTCCCCAGCGTACTCAATCTCGATATCTTGCCTGGCTACAAGCTGCGGTTCGGCTTCTTCCGACTCCCCCAAGTCGTCGATGTGAGGTAAGCGCAGAGGCACTTCCGGGAAGTCGTACTCCCCTTCGACGGAGGCGGAGGATGGGGCAAAGGCGCCTGTGCGGGCCCTCGCGGCTGTACGGTACGGCATTTCGCCGGACGTCTCGGGAGCTTCAAAGGAATCCTCGGACTCTTCGAGCTCATCCTCGGCTTCAGCTAGCTCTTCGGCGTCCTCTTCGTCCTCGTCGGACTCTTCGAGCTCATCTTCGGCTTCAGCTAGCTCTTCGG
>Ga0208701_100193_pt1 | contig 27620 bp, 24 predicted proteins | sample DeeseametaMP1482_FD_184188 | JGI IMG/M metagenome (GOLD analysis project Ga0208701, IMG submission 184188) | Marine microbial communities from the Deep Pacific Ocean - MP1482 (SPAdes) | ecosystem: Environmental > Aquatic > Marine > Oceanic | place: South of Fiji, South Pacific Ocean | collected... | reverse complement strand
AAGCCGAGGCGTGGCTTAGTGAGCGAGTGGACCTTCTCAAACACCAGGGCGAGACCCAAATACCGTTCGAGGACTGGAATGCTCGGGCCGTCTACTTTCACGACCCGGCCGGCAACATCGTCGAGTTCATCGCCCGAAAAAATCTATCCAACGAGAGTGAGGATGCCTTCTCTATCGATAGCGTCTTGAGAGTCTCGGAGATCGGTTGGCCTTGCCTCATGGGATACGTTGATCGCGACTTCCAACTTCCGGTGTGGTGGGAGACAGATGGATTTCAAGCGTTCGGTTCAGAGACCGGATTGATTCTCGCCGTGGACGCTGAACGCAAGTGGCTCCCGACCGACAAACGAGCCTTGGCCTGTCCCGTCACTCTAGTCCTAACTGATGAGCAAGGAACTCGGGAGTATTACCGGCGATGATTTTCAGAGAAGGGAGCGCGTACCATGAATCCCGCCGGCACCGCTTCCAAGTCGAACGATAGCAGAAGCAGCGGCCGGAAGAAGTAGATAAGAAAAGTGCCCGGGGTGGAAAGGAGGAATCGCCCGAGCCGGATATTGGTCCCCTATGAAAACGAAGCAATTTTTCCTATCCATCATCGCAGCCACCACACTCCTCATGCCCGTCGCTGCCCAGCTCCAGTTTCCGGCTCCCAGTCCTCTGGGCAAGCTGGAGCAAAACGTGGGGCTCGGCACGATCTCGGTGGAGTACTCGCGTCCGAGCTTGAAAGACCGCCAGATATTTGGAGAGCTGGTGCCCTACGGCAGCCCTTGGCGCACCGGGGCCAACGCCTCCACGAAAGTGACCTTTTCGGAGCCTGTTGTGATCGAGGGGGAAAATCTGGAAGCCGGGACCTATTCCGTGATCACGATACCGGGAGAGACCTCCTGGACTGTGATGTTCAACCAAGACGCCGAGCTACGCGGGTTGAACGGCTACGACGAGTCGAAAAACGCCGTGACCTTGGAGGTCGAGCCGGAGATGCTGGAGGAGCCGGTGGAGACTCTGACCTTCGGGGTTCAAGACTTGCGAGACGACTCCGCCACCCTCTATTTTGAATGGGAGAAAGTGCGAGTTCCCATGGAGCTTAAACTCGACACCCACTCTCGAGTTGTTTCCCAGATCAAAGAGCAGATGTTCGACGGGACGGAAAAGTCGGCCGGAGAGTACGGAAACGCCGCTTACTACTACTACCAGCACGATATGGATCTAGAGCAGGCGCTGGAATGGATGGAGAAAGCCATCGCCATGAACCCGACTTTTTACTACATGCATCGGAAAGGCTTGATCCTGGCCGAACTGGGACGAAAGCAAGAAGCCCGAGAAGCGGCGGAAAAGTCGATCGAGATGGTGCAAGAGGTGCCTTCGATGAAAGAAGAGTGGACTTTCCGCAACCAAGAGTTCATCAACACTCTGTAATTTCATGAATGCAAGTCAAGCTCCTTGGCGACGAAGACTGCGCTCGGGGTTATTGAGCGCTGTTTTGGTGAGCCTCTCTTTGTTCAATACGGCCTGGGCCGATCCGAGCTCTCCGGCGAGTTCGTCGGAGATTCTGCAAAGTCTTCAGAAGCTGAGAGTGTTGGGCTCCGTGCTTTATGTCGCCGCCCATCCGGACGACGAGAACACGGGTCTCATCGCTTATCTCTCCAAAGGCGAAAAGGTGGAAACGGCCTATCTCTCCTTGACCCGCGGGGACGGCGGCCAGAATCTCATCGGACCACAACTTCGTGAACAGCTGGGGGTGATTCGCACCCAGGAGTTGTTGGCGGCCCGCCGGGTGGACGGGGCAACGCAGTATTTTTCCCGGGCCGACGATTTCGGCTTCTCCAAGTCAGCCGTTGAGACGCTGAAGGTGTGGGATAAGGAGCAGGTGCTGGGAGATCTGGTTTGGGTCGTTCGATCCTTTCAACCGGATATCGTGATCACTCGGTTCTCTCCCGAGGACGAACAGACCCACGGGCATCACCGAGCCTCGGCTCAACTCGCGCTCGAGGGGTTCGAAGCAGCCGCCGATCCTGAGCGTTTCCCCGAGCAGCTCCGCCACGTCGATGTTTGGCAGCCTGAACGGGTGGTCTGGAATGAAGGCTCGTGGTTTTATCGCCAACGCGACCTACCGGCCCCGGAAGACGACGGGGCCCTGGTTCTGGAAACCGGGCAGTTCGACTCCCTGCTGGGACGGACTTATCCTGAGATAGCGGCGGCCAGCCGGAGCATGCATAAGAGCCAGGGCTTCGGCTCGGCGCCCAAACGAGGAAAGCAGCCGGAGCGTTTTCAACATCTGGTGGGTGAGCCGGCCCAGAGCGATCTTTGGGAAGGGGTGGACAGGAGCTGGGCGCGGCTGGCCGGCGGCCTGGCTATCGACCAGAGCCTGCAGACAGTCATCAAAGAATTCGAGCCTGCCGCTCCCTACAAGAGCGTGCCATCCTTACTCAAAGTTCGCCGACAGATGGCAGCCTTGCCCGACTCGGTTTGGAAAGAGCGAAAGGTCCGCGACCTGGACGTGATCGTGGCCCAATGTCTCGGGTTGAGGCTGCGGGCCGAGGCACCCTCGGGGGCGGCCGCGCCCGGTTCCACTTTGAAGGTGACTCGGACAGCCGTTCAATACAGCCCTCTTTCGGTCAGCTGGGAGGGTCGGCCCGTCTTGTCCGGTGAGCCTACCGAAGACCAGATTTCTATTCCCATCCCGACCGGCCCGACCCATCCTTACTGGCTGGATGGAAAGTCGGGCGAGATCTCTCTGCTCGCAACGCCCGAAAACGCGCCCCAGACTTCAAGCTTCGAACTCCTCGTCGACGGTGAGCGCCTGAGCTACACGGTTCCGGTGACTCACAGCAAAGTGGATCCGGTGGCCGGGGAAGTCATCGAGGCTGTCGTGGTGGAGCCCCCGATTTCCGTTTCCGTGGTCTCCGAGCTGGAAATTTTCGCCGGTGAAGATTCGAGAGACGTGATCGTTCTGGTCAAGGCGCTCCAGGGGGCCGTCTCGGAGGCTGAAGTCGAACTGGCGGTGCCGTCGGGCTGGACCTCCGCGCCCGAACGACAGAAAGTCTCTCTGAGAGCGTCTGAGGAATCGGCCGTCGTCTTTCGCGTGACTCCGCCCTCTGAAGCTTCGGACGGATTCCTGAGACCACAGGTCAAGTGGAACGGTCAGACTTGGAACCGCAGTCAAGTCGTTCTCGATTTCCCTCACTTCCCTCGTCAGACTCTCCACCCCCGGGCGGAAGGCCGGATTGTCAAACTCGATCTGGCTCGAAAAGGCTCCAAAGTAGGATATCTTTCCGGAGCGGGAGACGGCGTGGCCGAGGCGCTTCAGCGGATGGGATACGAGGTGGAGCTGCTCACTCCCGAGACGCTTCTGAACCGTTCCGATCTGGATGAATTTCAAGCCATCGTTCTCGGCATCCGCTCCTACAACGTCTTGGACGAGATTTCGGCGCTGACCCCGACTCTCTTTAGCTACGTCGATGGGGGCGGCACTCTCATCACCCAATACAACACCAGCCGCGGTCTGAAGTCGGAGACTCTGGGGCCTTATCCGCTTGAGCTTTCACGGTTGAGAGTGACCGACGAAAACGCAAAGGTTCAGATCTTAGAACCCGACCATCCGATCTTGACCACCCCGAACCGCATCGGCCCGGCGGACTTCGAGGGCTGGGTGCAAGAGCGAGGCCTTTATTTCTGCGAGAGCTGGGACAAGCGGTACACGCCGCTCCTGGCCTGCAGCGATCCGGGTGAAGAGCCGCTCGCGGGAGGTCTTCTGGTCGCCAAGCACGGCAAAGGACACTTCATCTATACAAGCTATAGCTGGTTCCGCCAACTCCCGGCCGGAGTTCCGGGCGCGTACCGTCTTTTCGCGAATATGGTCTCTCTTGGACACGAATGATGCCGAAGAGAAGCTCCCCTGGCCCGGCGGCTGGAGGACGGCTTACGTGGTGGTTCTGGGCTGGCTGGCGGTGCAGGTCGTGGGCTACTACCTCTTTTGGATGTTCTACTCGTGAACTTGCTCGACTATGTCGTGGTGGCCCTCACCCTGGGCCTGATCGTGGCCTACGGGAGCTGGAAATCCCGGGGCAGCCGCGATCTCAAGAGCTACTTCAAAGGGGACGACACCCTGAGATGGGGCACCATCGGGCTCTCCATCATGGCCACCCAGGCCAGCGCCATCACCTTTCTCTCCACACCCGGACTGGGATACGAGCAGGGGCTTCGATTCGTCCACAACTACCTGGGTCTGCCGGTGGCCATGGTCATCATCTGCGTGGTCTTTTTACCCATCTATCGAAAGCTCGACGTCTACACGGCCTACGAGTATCTGGGGCATCGTTTCGATGAAAAGTGTCGCCGGCTGGGAGCTTCTCTTTTTCTCCTTCAGCGAGGTTTGGCCGCGGGTCTGACCCTCTACGCTCCGGCCATCATCCTCTCCACCATGTTCGGTTGGAGCCTCAATCTCACCATCATCTTCTCCGGTATCCTGGTGATTCTCTACACCGTTTCCGGGGGTACCAAAGCGGTCAGTCTGACCCAGAAATGGCAGATGGGCACGATCATGCTGGGTATGTTTGCGGCTTTCGGCGTCTTGCTGCACGAACTCTCCAGCCACCTCACGATGAACCAGGCCCTCACCATCGCCGGCGCCTCCGGACGGCTGGAGGCCATCGACTTCTCCTTCTCCTGGGATGAGCGATACAACTTCTGGTCGGGGATGGTGGGAGGCACCTTTCTCGCCCTTTCCTACTTCGGCACCGACCAGTCTCAAGTCCAGCGATACCTCTCGGGCACATCTCTCAAGGAGAGTCGCTTCGGTCTTCTGTTTAACGGGATGGTCAAGATCCCGATGCAGTTTTTTATCCTCCTGTTGGGGGCGCTGCTCTTCGTGCTCTATCAGTTCGAGAGACCCCCCATCTTCTTCAAAGCCGCCGCCTGGCAAGAATTGGAGCAAAGTCGTTTGGCCCCCGAGGTGGATGCGCTCCAGAGCCGCTACGACCTGAACTTCCAGGAGAAATCGACCGCGATCATGACCTGGGTCGAAGCGCTCGAATCAAAAGACACCGCCGCGGCGGGCAAGGCGCGAGAAGACAGCCTGGCTCTGATGAAAGAGGAGCTCACTCTGCGTCAAGAAGCCAAGGAGTTGCTTCTCAAGAACGACCCGGCCGTGGAAACCAAGGATTCCGATTACATCTTCATCCACTACGTTCTGAAGTTTCTGCCTCACGGCTTGCTGGGGCTTCTTGTAGCCGTTATCTTTTGCGCCGCCATGTCGTCCACCGCCTCGGAGTTGAACGCTCTCGCCGGAACGGTGATGATCGATTTTTACAAGCCGCTGATACGGCCGACCGCCGACGAAGCTCACTACCTCAGAGTCTCCCGCTGGCTGACCGCGGCTTGGGGGTCGCTGGCTCTGGCGTTCGCCCTATTTGCCTACCTTGTGGAGAATCTGATCGAGGCGGTCAATATCCTCGGCTCAGTTTTCTACGGCACTGTTTTAGGGATCTTCCTGGTCGCTTTCTTCCTTAAAAAGGTCGGTCCGAACGCGGTCTTCTGGGGTGCCGTCTGCGGGCAACTTCTGGTCTTTTTTCTGTTTTGGCAAACCTCCATAGGCTATCTGTGGTTCAACTTCATCGGATGTCTTTTGACCGTCGTCATCAGTCTTTTGCTCAGGAGGTTGGATTGAAGAAGATCTGTTTCGGACAGCAGCCTTGCGGTCTCTTCCCAAAACGCTTTCTCATTTCCAAAATCGAGACGGCTCGAAGGCTCAAAGAGGAGATGAATTCCGCCGAGATCATCTTTTTCTATCACGATAGCGACCACGACTATCGAGAGACCATCACTCCCGTAATCGACCGAGAGACCGGGCTGGAAGACACTTTGAACTTCCGTTGGGTCAATAAGATTCAGAAAAAGTACGTGCCGCTCTATCTCAAGAAAGTCTGTCCGGAGTGGAAAGAAGAAACCTTAAGGCGTCTCCCCCGCTTTACCTCAGACGAAGTGGTGAAGACCTTTGCCTCGGTCCAAGCCGAACTGGTAGCCGATTTTTGCTTGGAGTTCTACCAGAAGATGGGTTGGCTGGACGGCCTCACGATCGTGCGCTCGAGCGACCTTGATTTTCGAAAGGCCGCACCTGAGGTGAGCGATTACTTCGTGGACGTGCCCTATAAAAACGAGATCGTGAGAGCCCGCAAATGGGAGGACGGTCTGCGGCTTCACCGCGGCGGGCAGAAGTTTCATCATCTCGGGGATCTGGAGTACGACGGCACTCAGATCAGCCCCACTCGAGACTCTCGTCTGGCCTGGATGCAAGGGGTCGTCCGCTGTACCCACTACGTGGCGGGTGCAAGCGAAGTCAACTATCTCGACACCAGCCAGACACCGGAGATTGAGTTTATCGAAAGAGACTTCATCGAAGAGGCGCATCAAAGCTATGTCCCGATTTAGAATTCTCGGCCTGGGCGCTCACCCGGACGATTTAGAATTTGGGTGTGGCGGGCTCATGTTGATCGAAGCCTCGAAAGAGAGCGCGTTAGACTGGGTGGTGCTGACCCGAGGAGAGTCCTCCAGTTCCGGCACTCCCGAGGAGCGGAAAGCCGAAGCTCAAGCGGCGGCGGATATGGCCGGGGCAAATCTCCACTGGCTGCTGTTAGGCGAAGACGCCAAGCTGGAGCCCTCTACCGCCAACGTGCTTATCCTGGCCTCCAAGATTCGAAGTCTCCAACCTCACGTTCTTCTCGCTCCGTGTCACCAGCCGAATCAGCATCCCGATCATGTGGCCGCGGCTCAGCTCGCGAGGAAGGCCGCGCGTCTGGCGCGCTACGGCGGAGTGAAGGAGCTACAGGGGAAACCTCACGCTGTGGATTCCGTTTACTACTACGTGGTCAGCGGTGCCGAGCCCCAAAATTACGAAACCAAGATCGTCTTCGACATAAGCCCGGTTCGTGACCAGTGGGTCGAGATGATGAGGTGTCACCAGACCCAGCTTCGAACTCGCGACTACGTCGAGTATCAACTAGCCAAAGCGAAGACACTCGGTATGGAGGCAGGGGTGAGCTACGCGCAAGCTCTTTACGGTGAGGACCCTCTGCTGGCCGCGGACGTTGAGACGGTGAGCAGAACAGCGAGACGGTTTTGAGAATCGCCGTCGTCTGCTTTCCCACCGTCGGAGGAAGCGGTATTTTAGCCACCGGTCTGGGGCAGGCCATCGCCGACCGTGGTCACGAAGTGCACTTTGTGGCCTATCAGCCGCCGGTGAGGTTCGAGCCCTCTCCAAACCGCTTCTATCACCAGGTCGAGCTGCCCCGTCCCGAGGTAGCCAACAATCGCGCTCCCCTCCCCGCCTCACCGTACCTTATGCCTCTCGCCGCCGCCCTAGGGCAGGTCTGTCGCCGTCACTCCATCGATATCATTCACGTCCACTACGCCGTCCCCCACGCCCACGCCGCCCAGATAGCTCGGGAGTCGCTGCCGGAGTCGCCTCCGCTGATCGTCACGCTCCACGGAACCGACGTATCCTCCTGGTCCCAACAGGAAGGTTATCGAGCCTTGCTCCGCTCCGTGCTGGAAAAGAGCGACACGGTCACGGCGGTGTCCGATCATCTCTGCGTCGAGGCGGAAACATCGCTGGGACTGACCCGGCCGGTGGAGCGAATTTACAACTTCTGCACCTCCCGAGGGCCGGTCCGCTCTCGGCAAGAGACTCGCCGAGAGTTGGGGATCGAAGACACGGAGCTTGTCGCTCTCCACATGTCAAACCTCCGGCCGGTGAAGAACTTCGAACTGGTCCTTCGGGCCTTCGCGGGATCCAAAGTGGATAAGTTGCTGGTCCTCGACGGTGGTGACTTTTCGGAATACCGGTCCTTGGCCGACGAACTGAATCTCGAGAGCCGGCTGCTGGTTCGAAAGACGAACTGGGTCGAGGACTACGTGGAAGCCGCCGACCTGGGCCTCTACGCCTCCTGGCAGGAGAGCTTCGGGCTCGGCATTCTCGAAACCATGCAAGGTGGACGGCCGGTAGTCACCACGGCTGTCGGCGGAGTACCCGAAGTCGTCAGTTCCACCGGTTTGCTCAGTGAGGCGGGTCAGCTTCAACCTCTGCTGGACAACCTCAACCGCCTGGCTGATGACCGCACCTTGCTATCCTCACTCGGAAAACGAGCCAGACACAGAGCAGAGAGCGAGTTCTCTTTGCCGCGAGCCGTGGACTGCTATGAAGAGCTTTACCAGCGCGTGCTTCGTTCTTCACTCGAACTGAAGACCTCTTGTCGAGAATAACAAGCTGTTGCCCAAGCCGGGAGGTCAGCCGATTGCCGGCCTGGGACACATGAAAAAAGAGCCTGCTCGGCAGGCTCTTTTTCTGACTCTAGTCTAGCTTTAAATGTGATGTCGTCCGCGACCCGCGAGGGCCACCACGACGGCGACGATAACAGCACCGATAAGAAGCCATTTGCCGGCTCCCGCAGCAAATCCCGCGACGCCTCCGGCGCCGAGAAGCATAGCTATAAGTGCGATAACAAAGAATATAATTGCCCATTTAATCATTTTGATTTAGGTCCTTTCGTGTTTCATTTCGTTCTGACACTATCGTAGCGGCGGCGACCTTGAAGCCATATGTCACGAAGGATAAGGACTGACTATACCAACGAGTTTCCAGGGGCGGATACCCTGGCCGAGATCGTCTCTTTTCGTACTTTGAGATCGACTCCGGGAATGGGCTTACCGAGCAGTTTTTCGTGCTCTCTCGGGAATAACGTCCACGCTGTTGCCCAAGCCGGGAGCGTTGATGACCGCTGCTGAATCGTTGAGGGTGATGGTGGTACTGTTGCCGAGCCCCGGTGGATCGACGGTCAAGACCTGACCCTCTCTGGTTACTTTCGTGGTGTTGCCGAAGCCTGGCGAGTCGATGCTGACACCGCTCTCGTCCTGAGTGATGGTCAGGCCTTTTCCCAGCCCCGGTAGGTCGATCTCGATGCTGGTACCCTTTCGGCTCACGCTGGTGGAGTTGTTGAAGCCGTGCGGGTCGATGGTGATGGTGTCGCCGCGTCGAGAGATCGTGGTTCTTCGATCGTGCTCGTTGGCGAGGGTGACACTGTTCTCGGTTTGAGAGATCAGGATGTTGTTGTCGGGTCCGACCGGATCGAAAAGGACGCCCTGTTCGGTCTGGGTGAGTTGCAATCGGTTTCCAGGTCCTTCCGGATCGAGGGCGAGTAAGCCGGTCTTCTCTGTCAACTGGACCAGATTGTTCGGTCCATCGGGGTCGACGGTGAAGCCGCCTTCATTGGCGGTAACTCTGGTGCCGTTGAACGGACCGCTGGGATTGATCTGACCGGCGCCCTCGAGCGAGTATGTGACGGTGCCGTCCTGGCTCACCGAAAGACCTTGAAAATCGCCTCCCAAATCAACCGACACTCCCGATTGGGTGGAGTAGGAGAGACCGTCGCCGAGACTTATCGAAAGTGCGGTGTCCGGGTCTTCTTGACCCGTCGTCCAGTCGATGCCGGCGCTGCCGAACTGGTGATTCTCGGGCTGCGCACGAAGGCGAAACCGTTGGTCGGGAGCTCTGTTGATGGGGATCTGAGTGTGAAGTTTCATGGGTCGCCTCTCTCTGGATGCAAACTACCGGTAGGACGTTACACCAGCGTTAAATTCCGTCGGTGGACGACAGTGAGTGGTTGTAAATATCGAACCATATCTGGGTGAATACGACTCTCGGGGTTGTCGTCTCCCGGCGGCGCTGCTACCATGGGGGCGCTCCGGACACCTCCGGGGCTGGAAACAGTGACCTATGGGTACGGAAAACATGCCCCCATACTTTCCCGAGATTTCGGAAGTCGAAAAAGCCTCGCTCAGATTGAAGGGTGTGTCGCTTCCGACCCCTCTGAGCAAGAATATCCGCCTTTCGCGAGAGTACGAAGCCGAGATACTTTTTAAAAGGGAAGACTTGCAAACGGTTCGTTCCTACAAAATCCGCGGCGCCTACAACAAGATTTCTTCTCTCACCAAAGCGGAGCGTTCCAAAGGTGTAGTCTGCGCCAGCGCGGGCAATCACGCTCAGGGTGTCGCTCAAGCTTGCCATCTGCTCGGCATCGAGGGCACGATCTTCATGCCGTCCACCACTCCGAAGCAGAAAGTGGAACAGGTGGAAATGTTCGGCGAGGACCAAGTCCAGATCGTGCTCCAGGGCGACACCTTCGACGATGCCAAGATGTTGGCCGAGGAACACGCTAAGGTAGCCGGCTGTCTGGTCATCCATCCCTTCGACGATCCCAAGGTGATCGAGGGGCAGGGCACGATCGGGCTGGAGATTCTTCGCTCCAGCCAAGGACCTATCGATTTCATGTTTCTTCCCATCGGCGGCGGCGGTCTGGCCGCCGGAGTCAGCGGAGTCTTCTCTCACCTCTCTCCCCAGACCAAGATTATCGGCGTGGAGCCGGCCGGCGCCCCTTCTATGGGAAGCTCTATCAAGGCCGGGGAACGAGTCAATCTCGAGACCATCGACAAGTTCGTGGATGGAGCGGCGGTTTGTCAGGTCGGTCAACTCAATTTTGACATCTGCAAGAAGACCTTGAGCGACTGTCTCACGGTGGAAGAGGGCGAAGCCTGTCAAACCATCTTGAGCCTCTACAACAAGGACGCCATCGTGGTGGAGCCCGCCGGCTCCCTGGCCGTGGCGGCGTTGGAGCAGTACCGCGATAAGCTCAAAGGCAAAACCGTGGTCGTCGTGATCTCAGGGAGCAACAACGACATCAGCCGAATGGAAGAGATCAAGGAACGAGCCCTACTTTACAGCGGTCTCAAACACTATTTCCTGGTCAACTTCCCCCAGCGGGCCGGTGCCCTCAAGAAGTTCGTGGTGGAAGTCCTGGGCCCCGACGACGATATCACCTATTTTCAGTACACCAAGAAAACGGCTCGAGAAACCGGGGCCGCCGTGGTGGGAGTAGAACTCAAGCGCCGGAGCGATTTTGAACCGCTGATCGAAAGAATGAAGCGACTCCAGTTTTACGGCGGATATCTCAATGAGAACTTAGGATTGCTTCAGCTTCTCACCTGAGCCTCAGCAGGAAGCCTTGAGGGGAAGAATTTAGGCGGCGAGCGCTTGCTCGGTGCCACCACCCAGGGCGGAACTCCAGGCCGCCACCGCGGGTCCGTACGATACCGTTTGAGCCAGGACTGCTTTCGAGGCTTCCAGGTTTTGCTTCAGCTCCGGAAGCTGCTGGGCAAGGTTCTTCTGGGCAGTTCGGGATTTTCCGATGGAACGGATGGTGCAGGTCGCCATCACACCTACTCCCAGAACGCTGATGGGGTTCGGTAGGATTCCGCCGACGATGAGAGCGCCCGCCGTGCCTGCCATCCAACCGATGGTCTTGGCCACTTGCTTACGGTAGCCGGATTTCAAGGATTTGATATCTCCGTTGGTCTGAGCTATCTGGTGGTTCATTTCCGATTGCAAAGATTGCAACGAACCTTCCAGTTGATTCAGTCGGAGTGCCCCGCCGGTGGTCTCGGTTTGAGCCGCGAAATCGGTTTGGGCGTTGTTAGCCAGGTCCCGGAGCTCTCCGCTGAGCTTCACTTTCTCGGATTTGGGCATTTGCGAAGAATAAGGATCGACTGCCGGCGTGCGACCCGCCCTGACGTCGGTGATATAGTCGCTGCAAGCCTGGGCCATATCTCCCGCGGTGCGGCCCTCGGTGGACACTTCCTTAGGAAGGTGAGGACGAAGCTTGGGACTGATAGGCGCTTTTGTTGATGAGATGTACATGGACGCACTTTACCCCGCTCAGACAAGAAAGAGGTTAAGAAATTGTTTCCTGTGGGCGAGCTTTCGCAAGGTCTGGGAAAACGGATGGAGATCTCGAACCTCGCTCGACATGACGAGCGCGGTTAGCTCCTCCTCGTCCAGCCGGGCCAACTCTCCTTCCCAGCCCGAGAAAGCCCCGGGATGGGTGGGGACCTCCCCTACCTCCAGCTCCCAAATCGGAGCCAACTCACCCGTTACCGAGAAATCGTGACCGCACTCCCGGGCTTTGGCCAGACAGGCCCTTGCTTCGGCACCCAGTCCCAGACGGAAAAGAGCGACTCCCACTTCGATCCAGCTCTGACCGTGATCCGGTTCGGTCTCAAGCCAGGCCCAGGCCAGCCGCCCTCCCCATCGAAAAAGACCGGCGCGAACGGCGCGTGCGGCCAGTTCACAAAAACGGTCGCCTGCCGAGGAGTTCTGATACGGATAGACGTCTCGTCCCGGCGATTCCGTGGGCGGCTCCCCTCCCCTCACCAGCTGCGGAATATCGCCCGTAGTCCAGAAGGCGCGCCCAGAACTCGGAGCGTCTAGAGCCGTCAGGGTGGAGCAATTCAGGAGGCTGCGCCATGATCGACTCCAGGAATTTCCATTCCGCGCTATCGACCTCGTAGGCGAAGGTGTCCCCCTTTCGGAGTGCGACTATCGGAAACGGACTCCCTGTCTCCGTGAGGACATACCGAAACGGACGAACCTGGTCGCTTGAAAAGCGCTTCACTTGAGCGGGTATTCCTGCTCCGGCACTTCGTACACCCGATTGAATCTGGCCAAATAGTTCTTCCAGCAAAAGGCCGAAGTGAGCTCCACCAGCTGCGCCGCGCTGAACTCCTCGCGCAACTCGGCGTAAAAATCTTCCGACACATCCCCAGGAGTCTCGGTCACGGCTTCGGCCAGCCGGACGGCCAACTCCTCCCGTCGAGACAGTTCACTGCGGTCCCCGCACTGAACGGCCATGATCTTTTCTTCCGAAGCTCCTTTATCTCTGCTCCCGGCAGAGGCTGAAGCCGTTCAGAAGGGACAACCGACCAGACTCGCCACTCGCGCCTGACCGAGAAGAATCAGCAGAGGCTCCACTTCTCGGGGGCGCGTGTCGATGGTGGTCATGAGGCTGAAGCCCAGAAGTCTCCCGGGACTATAACCATGGATCTTCACCGGTAACAAGACCTTGCCGAACCGCCTGCGGGTGACCCAGTAGATCAGTCTGGAAATCAGATTGGAGGGGGCGTCGTTTCCTTTTTCTCTCATAGTCTCCGGCTTTCTGAGCCCGACCCGGGGTGACCTACTTCGTATTCTGGAGAGAACGACCGATGAGACTACCCGCGACACAAAGTACAGCCGAAACCACCACGCTGGTCACCGCCAGCGCCGTGGGAAGCTCTTGTCGGGTAACATTGGTGACCGCAATGACGGTGATCGGCATCAATTGGCCCACCAAAGCGATCGGACTGAGAGTTTGCCCGGCCAGCGAATTTGCCCCCGCCGCGATCAACCCCAGCCAAATAGGCACGGCACCCATCGGCTCGAACTGGAGTGCGATGAAGCCGAATGTCGAGCCTAGAAAGAGCGCAAAGCCGAGCACCAGCTGTCCGAGCGCCCTTCCTCCACTTCCAGACGCGTAGAAGACTGCGGCTGCCGAAAAAACGAGAAAACCCAGCGTTATCATCAACAAACCGTCCCTGGTCGTATTGAAGAGCCCGAGCATCGAGACGATCAGTCCCACTACGACCCAGGATATCCCCCACCGAACACCGATCTTTTCCATCTCCTCTAGTTTGGCGGCCTAAGCCCGGGGGTCCTCTACAGGGAAAGATGGTTCGAAAGCGCAATCCATTCCTATGCTGGCCAAAATTCGTACCACCCCGCCCGCAGTACAGCCGGACCTCCTCGTGCGCCCAGAGTTGCTTTCGCTACTGGAGAAACCGATCGTGGTCTTGAACGCACCGGCCGGGTACGGCAAAAGCCAGCTTCTGGCCAGTTGGATCGAGAGACGTCGCGAGCAGGCCAAGGTGGGATACCTGGCTCTCTCCCGGCTGGGAGAAACGGCCTCCACTCTGCTCGAACTCATGTACGTGGCTCTGGGTAATAGCGACAAGTTTCAGCCCAGCCGTCCCTGGCAAGAACAGGCCGACGGTCTGCTGGAGACGCTCTACGAACTCGGATCCGTCACTCTGGTGGTGGATGACGTCCACCACCTCGAGGCGGAGACCTCCCAGGTGGACGACTGCTCCCTGCTCTTGAGCTATCTGCTGGACTACCGCCCGCCCGAATGCACCTGGATTTTTAGCGGTCGACGCAAACCACAGCTTGCCGATTTGGAGCTCAAAAGGGCCATCGGCCAACTGGAAATGCTCGGACCAGGAACGCTTTCACTCACTCGAGAGCAGCTGGAAGACATGGCTCCGGGGAAAGGGTCCGAACTTTTCGGCTTGACGTCGGGCTGGCCGATGGCTTGCGCTGTGCTATTGAAGTCCGATCCCGAGAACTGGAGCGAGCAACGCGAGCGTCTCGGCCAGAGCCTTCTCAAACTGGCCACGGCTTCTCTTAGTCCCGAGGCGATCGACGCCCTGACCGTCCTCGGCCTGGTGGGATGGGCCGATCGCGGCACGTTGGAAAAGCATAAGTTGTGGGAGACGTTGGAGCCGTTGACGACCGACCAGGCGCTGGTTCAAAGAACCGAGGACGACCGCCTCACTTTGCACCCGATGTTCTGCGATCACTACCGGGAAGAGGCGGGCGCCGAGCAGAGAAACCGGGCTGCTGCCCTGCTTGCCGATGGAGAGCGCGCCTGGGAAGCTCTGGAGTTCTTAACGGACAAAGACGAGTTGACCGCCCATCTGCTCCAACAGGGACGTATTCTCTTGAACTCAGGTCGATACCGCCTCCTGGAGAAGCTTCTGGACGACGCTAGGTGGCATCCGGAACTGGCGATTCTGCGCGGTCGTCTCAAGTGGTACCAGGGAGACCCGGCCGATGCCCTGGAGTGTTTCCAGCAAAGTGCTCAAGCCGCTCTGGCCCAGGGACAAACGCGATGGGCCTATCAATCCTGGAGGGCTGCCGGCCAGCTCTACATCGATGCCGTCTGCCCCGCTGAAGCAGTAAGCTATCTGAAAAAAGCCTACCGGGCTTTAGGGCCGGCCGACAAACATGACAAGGCCGATGTCCTGGAACTGTTGGCCGAAAACGCCGTCAATCTCGGGCAAGCTCGTTTGGCGCGTCGTTACCGCGGCCTGGCCCGCCACTGGGTGCATCAAAAGCAGGAAGACCTCGCTCTCACGGCGAGACTGCTCCTTCGTTCGGGTCGGCTGACGGAGGCCCGCGGCGCGGCCCAAGTAGCGCTGGAAAGGGAAGACCGTTCGGAAGGCCCGCTGGAGGGCCACCGCGATCCGAGACTGGTCCTTAGCTATCTTTGCGCCCTGGAGGGTCTTCCGGAAAAAGCCCTCTCTCTGGCCGAAGAGGTTCTAGCTGAAGCGGAAGAGTCCGAGGACCGAAGGACCCAGTCGGCCGCTCTGACCAGAAAAGCCCACGCTTACCTCATCTTCGAGAAAGGCGACGAGGCCCGGGATGAAACCTCTCTCAGCCTCTACACAAAGGCCGACAGCCTGGCCAAAAGCCTGGGGGTGGACCGCCTGCGAGCCGAACCGCTCATGGGTATGGCCCTTTATCACATCCACGCCGGCAATATTCCTCGGGCTTACGAAGCCTGTCGAGAAGGGGTCGAGATCGCCCAGCAAAGCGGAGACGAATGGCTGAGCAGTTGGCTGCGGTTCGTGCGAGCGGTGGCCGCGCTCGACGGGGGGCATCCTTCCGGTGAAGAGCTAACCCGGGCTTCCCAGACCGATTTCAAGAGTTGCCGAGATCGCTTCGGATACGCTCTCTGCGACGTATGGCGAGCGGTCAATCAAGGTAACGCCGACTCCAAGCTTGCCAAGCACCTGGAAGAGTTCCCCTTTTTAAAAGACCGGGCCTCGCTTTTCGCCCCCACTCCGGATAAGGTGCGCGCCCTGGCGCAGGCCGACGAACAACAGGATCTGCCAAAGAGACTGCAAGTGTTCTGCCTGGGTCCTCTGAGCTTGCTGAAAGACGGTGAAGCTGTACCCCGAAAAGCGTTCAAGAGAAAAAAGGCCCGAGAGCTGTTCGTACTGCTGCTGGCTTCTCCGGATACTTTCTTTCATCGTGAGGAGTTAGCCGCCCAGCTCTGGCCGGAGGCCACCCAAAAAGCCGCGCTGCGTGACTTTCGGGTCGCCCTTCACGCTCTTTCCGACGCCCTGGAGCCGAAGCGAGAAAAGAATACCACGGCCTTCTGTATCGACCGCCAGGAAGAGCGGTATCGCTTGCTCTCCGACAAGCTCGATCTCGACATCACCAGGTTCGAAAGACTGGTGGAACAAGACGATGCCCAGAGTTGGGAAAAGGCTGTTCGCCTCTACAGAGGGCCGTTTTGTGAAGACTACCCTTACCTGGAGCCCTTGGAGGCGATCCGCCAACGGTACGACCAACTGTACATGCAGGTGGCGGAGAAGCTGGCCGAGACCTATCTCACCGAGGACAAAGCGCCGGCCGCCACCGAACTCGCCCAAAAGATTCTGGCTCGAGACGCCACCTGGGAGCCGGCCTACCGTATCCTGATGAAAAGCCAACATCAACTCGGACACGAGCATCTCTTACCCCGCACCTTTACCCGCTGCTTGGAAACGTTGGAAGAAGAGCTGGGCGTGGAGCCGAGCGAGGAGACCTTTGAGTTGGCGCGAGAGCTGCTGGGCGACGGATTGGCGACTCTCCTATGAGGCTCACATTCCTACTCGTCATACTCTTGTTCGCCGTGGCTTGGGCCCAGCCCGACTACAGGGCCGAAACGACTCGTCTGATGCCGGAACTCGAGACGCTCTACAAATGGTTTCATAGCATCCCCGAGCTATCCAAGCAAGAGACCGAGACAGCCCGTCGCCTAGCTCAGGAATTGGAAGCAATCGGTCTGGAGGTGCACTCCGGAATCGGCGGGACGGGCATCGTGGCTATTTTAAAGAGCGGCTCCGGCGGTCCGGTGGTGCTCTATCGGGCTGACATGGACGGCCTCCCGATTACGGAAGCGACCGATCTTGAGTACGCCAGTCGAAACGAAGGTGTCATGCACGCCTGTGGCCACGATATTCACATGACCTGTGCCGTGGGCGCTCTTTCGGTCATGAACCAACTTAAGGGGCGGTGGAACGGCACTATTCTCTTTGTGGGCCAGCCCGCCGAAGAGGTCGGTGCCGGTGCTCGCGCGATGATGGCCGATCCCAAGTTTGCACAGATTCTCGATTCGGTGGGCAAGCCTGAAATGGCCTTCGCCCTTCACGATTTTGCCAACGTGCCCGCGGGTGCGGCCGTTCTGACTTCGGGATTCGTCACGGCCAATGTCGATTCGGTGGATATCACGATGTTCGGACGGGGCGGACACGGTGCCGCGCCTGAGACCACCATCGATCCGGTGGTGATGGGAGCCGAGGTGGTCACGGCGCTTCAGACCATCGTCAGCCGGCGCCTACCACCGGGCACTCGCGCCGTGGTGACGGTGGGTAAATTCGCAGCCGGTACAAAGCGCAATATCATCCCTCCGGATGCCCGGCTGGAGTTGACGGTGAGATCATACGAAGAAGAAACTCGTCAATTCGTCTTGGAGGAAATCGAGCGTATCGCCAAGGGTGTGGCCGAAGCGCACAACGCACCCCAACCGCCCGAGATTTATCATCACGGCGACAACTACACTCCGGCCGGATACAACGATCCCAAGCTTGCCGAGCGTCTCCGTCCCATCTTCCTCAAGGAGTTGGGACCGGAAAACCTGAGAGAGCTCCCCCCGAGCATGGTGGGAGAAGACTTCGCAAGATATTCCCGAGAGATGAAGATCCCCGGTGTCATGTTCTTGCTTGGAGCGGCCGACCCCGAAGCGTTCGAACGAGGAGAGGAACTGCCGCCCCTGCATTCGGACAAGTTTGCTCCCGACTATTCTCTGACCATCAAGACGGGGGTCAACTTAGTGGTGGCCTCTCTGCTAGAATTGATGCCATGAGCCATTTCCTCCTCAACATCCTGCTTCCGGGCGGAGTCATCCTCACACTTCTAGCTCTCGCTCACTGTCTCTTCACTCGCCGCGGCACCGCCTGGTTTATGATCACCTTGCTACTCGGGCCGCTGGGCGGTCTGGTCTACCTGGCCGGCTCTTTCGACCTTCTCCCCTTTCGCCCGCCCGGAGCGCCCCAGGCCGGCGAAACGTCCTCCCGAAGATGCCCCAGATGCCATCAACCGGCCGGTTTGCTTCATGAGTACCAGGACGGCCGCAAGACCCTTCAGATCTGCCAGATGTGCAAGTCGGAGATGGAACTGAGACGAGCGGACTTCAAGCTTCCGACGTGAGCCCGTTGGTGAAGAAGGCCCGCCAAACAAGCCAGGCCTGAACCGGCAACGCCATAAGAGAGTACCACGACGCGTAGCTCACCAAGATATAGGGAGTCAGGTAAACAAGATAGAGCACCACCGCACTGGTGAAATCAGGGGACCTCAAACCGAAGCGCAAAAAACCCACGAGAATGCCCAGCGTGGGAAGGAGACCATAAGCCAGTCCCCAGAGGATGTAGCCGGGTTCTCTCCGGTTTTGTTTCAATTCAGTTCGCGTTTGAAGGAAACTCTCCCAAGCCTTCTCAGGCTCCCTCAACTCCAAAGCATCAAACGATTTCTCCACTTCCGAGAGTGGCTCATCGACTGCAAGCCAGTAGTGAGGAGAATCGGGGAAAAACTGGTGAGCTAGCCCGGCTTTGATCAGGACCCGAAGATCGTCTTCGCCCAGTAGAGTTCGCGCGGGCACGATATTGTGAGATTGATGATGAAAGACAAAAATGTAGAACAGCCTCTGTCCGATTCGCCGGAGAACCGTGCCCGGCTCATCCCGAATAAGACGAAAGCTGACGTCCCGGTAGTGGTCCAGGAATTTCACTTCCCCATCGGAGGCTATCTGCCGCGCCGTGTAACGATCGCCACCGAACGGATGGTGGCCGACGATCACCGAGGTTCGAAGATGTCCCAAAGGAGCACAAGCGTTGGAAAGATAAAACTCAAACCAGAGATTCGATTTGATCGGATAGGCCCGTCCTAAGACCACCTTGTTTCGGACCCCCCAACCGACGACGGGAAGAAGCAGAGCCAAAAACAGTATCCAAATCTCTCGCTTCTTCCCAAACCGGGCCACAATCGCAACGAAAAAGGCCAAGCTCAGTGCCGGATTGGTGATGGGCAAGAAAAAGGCGAAAAACAGATGCCAGGCCCGAGGCGGCCCCTCCGCTAGTTCGGCGATGCACCGGAGTGCCAGCGAAAAGAGAAGCGTGATCAGCCAGATATCCATGAGGTGCTGAAAGAACCATTCAAACTGGTTGAAGACGAAAAGGGCGAATATCAGAATCAGCTTCCACGGGTCTTTCAGCCGGTACCTTCGGGCGCAGACAGCCAGATTGTACGCACATAGGGTGACGGCCAACCACTTGAGGACGATGATACAGCGAGCCGCGGCCAGTGTCTTGACACCAAATAGGTGAAACACAACGGCGTAGATCGTGGGCTGCACCGGCGGCATCCAAGCCGTGGCCCCCGTGGGTGCGGTGAAGGGACTCGCGAATCGACCTTCGAGAGCCAGACTCTGAGCAATATTCCCATACTCAAATGCAAAAAACCGAATGAGATAAGGAAGCGGAGGACCCCAGCTATATATATACGCCGTCAGAGCGAAGGTCGCTGAGAAAAGCGCCAGCGCAGCCTTCGTGGACAGGGAGAGCGAGTCGGCACTTTCTGCCCGGCTATTCGAGTGAGCAGCGCTCAGCGTCTCTCCCTAAAGATGAGGTTGTACTTGACGATGCAGGCCAGAGCAGCGACCCCGTCACGCCAAGTGATTTTCTTGCCTTCGGCGTAGGTGCGGCCGTAGTAAGAAATCCCGACCTCGTAGATTCGAAAACCCCGGTGCGCAACCTTGGCCGTAAACTCCGGCTCAAACCCGAATCGGTCTTCCTTCAACTCGATTCCGTCGAGCACTTCGCGGCGAAAAACCTTGTAACATGTCTCCATGTCAGTCAGGTTTATGTTGGTGAGCATATTGGATAGCAAAGTGAGAAATTTATTGCCAACCATATGCCAAAAATAAACGACGCGATGAGGACCCCCTCCCGCGAAACGTGAGCCGTAGACGACGTCTGCCCTGCCGTCCAAAATAGGACCCAGAAGGTTAGGGTATTCGACGGGGTCGTACTCCAGGTCGGCGTCCTGCACGATGATAACGTCTCCCGTGCATGCTTGGAAAGCTGTCCGAAGAGCCGCTCCTTTACCTCGGTTGTTTTCGTGAAGGTGGGTCTTTATTCTGCTGTCGAGGTGTTGAATATGATCTCTAAGCAACTCGCTGGTACCATCCGATGAACCGTCATCGACGACGATAACCTCGTGAATTGTAGCCGGGGCTTCCAGCACTCTTCGTACCAGGGCCTCGATGGTCTCGACTTCATTGTAAACCGGTATGGTCACACTTACGAGCACTTATCGGAGTTCGGTCAGACCAAGTCAACCCCTTCGCTCGCCTTCAGTCTGGTAGCTACTTGTTCTTTCCCTTACCGGTGAGACCGCGCCAGAACCCTTTGGCCACGTTGCCGACTTCCTTGCCGATTTTGGCGGCTTCCTGGCCGACCTTCTTGCCCTCTTCACCGATCTGCTGACCGATGCGACGACCTTCCTCACCGATCGACTCGGCGATCTCCTCGGCGTTTTTATCTTTCACGATATCTTTGAGGTTTTCGGTGCCCTCTTTGAGCCCGTCGACGATCTGACGTCCAACCTCGCGGCCTTCCCGACCCACGCTCTCGGCGATCTCCTCGGCCCTCTTGCCTTGAAGATTGGGATGGAGCCTCTGGCCCGCGCCAGAAGTGGTGGTGTCGCGAACTTCCTGCCGCTGCAAGTCTACTTTCGTTTCCGGTTGCCGCTGTACCGAATCTTGAACGCTCTCGGTCTCAGGCTGGGCTGGAGCGGTTCCGTTAGAGGCCGCACCACCGGCGCATCCGGTGGCTCCCATGACGCCCACGAAAGCCAGACCGAGGGCCAAGAAGGTACCGAGCTTTCTCATTCCGGAAGTCGAGAGAGAGTTGGCTTTGGCTTGCTGGGACAGCTGAACCGTGTCGGTGGTTTCCACACCCGGTTCCTGGCTGGCCTTGGAGTAGTTCGCCAGAGCGCGGCTGGGAGGGCTGGTCGATTTCTTGAGAAGCTGAGGTCTTGGAAAGGTGAGGTTAGTAAGCATGTTTTGAGAATATCCGGGCACCCTGAAAAAGCAGTTAAAGTCTAGAAGCGCTTTAATAACAGGGAGGAGCTTTTTCTTTTCGTAATGGTTTTTATGGATTTTATCCCCGTCCAAACGCCCGAAGATAGAGAAGCTTATTACGCTTTGCGCTATCGCATCTTCTGCGAAGAGAAAGGGGTGCCGGTCGAGCTCGAACGAGACGCCGACGATCAGATCGCGCTCCACATTCTGGTGAGAGACGAGGGTGAACCGGTGGCGGTAGCGCGGATGGTTCCGCGAAAAGAGTTCGGCGTCCAGATCGGACGAGTGGCGGTGGTAGCCGCCCATCGCCGCCGGGGCATCGGCAAACTGCTTATCCGCAAGCTCGAAAACCAGGCTCGACGACAGGGGCAGCGACGAGTCGCCCTGGACGCTCCTCTGGATGTTCTGGAGTATTACCATCGTTTGGGATATAGGGCTTTCGGTGAGGTTTTTCGCGACGCCGGCGTGCTCCATCGGAAAATGCGCAAGCGCCTCGGCGATCTGCTGGTCGTTGCGGTCGGCGGGAACGCCATGGAAGAAGGCTACGCGTCCGCGCTCGAAACAGCGGAACACCTGGTGAACCTCTTGGAGGCCGGCTTTCGTTTGGTGCTCACCCACGGCAACGGCCCTCAGGTTGGGAAAGCCCTTCTTCGCTCCGAGGCAGCCCGAGATCAAGTGGAGCCCCAGAGTCTCGACACCTGCGTGGCCTCCACCCAGGGCACCATGGGCTACTATTTCCAGCGAGCTCTGACCGAGGTCTTGGAGGGACGAGGGATGGCCCAGCGACCGGTCACCGTGATCACTCGAACGGTGGTGGACGCCGACGATCCGGCCTTTCAAAAGCCTACCAAACCGATCGGACCTTTCATGTCCGAGGAGCAAGCCAAAGAAAGAGCCCAATCCGAAGGCTGGGACGTGAAGGAAGACTCGGGTCGGGGGTGGCGCCGCCTGGTGCCGTCGCCGGAGCCGCACCACATGGTGGAGATGGAGGCTATCAAAGCTCTCCTGGAACAAGAGTTTCTGGTCATCGCCGCCGGTGGTGGAGGAATCCCCATGACCACCGACCACCACGGCCTCTCGGCTGTGATCGACAAGGACAAAACGGCGGCCATGCTGGCCACCGACCTGGAAGCCGACGGCTTCGTGATCGCCACCGCGGTGGACAAAGTGGCGATCCATTTCGGAACTCCCCGGCAGCAAGCTCTCGACCGGCTCACTCCCGACGAGGCCGACCGCTATGCCGCGGAAGGCCACTTCGCTCCCGGAAGCATGCTGCCCAAGATGACGGCCGCCGTTCGTTTCGTCAACAACACCAAACGCTGGGCCGCCATCACCACCGCTGAAAATATGCTGGACGCGGTGGAGGGGAAAGCCGGGACCCGGATCGAGCATCCGGAGTTGGAGAGCGGGCCTTTCGTTTCCGACCGGGAGTGACTACTCCCTCGACTGCCGTGCGTTGACTTTCAAAACCTGTTGACGCAAGCAGTCTTTCTGAGCCAACGCAAGCCGCTTCAAGTCCACGATCTCATCGGGACCGTGTCGAATTTCACCCACGGCTCCGCTGATGCCGGCCAACAGAAAACAGACTCCCCCTCCGATAGGTGTGAAGGTCGAAATCAGACCGAGCAAACCGCCCGCCACGCCCGTGGCAAAAAAGTTCACCGTCGCTCTGACGGTCGTGCGAGCCGTGATGTGGAAATCAGGTTTGTAGGCGGCCAGGACGTCGTCGAGAAGCTCGTGGCCACGCATGACGTTCGACAACTCCTTGAGCGCCGTCGCGACGTCTTCTTGCTCCCACCTTAGTCGAAGTCCGGAGACATCGGTGGGAAGTTCATCGCAATCGACGACGAAGTAGGAAAGAGCAGGCATCGGCACTTCCGCTTTCTCGCAGACCACCCCGTGTCGCAGCAACAAGACGTAGAGTCGAGCGTGGGAATAGGCGGACCACAACATCTCGTAATAACGACCGCGATCACCCCTCCAGGGCTGGCCCACCACCAGCAGCGGCTTTTCCGCTCTCAGACCGTCCGAGAAAAAGGAACTTTCCGTACAGCTCGCGGTGGTTTCCGAATCTCGCCTGACGAGTAGGACCGAGGTGGCGTCGGAGCATTCTTTGTCCGCGCCCCGGAGGCCGGCCGGCACCGTCAGCGGTGAGATTTCGCGACCGTCCAACGCCAACCTCAAAGGAGCATAACCGGCTCTCTGCTTGAGAACACGCTCATACTTCACCGCATCCCTGGCCGGACCCGAGGCAAACCAGGAGGAACCGTCCCCCAAACGACGGCGGTCAACAACAAGGGTCAATTCGGCCCCGTAGTGCTCCGGCTCGACCCGGTGGAGTCCCTCGCCATCCCAAAACAGAGCACCCGAATGAACACTCAGCAAACAAAAACGATGATGAGACAGCAGCGTCCGCAGAGCGATGTTCAAGTGTTCCGCGAAGGGTCCGGAGGTCTGTGAGAGGTCCACGACCGAGCGAGCCACATCCTCCCATTCCTCACCTCCGGGAAAGTCGAACCGAACCTCCACGGTGGAACGCAAAATCTTGATATCGAGTACCTTGGAGCGAGCGACGACGGCCGCTTGGACCACCTTGAGCAGCCAATCCTCCTTGTCGGTCAGCGTGTACCGCGCCAACTTCTCCAAAGCGTTGATCTCCAGCATGGTGAAACCACCGGAGGAATCAAAACTCCCCTCCGAACCCAGTTCATCGAGATAGTGACTCAGCGATCCCCGACTCCGCATCCGAATCTCTTCCGATGAACTCAGAAACCTCTCCTGCCGGAGTTTTAGCACCGGCATCGAAATCCGGCCTTATGTCCACTTCAGTGCAGCCATCCGCAAACAGGTTCAACCCGCTCGACAAACTGAGCAAGACCGCCGTCTTCTGTCTTCGCACCCTGATCGTCTGCTACGTCGGTATGTCGCTCATCGAAACCGCGGGCGGCCTGATGTTCCCCAGCTTCAGCGACCCTAACGCCGATATTTCCTCGGGCCTGGAGATGGCCCTGGGGCTGGGCTTGTTTGGCGTGGCCATCGTGAGTGTGCCGGTTTACGTCACCTGCATCGTGGCTATTTGCCGCTTTATGTATCGAGCCAACGAGAATATTCGAGCCGCCGGACGAACCGATCTGGAGTTCACTCCCGGCTGGTGCGTGGGCTGGTGGTTCATTCCCCTGGCCTGTCTTTTCAAGCCTAGAGAAGCCATGGTCGAGCTCTACAAAGCCAGCGACTCGCCTGTGACCTCGGATTGGAAAAACAACAGCTTCGACCCTATCATCAACAAGTGGTGGGCTTGCTGGATTATCGGCTCCATCGTCACCAGAATAGAGAGCCGACTGGTCGTCAGCGGGGTGGATACCGGATTGGCCGCCATACCGATCACCTGGCTCTCCACCATCCTTCTGTCGCTGGCCGCGATCTGGCTGGTTTCGATTGTGCAGCACATCACCGCCCAGCAGCGACAAAACTTATCCGACGTCGTCCCCCAGGGAGATACTGTCTAGGCCGTCTTGAGAGCGCGGCGGCTTAGCTACCGGCCCTGATCTCTAATTGCTCCTCGATGGCAGCCTTCATCGCGCTCACGTCCTCTTCGGAGGCAAGAGCCATTTCCAGGGTGGGCTCTCCCCGTCTGACAAAGTGAAGGTCGGTGTGGTAATTCTCCTTCACTTCAAATCTCTCCACCTCACTCCAAAGCAGAAACCACGAATGCTTGGCTGAGTCGGCGTCCCAGAAGATTAAGCGTCGATTGGTAGCTATGGCTCGACAGTTCAGGTGGGCGTGCACCGGGAAACGTTTCACGGCTGAAAGTGAGAGTAAGATCTTCTCGCTGGGATAGGGTTCGACACCCAGCAAGACCTCTGAAGCCTCCACCGGAAACAGCTCCTTCGGAGACTCCGACTTGCGGAGCCAAAGCCAATTGGTCAGCAACTCGTATCCACCCCGGGGGTCGATCGGCGAGACCAGTGGGAATCCCCTATTCAAATCGGCAATTTCGAGACGCTCGATTTCAGCCGCAACGAACTCTCGAAGTTCTTCCACTTTGCTCAGGAAAGTCGGGTCTTCTACCGCCTTGAACTCGGTCAGATCGACGGATAGGTCGGCTCCATCGACAATGGCGATCACGTTGCCGTTGCCGAGCGATCCGCTCCAGGGGTGCAGCGCTACTCCGTCTTTCACAAACACAACCGTGCCTTGTGATTTGGTGATAGGCAAAATTCCGACAACGCCCGCTACTGACATGAGCGTGTCCGACCCGGGAGAGCCGAAAAGAACAAGAGGAGAGGGCGCGTCTTTGAAAGTCATCGATGGTACGTGGATTCCCTCCCGCAACTCGTGGTAGCTGTTCGGCGGCGGGCACCCCAACCGCAACCCGCTCCCCGCAAGAACGCTTTCGCACATCAGGTACGGCACGACCTGGGCGGCCACCGTCTTGGTATAGCGACCGGCGAAGGGCCTTTCGATAGGACGGCTGTCGATAGTAAGATCGAGCGGTGCAAAGAGGCATCGTGTCTGAAGGGTAACGTACTCCGCGGCAAACTGAGTCCCGAAGAGAGACCGCCACAAACGGCGCTGCTTTCGAAAGCGTAGCTCAAAGCCTTCGAACGGCTCCTCCACTCTCAGCTCCTGTCCCGTCAGGACGATACTCCCGCCGGGCGTTCGCCAGGAGATCTCGGCCATCTCCGCCCCTGCCGCCGCGTTGATCCCCACCGCCAGGTGTCGCAACCAGCCTTGCGGCAGCGAAGCCAACGTGAGTAGCGAAGCGGCGTAGTGGTCCCCCGACAGAAACAAGCAGTCCGCCGGACCGAATCGAAACAAGAGAGTGTCTCGCTCTACCCTGACGTCCAGAGCGGGACACCCCGCCGCTACCGCGGCCTGGACAATCTTTAAGACGTAGTGGGTGGGCTCGGCTAAGCCGGCCGCTTTCATCTTTTCTCGAGCTTCTCGCGGAGACAGGGTGAACACGCCGACAGAATCGGCGGTGCCCCCGGACGCCTGACTCTCTAGAAACCGATCCAGCTGACTCTACCCCGCCTCGCCGGCCTCCGCCATGGCAGCCAGTTCCTCGGAATCGACCCCCTTCTTTTGGGCCCTCTCCCGCCAGAGCTTACGCGCCATCTCCTGCAGGTCGGCGACTTCGTCGCTCTCATCCATAATTTCGACTCCCACGACCGTCTCCAGGATGTCTTCCAGCGTCACCAGACCGGTCACCGTACCAAAGCGATCGGTGACCAGAGCGAAGTGATGGCCTTCATCAAGGAACTTGCGCATCAACTCGTCGACCTTGGAAGTCGACTCCACTCTGATCACTTCTCGCCGAAAATTCTTGAGCTCCCACTCTTTCTCTTTCACCGCACCGAGAAGAGCTTCCGCGCGGATCACCACGCCGGTAATGTCATCGACACTTTCGCCGTAGATCGGGATACGAGAATAGGGCTTACCGGATATCTCCTCCACGAACTCATCGAGGTTGGTCTCGGCGGGCAGCATGAACATCACCGGCCGAGGTGTCATAATATCCTTTGCCACCATCTCCGCCAGACGAAGAACGTTTCGAACGACCTTTCCTTCCTCGACCTTGATCTCTCCCTCCTCTTCACCCATAGCCGCCGCAGCCAGCAACACTTCTCGGTGTCTCGGCTTACCGTGTGCGCCGCCGAAGGTGATCATTCTGGTGATAAATCCGCACAACCAGACCAGGGGGAAGAGGCAGTACTCCAGGACCGGCAAGAAGTAGGCCGTGGGTTTGGCGAAAACAAGTGCGTACTTGGCTCCCAGTGTCTTGGGAATGATCTCGGTGAAGATGAGAATGGCGAAGGTCAAGAAGCCTGCGAAGATGGCCTCTCCCTGGTTGTTGTAGATGCGGGCGTACTCGGCGCCCGCTCCGGCCGCCCCCATCGTGTGAGCGATGGTGTTCAGGGTCAGAATTGCGGACAGCGGCCGGTCCACATCCTCTTTCAGCACGGCCATTTTGTCGGCCCACTTCTCTCCGCGCTGTTTAGCGGCGTGGACGGAAGTCTGGGTCACCGAGAGAAGGGTTGCCTCCAAAAGCGAGCAGAGAAAAGAAAAACCCAGTGCGATAAGGACGTATGCAATTAACAAGGCCACATAGAGGGCGTTCTTGTCCGAAAGTGTGTCCCCTGTATGGTAAGAAACTACTGAATCCGGCCCTCATGGACATTTTGTGGACATCTCCGAGAGTAATATGGAAAGGTAGTTCGTAATGTTTAAAGATGGAAACAATCTTGGTGGTGGAAGACGAGCTTCAAATCAGGGAGCTGATCAGCCGATATCTTGAGAATGCCGGGTACAACGTATTAACGGCGACCAACGGCAACGATGCTCTGGAGAAGGCTCGAACCGGAGGGATCGATCTCATGGTCTTGGACATCATGATTCCCCGACCGGACGGCTTGGATGTGACTCGCATCGTGCGGTCGGCTAGCGCCCTTCCGATCCTGATCGTGAGCGCCCGCGGTGAAGAAGCCGACCGTGTAGCCGGTCTTGAGTTGGGCG
>Ga0208701_100190_pt1 | contig 28327 bp, 22 predicted proteins | sample DeeseametaMP1482_FD_184188 | JGI IMG/M metagenome (GOLD analysis project Ga0208701, IMG submission 184188) | Marine microbial communities from the Deep Pacific Ocean - MP1482 (SPAdes) | ecosystem: Environmental > Aquatic > Marine > Oceanic | place: South of Fiji, South Pacific Ocean | collected... | reverse complement strand
AACGGAGCGTGATACCCACCGCCTTCTGGTTTTTTAGCATAGCAGGGGCGGCGGGGCTCTTGACCTACGCCATCGTCCATCTCAAAGACCCCGTCTTTGCGGTGGGTCAGTCCACCGGACTCTTCATCTATTTCCGCAACATCGTTCTTATTCGACGCAGCAAGAGAGAAGACCAACTCAAGGCTGCCGAGGAGGCTGCAGCGGCGAAATCAACAGAAGAGTAGCTCCCAACAACCCTCCCAAGCCGCTCACCAGGAGCAAAAAGAGCCAAACGAGGGCCCGACCCCTACCACCGACAGGCCGTCGATGGTCGCTTTCTGAAGATACCAGGCTCCCAGCGTGCCAAGAGATGCCACCAGACAGGCCGTAGCCAGCCCTCGATTGCCGAAACGCTCCCACTTCATCGCCACCGCTCCTAGCACCAAGAGAAAGAGGGAAGGCAAGAAGAGGAGGCGCGAGACGACGAAAAGCCCCAGGCTCTCGGCGCTGATCTCCACTCCCATCACATCGATGCTCTGCTCCAGAACCCAGCCCTGGGCTACTGGAAAGAATCCGCCTACCAGTCCGGCCAAGCCACTTGCGACGATGATAGCTGGTGAGTCTTTCACGCCCTTATGCTTCTACGACTCAAGAAAATCGGCCTCTCATGTGAACCCGACGTAAACTTCTGTTAAAGCTTTGTAAACTGCGGAATAAGTCTGTCCGAACGGTGACCATTCTCACTGAATAGCCCTCACTAACGCTTGTAGGGTGAGGCGACACAGAGAAACAGCAGGAGGGTGCTTAACCATATGGCTACCGGTATACAGACAAGTGTTCAAAGAGGCAGACGCTCGCAACTATCAGCGAAACCGACCACAGATCAAAGCCCGTGGAGTAAGGTCGGCTCGATCTGGAGCGGGCTGGACAAGAAGGTCAAATACGGAATCGGCGGCCTGGTGCTGCTGCTCCTTTTGGGCGGTTCGTTCAAAGCGCACGACGTCCACAGCAACACCTACGGAGATTTATATCCGTTGAAGCTCAACGCCGAGGATGTCACCGAAATCTCCTCGGTGCTGACCAATACCGGTATCGAACACACCATACCTCCCACCATGGACGGAATTCAGCTCCATCCGCAGGACGTTCGAAGAGCCCGAGCTTTGCTGGCCAGTCACTCTCTTCCCCGGCACAATCCCGCTCCCCCGGAAGAGGACCCCACCATGCCCACGGCCGATATGCGAAAAGCAGCAGAACGCCGCCGACTGGAGTCCGACCTGATTTATACTCTGCGCCAGATGGACGGTGTCAATGACGCCCGGGTAAAAATCGCCACTCCTCCCAGAGACTATTTCAGAGACAATGAAGTCGCCGTCAAAGCTTCCGTTTTCCTGGATCTCACCAAGAGCTATCGTATGACACCCGAAGTAGCCCAGGGAATCGCTTCTCTCGTCTCCCACTCGGTGCCCGAACTTCAACCAGAAAACGTGACCCTGCTGAACAGCCAGGGCAAAGAGATCGAGTCTGCCGCCCCCGATCAGCTCGACGTTGTGTCGGAGCGAGAAGTGGAGCTGCAAAATAAGCTGCAAGGCGCTCTGGCTCGTATCTTTGGGGAAAGAGTCCACACGGTCGTGAACGTGGAGTACGACACCTCTCAAGAAGAATCTCGGCGCTGGACCCCCGGCGACCCTAAGCATGAAGGCGTGATCGCCGATAGCTCTCAGCTGATGGAAGAATTCTTAGACGGCGAGAACAAAGAAGACGGGAAGAAATACGGCGTCACCAAAAAGTCCACCAACTATGTCTATACTCAAAACTCTCTGGTAAGCGTCAGGATGCAACCTAAGATTGACCGCATCACTGCCACCGTGATGGTGGACGGAGCGAGCGACGAAGAGCTCGCTGCCGTGGCCGGCATCGTCAAGGGCGCGATCGGTATCGATGAGAGCCGGTTGGATAATATTTTCGTGACCGGCCTTCCCTGGAACCACAAGGTCTGGGAAGAGACTCCGGAACCTGCGGCAACGCTCGCTCCGGCGCAAGAAAGCCATAGTCTTTTGTGGGAAGCGCTAGCCCTGGGCGCGGGGATGTTTTTACTCGGTCTGGTGGGAGCGGGGCTATTGAGCAAGCGCATCAACCCTCTCCTGGGTGTGACAGTGGGCTCCTCGGAAAACCAAAACAGCATCAACGGCATCGTGGACCACGGCAACAACAAGAACGGCCTAACGACTCATCTCGATGTCACCGCCCCCAATGGCAACCGCATGGAAGCTCTGGAGAATCTGGTAACTTCAAAGCCGGAGAGTGTGGCCAGCTTGCTGAGAACCACCTGGTTGAAACACTAGACAACAAGAAGGGGCGCTCCTCTTCATGAGAAGCGCCCCGTGCCCCACCCCGATATTTTTAGAGTTAGGCATATGGGCTACTGCCATCTAACTCGACTTTATAGGTCGACATGTTGGCGCCTTGGCGCCCACCGACGACTCCACGTATCGCCAGGTTCCAGCCGGTACCCCGGCTGCCATTTCACCAGTTGGCTCTGGACGACTCTTAAAGGTCAGGTCGTACACCCTCGAGAGTTCACACCCACTCACGCAAGTGTCCGGGTCTCTCGAACCCGGTGCTCGGCCACCCATCACACTCCGAGCGTTCCCGACTTCGACCACATCGGTGTCTGCCGAAGCAGCGCTTTCATCTCACGATCCGATAGCCGTCTCGGGCCCTGTCACGCTTCACCGGGCATGACGCCGTGCCTCATTATGATAGAGAGGCCACCCTGTGCTCTTCTCGCGACCCGTCGGTCGCTGCGGCGTTTCTCGGACTGCTCCGAGCTCACACAGCTCCTATGTGTGTTGGCCACAACACTCAGGCCTTTACCGAGCCTGTCCGGGCACTTTACAGGTTAGTGCAACCCCGTTCTCTTTCGCTGCCGTGGTGCGTGCGCGGCGACGAACGTTCCGCTGTCCGACATTTCGGTTCGAACTTCTTGACTGGCTTTGAGAGGTGTGTCTCGGTTCGCCCGAGTCCACTTTCACCGTCGCCGGATCCTCTTTTGCCGCCAAGCTCACTCTGGTTGTTCCAGCCAGAGCGCTGGAGAACACTTGCTGATGCCCGCTTGCCCCCCCGGGTCCGCGGAATCACGAAGGTTTGTGTTCCAACCTCTGTCGATCCGACCGTTTCCCACCGGGCTCGACAGGGCCCACCGGCTCTCACGCTCACCGGGGCGACTTCGTGGCCGAAGTATTGGCACAATATTAAATTGTCGTGGGGTCGTCAACTTTTTATTGGAGAAATTGGCGAACTGTTTTCAAGGTGGTAACAAAAAGTTCTCATCGTTTACATGTGGTCGCTCTGGTCGTCCATCCGGAACGTCTCGGTCTCGACCGCGCGACAGGCCGGTTGTGTTCTATAAACTCCCGATGTAGAATGCTCGCCACAGATAGGAAGGTTCAATGTCTCAAACACCTCCGCAAGCGCATCGCGATAAGTGCGCCCACCCTCCCTGTGAGTGCAGGGTCGAAAAAGATCAAAAATACTGCTCTGAGGAATGTGCCGCGGCAGACAAGGACGGAAAGCCCGAAAAGTGCCCGTGTCCTTGCTGCGGTAGCTAGAGGCTAAACCAGTAGCTCACCGAGGGCCTCGAGAAATCGTATTCCCGCTTCCAAGCCTCCGGTAACGACTCTCGTGGGCAGGGCTGAAACCCCAAGGACTCAAAAAACTCGCCCACTTGCACGCTCACGGTAAGCGCAAACAGACCGCGCTTGCCCGAGCCCTGAGCCTTTTCAATCAACTCGAGAACCAGCTTCTTCGCTCTGCCTCTCGCCTGATAGCGAGGCAGCGTGCAGAGTTTCGCCAGTTCGTAGCAGTCGTCGTATTCTAAAAGCGCTGCCAGAGCCACGATCTGCTCGTTCACGGTGTAGAGGGTGAAGGAGTTGATGGCTTTGAGAACCTCGTCGGGTGTCATCTCCTTGAGAGTGCCGGCCCGCACGTAGGGCCTCATAATGGCCAGGATATCGAGCACGTCGCTCTCGTGCGCCTGCCGGAGGACATCGGGGAACTCGTGAGTGAAGAGTGTACCCGAGCCGAAGTGAGTGAAGACCTCTCGAAAAACCGCTCCCCGTTCAGCTTCCACTCGCACAATCTCGATCCCGTGAGTGTTTTGCTGATGAGTGAGAAATCCCAGTTCGTCGGCCGGATAGCTGCTGGTGTCGGGGTGCGCCAGCGCCTCCTCGAGTTGAGACGGTGTCGGACAACTCACTTTTCGCCCCTGGATCACCAGATGTGCCTCCGGCCCGGGGAAGAAGACTTTGGTAGCTCCCATAGCCACCGCGCAGTGGATAACGCTCTCTTTCAGCGATGTCGAGTCGTCGCCGTGAGGAAGGAGCACGATGGGGAGCGCCCCATCTCCCAGTTGCCTCTGCAGCTGACCCATAAAAGCCGGAGTTCTCAACTCCAGCTCGTTGGAGTTTACTATCAAAAAGGTCTGTCCCGAGCGGTTCCACAGTTCGAGCTTCTGCACCAATCTATCGTCGGCATAACAGAAGAGAATCTGGCGGATCCCCGCAGTGTGCAAAACCCGGAGGTCCGTCAGCAACTCCTCGCAGTGCTGCGCCTTCTCGAAATAAAAGGCGAACAGTCTGTCCCGAAACTTGTGGCAGTAGTGCAGAAGCTCCAGAGCGTTGAGCATGCGTGATTCGATGTTTTCCACTCAGAGTTGTCTCCCGGGTGGCGTGAGCGTTGGCATGCCCTGAGGCTTGCTCCAGAGAGCGCGATTTCCTACGTGGGGGGAAGTTTTAGGTTAGTTCGGCGGGCGAGCCGGGTAGTTAGCTGATGTGAAAACGATATTCCGCACTCTGCTGATGACCCTTCTCCTGGTGGCGTCCTCGGCAGCCCAAGAGCTACTCCAACCCCTGGCTGAGGAACTCATCTTTAAAGGGGAATCTCAGGCCCTTCAACTTCTGAGGAATTCCTCCGAGAAGCTCCAGCCACTGCGCTGGAGCCTGGAAAGACAGGCAAAGAAGCCCTCCCAGACCATCGAATCGCTACGCGCCCAAGCTCTCCTGGTGCTGTATGAGATGGTCGACGGCGAAAGTCCCGACCGCGCCCCTTTGGAGTCCTTCCAAAGCCGCGCCCTGGAACTTGAGCAACTCATAGAAAAGGCCAATCAGGACACTCTTCGTGGCGACATGGCCGCCGTGAACCAGACTGTCGAGAAGGGGGGCGACGACCTCTATACCTGGGTCAACTGGAGCCGGGCCGTGCACCTTCAAGGTCCCAGAGCAGATAAACTCAATGTGGTGTACGCCATGAGCTTTATCGCCAACTCCAACCGGCCCGTGGTGGAAGTCGAGCAACCCTCTCCACCAGGTCTGAGCGGCCTGGCCGTGGGGCTTCCCTACAACGGCCCGAGCACGGAGGCTGAAGCCCGGAGCGGCCTGGCCGATTCCTCCGACTGGAGAGTGGCCGACTACCTGGCTCGGATTGGGGCCTACTCCGAAGCCGTCGAGCGGCTGAGTCGCCTTGAGCCGAGTTCTCCCCTGGTGTCTTTTCGAAGTCAGATCTTGAAGGCCCAAACAGGCCTGGAGCCGCTCCCCGACACCGCCCCTCAACTCGGGCCCGATGAAGAGATCTACTGGCTCCTGGCCAGACTGAGAGAGTCGGAGGCTCGAGGAGATCTCAAGACCTTTCTAGACAGCCTGAGTCGAGGATTGAAACTGAGCGCAGACAAGCCTCTCTACGAATTCTGCTTCTATTCCGCTTCACAAAGGCTGGCCCGACTGCGCGGAGAGGTTCGAGACGTGCCCGCCTACGAGCAGTCGTTTCGCAGGGGACTGGAGATTCTCAAACTGGTCGACCCCAAGCACCAGGCGCCGCCCCTTGTCTGGCGTTGGGTGGGTGAGAGTTTGGACGACTGGGAACGAGGATGGCAAGAGATGGCACTCGGCTTCCCGGCCCTGGACCCTCTGCAGAGAGAAATCGATCTTATCTCGATTCGACTCTTCACCAATCCGGAGTTTGAAAGAGCCAACCTGTGGAAGGCCGAGGCTGGTACTGCGGTGCTTTCCCAACGATACTCCAGCATAGAGATTCAACAAAAGGCCGTCGAGTCGATTTTCGGTCGAATACCTCATTTGTACAACACGAGGGCCGGTCTGGTGCAAACGGCTCTGGCCGAGAACCAACTGCCGGGACAGCCCGAGGCGGCGCTCTCCACGATGGAAAAGGGTATCCGCTTGCTGAAAGCCGGGCCTGACCGCAACGCTCTTGACAACGCCGTCCTCCGCAAGGCCGAAATCATCCTCGACTACAATCTCGAAAAAGAACTCCAAGAAGCGACCAGCATTGCCGATGAGTACAGCCGTTCGGCGAATCTTCAGGCCAAAATCAGAGCGCTTTTCATGCTGGCTAGAATCCTGGAGCTTCAGGGCGTCCGACAAGAAGCGATGGAAACGCTCGATCAGGCGGTTCAACTGCTGAATCAATTCGCCGTCGAAAGCGAAGGCGGCGCTTGGACCCTGGAGCAGATGAAACGTCGATACTCCCCGATTTTCGAACTCAGAACCGTTTGGCTTCTGGAGGCTGATAGAGTGGCTGAGGCGGTCGCCAACCTGGAGAAGCAGAACCTCCTTCAGAAAGTCGCCTCGACTCCCCTCAGCGGGCAGCCGGAGTTGAACTGGAAGAAGCAACAGATCCATTCACTGGAAGAGAAGCTTGGTCAGACCGATATGCCCGAGAAGCAAAAAGCGGTCCGAGCGGAGTTGGAGGTCGCCCGTCGCGGTCTGGTTCAACTCCTGGCCGGTTTGCAATCCCACCCGAACTATCGCAAGCTGCTGGTCACGAAACCTGCCGAAATCAGCGCCATTCAAGCTTCTTTGCCGGACGATACCGTTCTGATCCAGCATTTTCTGGCTCAAAACCGCTCGGAACTTTACATCCTGGTGATCGGTCGTTCCAGCCTCGATGCCAAAAAGTACGCCCTGAACTCGGCCGATTTAGAGCGGGACATCCTCAACCTCAGGAGAGCTCTGAGAGGTCGCTCGGTGACCGATCAGAAGCTCACATACGGCCTTCTCAACAAGCTCTACAATCAACTCCTGAAGCCGGTCGAGAGCGAACTGGCCGGCAAGAAGCGTCTTCTGCTGGCGACTTCCGGCTCGCTAAACAACCTTCCGTTCTCCGCGCTGGTGACAGGCGCTACGAACGGCAAGCCGAGATTCTTGGTGGAAGACTATGAGATCGTCTCCTTGCTTCGGTCCGGCGACCTGGCCCGGCTGCAGAATGAGCCGCCGCCAAACGTCTCGTCCTGGACGGTCTTCGGAAACCCCGACGGTACTTTGCCTGCTGCCGAACTGGAAACGGAGTTCATTAAGAAACTTCACCCGGAAAGCAAGACCTTCGTTCGAAACGACGCTCGGGAGCTACGCCTTCGAGAGCTGGTGGCGGAAACGGGCGTACTCCATCTTGCCACCCACGGGCGGCTGAACGACCGCAACCCGGCTCAGAGTTCTCTTCTCCTGATCGACGAGGTCGGACGGCCGGGGGCTTTGACTCGACAGGAAATCATCTCCGACCTCGATCTGAGGAAAGCCAGGTTGGTGACCCTGTCGGCTTGTGAGACGGCACTCAGCGGACAATCCGGTAACGAAGTGAGCAGTCTGGCTGACGCCTTCTGGTCGAAGGGTGCCAGGTCTGTGATCGGGAGCCTTTGGAGCGTGCCCGACGAGCCCACTTACCGGCTCATGGCAACCTACTACCAGGGCCTCGCCTCTGATAAGAGCTACGGCCAAGCCTTCAGAGACGCCCAACTCGCCCTGATCGCCGACCAGAAGACTTTTCACCCCCTATTTTGGTCCGGATTCATCTTTTGGGGCGACTTTCGTTAGGGATAGATCTTCTGCATCTCCACCGGAGCATCGGTCACCACACCGTCAGCTCCAAAGAGCTTCAAGGCTCTTGCCGTGATTGGTTTGTTGACGGTGTAGGTTAGGACGTTCTTGCCTTCCTTGTGGCCACGTCTTATCAATCCCGGGCCCGCCAAAGACCAATGAGGGATGACCGCATCAGCCGAGGTCGTATCGATGGCTGCGCGGGCGTAAGAAGATCCCGCATAGCGACCGGTCAGGGCGCCTCCGACCAGGCCTAGAGCTGCTCCCGCGAGCGCTCCTGGAATGGAGCCGGCGGCGGCCACACCTGCCCCCAGCCCGGTCACCAGACCGACCGCTCCACCGATACCCGCTGCCTTGAGCGACTTGTGCGGAGCAATCAGCAACCCGGTATGGAGGCCCGGCTTTTGCCGCTCCAGATTCTCGATAAACTCGGAATTGAAAGATGTGACGGTCACCTGCTCGGCCACGCCCTGCTCGTCGATGATTTGGAGAAGCCGATCGGCGTAGTCGGGTGTCGCCGCGTGCTTCTTGATCTCCACGTCAACGTGAATCTTGTCTTTGGCCCAGCTCAGCACTTCTGCAAGCGTTGGAACCTTCTCGCCCGCGAATTGAGGGTCGAACCAGGAGCCTGCGTCGAGTTTCCGCACCTCCTCAAAAGTGTGGTCACTGACTTTACCCGACCCGTTGGTGGTCCGGTCCAGAGTATCGTCGTGATGAACGACGGAACGCAGGTCGCTGGTCTCGCTGACGTCCAATTCGAAGATCTTGGCACCGTCTTCAAGGGCTGCGCGAAAGGAGGCCATCGTGTTTTCAGGCGCTCGTCTCTGCGAGCCTCGATGGGCTACGACGCCCTTGAACTCCGTGCGGGCGGGGGATGAGAAAGTGGACTTGATGAACATGGTTTCATCTTAAAACTTCCGTCTGGAACCCCACTGGCTCCGGCCTGCCTGCTTTTAACAGTTTCTTAAAGATTGTAAACCGGTGGTAACAACGCAGGCAAAACGGCCATTGTGCCGCTAACGTCAGGAGAAACCTTTTCCACGCCGAACCGCGGCTCTATGAAAAAACTGTTGATGCTTCTCCTTTTGTTATCCCCGTGCTTGGCCGAGGTTCCGGCTTACCAGCAGATCATCTCCGGCAAGCAGGTCGGCCCCGTCACGATCAACTCGACCCGTGCCGACATCGCCGCCATCGTGGGCACCGCCTACATGGAAGAGGGCGAGGTCTACCTGGGGGAAGGGATGACCTCACCGGCGACCGTGGTTTATCCCGGCCATCCGAACCGAACGATCAAGGTCGTCTGGAAACCCGGACCCAAAGAAACGGCCACTCCGGAAAGTGTGTGGATTATGGGCGAGGAGTCGGAGTGGAAAACCCCCAGCGGCATCTCTCTCGGCACCGGCCTTGCAGAACTCCAAAAGCTCAACGGCGTTCCGTTTGCGCTCCTGGGCTTCGAATGGGACCTCGGCGGCGGAGTGAATAGTTGGGGAGGCGACCTCGAAGAGGAGATGAGGGACATCCACGTCCGGCTCAAACTTCCAGAAAACGCCTACGAACTCGCCGGGGAAGATATGCTGACTCAGGTGGTGGGGGACCGAGAAGTGAGCTCTTCTCATCCCGTTTTTCAGAAGGTCAATCCGGTGATCGACCGGATCGTGGTGACTTTCTAAACTGCAGTGAGTTCGACCGGTGGTCAAGAGGAAAAGATTTATTGAGCCCCAAACCATCCCATCGCCGGGTTCTATTCCCGATTCGAAAAGATTCATTTTGGGGGTTCCCTTGAAACGATTGTATCTACTTCTATCCTGCGCGGCCCTTTGTTTCGCGACTCTTCTAGCCGGTTGTGGAGACAGTAAAAACTTTGTTTTCACCAGTACGCCGACGATCACACCGACTGTCACCCCGACGCCCGTCCCTGATCTAACCGGGAATATTCGGATTCAACTCGCCCTACAGAACAACCGTTCGGTGAAGAGTGATGTGCGCAGCTTTCGTGTGACTCTTCGCCAGGGCGGCAACGTTGTTGTCGAGCAGATTTTCACTCGTTCTGATGTAGGGCCCGCGCAAACTTTAGAACTTACGGATTTAGAGCCGGGCGAATATGAGCTTCAGCTGCGATATCTCAGTGCCGTGGACTCTCTGTTGGGCGAGTATGTCCAGGGGGTGATTGTCATCGCCGGCCAGACGACATTGGTCACGGACCCAAATTACCGTAATGTTGTTCCCGACTTCATATCGAGTAGATCTTTTCTAGTAGGCGAGGGGGGGCTTCCCCGATCCGTGGCGATAGCGGATCTGAACGGCGATAACAATCTCGACCTCGTCTCCGCTAATTCGGGCACTGACAACCTGTCGGTGCTGCTGGGCAACGGAGACGGCACCTTTCAGGCCCGCGTCAATTTCGCTGCTGGAATTCTTCCTTTTTCCGTGGCGATAGCGGATGTGAACGGTGATGGTAACCTCGACCTCGTTTCCGCTAACGGAGGCAGCGACAACCTCTCGGTGCTGCTGGGCAACGGAGACGGCACCTTCCAAGCCGCCGGCAATTTCGACACTGGATTTTTCCCCTCTTCCGTGGCGATAGCGGATGTGAACGGTGACAACAATCTCGACCTCGTATCCGCCAATCAAGACAGCGACAACCTGTCGGTGTTGCTGGGCATCGGTAACGGCACCTTCCAGGCCGCCGCCAATTTGGGCGCGGGAGATGGTCCTCTCTCCGTGGCGATAGCGGATGTGAATGGCGATAGCAATCTCGACCTCGTTTCCGCTAATCGAGACAGCGACAACCTGTCGGTGCTGCTGGGCAACGGAAACGGCACCTTCCAGGCCGCCGTCAATTTCTCCGCGGGAGTTGGAGCGGGCCCTCAGTCCGTGGCGATAGCCGATGTGAACGGTGACAACAATCTTGATCTCGTTTCCGCCAATCAAAACAGCGACAACCTGTCGGTGTTGCTGGGCAACGGAAACGGCACCTTCCAGACCGCCACCAATTTCGGCGCCGGCGTTGCCCCCTATTCCGTAGCGATAGTGGATGTGAACGGTGACAACAATCTCGACCTCGTTTCCGCTAATTTTGGCAGCGGCAATCTGTCGGTGCTGCTCGGCAACGGCAACGGCACCTTCCAGGCCACCACCAGTTTCGCCGCGGGCGATGGCCCACTTTCCGTGGCTATAGCGGATGTGAACGGTGACAACAATCTTGACCTCGTTTCCGCTAATGTGGGCAGCAACAACCTTTCGGTGCTGTTGGGCAACGGAGACGGCACCTTCCCGACCCCCGCTAATTTCGGCACGGCAGATTCCCCTCGTTCCGTGGCGATAGCGGATGTGAACGGTGATAGTAACCTCGACCTCGTTTCCGCTAATGCGTTGAGCGACAATTTGTCGGTGCTGCTGGGCAACGGAGACGGCACCGTCCAGGCGGCCGCCAATTTCGACGCCGGAGATTTCCCTCTTTCCGTGGCGATAGCAGATGTGAATGGTGATAGCAATCTCGACCTCGTTTCCGCTAATCGAGACAGCGACAACCTGTCGGTGCTGCTGGGCAACGGAGACGGCACCTTTCAGGCGGCCGTCAATTTCGACGCTGGAGATCGTCCTAGTTCCGTGGCGATAGCGGATGTGAACGGTGATAACAATCTCGACCTCGTTTCCGCTAATGCGTTTAACGATAATCTGTCGGTGCTGCTGGGCAACGGAGACGGCACGTTCCAGGCCGCCGTCAATTTCGCCGCGGGAGCTTTCCCTGGAGCCGTGGCGATAGCAGATTTGAACGGTGACAACAATCTCGACCTCGTTTCCGCTAATGTGGGCAGCAACAACCTTTCGGTGCTGCTGGGCAACGGTGACGGCACCTTTCAGGCGTCCGTCAATTTCGACGCGGGAGCCGGGCCGCTTTCCGTGGCTGTAGTGGATCTGAACGGTGACAACAATCTCGACCTTGTTTCCGCTAATGTTAACGGCGACAACCTGTCGGTGCTGCTTGGCAACGGAGACGGCACTTTTGAGGCCGCCGCCAATTTCGGCACGGGAGATGGCCCCGCTTCCGTGGCGATAGCGGATATGAACGGTGATAGTAACCTCGACCTCGTTTCCGCTAATGGGGGCAGCGACAACCTATCGGTGCTGCTGGGCAACGGAGACGGCACCTTTCAGGCCGCCGCCAACTTCGGCGCGGGAGATGCCCCCGAGTCCGTGGCGATAGCAGATCTGAACGATGACAACAATCTCGACCTCGTTTCCGCCAATAATAACAGTGACAACCTGTCGGTGCTGCTGGCAAGATAGGCTTTGCGGCTTGGCGAACTTCCGGTTCGCCAAGCCTTCACTTGGAACCACGTTTAAAGGGTTCCCAGCACGTTGACCTGAGCCGCCTTTAGTTCGTCCCAGCAGAGCACGCGCGCCTGTTTGTCCTCTCCCATGGCGATCTTGCTCAGACGACGTCTTACGTCTCGCTCAGTCAGTAGAATCGGCTGCATGCCACCCTCCCATAAGGTTTGAAAGCGTAGTTGGAGCCCTTGACACAAGTTTTCTAGCTCGTCCTTTCTCATACCGTTGCGAAGGGAAGTCACGACCGACGGCTCGGTGGCCAGGACGTGGAGTTTGCCCGAATCAGAGCAGAGGCTCTCGCGAATTTGCTCAGACATGGATAGCCTGATCTCGCTTACTAGAGCCGAGTCATCGGAAAGCTGATTTCTCAGCGACAGGAAGCACTCGAGAATACGAGGTAACCGCTCCACGGACACTCCTTCTCCAACCAGCTCCGAAAGCACGCGAGTGAAGCGCGGCAACTCCCACTCCGGCAAGCGGAGGTTGCGGTCGATCTTGGCCCAACCGGTCACCAGGTGCGCCGCCATGTTTTTCGTCATGAGAAGACGAGCCTCAGAACGCAGCACCTCGAGGAGATGACTGGCTATAACCTGATGGGGAGCGAAGAAAGCGCAACTCGATTCGAAGGCTGGTACATCGACCCAGCAAGCGGGCAATCCGTAGAGAGGCTCCTCAATCAGGTTGGTGCTCATTTTCCTCAAAACGTCTTCCGGCCCCAGCGCAAGAAGACTAGAGGCATCAGGAAACTCCCAACCCCCGACAGCGTTCTGGCCCAGCCAAATCTGGTACTGCAATGGTTTGAGTCCGAGGTCGTCTCGGAAGCGAACATGCTCAAACACGAACCCCAGTTCACTTTGAAACTGCTCTCTCAGCGAAGGCATCAGTTCGAGGAGTTTCGAGTCCTTCGTCGGATCCACCAACGATAGCAAGTCTCGTCCTAGCGCCAAGGTTATCTCGCTGGGTGGGGTCACTTCTCGCGGAGAGGACGAAGGGACCGTGACGGCAGGCTCCGCCGAGCTCGATACGAGGACCTCCGACTCCACGCTATACTTTCCCCCGATCAGTAGTTTTAAGGCCAGAGAAGTACCCGGAGGAAGACCGAGTCCTGCCAAAGCGATAGTCTCGATCCCGAGGCCCAGAAGCCCCGTGAGCATCTCGCGCTTGTCGGGAAAGCTCTCCGCGCACTCGGGATGGATATAGTAAAGCTTGCTCTCTTTCAAGCACATTCCCAGTAAGAAAGCCCATCCGAAACTCAGAAAGGAGAGCACCGCCATGCCACCTATGATGGCCGAAGCTGGTGCGAGCCAGGGAGAGGCTTCCTCGGTAAGACTGCAGCGGACCATTCGAACTGCCACGAACGTCACAATCGGCAGGTTGATAAGCCACCAACTCTGCTGAAGATAGGCTCCAAATTCGCCCACTCTCTCCTGGCTCTCAAGCCGCGAGTGGAGTTGATTCCGCTCGTGCTCCCATTCTTCCGAGGTCAACTCCTTCGCATCAAGTCGGGCATCGAGTGCACATCGTTCCATCGGAAAAACATCGAGTTGATAGCGAGCGGCGGCTTGTCTGAGAAGATGCGATAAATGGCCTGTCTTGCGCTGCAAGAGAAGCAAGACCCCGAAAATGACTATCGAAAACCGAGGGCTTTCGCACACCAGAAGCCGACCCACACCGCCGATGATGAAACCCGTCTCGGATGAGCTTGGTTCGAAAAAAAAGCCTGTGAATAGCAGCTTGACGAAAAGCACCAGGAGAAGGCACTGAAGCCACAGGCAGACCCCGGGCAAACGATAGAAGAACTGTAAGTCAAGAGGCTCTTTGAGGCAAAAAGAAAGGCCTCCGCCTACCAGAACGGTCAGTAGTGAGATAAGCACAAGGGAGTCCAAGACCTCTCCTCGGACCGGGACCAGGAAGGCCAGAAACGGCAGAACTCTTATCACTTGCCAGATGAGTGTGGAGAGCCCGGACCTCCACTTTCCAGAGGTCGTTCTTCGAGCCGACCACACCGGTGAAAACTGCACGCTAATTCTCCTCCTGCACTAGTGACAGGGTCGGATTGATCGGCCTTTTATTCTCTTCGTCCGGGTCGGTTACAAAGGTTTAACATTTTGTTTAGGGGTTTGTAACTTTCCACTCGGCCCCGCCGACGGTGAGGCTCAGGGCAGCTGCAGACGGAAAGGGAAGCTCTCTAAAAGCATCGCATTCAGCGCTTATGGACTCTAGAATCAACTTGGCTCAAGACATTCATTCGCTGACTGATTTCAAAAGAAACACCGGAGGCCTGGTGGAGCAAATCCGGGAGACCGGACGTCCTCTTGTACTAACGATCAACGGGAAGGCTGAGCTGGTTGTGTGCGACGCTGCCGGCTATCAGCATCTGGTCGATAGAGTAGAGGCTATCGAAGGTATACGCCGCGGCCTAGACCAGGCGCGTGCGGGCCGGACACTTCCGGCTGCGGATGCATTCCGCGAGGTCGAAAAACGCCACGGGCTCGATCGTTGACCTTCGAGGTCGTCCTCACTGAGCAAGCGCAAGAAGATGCCGAAGAAGCTTACCTCTGGAAACCCTGAAGTCCGGCTACGCTCATTGGGGGTCCGTCAAATTGCCTCGAATGTGCCGAAAGGTTAAACTACCCCCATGAGTACCGCCCAGCAGATGGACTTTATCTCCGTTGAGGAATATCTCGCGTCTGAACTGGAGTCATCGGTCAAGCACGAGTATCTGGGTGGTGTGGCCTATGCTATGAGCGGGGCGACAAATGCTCACAATCGTGTGGCGACGAATATCACGTCGGTCTTATGGGCCAAGCTGAACGGGCCTTGCGAATCGTTCAACTCAGACACCAAGATTCGAATTCGCCTTCCCGGGCATACGCGGTTTTACTATCCCGACGCTTCTGTCATTTGCCGTTCGAACCCACCGAGCGATGCTTTTCAAGATGCACCCACCGTGGTTGTCGAGGTGCTTTCCGATTCCACTCGCCGCTTAGATCTCGGGGAAAAGAAAGACGCCTACTTGACCATTCCCACCCTCGAAGTCTACCTGCTGGTTGAGCCGGAGGCACCCAAGGTCATAGCTTACCGGCGCACCGAGCAGGGCTTTCTGAGAGAGGTTTGGGAGGAGTTGAATTCCAGTGTGCCTCTGCCGGAGGTTGGTGTGGAATTGCCAATGAGTGAGATTTACAGAAACGTGAGCTTTACGACGTAGAGACGTCTCGCTCCGGCCGGTCTCGCTTAAGCAACAGCGCCGGTAAGATCACTAAGTCAGCGAACAAAGCCAGTAGACTCGTTAGCGCTGTCAAAAGTCCGAAATAGCGTGTCGGCTGAAAAGCCGCGAACCCGAACAATCCAAACCCGAGTGCCACCGCCACGCTGGTGATGAGAATCGGTTTGCCCGATCCGTGCAAAGTGGTGACGATGGCCTCCAGGGGCGGTTGGCCCTGCGCTTTGGCGAAGCTGTGAATCACGTGGATGGTGTCGTCCACGATCAGTCCCAGGGCGATCCCGGCTACCGTCACCGTTCCAGCGTTGAGGGGCACTCCAAACCATCCCATAAGTCCGAGAGTGCCGGCCACTGGAAAGACGTTGCAGATAAGGGAGAGTGCGGTGAGACGAAAGGAGCGGTAAGCCACCACGATCACGAGCGTGATGGAGAGAAGCGCCGCGGCAAAAGAGCGCACTTGGGTGTCCAGCAGCAAGACCTGCCCTCTGACGAGCAGGGGAGCGGCTCCGCCGACGGTGAGGTTCAGGGCACCCGGGTAGTCCAAGCGCCCAATCTCATCTCTCAGCGCTCGCACCGACTCGTAAGCCTGATTGGAAGAACCGGTGGGAGCCGTCAGCGTCATTCGGATCACTCCCGTCGTCCCGCCCCGCCAGGCGTACTTCTCCAACTCCTCCGGGATGTCTTGAAAGACTCCTCGGAGAGCCAAACTCCGATCGGCGAGAGGGTGCTCCTCGTCTTCGTCCAGCCAGGGCGACAACGACTCCCGGGCGAGCCCTTTATCAAGAGCCATCTCCTCCAGATGGTCCATTATCTCCAGACTTCTCTCCGAACAGACTCGACCCAGCGGACCTTCCATCAAGATCTCAAACGAGGTAAGTCCGAAAAAATCTCTCTCAAAGTCGGCGTAGCTATGAGGAAGCGGATGTTCGGAATGGAAAAACGTCATGACGTTGGACTCAAGCTCAAGCTTAGGAAGGCCCGCTGCCAAGCCCGCAAAGAGGACGGCCCCCGACAAAAGAATGAGTCCCCGCCGCTTCAAGAGCCGTTCCGCATATCTCCCCAGGGAAGACCGCGACAGGGTTTTGTTATCCACCGTGATTAGAGCTTTGGAAACCACCAGGGGCACCAGAAAGAACACGGCCACCAGCACCCAGACCGCGCCGATCGCTGTGTACAGCCCGAGATCTCGAACCGGGCCGACCTCGGACACCGCCAACGAGCCGAATCCGAGCGCGGTCGTGAAGGTCGCCAGAGCGCAAGGCTTGGCCATTTGCGACGAGGCTTCAGCCCAGAGGGTCAGTCGTTCTTCAAGAGTAGATTGGGAGCTATTCTGAGCCAGGTCGAGATAGCGACTGCAGAGATGCACTGAAGCGGCGACCGTGAGAACGACCAAGATGGCAGGCATCAAGACGACCAGCAGATTCAGAGTGGCTCCGGCCAGACCCATGCAACCGAGCGCGGCCACCACCGAAAAACCGACGGCCAGGAAGATAGCCGCGACTAACCGCATCGAGCGAAAGGCCAGCCAAACCAGAGCGGCCAGGACTATGGCTACCAGGGGGAAGAGACCTCCGAAAGACTTTTCCGAGCCGCGATTGAGATCGCGGGTGACCACCTCGGTGCCAACCAGGCTGAACGCCCCGAACTGGGGATACTCTTGGAGCAGACTCTCCATCCTCTCCAATAGTGCTAGAATCTCTCCCGGCGCGGCTCCGACCGGCAAAGCTACCAGAAGAGCAAATCGACGCCCTCCAGCTCCGACCAACCTTTGAGAAAGAACGTCATCCTTGAACGCGCCGTCGTCGGCGAAGGGGGATTGGAGGGAAGCCACTCCCTCCAGAGCTTCCAAGCGGCTACCCAGCTCCAAAGCTTGTTGCGACGACTCCGGATCAAACTTCTCACTAACCACGACCACAAACGAATCGTTGCCGAACTGAGCCTTGAAGCGATCGTAAAGCTCCACTTCCGGGTCCCCGCTCGGTAGCCAGATCTCCGGACTGTTGTCCATTCGAAGGCGCCAACCGGATAGCACAAGCGCGCACAAAGCGATAAACAGCGCCCAACGCCAGACTCTGCCGCCGTTGGAGTAGACTCCGAAGAAGAAGTCTTGGGTCAACTAGATCTTCTCAGCAACCACCACGCTGTATCTCACCAGACGCCGTTTCATGGCCTTCTTCATGGCGCGAACCGCCGACAGCAGGTCCAGGGCGTCTCGACCCAGGGAGGTCGCTAGCTTAAAAACCTTCGGGGCCTGAACAATCTGCACGCTTTGTTCCCAGGTCTTTCGCGTCTCTTCCGTGATGTCGACGGACTTGACCACTTTGAACTCGCTTTCCTCAAACCACTGCACATAACTGTCGACGGGCACGATCGTCGGCATCAGCATGCCCTTGATCACCGGCTCCACCAGGGCCGCATAGTCGGATTCACCGACCTCCGGGCCCACCGTCCAATCAGCCAACAAAAAGCGACCCTTCGATCTTATCAGCCGATGAGCCGAGCGAAGAAAACTCTCCTGGCAAGGAAGGTGACCGAGGACTCCCACCATCCAGATGGCGTCGAAAGTCTCCTCGAACTCCAAATGCTCGGCGTCCATGACCTGAAATTCTGCCTCCACTTGATGCTCCGCGGCTAGCTCCCTGGCCATCTGCACCTGCTGATCGCTCAGAGTGACGCCGGTGGGACGACAGGCCAGGTGCTCGGCCAACCAGACCGAGGTCGCACCCAGACCGCAACCCACGTCCAGCACCCGAGAACCTCTCGGGATTTCGGCAAGCTCCGCCAAAAACTCCACCAGCTGCTCCTGAGCCCTCTCCCGGGTCTCTTTTCCCGTTTTGTAGTATCCGTCGTGAAGATGCGGACCCCACAAACTCCTGAAATGGGGACTGAGACGATCGTAAAAGTGCTTGATCGCCTCCTTCTGCTCCTCACCCGTGCTCTGCAAAAACATTGTCTGGCCTCCTACCATTTCAAAAGCGCTCCTTCCGTGGCCAACCCCGGTCCCAGGGCCAGGGCTACTCCCAAATCGCCCGGCTGAGGCCTGGCTGTTCGCTGAATCTCATCAAGGACAAAAAGTGTGGTCGGAGACGACATGTTGCCGTGGCGGCGAAACACTTCGCGACTGGCGGCGAGTTCGCCGTTGCCGAACTCCAGACAAGCTTCGATATTGGAGAGTACGGCCGCTCCACCGGCGTGAAAGACCCAGTGGGCGATGTCCGAACGCTTCAGGGCGTATTTCGCCAGGAGACCATCCACCACCGCGACCACAGCCGGACCTGCAGCCTTACGCAGCTCCTTGGACAGGATGATACGTTGCTTGCCTTCCAGATTTTGCAAACCCACCGCGTTCATCCAACGCGTGTCGACGACTGAATGAGATCCGAGGATTTCAGGAGCCGTGGCCTGAGTGGCGGCACCTTCCAGCACGACTGCCGCAGCGCCGTCGCCACAGATGATGTTGCCGACTACCGTTTCCAGGGAGTCATCGGCGTAGAAACAAGCAGAACAGACTTCCACAGCCACCACCAGAGCCTTACCACCGGCCTGGCTGCGAACATGATCGTAGCCCCGCTGAAGAGCCGGCATCGCACCGGCACACCCCATCCCCACAATGTCGGCTCTCTGAATGTCCGAGCGCAGCCCGAGCTCTTTAATCACGTGGGCTGTTAGTCCGGGACACAGGTAACCCGTGCAGGTGGCCACCACTAGACAGGTGATGTCGTTCGAGGCTAAGCCGCCTCGCTCTAAAGCAAGTTCTGCCGCCCGGACCGCGAGTCGCGGTGCTTCAGCGAGAAAAAGTTCGTGCAGTTGACCCGCCGTGGCTGCAACATCGTAGGTTTCCGGCGGTCTGGCGAAATGACGTGTCTCAATCTCACTCTGCAGAAACATACGCTCTACCCGACTGGAGCGGTAGTAAGGAAAATGCCGAGCCAGCAGCTGGTAAGTCTCTTGCTGGGTCCAGCGATGCTTCGGCAAGGCGGTGCCGACCCCCGTGATACAAACGGAAGTGGAACCCAGCTTTTGAGGCTCAGGCGTCGGCTTCAAAGTAGGGCAGGCCATTACTCTTTAGCCTGGTTCAGGTTCCAGTCGTAGTCTCGATAGTCGATGTCCCAATCGCCCGACAGGAGTTGCTCGCCGTCGGAATGATAGCGGGCCACAAACTCCAGGACGTTTCCGAAGTCGTCCTTGTACCAATCGAAGACCTTGTTGAGGACGATCTTTTGATTCTCCCCATCGATCATCACGTTGTCAGGGTTGTTGATATAGGCTTGAGCCGCTTTCTCCAACTCCTCGTCAAGGTCACCCGCGCCCAGGAACGAGGAGGCCCGCAAGGGAGGGCAACTTTGTGCTCCGCAAACTAGAACGAAGTGAAGCCTGGGATCCTCTGCCAGTGGAAGCGGGGCTTTGTGTTCGATGTCGTCCAGAGTCCGACTCCGGCCGGCCACTTCGTATCGCTGGCCTCGGAAGAATTTCGAACGAGCGCGTCCCGAGTCCGGGGCCGCATCCTTCTCAATGACCTGATAGACCACGAGTCCGTTGTAGGCATCCAGCCAGAAGGCGATCTGGTCCGTTTTGCTCATCTTCTCCGGGTCGGCATCGGCTAGCCCGTCGACGAAAGCCTGAAGCTCATCCCAACGATCGTTGCGGATCCCGTCGTAGTCGACTTTGCCGTCCACCACATAGCCCTCGAGGACGGCAGTGAGGTCAGCTTTGACGGCATCTTGGGCCTGGGTTGGGAGAATGAGTAAAAGAGTCAAGAGAATCAAGAGTCGGTAGTTCATATGGCCTAGAACAGAGACTTTGCTCAGGAGTTCCCGATTCTGAAAATTAACGGTTAACATTTTCCTATCGGCGTCGGACTTTGGTCGTCTTGGTGTTGCTTACCATTGGGGTCAGCGGAGGATCGCATTATGAGTGAATTTAGAATCGGGACCCCAGTTCCGTGCAACCAATTAAGACTAGAGAATCGAGAGCTGAAGGCTCAACTAGCGGCGATGAAAGAACAGTTTGAGGTTCATCAACTTCAAACCGAGAGTTTCGAACCGGCCTTCCATTCCAACGCTGAAGAGCTCCTGGACGGTGCTCCGGAATGGGCGAAGAAGAACAAGCTGATCGAGAGCTTCAGGAGTGGACAGGTCGAGGAGGAGGAGCGTTTTGACGCCGGCTACAACGAGAAGAGCAAACACTCTGAGCTCCGCCGGAAACACCTGGATATGGCCAAACTCGACGAGACCGAAAAAGACTTGTCGCCCGGACGGGGGACCGTCACCACGGAAGAGGGCACCCTCGTGTATCGAGGCAGTCCGAAGCTGGTGGAGAAAAATCTCGGTGGAAGCTTCGAGGGCATCTTGAGCACCGGTACGGCAAACTCAGACGGAGACGGCTCCCTATCCTGGACCCTCATCCACGACGGCCCAGACGGAGAGTATCAACAGAGTTCACGAGAAGCCAGGTATCGAACGCGGTATACGGAGCCGCTCACGGTGACCGGTACCGACATGACTCGAACCCTGCCTCCCGACAACGGAAGTGCGTTTCGAGCCTATCGCGACGAGAATCGTGCCGTCTATCAGACCTTCGGTCCAAACGAGGTTGTCGAGTAGTCTATAGGTGACCAAGACCCGAGCACGAACGGGTCTGTATGAAAATTCTCAAAGTCTTTGTTGTTCTCTTTGTACTAACGTTCGCGGCCTCGGCTCAGGAAACGGTCGAGCTCAAGTGGAAGCTGGAGCCTGGCGAAGAGCTCAAATACCGAACGATCATGAACTCCCTCGACGAGTCGTCGATTTCGTTTGACTTCTCTCAGTTCTTGGAAACAGCGGAGGGGAACACCGGGGACAATACAGAGCTTGAAAAGATGCTTTCCGACCTCAACAAAGCGTTCAAAAACATGAGTTTCGAGTCGGCCCTTTCACTCAAGGAAGACAACGTGGTCGAGGTGACCATCAGCGGGCTGCCCTCGGATGGTGAGGGTGAGCCTGACCCGATGCAGCAGTTGATGGAAGGGGTTCAGCTCCGCGGCTCTGTTTACGCCGACGGTGGGGTCCACAGTTTCTGGGTGAAATCCGCCCAGAAGAATCTGATCGCTTTGCTCTTTGAACTTCCGAAAAAGCCGGTGGCCGTGGGCGATTCCTGGCCTCTAGAGGTGAACTTCATCTCCAACGACCAGAACTTTGTCTGTACCGAGTCCAAGAAATGGGGCAAAGCCGAACTGGTCGGGTTGGAGCAAGAGAACGGCGAGACCGTGGCCGTCATCCGCTACGACTTCGGCGAAATGGTGAAGGGCGACTTCGTCATGCCCGCCCTGTCGGAAAAGGGAGAAGGGAAGCCACTGAGCATGAACTTCACTCACCACGCCGTGGCTCGCTTTTCCGTAGACCGCGGACGCTGGATCGTCTACGACGGACTGATGGCGCTTTTGGCCGAGGGCATGATGAACTCCGACCAGAAAACGAAGCTGACGTTGCTTCCGCAGGAGTAAATCAGTGGGGAGCTTTGAAAAGCGCGGTTGTGCTGGCTGTCTTGCTTTGCGCGAAGCTCGTTGTTGCTCAAGAGTTGCCTCAACTCATTATGCTGGACAAGGAGTACAAGACATATCTTGAGCTTTCCGAAGGCCAGGGGCTAGACCGTCGTGTCGAACTCGCTTTCGTATGGCAGCAGAAAGGCCGGATTTGATGCGAGTGGACCGGGAGTAACTTCCGTTGTTAGAGCTACAGTCTAGATACGATGGCTCGCTGGAGCCCTCGCGAAGCCCATCGGTTTATGCGCTTGGTCTCAAGAGAATCGCTTCCCGAGGCGGCTAGAATTTTGCCAGCGGATGGGCTCCGGTCGCCGAAGCGGCCCTAGGTAACATTCGGTCGACCACGAATCGATCTTCCATGACATTCATGAAGACTAGTGCCCTCCACTTCGCACTCTCTTGCCGGTTCCGCCCGGACGAAGGTCGAGCTTAGGTGGAACCCGCGGGCCGCGACAAGAAGACCCGCTTGAGATTGCGATTGCTTCTTGTCACTCTCACCTTCATCTTCAGCTATGCTTTGCTTGTCATACCCGTACGCAACCACATCCTCCTGGAGCGAATTCAGGAGACGCCTGCCGGATGGGATTCGGGAGTCACCCAGGCCGATCCCCAGATGGGGTATCGCATGAAACCGAATTCAACAGCTAGGGAGTTCTATCAAGATGTTCAAGGCCCTATGACCTTTCACGACGAGCAAGGTCATCGAGTCCCCGGACCAGACGAACCGCAACCTCCAAGTCAAGGACCGACTCTTTTAGTGATAGGCGACTCTTTCTCATACGGATTCGGATGCTCGGCCGCTCAAACGTATCCTCAAGTGGTGGCCCGAGAACTCGGCATGACGCTAGAGAACACTGCCCAGCCGGGTTGGGGCCTCTGCCAGATGCTGGCAACCGCTCGCGAAAGAATACCGGAAGAGAAGCCGGAGATTGTGATTCTTCAGCATTCCGTGTGGCTGGCCCAGCGCTCCATGCTGACCTTCGCTCAAAGCCACGTCCCGATTCCAACGCCATATTTCACTGGAGATGAGAAGCCCCTTAAAATTGCTCCGCCTCAGCATGAAACGACCGTCTTTGATTACCCGTTCAGCTCTTTCCAAAAATCTAAAGGCGACCTGGGAACCGAACTAAGATTTCTTCTTACCTGCGGCGGTCCGTTCCTCATTCGAGAGGATTTCAGACGTTTCGGCTCACTCTTACGTCGCTTGACCGGGTCCACACCGCCTGTGGCGAAGGACGAAGGCGCAGCTTTCTTTCAAACCTACGCGGAGATCGCCGAGCTTTGCAGACAAAACGGTAGCAAGTTGGTCATTATCAGTATCGGATTCGACCAGCCTGTACCAAGGTCTTTCTTTGAAGATCTAGGTGCCACGGTGGTCGATTGCCAAGCCGACTTCGAAAAAGATATCGAAGGGAAACCCACTCGGCAAGCTCACTTCCTGGTCCACGCCGTTACCGCAGGCGAGCCTCCCCGGGTTTTAGACACGCACTACAATGCGCGTGCTCACGCGCTCTTGGCTACCGGCACCCTTCGGGCCCTCAACGAAGAGTCACTGAAAAGCAACGCCTCAGTCCCTGGGAACCACCTGACACAACAAGGCCTTATAGACCGGAAACCCTGAGATAGGATCCCGATTTTCGTGGTCGGTCAGCTCGTTGACGTTGCAGTCTTTCCAGGCCCTTACCGCGATCGGACTACCGCCGCCGCCGTTGGCCTCCACCACGCCCTCCACGATATCTTCCGTGACCTTCAGTCGGTAAGGAACCTTACCGCGTGGGGAGACGACGAAAACCGGGTCTCCGTGTTGGAGACCGCGAGCCTCGGCATCAGACGGGTGAAGCCAAACTTCGGGCTCCCTTTGCATCCGGAGGAGTCCTTCGATGTTGTGGTGTTGCGACCGAAAGTCGGAGTGCAGGCGTGCTCCCGAATTGAAAACCAGCGGAAACTCCTCGGCCACCCGCGGCGATCCGATGGGTCCCTCGCTCGGGGCGTTGAACTCGGGCAGCGGATTGTATCCGTAGCGCTCCAGCATAGTCGAAGCGAATTCGAACTTACCCGTAGGAGTGGGAAATCCGGGCCGTCCGTCTTCCCGCAAGGTGCCGTGCTCCCAACCTTTATAGACTTTCTCGGGCTCCTCCGAAGTGATCCCCATGGGTGCGTCGACCAGCTCCTCGTAGGTGTGCCCGTGGCCTTCCAGGGCGCGTTCAATCATGTCTTTCCCAGTCTTCGGGAAGAGCTCTCCATAACCCAGACGCTCGGCCAATTCACCCACAATCTCGACGTCGGTCCGGCACTCACCGATCGGGTCGACCACTCGCTCGCGATGTTGGATACGGTGGCCGAAAATCTCATAAGACTCCAGTTCGAAGAGAGTGGCGGCCGGCAAGATGTAGTCGGCGTAGAGTCCATCTCCTGTCATGAAGCGATCGACCGTGACCAGAAGGTCCAGTTCTTCGTAGCACCTTCTCCAGAGGTCCGGATTGGGATAAGACGTTGTCAGAGAGGAACCGAAGACCAGCAAGCCTTTCACATGGTAGGGATCGCCCTCCAGGATGGCTTTCGGAAGCTCCATCGAGTGAGCTTCCTTGCGATAGTGGTGATAAAGCGGATATTTCGCTTTACCGATCGGCTCATAATCGTGTTCGGGCACGTCGAGGCGCCTATCCTGGCCAAGCTTGAACTGATGGTCGGGTGTAAACAGGATACCGCCGGGCACATCGAAGTTTCCGGTCAACGCCCACAAGCAGTATACGGCCCGAATGTTCTGCACACCGCTGTCGGCGTACTCCAGGCCTGTCTCCATGACCAGACCGGCGCCTTTGCAAGCCGCCAGTTCGCGAGCAAACTCTCGAGCAGATTCGGCCGGAACTCCGGTAATCTGTTCTACCCGGTCCAGCGGATACTCCTGAACATACTGTTTCAGCTCCTCGAAACCGTGGGTCCAGTTCTCCACAAAATCTTTGTCGTAAAGCTCTTCTTCGATGACCACCTTGATCAAACCCAGGGCAAGAGCCCCGTCGGTGCCGGGACGAACCCCGATCCACTCGCCTTTGGTGGCGCCCACGGTCTGGGTCCGGCGATGGTCGATGACCACTGTTTTAGCACCTCGAGCAGCCGCTGCCTTCACCCGGTTGTACTCGGACGGTCCTGAGTCGGTGGCTGGGTTGGCGCCCCAGATGACCACCAGGTCGGAATGATCGAGGTCCACTTCGGTTTCCACTCGCCAGAAGCCGTGGGTGACGGCCGGCGCGATCACACCGTGGGAAACGTAGCAGATCGAGCCGACACCCGTGGTGTTAACGGCGCCGAGGGGGAAAAAGAGGGTCCAGGCGGAGCTTGTCTTGACACCGGCGGGAGTGAGTTGATCGCAGAGGGCTCGTTCGAAGGTTCCTCTACCGGTGTAGAGAGTGAGGGCTTGGGGTCCGTGGTCTGCCACCACCTTCTTGATTCGCCCGGCGATATCGTCCAGCGCCTCGTCCCAGCTGACAGGCTCGAACTCACCGGCGCCTCTCGGCCCGACTCGCTTGAGTGGGGTCGTTAGCCGGTCCTCGGAGTAGACGATTTCGGGGCCCTTTACCCCACGGGGACAGATCACGCCGCGAGGATGACCCTTCCAGGGCACAAGGCTCTTCAGCTGGTCGTTTTCGAACTGCATATGCACTCCGCAACCAGCCGCACAGACTCCGCATATGCCGGATACTTTCACCTTGTTTTTGGCGTTCATGAAATACTCTCCCAAGCTCTAGAAACATCTAGACGTCTGTAATCAGACCATGTCCGAGTGTACTTCAGGTGGAACCAAGTCTCAACCTGGGTGATGTTACAAACTGTTAACATGAGTTTACATTCTGTTTACAAGAGAGCTGTCCGAGAAGCGGCTAGATGGGTTTAATAGTATAGGTAACCACGCTCCGTGTTTGCCAGAAACGGGAGATAAGACGTGACTATAAATCGCTCAGACGAAAGATTTGGAAGTCTTCAAGAGCGAGAACTCCGGGAAGTTTGCGTGGAGAGTTTCTGGTGTGGCCAGGACCGCGCGCACGCTCTGAACCAAAGCAGCGGTGGGATGTGTTTTCGCATCGCCAGACGAGTGGAGCCCGGAGAGATGTTGACACTCAGCTTCGGTCCCTGCGACCAGGTGACAGGCCGGGCGGCCTGGACCAGACGGCTGCACAACTGTACCGAAGTTGGGCTCGAGTACTACGACCACATTGAAAGAATAAGGCACTGGCGTAAGCTATTGGATGAGAACTCGGCGGAGGAGCCCGTTTTGGCGCTTCCCGCTCCGGGTGGGTACTACCACTAACTTATTGCTATGACCTAAGAACCAGGGCAGCGCACGTACGCCACCGAGATTCGGTGGCGTTTTTGGTTGCTTCGATCACACAGGGGTCGCGCGTTTTCCCCAGAACCGGGGCCCCTATGTCGAGCGAAAGTCCAGCCACAAACGCGAATATTCTGCTCACCTGCGAGCACGGAGGCAACGATGTGCCGTCCGAGTACCAACATCTTTTTCAAGATGCTCGCCACGTGTTGGAAACTCATCGCGGATGGGATATCGGCATTCTGCCCTTCGCCGAGCAGATGGCTCGTCATCTGCGAGCGCCCTTGATCAGTTCCACCGTGAGCAGGCTCCTGGTAGAGTTGAATCGCTCTCTCGGCCATCCCCAACTCTTTTCGGAGTTCAGCGAGCGGTTGCCCAAAGGGGCCCGGCAAGAACTCCTGGAGAAGTATTACTATCCGCACCGCGACCAGGTCGGACAGGCTGTGAAAAGAGCCTTAGAGTACGGCCGGGTCTTCCACATCACCGTACACAGTTTCACTCCGGAGCTAAACGGACAGGTGCGAAACGCCGACGTCACCTTTCTGTACGACTATCGCCGCACCGAGGAGCGGAGCCTCTCCACTCTGTGGCAGAAAGAGTTAGAACGAACGATGGATATCAGAGTTCGGCGCAACTACCCTTACCGCGGTCATACCGACGGTCTGACGACTTCGCTTCGCAAGCGCTGGGATGAGAGCCGGTATATCGGGATCTGCATCGAAGTCAATCAGAAGCATTTGGGGGACGGACATCCGGAAGGGTGGCCTGAACTGGTGGCCGGCGGGCTGCAGAAGGCTCTGGAGAGTTTTCAGCCTAGATAATATCTAGGAATCGTCACCGGAATCCGCGTCACCACCTCATAGTTGATGGTCCCGATCTTTCCGGCCACTTCCTCCACCGGTAAGTCTCCGCCCCACAAAACGACTTCGTCGCCCCGCTCCACATCGGGAATGTCGGTGATATCCACCACGGTGAGGTTCATGCAGATGCGCCCCAGCACACGAGCTCGGCGGCCTCGGACCAGCACTTCCCCACAGTTGGAGAGATGTCGATCGTAGCCTTCGGCGTAACCCACAGGTAGGACGGCGATGCGGGTCTTCCGTTGAGTTTCATAGGTGCAGCCGTAGCCGACTTTCACGCCCAGCGGCAGCCATTTGGTCTGGATCACCGCGCACTTGTAAGTGAGAACGGGTTTGAAAAGCGGCTTGATAAAGGCGGTTTCGCGATCCAGAAAACCGTCTTGCAGGCGCTTGCTCAGGTCGTTGGCGGCCCCGTAGTGCAAGATCTTGGTCTCCGGTGAGGGCCAGTAGCCGTAGAGAGAGATCCCGACGCGCACCAGATCGAGTCGAGAATGCTCTAACAACATGGCGGCCGCTGAAGCTCCGATGTGACGGAGCTTCGGATCGAAGCCCTCTTCTTTGAGGGTCTCTAAGCAGGTTTTGAAGTTTCGATACTGCCGCAGCGTGTAAGTCTGGTCCAGTCCCTCGGCGTCGGCCAGGTGGGAATAGACACCCTCGATCTCAAGGCCTGGCAAAGATCTGATCTCACGAAAATACTCCAGGACTTCATCGGTGGTCACGGCAAGACGGGAAAGACCGCTATCCACTTTGAGGTGAACAACCGCCTTCTGTCCGCATTTCTCAGCGGCGGTCGACACCTCGCGCGCCTGATCCACATCGTAGACGGCCAGGGTCACCCGCCGGCGGATCGCCTCTTCCAGCTCCTCAGGGAAAGACGCCCCCACCACCAGAATCGGCTTTTGAAAACCGGCCTCTCGCAGCTTGATGCCTTCGGCCGGGGTGACCACGGCCACGCCCCAGATATCTTCACCCTGCAAAGCCATAGCAACCGGCACCATGCCGTGGCCGTAGGCCTCGCTCTTCACCACGGCACAAACCTGAGCCGGTCGAGTCAACTCGGCCAGATTGCGCAGATTCTCCTTGAGTTGGGCGAGGTCGACCTCCACCCAGGCTCGTTGGTTCATTTGCGGGGCCGCAGAAGCGGGAACAAGATCACATCGCGGATGGAGGAACTGTTGGTCAGTAGCATCACCAGCCGGTCGA
>Ga0208701_100189_pt1 | contig 28384 bp, 19 predicted proteins | sample DeeseametaMP1482_FD_184188 | JGI IMG/M metagenome (GOLD analysis project Ga0208701, IMG submission 184188) | Marine microbial communities from the Deep Pacific Ocean - MP1482 (SPAdes) | ecosystem: Environmental > Aquatic > Marine > Oceanic | place: South of Fiji, South Pacific Ocean | collected... | reverse complement strand
TGTCGGAGGTTCCACCGGGGCTGCCTGAATCGGTTCTTCTATCGGAAGCTCAAAAACAGGTTCGCTCTTTGGCGGCTCCACCGGAGCAGAACGCACGGGCTCTTCCACTCTCGGCGGCTCAGACGCCTCCACCGGAGGGAGTTCGGCGACCGGCTCAGATTTCACCGGCACCTCGGCTCGGGGCGGTTCGACAGCAGGCACTTCAACCCGTGGAATTTCCACAACCGGCTCTTCAACTCGAGGCAACTCCGCCACCAGCTCAGCCTTCTCCGGCTCGCCGACAGTAGGCTCCACCGGCCCGCTCTGCACAGGCGGCTCCGGCCCCGAGAGTTCAACTCGCTCCACCTCCAGCGACGTACCCAACCCCAGACCCTCATCCAGTCTTTGTATGTCGACCGAAAGAGAAGCTTCAGCCTCATCGCTCAACGGCTTACCCACGGTCGCCGCAACGCCCCTAGCCTCCTCCAGGGAAGCCAGAGTAGCTTCTGTCTCCGCCGTCTGCGCATTCGACTCGACCTGAAGAGCATTTGCCTCAGACAAAGCGACCTTCGCCTCAACTCGTGCCTTAGCTGCTTCTGTCTGCAAAGACCGAGCGTCACCCAGAGCCCGATCTGCTTGAGCCGTTAGGAGGTCAGCTTGCTTTGAATCTTCCGTTTCGGCTGCCCTCTGCCTCAAATGCTCGGAGAGGTCCTGAGCCTTGGTGACCTCATTCTTCGCCCTGGAAACTTCAAGTTCGGCCTGCCACCTCTCCGCATCGGCCAGGCTCTGGGCGCGCTCGGCTCCAAGCGCTTTCTCGTAGACTTCCAACTGAGCCTCAGCGACTTGCTGCTCTTTGACCTCCAAAACTTGCTCGGCCTCAAGATGAAGATCCTCAGAAGCTTCGTTAGGACCCTGCTCGATATTTGGAAGGGCCGCCTTCAGCTCTTTTTCCAGTTGCTCTCGAAATTCATGATGCGCGGCCTCTTGCTGCCGTCGCGCCTCGGCCTTCTGTATCTGCTCCGCCTTGTGTTTCTGCTCCGCCTCCCGCCGCTGCTTCTCTTCCTCTTTCTTCTTCTGCTCCGCCTCCCGCTGTTCTCTATCCTCCTCCAGCTTACGACTCTCTTCTTCTTTCTTCAGATGCTCGTCCTTCTGAGCACCTTCTTCATCCGGTATCCGTTCTTGCTCCCGAACTCCCCGGTTCTCGCCAGAGGTCTCTTTGTCCGGCGGCGAAGAAGTCTCGGCTCGCTCTTCTTCCCGCGGCAAGGACAAGTCAGCCCGCTCCCCCTTCGCACCAGTCTCGGTCTTCTTGTCAGGAACGGTGGAAGACTGTTCCGACTCCTTTTCGGCGATCTCCAGCTTGACTTCATTCTCACGAACAACTTCAACGGTCTCCTTGAGCGCTTCACTCTGCTCGGCCCGCGTCTTGCTCTTAGACTCGGCGGCCTTCTCCAGATCGTCGGCTTCACGCTTCCTGGCCAGAGCACCGGCCGCCGTGATGGTGTTCAACTCGGCTGCGAAGGCCTGGCCGCGAGCGCGCTCGGCGGCCTTCTCCGCCTCTTCCGCCTCCCGCTCGGCGTTTGCGACCTCACCATCGAGCGCCTCGGCAACCGCTTCTGTCTTCTCAGCCTTCTGAAAAACTTCGCGCCGCTGCTCGGCCGCGGAAGGACCACCAACAACATCCGGTTGACGACGCTCGGTACCAGAAGCAGACCGAGATCCCTCATCGGCGGCCCGAGCCATGCCGCCCAGAGCCTCCTCTTTGGCAGAGCCACCGTCACCACCGGCTGCCTGCACAAGCTGCTCGACACTTTGAGCTGCAACCTCTCCAAGCTCCCCTGCAACGGTCTTCTCGGCCTCGGCGGCAAGCTCTCCAACCTGCAGCTGCTGTTCGGCCTGGGACTCGCCGGCCAACGCGGCTTCAGATTGGACCGAGGCGTCGTTTAAGTCCGGTCCCACCGGCTTGAGCTCTAAATCTCCTAAACCCTTGCTTCCAGTACCGGAAGGGCTATTCTCGTTCACACCACCGGAGCCCGAGATGTCTAAACCTTCTGAATCGAGGGAGGTCTCCAACTTCACCTCGTCCTCAAGCCCTTCAAGATTGAGGGGTTTGGAGGTGTCCGACTCGGCGCTCAGCGCCTCACCCAGGGTGGCGGCGACACCTTTCGCCTCTTCAAGCGAGGCCAGGGTTGCTTCCGTCTCGGCCATCTGCGCTTCAGTTTCAGCCTGCAGAGCGCTAGCTTGGGTCAAGGCCACTTTTGCCTCCGCCTTGGCTTTGGCTGCGTCGACCTGCAAAATCTTGGCATCGGCTAGAGCCTGTTCGGCCTGGGCCATCAACATCTCAGCCTCCTCGGGATCTGACGCCTCGGAGGCTCGTTCCTTCAGATGCGCGGCCAGGCCCTGAGCTTTTTCCAACTCGTCCTTGGCTCGAGAAACCTCCAAGTCAGCCTGCCATTTCTCCGTCTCCGCCTGAGCCTTCGCCCGGTCGGCCTCCATCGATTTCTCGTAAGCTTCTCGCTGAGCCTCAGCCGCCTTCTGCTCTTTCTCTTGGACGACTTCGGAAGCTTCCCGATACCGCTCCTGAGTTTCTTCTCGACGCTCTTCCCGCGCCTCCTGGCGGCTTTGCTCTCCAGGGTCGGGCTCGCCGAGCCGCTCTTGCTCGCGTGCTCTCTCCTCCTGCTGAGCTTGCTCTTGCTCCCGAGCCTGCTCCTGCTCTCGCTCTCGGGCCTGCTCCTCTTCGGTAGGGTTCTCTTTTTCCACAGGTAGCCCAAACTCGGACTCCTCACCGGTCTTCTTGTCGTCGGCGTTCTCTTCTACCGGCAGACCAATCTGAGACTCCTCCTCGCCCGGCTTTTCGAGACCCAGCTTCGTCTCCGGCTCAAGTTTTGTGGCTTCCCGTCCACTCTCCAGAGCCTGCTCATCCTCCACACCGAGACCTATGTCAGAGCCCGGTTGCTCCTCGCCACCCGTTTGCGGCGTCCCCAGCGCCGGCTGCAAAGCCTGCTCGGCTATCCCGGACTGGGCCTCGGCTGCGGTAGAGCCTCCCGCCTGCCCCTCCAGTGCCAATCCGATGCCGCTCCCTTCCGCAGCCTGACCTTGCGAATCCTCACTCGCCCCGCCGCCCGCAGGAGTCGGCAGAGGAGACGTGCCTTCCGAGGCTGGAGTCATGCCTGGACCGCCCTGTGCCCCGACCAACGACAAAGCGGCCTGATTGGCAAGCCCTTCAGTTGGCGTCAACTGCGAAGACTCGACCTCTCCCACCAACGACTGAACTGTGGGAGTCGCTTGGTCCGGATCCATCAAGGCGGGAAGTTGTGGCTGAGCTAGAGCGGCGAGCGCCTTGTCCGTGTACCCGATTTTGTCCACCGGTTTGGAGACGGCGCGAGTCTCAGAAACCTCCTCTACCTTCTTGCCCTCTTCTTCTTCCTCTTCCAGCTGCTGTCGACGGCGGCGTTTCTGCTGCTCGTCGTCCTTGTCCAGCGTCATCTTGAGCTCATCGTCTATCAGATCGTCGACAAGCTCCTCGGCAGCCCGCTCGGCGGCCTCATCCTCTACGTCCTCCAGATGGCTCTCTTCAGCTTCGTCGGCGTTGGCCTCGTGAAAAGCCTGACTTGCCGCTTTGGCGTCGGCGTGTCGCTCGCTTGATTGCTGCGCCCGATCGCGTGCGCCGGTGAGCACCTGGTCTGTATCGTCAGCCGATTCCGGTAGGTCCGAACCGTCCTCGCCTCCCTTGGCCTTGCTGTCTTTTTCCTCGGCCCGGGGAGCCTCTGCCTTGGCCTGGCCTTTCTCGGAGGAAGCCCTTTCCGCGCGAACCTGGTCTTCCGGGCCGTCCTCCGGCTCAGGTCGAGTCGCCGTGGTTTTTGCCGAAGTTTCAGGCTGGTCGTCCCCTCCACCGGCTTTCTCGGCCCGTCGTGGTGGCTCGCTGACTTCGTCGTCCAGCACACTTTTTATGGTGTCATAGAGCTTGGATGCCTGAGCACGCTTCAAAACGTCCAGGGTTTTCTTTTCGACCGGCTCGGGCGCGCTGGATTCGGCCGGTAACTTGGCCGGAAAGTCCTTCGAAGGAGGGGCCTTACGAACTGGGGGGAGACGCGGGGAAGAGCTATTCGCGTTCGTATTTGGCCCCGTTGACATTAATCTTCAAGCTCTTCCTGGGCGCGTATGTGAATGGGGTATTCTCTCACTAGCTCCTCGTCTTGAAATACGGACACCCAGTACAAACCGGGCTCGGGGATCTCCAGGCCCTGAAAAAATGTAATCGCGGTGTAGGGTACATGCGGGTCTTCGAGAGTAAAAGGCCGGGAGGTGGTGTCGATCAAAGGCGAACCGTCAGGCTTGGAGACGAGGATTCTTTGATGGTAGTTGCCAGGTTCGCCCAGCCATCCGTTGGTGACAAAAAAGCCCGCCGATTCAGGAAACTGGTACGGAAAATGGTCCAGAATCAGCTGATGAGTGACGAAAACAAAAGAGGGTGGGCCCTTCGACTCGTCGATCGCCAAGCTGGGTACGGAATAGAGGAGTTGCAGTTCATGGGTCGCGCTACTCAATTCCCGTCTATTCTCCCTACTCCCGATTTTTCGCCATGTCTATATTTACCGTAGACCGGGCCAAACCTTTCCGTGAGACGACCTACTCTTCGGGCGTCATCAACCAGGGGTAGTCCTCGCTGGAGCGGGACTGCCACACAGCCTCCAACCAAGCCCGTATCCGCTGTAAGTAGTGATGCTGCGAACGAGAGAAGTCCTCTTCAAGGAGCCCCCACTGACCGCGATAGATCTTGCCGGCGTCGTCGGGCTTCTTCCTATCCGAAGGCCGGTCTCGGACGAACCATCCTTGCCACTGGCCGGTCGCCACTCGATTTCCCTTGCACCACTCCCCTTTCCAGCTGCCCTCGTAGGCAATCATCTCGTGCCCCACCGTGATGTGTCCGGTGATTCGACCTTCAGCTCTTGAACTGTCTTTGTTCAGGCTTCCCTCGAAGGTCAGGTCCTCGCGGTGGCTATCCCCGAGATACTGGTGATGCCCTTCCAGAGTCTCCCCACGAAGAATAAATCGAAGACGTCCGACACATCGATCCAAGTGCTCGTTGAGGGTGCCGATATAGAAAATCGGCTCTTCGGGGTCGGACGGGAACTCCAGCGGACGGCCCAGGGGATGCAAGGGATAGAATGTGCGAGGCAGATTCAGTACCATAAACGAAAGGTCTCGGTCTCGCTCTAAACTAGACTTCTCCTCTGCTTTCAGCACGGTGACGAAGAGGATGTCGTCCATCGGTGCCATCTCGAATCGATATTCGGTCTTGGCCAGCAGGCTGTTCAACTGCAGGAGGATTCGAAAGTCGAACGCTCCTCCCCAGGTCTCCATTTTGAGTTCGCGGGACTGCCCTTCAAAGTCGAAATGAAGACGAATGGGACCATCCGGCGTGTCCCAACTCTCGGTGATATTCTCCGGCTTAAAGATCCCCCGACTAATATTGGCGAGAGCTTCCAGGGAAGCCACGTATGCCTCATTTCCAGGCGCCAAAAAGTCTCCGAATTCCATCACGGAGTAAAGCGTGCGGAGTGGATCTAGGGAAAGAAAGAAGAGGTCGAACTCGGGCGTGGCTAAATCTTCGGCCGTGATCGTGTCGCTACTGGTTTCCACCAGCTGTTTATGAAGGGCTCGAACCACGGCACTTTCCTCCCCCTGGTAATGGGAGAAGAAACCCAGAGGCTTGTAGTAGGCTAGCGCGTCGGTCAGCCAGGACTCAATGGTTTGCATCGGCCTCCCGCTTCGAAAGGAAGAGCCAAGTGGCCTGTCGGTCTCCCGGTAGCCTTCAGCGTTGCTGCTGATAGCGTTCGCGCCATTGCCTTCTCAGCTGCGGGAGACGAGGGTCGTCCGGCCTCAATCGAACCTTCTGACCGTCGGGTCGAGTCTCGTAAAAGACGATCTCGCCCGGATCGGAAGGCATCAACTCGGGGTTGCTCCGGGCGGACTCTTTAGGCGGAGCCTGGGGGTACTTCCGAGTCCCGATATCGAGCTTCGGCTGGGGCGGCTGAGCGGGCATTCGGCGAGGCCGAGTCGGGACAACCGGGTTGGCCGGGGCCGTTTTTTGAGGCTTGGGTACCGGCTTAGAAACTGCCGACGGCTTGGCCGGAAGCTTCGGTATGTAGGCGTAGGGATTTCGCTCCCTGGGCTTAGAGTCCGAGTCTCTCTCTTCCGTTTCTATCGCTTCCGGCTCAACCACCGGTTCGGGTTGCATCTCGGCGCTGTCTGCCGGCTCCACTTCCGCCACCACCTGCACCGGTTGAAGCTCTTGCATCAGGTCCTCCCAGTAAAAGGCCAACCCAAACACAGCGATGAGGCAGATCAGGGACGCCACCAACGTGCCGAAAGGAGAGCCGGAAGACCCGCCGACCGGTCCGAGACCCTGGTTATCCGAATAGAGCGACATATCGATTGTGTCGGCTGTTTCCGACAGTGTGTCCTGGACCAGTTTCAGTTCGCGCTGGATCTCGTTCACGTTGTTGTAGCGATCGTTCTGGCGAACTCCCAGACACCGTCCGACGATGCCGTCGAGATAGCTCGGGATGCTCGGATTCCAATGCGACGGAGGCTTCAGCGGCTTGCCGGAAGAGACTCGCTTGACGGCGTCGGGCGGCACCTTGCCGGTCAGTAAATAGTAGACGGTAGCGCCGAAAGAATAGATGTCCGAACGCTGATCGGTCGACTCTCCCATCCCGTACTGCTCAATAGGAGAAAAGCCCGAAGTTCCCGTGCCTTTCAAGAAGGTGCTGGTTTCCATACCCGGTTGAGCCGTTCGGGCGATTCCGAAGTCGATGAGCTTCAACTGACCCGAAGCTTCGATCATAATATTGGACGGCTTGAGGTCGCGGAAGATGATAGGTGGATTTTGGGAGTGGAGATAGCCCAAGACGGTCAGGAGCGCCTCCATCCTCGGCTTCATTTCCGCCCACTCCAGCGGTTTTTGCAGCTCTTCGATGCGCTGCTGAAGGGTCTGTCCCTCCACGTACGCCATGACGAGATAGTGCTTCTCGCCCTCGGCGAAGAAATCGGTCACTTGGACGAGGTTCGGGTGCTCCAGGTTGGCAAGGAAGCTCGCCTCCTTGCGAAACTGTTCGAGTGCCTGGTCCTTCGTGCGATGACCCTCACCGCTGAACTCCATCTCCTTGATGGCGAATTTCTTGCCTCCGAGAGAGTCCATCACTCCTAGATAGACCGCCCCCATACCGCCTTTACCGAGAACGCGCTCGATCCGGTATCGACCCGATATAGATTCACCTGGTTCTAGCACGGCTTACCCTCCACTATAGGAAAGCTTACCAGAAAAAAAGTTGCAAGAGTATGGAGTCGGATACATGTACAAAAGAGCGAGAGAGTCTCTCGCTCTTTTGTACTATTGGAATCGGGTCTTAGACAGCCACCAATTCGGAACGTGATAGACGTTCGTACTCGGCGACCGCCTTGGTCGTGGCCGTCTGCAGCAGGTGTGGATCGCTAATGACCACCAGGTCGTACCACTGCTCTTTAGCCTCGCTTCGACGGGAGGGAAGGGACAGAAAGTAACCTTGCCCGTTGTTCTTCTTGTACAGCTTGCAGTCGATGGAAATGGGACCCATCGAAAACTTCACGGCAGCGAGAGCGCCCCCTTCGGAATGGAAGAGGAACATTCTCGAGATTTTGGGATCCAGGTCGTATTGCGTCATGGATCTCTCCTTGTTGCGGAGCACTTGGCCCCGCTCTTTTTTAGCAGAAGCGCCTTTGGCTTCTAGGCTTATAGTAGGCTCCGGTTATTACCGAGATCTGTCGAAAAAGTTAAGCCGTTGTATCCGGATATTTTCAAAAATATTAACTTGTTCTATACAGGTCAGAACAGCTGTTCGCGGAACAGACTACTCATGCAGGATTTGACCAGTCGGCCCATCCTGGCCATCGTCGGACATATTCTAAACAATGATGATCCCGACATGCGGACCCTGGAAACAGCTCAACGGAGATTTTCCCGTGAAGCCAATCGCCGCGACATCGAGGAAGAACTGGTCATTGCCGCCCTGGTCTGGTTGGCCGGCACGCGCCTGCAGATGCACAACGTCAAAGGGACCATGCATACTCTCGGACACCTCCGCGCTAGAAGCCGCGGGCGGCATCCCGAGTACGAGACTCTAGCCGGCTTTCTGGAGGTCCAACTGCAGCTGGCTCAGCGAGAGTACACCAAAGCGAGAGCCGGTCTGTCCAGGCTGGACATCCCCGACGGAGATGAACGTTTCACGGCCCGCGCGAGAGCGTTGAAGTTAGTTTGCGAAGGCAAGATCATGAGCGCGCTGGGAGACCTGGACGGCGCCAAGCCCGTCTTTACTCAGGCTATCGACACGTTGCGCGTGGGCGCTGCGCAGGTAGAAGACATCGCGATCACCGTCGAAGTTTGCAACGACCAGGGACAACTCGCCTTCCGAGACGGCCAGCTAGAAGAGGCACAGAAAGCCTACGGAGAAGCCCAGACTCTGGCCGGACACATCGGCTTCAAGCTGGCCATGGCTCGCAGTATGCGGGGAAAGGGAGCTCTCAACGACACCGTTGGCAACCACGAGGCCGCCATTCAGCTTTTCAAACAAGCCCGAAGCCTTTATCAAGAGTGCGAATCCTCGGTTGGCGTCTTAAGGACATGCATTTCGCTTGGTCGCGCCTCCTATTCGCTGGGTGCCTATCGACAAGCACTCCTTTATTTCGAGGAAGCTAAAATCCAGTGTGGCCAGGGTCGATACCCCAATGAAGAAGCCGAAATCAACGCTCGTATCGGCGATATTATGTTGGCCGAAGGCCGCTACGACAAAGCCGCCGAGTTTTACGAGAAAGATCTCCAAATCGTAAGCCTCCAAGGCACCGAACGCGCCCGCGCTCACGCCCTGCGAAATGTGGGTCGTATACAACGCCTCCTGGGCAACTACATGCGGGCGGAAGCTTGTCTTCAAGAGTCTTTCGAAGGCTTTCGTAAGCTTGGAGACCGGCGCGGTCTCGGCCGCACTCTGGGCCAACTGGTGTACTGCTGTCTTGAGCAAGAAAAGGTGCGAAAAGCCCGCCAGGCGGTGGATCTGCTTTCCGACGTCATCAAGCCGCTTCGGAGCGAGCAAGAGCGGGCCATCCACACTATGTTGGAAGGCCTCGTTTGTCGTCATGAGGGCGACTCGGTGAAGGCCAAGAATCTGCTTGAGCGGAGCTTGCGTGTCTTCAGCAGCGAGCCCGGCTTCTATACCGTCACTTGCCGGCTCGAATTGGCGTTGGCCCTCCAGCACATGGGCAAGGACGATGCCGCCGTCACCCAACTGAAGCAGACCGTCAAAGAGGCCCGAGACCTGAACCTGATCGATATTGAACAGAAGGCCATGACTCGGCTCAAAGTCCTGGACAAGGTCGAGTGGGGTCGCCTCCTACACGCTGCCGGAAGAGGGGGCGGGGAAGGCTTTATCCGGGCCGAACGCGCCATTATAGCCAATGTTTTCATTGAAATCCGAGAGTTGGAAAAGCACTTCGGAGAGTCTCCCGAAACCCATCAAGAGGTGGTCAACGACATTCTCGGTCTACTGGAAGGCGATCTGCTCGGTCCGGAAGCCATTCTGGGCCAGACTCGAGGAGGCCTGATCCAAGTCCTTTTCGGACTGGAGGATAGTGTCGAGTTCCAGAAGGCTATGGACTTCATCGAGTCGTTTTATCGAAGGGTTCAGGAAACAAAGCACGACCTGGTCGACAAGCAGAAACTGGGCCTGGGTGCCGGGATGGTTGTCACGGAGGTCCTGAAGGGCACCTTCGGGACATCCGAGAGACGCGAGTTCGACATCTACGGTCAAGGTGTGGAAAAAGCTCGTTTTCTGGCCTCCGCCGCGCCCACCGGGAGCATCCTTTTTGATGAGGCCACCTACCGAAACGTGACCGACCAGGACACCGACTCCGGGGTCAAAACAGACGTTATCTGGCGCGGGCTTCCCCTGGACGCCTACCGCATTATGCCCAAGAAAATCGAGGTTTTCCGGGGTTCTTTGGGCGAATCGCTCAGCGGGGGCTGAACCTTACTCTTCGAGAGTAATCTCGACCTTCTCACTGCTACCACCGCGGTCCACATCGAAGCTAAGACTGGACGTGTTTCGCAGCACTCTATAGATACTCGATAGCGCTTCCGGCCCGTTTAGCGGCGTACCGTTGAGAGATTTGACGATGTCGCCGTCCTTGATACCCAATCTGGCCAGCGGATGGCTGGCGTTGCGGATATTGACCCGCATTCCGACAATCTCGCCGCCGTTGAGTACGGGCTTCATTCGAAACCCTTTACCTGCGAATTCGGCCGGATTGTCAAGAATATTTCGAAGCTCTCTTTGGGTAAGAATGGCGCTGTCGCTACCGCCTGCATCCACCTCGCCCTCGGGAGGTCCCTCGTCCTCCGGCTGTTCCGGGGGAGTCGGGGGCTGCGGTCGGGCAGCGACCGGGGGCGGGGCGGAAGCGTTGGCGACCGTGGTGGAGACCGGACCTTCGGCGTTCATATCCAAGACCTGGACACTGCCGTCCGGCGAGGTCAACGTGATACTGTAAGCGGAAACGCTCGTCAGAGTCATGCCTCCAACCAATTCACCTGTACTCACCACTTGAGTCTGGCCGTTCACATCCACCATGGCGAGACCCGAGCCTGCTCCGCCTGCCATGGTCCCTCGCAGCTGTAAATTGCTAGGAGGTGGAGCGGGAGTGGAGGGCCTCACGCTGGAGTCCGGGCCGGCCGTTCCCGTTGCGATTTCTTCATCCGCCCCCTCGGGCTGGGTGGTCTTGAGAAGATTGACCAACCCCGGAGGAGCCGCTTGAGCCGGGACGCTCTCTTGAATAACCCCCACCGAAGCCTGAGGAAGTGGCTTCGGAGGCACACTCAGCGTTCGCCCGATAAGGGCGGCGGTGGCATCGGCCGAAAAAAAGGCCAACCCCACGACCAGCGCCCATTTGGCGGTTTGCGAGAGTGGTTCGGGTAAGTTCATTTCAATTTATCTCTTTCGTCCATCACCGCTTTGATTTCGGCGTGACCGGTGAGGTCGATGGCGTATTTCTTAATAATGGCGTTCCACGACTGCAATCTCTCGTAATCGGCAAGGATGATCGAAAGATCCAGGGTGCTCATTCTGGTCATCACCAGGGCCAAACCCTCTTCGGCGATCTCCAAGTTCTTCTCGGCCAGCATACTCTGCTCAGCCTCAGTGGCCTCGTAGTAGTGGTAAAGCAGGGGGCGCAGAGCTCGCTTTTCGCCCGGGGTCAGGCGCTCCAGATCGTAGCTCAAGGGAAGCATCGTGGGATGGTTTTCGCGCTTGCGAGCTATCAACGCCGTGTTGGGAGCGTAGCCGGACAGCACGGGATAGACTCCCGACATCGGACCCTGGGTCAGAACATCGGGGCGAAATCCAAAAGCCATCGAAACTTCGGACCAGGGGATATCTTCCCCCAAACGCGCGGCCAGCATGGACTCCATAGGGAAAGGCTTAAAGTAAGCTACTGTGCCGGCCAGGATCCAATCAGCCGTCACCAGGCCGCGACCGGCCGGAAGCAACAGATCTTTCTCCGGCACACCCAGCGGGTCGTCCAGCACCCGACGAATATTCTTCACTTCCTGGTCATTGAGACGAAAGCGACTCACCAGTACGTCCGAAGGAACGGTCGGCTCGAAAGCCGGAATGACCAGTTCTTTCGTGATCCCGGGGTGAGGATCGGGGAGAAAATGAATAACCGGCGGGGCCTGGGCGTTTCTGCCGAACCACAAGAGTTGGGAAATCTCCGGGGGTAGTTTCGTCGTGTCCACTCCGAGCGTGTCGGCGATGTCCCTCCAGCGAGCACCACCTTGCAGGCTACGCTGCTCCAGGATTTCGTTCATGGAGACGCCCTCTCCCATGAAGGCCATCGCGATCAGAGTCTCGGCAAAAGAATAGTTGTTATACAGAAGCTCTTGAGGAACCCGCGCGGGGACCTTGTACGAACCCGCAATCCAACTGGCTGCAAATCGCGTATCCACGGCCGCGAGCCTCTTGCGAGTCTCGGAGACCTCTTCCGTCCATCCCGGGTCGCCGTCGCTGTCGGCCAGACTACAGAGAGTGGTCGAAAAGAGTATTATCAAAAGGGTGAAAATCCTGGAAGTCATGGGCCAAAGATTCCTTTCCATAGATTTCCTTCCTCCAGCAGTCCCCTTTCAAACTCCAGCGAACGAACATATTTGTGACAAACTCGGGTGATCGCAAAACAATCGGCCCCCAGCCACGTTTCAAGTTCCTATGTTGGGACATGCTTAGAAGATGAAACGGGCAGACGACCGATCGGTTTCTCCCAATCGCGGGTTCTCATTGGTGGAAGTCTTGCTGGCTTTGGCTATGGCGGCGGTGGGCTTTGGCGTTGTTCTGCATAGTGTCGGCCGCCAGATGGCCGTCGTCTCCGGTTCGTTGGACCGCCACCAGATGCTGATGTACGCCTCCGAAGCACTTGAATCAAATCTCGCTCGCGGCGTGATCAACAACGAGGTAGAGGAACAGGAAGTGCCGATCGGCGCTTTCGGCGACACCGAAGACGAAGCTGAGACCGAAGTCGCCAAGTACTTCTATAAGGTCGAAGCCGCTCCCGTCACGGCCGATCCCCGAGTCGAGCAAGTCACCGTGACTATCAACGGCGACAAAGGCACCCTGAGGCTTTCCGCTTACCGATTGAAGGTAAGGCGAGAATGAAAGGCAGACGCTCAGGTTTCACCCTTGCCGAAATGATGTTGACGCTGGGATTGGTGGCTCTGGTCTACACCATGGTCAGTACGATTCTTGTTCAAATTTCCCGATACGTTCGAAATGGCCGAGAGGTGGCTCGAGAAAGATACGAACTTCTTAACGGCGTGGAAGAGTTGAGATACCAACTTCGCTCGCTCTACTACCCCTCTTCGAGCCCCGGACTGATGGGAGCCCGCACTCAAACCGAAGGGTGGGACTCCCTTCGCTTTCTTACCAGTAACGGCCGCACCCACGACGGCATTGTGGAAGCCGCCTACATGATCCAGCCTCGGGGCTCTCTCGACGTCGACGAAGTGGGAGAGAAAGAAGCGGCTCCGGCTCTCTTTTACCGCGAATTCCGCTTCAGGAGACGAGAGTTCAGAACTCTCGACGTCCACTCCGAAGCCCCCTGGAAGGTGATTCTCAAGAACATGGATGTTTTTGAGATCTCCTACTCCTCCGATGGTAACGTTTGGCAGCGGGAGTGGGACACCACGGAGCCTCCCGGCCGGATCAGAATTAGGATGGAAAGAGGAATCAAGTCGAACGACCGTATCGTCTTCGACGTGGTGCCCGGGATAGGAGCACGTCGATGGTAATCATTATGGTCCTGGGACTCCTGATCGTAGCGGTCACCCTCAGCACGACCTTCAGCTTGGATACCAACGCTCTCGACCTGCTGAACCGCCGGGCACGCAGCAAAGAGGCAAACTATCAGGTCGCCCGCTCCGCTTTCGAACTCGGCCTCGTGCTGCTCCGCGCCGACGACTCCGACGTGGACGGAGCGGAGGACATCTGGGCCTCGGGACCCCAGGAAATGACCTGGGAAGGCCGTCTCCTGCGCCTCGAGGTGGAAGACGAAGAACGTCGTTTCCCCATCAATGCTCTCGTTCCGGAGTCCCTCCCCCCGGGAGCGGTGTTTGAGCCCAGCGAAGAACAAGACGCTCTGGCCAAAGCTCTGACCAGACTACTGGACAGTCAAGGGCTTTCCGGCCAGTCGGCCACGGCCGCCCTGGTCGATTTTGCCGACCCCGACACCGTACCCACGGTGGGAGGGGGCGAAATCAGCCGCGACCCGGCGATTCCCGTCAAAAACGCTCGCCTGGACTCACTAGCTGAGTTGGCTTACATTCGGGACTGGGTGCGACCCCAAGGGCCGCCTCCCGAACCCTTGCTCGGCGGGCTAGCCAGCCAACTGGACAGTGGCCAGGAGGTGGAGGCTGCCGACAGTGGGGCCTTCGACGATCAAGCCCAGTTGGAGACCTTGAATCAGAGCGACTGGTCCGACTGGCTCAGCGTACATTCCTCCGGCAAAATCAATATTAACACCGCGCCAAAGGAAATTCTGCTAGCTCTCGATGAGGAGATGACCGACGCGCTGGTCGGAGAAATTATCGCTAAAAGGCAGGAAGGATCGCTATCCGGCGAGGAGGACCTCCGACAGATCGCAGCAATCGATGAGGACCTTCTCTTTCGCCTGGGCCGCCTGATCAGGTATAACAGCGAGTACTTCAGAGTCCGCATTCGCGTCTCAAGTCGCCCGGCTCCCATCAACGTGGAGGCCATCGTCTTGCGCGACAAGAGAGACCCAAAATTGGTGCGCTGGGAGGTTCACTAGTACTTTTATGATCCATTCGGTGGGTATAGATAGAGGCCGGACCGACGACCGTGAGGTTTCGGTCAATTTGCTTAACGGCGCTCCTACGATGGGCATGGCAGCCCCGGTCATCGGCCAGTATGTGGCTTTGCCCTGCTCCGGACTCACCTTTCGAAGGATGTTTCTGCCACGAGCCAACAAAACGATTCGCCAGCAGATCATCACCGAAGAGCTCAGCTACTCTCTCCCGTTTCCTCTGACGGAAGCTCATTACGGTGCCGTGGAGATGGGCGACGAGGCCTGGGTCACGGTGGCCTCCGATTCGGTTGTTCAGCCGATACGAGATCTCTATCCTAAAGCCCAACTGGAAGCCGAACCACTCTGCTACTTGCGGGCGGCCAAAGCGGCCGGCATTCAGCAAGCTCTGGTGGTGGACTTCGGGGCTTCCAAAACCGTCTTTTGCGGTATCGAAAACGGTCAAGTCGGCACGGTTCGGGTGCTCCTCCGCGGAGGCGAGGCCCTCACCGAAGAGCTGGCCAACGAAATCAGCCTCTCCACGGACGAAGCGGAGCTCAAGAAGAGGGAAGAGGGTGCCGAGCACCCCACCGTTCGAAGATTTTATCAGGAGCTACTAGAAGAAGCGTTGCTCCCCTCTCCCTTGCCCTACCGGCGAGTGCTGATCTGTGGCGGCGGTTCGGCCACCCACGGACTTCTACGGCTTCTCTCCAAGCTCTGGGGAGACGACGTCGACGTCGAGCCTTTCCCTCTCCCCGGCATGCTGTTACCCACCGATCACGTGGTCGCCTACGGCGCCGCCCTGGCCGGTCGCCCCAAGGCCGTTCGGCTACAGATGCAGCACAGCTTCCAGCATGCGGCTGAAGGCGGGGGAAAGCTCTCTTTGGTGCCCCTCATTTTCACGGGAATTTTGATGGTCTTGATGGTGGCGGGGATCGAAACCAGGCTGTCTGGTGCCGAGGAAAAGCGCACCGAACTTCGAGCTTCTCTCAACACGGCGCTCGTTCAAGTCTTGCCCGACCCGGACAAGCTGTCGGAGAACGACATCGTCAAGCAACTTCGCCGTCGTCTGGAGGAGCAGCGCAACTCGGCCCGTACCTCACCGGCTCGGGTGATGAATACCCTGGGTCAGATCGCCAATTCCGTTACCAGCCAGGAAGAAGCCGAACTGTTCAGCACCATCTTCGAAGACAACTTACTTAAATTGGAAGGGCGAGCAACATTGAAGCAGGCCGAAGCGATCCGTTCGGCGGTGGAGAAGATACTGGTCGATCTGGAGCAAGTGAAGACTCGACCCACCACCGACGACCTCTTCGTATTTCAGCTCGAAGGGAAGCTACCCGAACCGTGAACTCCACCGAATCCATGGACAGAAACCTGGTAGCGATGGTGGCCACAGCCACCGTCTTTGTGCTATTTCTGGTCCTTTACGTGATGCCTCGGTCTGCTACCCTGCGGGAAACAAAGACCACCATCGAAGAGCTGCAAACGGTCCGGCAGGAAGTCTCCGTCCTCCTGCCGGAAGTGGCTCGCACCGTTCCCACCACGCCGCTCCCGCAACCCGACGTCCGCACCTGGATAGCTAACAATTCGCTGACCGGTATCGAGAAGAACTTGATCGCCAACGACGGCTATCTCCAGGGCAAAGGTGCCCAGGTCAAGCTGAGAAGACTCACCCCGGAAGACGCCGCCAAGTTTATGTCCAGCCTCACTCGAGTCCGACTTGTCGTCGAGCGGATGCAACTTCAAGACTCCGACGGCGACGGGCGCTGGGATATGGAAATCAATCTGAAGGTGCCCGAATGAAAGTCCTACTGAAGATAGGGGCCTTCTTTGTCCTCTTCGCGCTCTTTTTGATCTGGAGATTTCCCTACGACAGCTTGGTCGAGCGCGCCGTGCGGCAAGCCGAGAAAGAGACCGGAGCGACCATTCTCTATACGCCTTCATCCGCCGGACCGTTCGGAGTGAAAGTGAAGGATTTGAACGTCCTGTTGGCTTCAGGCGCCTCCTTAAAGTTTGAAAGCGCTCGCATTTTCCCCACCACCGGCGGCCTCAGCGCCACCGCCTATCAAGGCGAAAGCGAGATGGAGGTCGATTTCGACGTCACCAATCTCAACGTCAAGCTCGACGACATCTCGGTGCAAACCGGCACCGAAATGATCGGCACCACGCGGGCCACCGGCGAACTAACCTACAACGTTCGTTCCCGAGAAGGCAACGGCAGTCTTCGCCTGGTCATTCCCGAGCTCGGCATCATCTTGCCGCTTCCCGACAAATCGATCGAGATCGGCTCCACCTTCGTGATTCGAAACGTCGGCACTCCGGAAGTCCCCAGAACCGGAGTCTCCACCGAACTCAAACTGTTGAGCGGAGACGGCAGCGCCAGCGCCAACGGGACCATCGCCATCGAGGGCCAGCCACCAGGCTCCCCCCTTATCAACGGCACCCTGAGGTACGAATCGCCTCTGGGCCGAGGAACCTTAAGACTTAGCGGCACCTGGGATAAGCCGGTTACCAAAACTATCCCGAATTAGGAAAGGTCGTAAGACAATGCGTTTCACCATATACAAGATAAGGATGCTGGCAACGGCGCTGACTCTTCTGCTCGGAGTCAGCCTGCTCTTGCCGCAAGGAGCCCAGGCCCAACCGCCTCAGCCGCCACCTCCTCCTGAAACCTTGATCAACGACCAAATGAGGGAGATTCTCCGCAGCGGAACGGTCACTCTCAACTACGAGAACCTCGATATCCGTTTGCTGGGTCGGGTGATGGCGGAGCTGACCGGACGCAATATTGTCTATGACCAAAATGTGCAGGGCCGAATTACGGTCGTTTCCAGCGAACCGGTAGGCCCCGAGCAAGCCTGGCAGATCTTCCGCATCGCCCTCGAGAAATACGGATTCGGTGTGGTTGAGTCGAACGGTATCACCCAGATTCTGCCTTTGAAAGACATCCGCAAGTACGCTCCCGTAGTAAAGAACCCCACCTCCATTCAGTCCGGTATGTCGGTCGGTGTTCTCGTCTTCGAAAACGCCGACGTCAACTTGATGCAGAACGCTCTGAGACCCCTCCTCTCCGACATCGGTGAAATCCAGCCGTATCTACCCGGGAAAGCCATCATCGTGACCGACCGGGCCCCCATGGTAGAGCGAATCGCCGCGACCGCGAGATACTTGGACGAGGCCCATACCGACACCCTGGTGTCCACCAATTTCCCCAAGTATGCCGAGGCGACTGAAATCGCGCCTATTCTTGAAGAGCTTGTAAATCCGCCAGGCGTTCCCAACGATCAACGAACCGTGGTCAGAGCGTTCGAGCCGTCCAACGCCGTCTTGATCTACGGTAGCGAAAATCAAATCAAAAAAGTGAAAGCCATGCTGGCCCGGATCGACGTGCCCGAAGCCGCTCCGGAAGATGTTCAAGAGCCCCGCTTCTATGTGATCCCGCTGCAAAACGCTAGCTCTGAAGACGTGGCCGCTATCCTCTCGGAAATGCTTTCCGAGAAAGCCGACCTCCAACAGCAGCGACTGCAAAACAATCCCCGACTGGCGCGCCAGCAACGCGGCAGCGCTGGCAGCCCAAGTGGTGCCGCCGATGCAGCCACGGCCGAGACCACCCCCGACACGGCCGCCACCGGCGAAAAGCAGCCTTTCGTCTCTTCCGTGGTCTCGGCCGATGTGGAGACCAACTCTCTCATCTTCTATGTCTCTCCGGGCGAATACACCGAGATCGCCGCGCTGGTGGAGAAGCTCGACGCACCTCGCAAGCAGGTTCTCGTGACCGCCGTTGTAGCCGAGGTCAGCCTCGGTCGCCTGCTCGAAACAGGCGCAAGCTTCCAGGCTCTCACCCCCGGCGGAGTGCTCTCCAGCTTCCGTGGTGGTGTGACCGAAGAAGGGCTCCTCTCCTTTCTGGCCTCGGGCAACTTCGTGGTCGGTGCGGCCGGGACCGGCACTCGGACCATAGACGTGAACGGGCGAGAGGTGCAGATCCCCGAGCTGTTTGGCTTTCTCTCAGCTGAGAAGCAAAACTCCGACTTCAACCTGATCTCCGCTCCCCGTATCCTCACCGAGGATCACAAAGAGGCCGAGATCAACGTCGGTAACGTTGTGCCTTTCCCCACCGGCGCGCAGTTCAACGCCTTCGGGCAGCCGACCGTTACCTACGACTACCGCGACGTCGGTATCAAGCTCCTGGTCACTCCCCACGTGAGCCAATCCGACACTATCAAACTGGAAATCGAACAAGAGATTCAAGAAGTCACCGACTTCCTGGAGCAAAACCTGGGTGGAACGGGCTTCACCGTTCCGCTGATATCAAACCGCGATGTGCGCACCACAATCACCGTGAAAGACGGACAAACTCTGATGATCGGTGGTCTCATTTCCAAGCGAACCACCAAGACGCTCCGAAAGGTGCCGATCCTGGGAGACATCCCGCTGATTCAGAATCTGTTTCGAGAAATGCGAGAAGAGGAAGCCAAGACCACTCTCTTCATCTCTCTCACTCCTCACATTGTAGACGTACCCTCCGAGATCGAGCGAATCGACCGTCCTTACAAAGAGTTCTTGGAGGGCGACCGCAATCCGTCTGATCACCAGGTGGAGAAACGACCCAACCGAGAGGCCTTCACCTCTCCCTACATTAGGGATGATAACAGCCTGGACCTCACCGAGGCTCCGGCACCAAGAGCTATTCGTAGAACTGATACAAACGATGGAGTGCAGGTACTCCGAGTGGATACCCCTCCGGAGCAGCAGGGTGTCTTCCTCAGCGATCTGACCTTCACTCGCCCTCCTCGAAAAGGTGGACAGGCACGCCCCTCGGTCCGCCTGACCAACAGCGAAAACGCCAGTAAGGAACTCGTGATCATCGGCACGGTTACACGTCCTGACGGCAGCAAACGGGAGTTGCGAGCCGACGCCGTGGTCTTGAAGCCCGGCGATGCCCGCGAGGTCCTCTTGCCGCCCGTCAATTTCAAATCGGGAGCAGGCGTCTACGAACTGGACCTGGCCGTCTGGGAAGGCGACATAGTCCGCAGCCGCCTGACTGTCCCGGAAAAGATAGACCTCAAATGATCCAAACCGAGATTCCGGTAGAGTTTTGGCAACGTCACCGCTTGGTGCCGCTAAGCCAGGAAAACGGTCGCCTCACCGTGGGTGTGGACGAATCCACCCCCATCGAAGTGCTGGAAGATGTCCGCCTTACTCTGAACAAAGACGTTCGGCCGGTGCGAATGTCGACCGAAGAGATCGACGATGCTCTACGCCGTCTGGTCCTGAATACCGACGCCCCGGCTATTGAAGAAGACGTCGACAATGTCAGTGTCAGTCTGGATGCCTCTTCCGACTTGATGGGCGATGCCGCGGGCGCTCCGGTTGTGCGTCTCATCAACTCCATGTTTTTGCGGGCCATGCAAACCGGTGCTTCCGACATTCACATCGAACCGTTTGAAGAAGATACGGTCGTGCGAATGAGGATCGACGGAATGCTGCACGAGACCACTCGAGTTCCGCGCTCTCGTCACTCTCAGATTGCGGCCCGCCTGAAGGTGATGTCGAAGTTGGACCTCGCGGAGAGCCGGCGACCTCAGGACGGCCGTTTGCACGTGCACTCCGGAGAGCGTCACATCGACGTGCGACTTTCCACCGTCCCCACGCTACACGGGGAGCGACTGGTGATGCGTCTTCTGGAGAAGAACCTGGAGCTACTAAGCCTCGAACAGGTTGGGATGCTCAACGACACCGAGGTGATCATCAACGAAATCCTGGACCACCCCTACGGCCTTTTTCTGGTCACCGGGCCGACCGGTTCCGGAAAAACGACGACTCTCTATTCCGTTTTGGACAAGCTTCGTTCCCCCGACTGCAACCTCATCACCATCGAAGACCCGGTGGAGTACCGGGTAGCAGGTGTGGGGCAGATTCAGGTCAATGAGAAAATCGGTCTGACTTTCGCTTCCGGCTTGCGCTCCGTGCTACGGCAAGACCCCGACGTGCTGATGGTCGGTGAGATCCGAGACCCCGAGACCGCCGACATCGCCATCCACGCCGCTCTGACCGGTCATATGGTCCTCTCCACTCTGCACACAAACGATGCTCCCGCAGCCGCTACGCGGCTGGTGGACTTGGGCGTACCATCCTATCTTCTTAGCTCCTGCCTGGTTGGTGTTTTAGCCCAACGACTGGTCCGAAAGCTCTGCCCTGAATGCAAAAGGCCGACCGAACTGACCAAAAACGACACCAAGCGCCTCGGCTTGCGCGAAGACCTCGCCGGACGCACCGCCTACGAACCAGGCGGCTGCGAGAAGTGCTTGCAGACCGGTTATCGTGGAAGAACGGGTGTGTTCGAGTTGATGAGGGTCGACGAAGACCTTGCTTCTCTGATAGCGCGCTCTGAAGACGCTCGAACTCTGCGGACCACTGCCCGAAAGCACGGAATGCTGAGTTTGATGGAAGACGCCGCCCGCAAAGTGATTCAAGGCGTGACCAGCCGCGAGGAAGCCATGAGGGTGACCAAAGCCATCTAGGCCGAGCTTATGCCTCTTTACGCGTACATAGCGACAGATCGCTCCGGCAAGAAAGTCCAGGGCTACATCGACGCGGCTTCCAAATCGGTGGCTTATCAGAAGGTGAAGGCCCGTGGCCTCTTCCCCACCAAGCTCGATCAGGACGTCTCGCGCGCTTCCAAAGCGGTGGCAGGAGAATCGCTGGCCTACTCTTTGCTTCAACTGTCGGCACTTTTGCGAGCCGGTATCCCCTTGGACGAAGCTCTCGACTCCATTGCGGAGTTCGACGAGGACCCAGCCATGAGGTCGGCTATGAAGCGAGTCCGAGTCCGACTCCGCGAAGGCAGCTCGATGACCGCGGCGATGGTCGAGGAGCAGGCCTTCCCGCCGATGCTGATCCGAATGGTTCAAGCCGGTGAAGAATCGGGGAAGTCCGCGGAGATCCTGGGCAAGTACGCTGAATTCTTGAAGCGGGACATCGAGCATCGGCGAGCTCTCGTCACGGCCTTGAGCTACCCTATCGCGCTGGTCGTTCTGTCCATGGTATTGATGACCGGTCTCCTTTACTTTCTGACCCCGGTACTGAAAGAGATGTACGGCTCCATGGGACTCGAGCTTCCCTGGATCACCTCCGTCATCGTCACGATCGGCGAAGCCCTCGGGACTTTCGGTCCCTTCGTCATTCCCGCCCTTATCGTCGGCGGATATATGTTTTTCAAAGTGTTCCCTCGGCGCGCGCTAGATCGAATCAAACTCTCCTTGCCACTCGTGGGCATCATGCTTCGCTGCGGACTCATGGAGCAATGGTCGCGGACTCTCGGTATGCTGGCACAGGCCGGCGTCCCTCTGGTGAGAGCCATGGAGTTGGCTCGCGAAAGCTTAGGCAATGAATCGGTGGAAACCGAACTGGAGGTCGCCGAAAGGGCGGTTGAGCGCGGCGACGGGCTTGCCAAGGCTCTCGCTCGGGTCAACGTCCTCCCCCCGCTTCTCCATCAGTTTCTCAGAACCGGGGAACGAACGGGCGAACTCGAAGCTATGTTGATGTCGGCCGCCGCCTTTTATGAGCGCGAACTCGAACGCCGCCGCACTATGTTGGCGAAATTCCTAGAACCGGCCTTGATCATCATGATGGGTATCGTGGTCGGGATTCTCGTGCTGAGCGTTCTCTTGCCGCTCTCTCAAATCGCTTCGCAGTTGCAAGTCTAAACAACAAAGAAACGACCCTCTTGGAGTCGCTTCTCTGATATCTATGTCTGTCTCCTGTTACCTAACCGAAGCCATGACCACATCTCCGCGTTCGAACTTCATGCCGAGAGCGACAGCCACGGCTTTCTCAATCTCCTCAACGCGGTGAGCATTGTCTTCTGAGACCTGAACCAGGCAACTGACACTCACCAGCCTGGGCGAACTTCGGTGGGTCACGGTTTTCGTGTGTCCGACCAGATAGTTTTCGGCGCTCTTGGTATTTCGATATTCCGTCGACCCCTCGCACGACTCTCCCACTGTCTGAATCGACTCCAGCGCCTTCTTATCATTGAGAGGGACATACGTCTCCACGTCTTCCCAATCGGACGTCATTGTTACCGTCACCACAGCTTGCGGTTCGGACTCTCCGTATCCGGCGAGTACGGCTTCGGCCTTCTCCCGCAGACCCTGTTCTACGAGTCGGGGCTCCCAGTTGGCACGTTCTGTGATCGTCTGCTCTGAAAAGTCCCCGGAAGCGGACTTGGCTGACAGCTGGCACCACGCCTGTGCCGCATACAGAACCAGCAATAGCGAAAAACACGGCAACACCCAGCTCATACGCCGGGACATAAAAAAGGTAAACATTAGCACTCCTCTTGCTTGAATAAGCCCCCTGGCCAAAGGGGCGAATATCTGGACCGGTCCGTAATCCTATCTTGCCAAGCTCGTATGAATCCGTATGAAAGAGCATGTTAAACCGATGTTAACGTTCTTCACGAAAACTTTTTGACAGTGTCGTTTTACAGTGTTATTCTGCATGCAGGACCAGTAGCCTGAAAGGGCCGGAAGGAGTCGGAATGAGCACCGTATTGCGACAGGAAGCCGAAGAGTCGATCTCTTCGGGTCAATGGGATGAGGCGATCGAGAAGCTGGAGCAGTTGAAACAGAGCGAAGAGTGGAGTCTCGAACTCTATGCGGAGTTGGCGAAAGCCAACGCTGTGCGAGGTCGTTTCCTCACCGTTCTCTCCGTTTATCTGGAGTGGGCGGAGAACGCTATCGAGGCCGAAGATTTTGAACAGGCGGAGCAGGCCCTTGGATATGCGCAATCGCTCAGACCGGATAGTCCCGAGGTGCAAGAAATGGCGGTAAGAATCGCTCGGCACCGCGTGTCTCCCGAGTGCCTGGCCGACCGGCTCGTAGAACTGGCCCATCTTCACCTCGAAAAAGGCGACGGCGACCGGGCCGTGGCCCTGGTGGAAGAGGCGATCCAAGCCCGACCCGAAGACGACGCACTGCAGCTGCAACTAGGGGAAACACTCGTGGCCAACGGACAAATCACGAGCGGCCTGAAGATTTTTGAAAAGTATGTGGCGACCCACTCCGACTGCGGTGACCCGAGCAAACTCAGAGAGCCCCTCCAGAGGATCAACCTTCTCAAGCCGGACGACAAGGACACCATGCTTCATCTGGGCCGCGTGTATCTGGCTCTAGACGAGGTGGACAAGGCTGAAGACCAATTCCGTGCCGTCCTCAAACAGGACTTGGAGAATCAGGACGCGCTGCTGGAGCTAGCCAGAGTCTGCCAGAAAAAGGGGCTGTTCCGAAACGGATTATTGGCCCTCAACCGGGTGATTCTCAAGAATCCCGAACTGCCGGGAGCCCATCGTCAGATGGCGGAGATCCATCTCTCTGCCGGTGCCCCTGAAAAAGCCGTACAGGAATTCTTGGAGGCGGCTCGGTTGTACTGCGAAGCCGGAGAGAGTTCTGCCGAGATCGAGGTCTATCGCACCGTGTTGAGAGTTGATGCGGAAAACGGTACGGCACTTAACGCCCTCCGTGGTCTGAGCTTGAAATGTGGTGAGGACCTTACGGCAAACCTCTTTCCGCCGATCGAGGAATCTCTTGAAGAGCCCGACGAGGAAGAGACTCGACCAACGCCTGTGGCTCCGGAATCTTCCGATTCCGAGAAAAAATTTGAGGAGGTCAACTTGATCGAAGAGCAGCCTAAGGAAAAGTCGGAATCCAAAGTCTCCAGCTTATTGCCGAGCCGACCCGCGATGGTGCCCAAGTCCGGTCTCGTCAAGCGAGGAGACGGCCGACCCACACTCATGCCCTCCGGGGAACGTCGGACAGGTCGACCTCTTCGAGAAGGTTTGGTCTCCCGAACGTCCCCTGGGAAACAACCCCTTCGACGGGGAGGGGAAAAGGTGTCCGACAAGCCGTTCTTCACGAGAGAGGAGACGGCCCCGAAAGTTGAGATAGCAGAACCGGTCGAACCTGAGGTCACGATCATCGAAGAACCCGAAGTGAAGCTGCCCCCCGAGCCGATATCGGAAAACCCTCTGGAAATCAAAATCGAGGCCGATCTTCCGCCGGAAGTCGGGATCGGGCCGGTCAGCCCAAATCTGGAGCTTCCGCAAGATTCGGAGGAAGACGACGAGTTCGAGTTTGAGTCTATCTTCACTGAGACCGATTCCATTTTTGAAGCTGACCAGACTCTTCCAGGGGAAAACGAGCCCCTGAATATCCCCGCCTTCACCGAAGTCTTTGAGGAGCCAACTCCCGAGCCTGTAGAAAAACCGGAAGAAGCCCCCATTGACTCGATTTTTGACTTCAAGATTGACGAGTTCGAAGAGATGGAACCCCTCGAGCTTTTCGAGCCGGAGGATTCCCTCGAGACCTTCGAGCAAGAACCGCCTGAAGAGATACTCGCCCCGATGGGCGAACTCAAAGAAGAAAGCGTGACCGACGAACCGCTCGTCGAACTGGTGGACGCCGGCGTTCTCTTTCCTCAAGATGAAGAGCCGTTTCCCGGATTTGAACCGATAGAGGAAGAGAGCATCTTCAACTTCGACGATGACTGGATGGCGCCGGCGGACGAAGAGACTCAGGTCGAAGTTGTCGAGCGGCCCTGGTATGAGGAGCAGCATTCGGAATTAGAGACGGTGGACAAACCGACGTTGCCAAATCACGAGTTGGTGCCTGAGCACGAGCCGGTGGCGGCAGAGGACATCGATGACACGGCCGAGGACCCTATGCCCACCTTCGAATGGGAACTCGACTTCGAGACCTCGGACGAACCGGATGCCTCCCCCTTATTTCCGGAGATTGAGGCTCTCGAGGAGGCTGAAGAGGTGTCCGAGAGTCCGGAGCTTGAGGCAGCCCCGGTAGCTGTCACCCAGAGTCAGGAGCTGGAAGCATCTCAGCCGCTTGACAGTCCCGAGATTGAGATAGCGGAGGCCGCTGAAGAGGTTTCCGACAGTCTGGAGTACGAGAGATTGCGAGCCGCCGAGATCGCACTCCTTGCACCTGAAGACGAGCTGAGTACCGAAACACCGGAACTCATTAGAATCCTAGAGGACACCCTTCCCCAACCTGCGCAAATCGAGGCAGAGGTTGTAGCAGAGCCCTTCGAGCTTGAGTTCGAAGAGCCCGCCCCGGTGGCTGATGTCGCGACCGATTCGGAGACCGTCGTGGAAGAGGTCGAAGAATTGGTGGAGGCATCGGATGTAGCGACCAGGATCGAGACATTCCGACAGCGTCTCGCCACCTTCCCCACAGACGAAGGTGCCGCCCTGGCCCTCGCTGACACCTGTTTGAGGTACGGCCTTCTTGAAGAGGCGCTGCAGCATTACAGAAAGGTGCAGAAAGCCAATCCTAGTTGCCCTGAGACCTCGGCGCGCATCATCAAGGCCGCTCTCTGGATGGAAGATGTCCAAACTGTCAAGACAGAACTCTGGAAGGCTGCAAGACTGAGCTTCGATCTGGGCGACCTGAAGGCTTGCCAGGACCGCCTGGGAGATCTCCTTTCGCTGGACCGCGAACACAAAGAGGCGCGACGGCTGATGGTGGAAGTCTTTCTTGCCGGTGGTCAGGAGAAACTGGCAGCCTGGCATCTCGGTCAGATGGTGGAAAGAGCCATCGGCGAGCAGGAATACGACCTCGCGATCGATTCTCTCAAGCGTCTCAACGATGTGTCGCCTAGCGACGCCGCTCTCGAAAGGCTGGCAGAACTGTATCAACGACAGTATCGGCTGGACGAGGCACTGGATATCTTTCGCAGGTTGCGAGCAACTTGCTTCGAGCGAGAAGAACTCCAAGACGCTATTCGTCTCGCCCGTCAGGTCGTGGAACTAGAATCTCAGCGAACTGAGGACCGGGAAATCTTGATAGAATTGCTCGAAAAGAGTGGCCAAAGTCACGACGTCGTCGAGCAAAAACTGGAGCTTGCCCAACTCTACCGGCAGAATTCAGAGACCGACCGTTCGATCGAGCTCCTGCAGACCGTCCTTCACGAAAACCCCAACCACCTCGACGCCGAGAGAGTCCTGGTGGAGCTTCATCTCCAAAACGGCGCGCTGGACCTGGCTGAACAGCACGCGGAAAGTCTGGCAGAGCGGTTCCTTGAACAGAAAGCCTACCAGAAAGCCATCAACCTTTTCGAGTATTGGGTAGGGGCTGCTCCGGCCAGTGCTCGAGCAAGAGAGAGACTGGCCCAGTTCTATCAACTCAACGGAGACCTGGAAGGAGCCAAAATGGAATGGATGATGGTCACCGAGAGTCACCAGGTGTCCGGCGACTTCCAGAGAGCGGCTCGTTCTCTGGAGAGGGCCCTTGAGCTCGACCCTCAACAGACGGAATGGCGACTACGTCTGGCTCAGCTCAAAGCTCAAGAACTAGGCCAGGTCGAGTCCGCCTTGCAGGATTTCCGCGTCCTCTTTCAAGCCGACCCGTCTTGGCGCAAAGCCACAGTGTCCTACCTCGATCTCTTGATGGACCAAAGTCGAATGTCGGAACTAGGTGAAGCGCTCCAGGAAATCGAGCAAATGAACTCCGGCTCCGATTTGAAAGACAACGTCGTCCGGACCGTCAAAGAAAAGATGGCCAAAGAACCCGACAATCTCGAACTCGCTTTCGGTTGGGGTGAGCTCTGTCTGGCCCTGGGGATGCTCGACCTCGCTATCGAGCAGTTCCAACGATTGCGTCGCCACGAACGGTATCAACTCCACTCCTATCGTCTCCTCGGCCTCTGCTTCTCTCGAAAAAAGGGGTTCAATATGGTCGAGCTAGCCCTCAGCCAGTTCAAACGCGGTCTCGCCCTCGAAGGCCAGACCGCCGAAGACCGGCTTGAGCTGCAATATGCCCGAGCCTGCGTGCTGACCGACCACGGACGCAAAGAGGAAGCCGTCGAGCAGCTCCGACTCATTGCCGATGAGGACCCCAACTACCGTGATGTTGCTCGGCGGCTTGAAGAGCTGGGTTGACCTGCCCTGCTAGATATAACCCAACAAAGCTCCGGTGAATGTAACGGCGGTGGCCAGAGTAAACGTGACGAGAAACATATAGAGAGCAAGTTCCTCGTCACGCTGCACGAGGCCGTAAACCGGTAAGTGTATCTTGCCTGTGAATAGAAACCACAGAAGGCTAATCCACAGAAGAATAGGCAGTACAGCCTTTGCCCAGAACATGGCTCCAGTGTACTCTGTTAAGCTCAGGAAAAAAAGTTTTCCAAAGGGCTAGACGACTCTTGAGTTGGTGGGAGAATGCCTGTAAGCACACTTCTTGGTCGGCTCCCGAATCGTTCGGGAGCTTTTCTTTTTTCCCGAGCCGCTGAATCCGTCCACAACTGGATTGCGCTTTTGCCCAAATAAAAGAGAGCCCGGCGCGATGAGTTGGGTTGGGGAGGGGTTAGTTTGGCCGGGCCCTCGGGTTGACACACTGTCTTAAATCTTTGGGAGAGTTGCCCGCGGGGCAGGCTGTAGCCTGAATCCTCAGTGCCGACCGCGACGGGGCTCTCCTTATGTTGGTTTCGGTTAGGCGCCCGGAGTCGCTATCGTTATCGCTCGCGGTGCTCGCCTTGTTGTCTGAAGTGATTATGCACCAGGGTTCGTTGGAAGAAAGTGTGCCGAAGGTTAGAGATGTGGTAACGGAATGGGTGGGTATCCGGATACCGGATGTCTTCACGCCGAAACACTTGTGTGATTCGTGACTCTCCCGTGACCGTTGTTTCCAGCGCGCTTGAGGCCAGCTGGCTATGATGGGGACAGTTAAGTGAAGAGAGCATAGTTGTCGGCCCCGAGATTCGCATCTCGGGGCTGTTTTTTTGTCCGGTGCTTTTAACAAAGCTGTGATGGTGAGGCTGTAGATTGATGTCAGTGAGATGAGCATAGTTGGACCGCCTCCCAGTTACCTGGGGGGCGTTTTTTTTGCTCCCGCACGGAGCGCGCCTCGACGAGGCCGGAGCGAAGCGGCTCAGAGCTTTTGGACCGCAGCCCCTGACCGGGCGGCGTTTTTTTGCCCGAATAAAAGAGAGCCCGGCACGATGAGTTGGGGGAGGGGTTGCG